>Ga0256841_1000595_pt1 | contig 35876 bp, 29 predicted proteins | sample 356308metaG_FD_185971 | JGI IMG/M metagenome (GOLD analysis project Ga0256841, IMG submission 185971) | Hydrothermal vent microbial communities from Mid Atlantic Ridge, Atlantic Ocean - 356-308 | ecosystem: Environmental > Aquatic > Marine > Hydrothermal vents | place: Atlantic Ocean: Mid... | reverse complement strand
GTGACCGAGAAGCGCGGCGCTTTCAAGGCGTGGACCGTGTTGCTGGCCATCTTCACCTTTTCGCTGAGCCTGCTCGGCACCTTCCTGGTGCGCTCGGGGGTGCTCACCTCGGTGCACGCCTTCGCTTCGGACCCCTCCCGCGGCCTCTTCATCCTGCTCTTTCTCGCCACCGTGGTGGGCAGCTCCCTGGCGCTCTACGCGGCCCGGGCCTCCAAGGTGCGCAGCCATGTCCGTTTCGAACTGGTCTCGCGGGAGACGGCACTGCTGCTCAACAACGTGATTCTGGTGGTGACCACGGTGAGCATACTGCTGGGCACCCTCTATCCGCTGATCATCGACGCCCTCGGCGCGGGCAAGATCTCGGTGGGGCCGCCCTATTTCGACGCGGTCTTCATTCCGCTCACCATCCCCCTGGCGATCCTGATCGGCGTGGGATCGCTGGCGCGCTGGAAGCGTGACCGCATCCCCGACATCTGGCGCAAGGCGCGCCTGGCCTTCGTCGCCAGCCTGGTGTTCGGCACCGTCTTCCCGGCGGTGGCCATGCAGCACTTCTCCTGGAAAGCGGCGGTGGGCATGGTGTTGGCGTTCTGGGTCTTCTTCTCCACCCTCAAGGTGATCGCGCAGTACGCCCGGGGACGGGGCCTGGGCGGCCTCTCCCTCTCCCAGTGGGGCATGGCGCTGGGCCATCTGGGAGTGGCGGTCTTCATCACCGGCGTCACCCTCACCTCCATCTACAGCACCGAGGAGGACGTGCGACTCGCTCCCGGCGACAGCTACAGCCTGGGCGGCTACGACTTCCAGTTCCGCGGCACCACCCATCTGAAAGGCCCCAACTATCAGGGGGACCGGGGAGAGATCGTGGTGACGCGCGACGGCCGCCTGGTGACCACCCTCTATCCCGAGAAGCGTAACTATCTCACCGGCATGCCCATGACCGAAGCCGGCATCGACGCCGGCCTCACCCGCGATCTCTTCGTGGCCCTGGGCGAGCCGCTCGACGACAAGGGCGCCTGGGCCATCCGTCTCTACCACAAGCCCTTCGTGCGCTGGATCTGGCTGGGCGCATTGGTGATGGCCCTGGGCGGGCTCTGTTCCGTGGCCGACAAGCGCTACCGGCTGCTGGCGCGCCGCCAGCGGGAAGCGGTGGCGGGGAGTGTGGCATGAAGAGCCGTTACCTGATTCCGCTGGCGCTCTTTCTGGTCATCGTGGGTTTCCTCGCGGTGGGGCTGAAAAACGACCCCAAGCGGGTGCCTTCCCCGCTCATCGGCAAGCCGGCGCCCCATTTCGAGCTGCCCACTCTCTACGATCCAAAGGAGAAGATCGCCACGGAACAGCTGCGCGGCAAAGTGTGGCTGCTCAACGTGTGGGCGTCGTGGTGCGTCTCCTGCCGCGCCGAGCACCAAGTGGTGAAGCGGTTCGCGCAGATGAATCTGGCGCCGGTCTATGGCCTGAACTACAAGGACGAAGAGGCGGACGCCAAGGCTTGGCTCGAGAGCCTGGGCAACCCCTACGAGGCGAGTCTGGTGGACCGCGACGGCAGCACCGGCATCGACTGGGGGGTGTATGGCGTGCCCGAGACCTTCGTCGTCGACAAGAAAGGGATCATCCGCCACAAGGTCATCGGCCCGGTGACCGACGAGATCGTGCGTGACCAGCTGGTGCCGCTGATCAAGAAACTGAAAGAGGAGAAGGGTTGATGCGCCGCGCGTTGCTGTTGCTGCTGCTGGTGCCCCTGGTGGCCGGCGCCGCCATCGAGGTCCACAAGTTCGACGACCCCGGTCAGGAGAAGCTCTACAAGAGTCTCATCAGCGAGCTGCGCTGCCTGGTCTGCCAGAATCAGAATCTGGCCGACTCCAACGCCGATCTCGCCAAGGATCTGCGGGAGAAGACCTACGAGATGGTGGTGGCCGGCAAGAGCAAGGAGGAGATCATCGACTGGATGGTGGCGCGCTACGGCGATTTCGTTCTCTACCGCCCGCCGCTGCAGCGCAACACGCTGCTGTTGTGGGGCGGTCCTTTCGTCATCTTCCTGGTTGGGGTGGTGGTGCTGGTGCGCTTCATCCGCCGCCGTCCTTCCGGCGACCGGCAGGTGCTCACCGAAGAGGAGCGCCGCCAAGCCGAGGCGCTGTTGGGAGAGGGCCGTGAAGGAGGTGACGCATGACCTTTTGGATCCTGGTGGCCCTGCTGCTGGCGCTGGTGGTGGGCGTTCTGCTCTGGTCGCTGCTGCGCCAGCGGGGCGAGATCGTGGATGAGGTGCGCGAGAACAACGTCCAGGTGGCACGGCAGAAGCTCAAGGAGCTGGAGGCCGACTTCAAAGCCGGCACCCTGGACGAACAGGCGTTCCAGCAGGCCAGGGAGGAGCTGGAGCAGGAGCTGTTGGAAGACACCCGGGTGGTGGAACAGCGCGCCTCGGTCACCGCGTTCGGACGCCGCTCCGGCGTGGTTTTTCTCGCCGTTCTGCTGCCGGCCGCCAGCCTGGGGCTCTACGGGTGGCTCGGCTCGCCGCAGTTGTCGAGCGACCGGGCGGTGGCCGAGGTGGAGGCGCTGCACGCCAGGATGCGGGCCGGCGGCGAGGCGCCCACCCTGGAGGAGATCGTGCAGACGCTGGAAAAGCGGGTGAAGGAGAAGCCCGACGACGCCGAGGCCTGGTTCATGCTGGGGCGCGTCTATTCCAGCGAGCGGCGCTTTTCGGAGGCGGCGAAGACTTTCGAGAAGGTGGCCAAGCTGACCGACGAGCATCCGCAGGCGCTCGTCGCCTGGGCCGACGCCCTGGCCATGACCCAGGGAGGGCGCATGCGGGGCAAGCCCTACGAACTGGTGAAGAAGGCGCTGGAGAAGGCGCCGGAAGACTCCACCGCGCTCTGGCTGGCGGGCAAGGGCGCCAGCGAGACGGGCGACTATCAGAACGCCATCTACTACTGGCGTCAGGCCGAGGCGGGGCTGGCCGACAATCCGGACTATGTGCGGGAGCTGCGCGGGCTCATCGCCCAGGCAAAGCAAGCGGCCGCCGCCGCCGGCCTTCAGGTGGAGGATCCGGGCTCCGCGGTGGATCTCGAGGCCGCCTCTTCCGGCATCCGCTTGCAGGTCACCCTGTCGCCGAAGCTGCGCGACAAGGTGAAACCGGGCGAACCCCTCTTCATCTTCGCTAAAGCGCCCAGCGGCCCGCCCATGCCGGTGGCGGCCGTTCGTCTCACCGCGGGCCAGCTTCCGGCCCAGGTGGAGCTCACCGACGGCAACCTCATCCGCGGCGGCAGCCTCAAGGACTACAAACAGCTCAAGATCGCCGCCCGGATCGCGCGCAGCGGCCAGCCCATGGCGGCGAGCGGCGATTTCCAGAGCGCCGAAAAGCTGGTGCAGGTGGGCGCCGGCAAGCCGGTGGAGCTGGTGATCGACCAGGTGGTGCCTTGACGGGAGCGACTCCGGCGCCGCCGCCCCTTCCAAACGGTCTCTAACAGGCTGTTGAAAAAGTCCTTCCATGGTCTTTTTCAACCCCGGAACCGGAAAATGCGATTTCCTGGTTCCTTCATTTTCAATGACTTGCAGTCATCGAAAATGGCGGCACCTCCCTGTACCGCTCACAGGCCGTCGAAAAACAACGTTTTTCAACGGCCTGCTAATTGGCGAACCGCTGGAGCCGGGCTTCTTCAGGCAGCGGCCGACCGTGCAGCAGCCAGTCGGCCATGCGCTCGGCGTACCAAGGAATGGTGAGGCTGCCGTGGGCGCCGAAGCCATTGAAGAAATGGAGGCGCGGCAGCCGCGGGTGGGTGCCGAGCAGGGGCTTGCGGTCGGCGGTGGAAGGGCGCACCCCCGCCTGCTGATCCACCAGGCGCAGCGCTTCGGGATGGCGCACCAGCCGCTTCAGGCCCGCCTCCAACGCTTCGCGCCCCTCGGGGGTGGGCAGCGGATCCAGGCGATGGTGGTCGTGGGTGGCGCCAAGACGGTAACGGCCGTCGGCGTGGCGCAGCAGCCAGTGGGCGCCGTTGACGATGCGCCTCGGCAGCCGCTCCGGCGCCAGCCCCTCGAGGATGAGGAACTCCCCCTTGTCCGGCGCGAAGGGCAGCTTGGCGAACCAGGGGTTGTCCTTGCCTCGAAAGCCCTCGCAGAAGACCAGGTGGGTGGCCTCCAGCTCGCCGTGGCGCACCGCCTGGGCGGTGATCTCCAGGCGCGCGTGGTCGAAGGGCTGGCGCCGCAGCGCCCCCCGCGATTCCAGCCAGCGGGTCATGAACTGCAGCAGCGCGGGCAGGTCGAGGTGGCCGGTGCGCCGCTGGAGAAAGCCGCCATGGGGCGCGTGGACCGGCTCGCCCGCCGCCTCGGGGGCGAATCTCTTTCCCAGCAGATCGCCGTCTTCCGCCACGGCGGCCCGCCTTTCGTAGAAGCGCGCCTGTCCGGGCGAGCGGAACAGCCGCACCATGGCTTGCGGATGCAGAAAGGGGCGGCCGGCCGCCTCTTCCAGCTCGCCGTAGCACCGTTCCAGCTCCTCCAGCCACCGGTGGACGAAGGGGGAGCGGTTGAAGCGCATTCCCGCCAGGGGGTTGATCAGCCCCGCGGCCACCTTCGAAGAGGCGGTGCGATGGCCGTCGTCCAGCACCGTCACCCGCTGTCCCCGGTGGATCAGCCGCCAAGCCAGCAGGCTGCCCGCCAGCCCCTGGCCGACGATGAGAAAGTCCAATTTTCGGCGCGCCCCGGCGTTCAACCCTCTTCCCCGCCGGACAGCGCCTCGAGGATCGCCTGCCGCGCCGCCCGCGCCAGGGCGCGCCGGTCCCGCCCTTCAGGGGAGATGGGCGGACAGAAGAAGAGCGAAGCCCGGGTCCGAGGGCGGGCCAGCAGGCGGAAGAGGATGCCGAGAAAGGAGCGGCCGGGGCGGTAGAGCACGGCGTCTTCCGCCTCGCGAGGGCCGCCGTAGCGCAGCGCCACGGGAACCACCGGCACGTGGGCGTCGATGGCGGCGGCGAACAGAGGCGGAAAGAAGCGCTGCACCTCATGGTTGTCGCCGATGCGCCCCTCGGGGAAGAGGGCCATCTGCCGGCCGAGCGCGAGGCGCTGGGCGATGGCCCGGCTCACCTGCTTCGCTTCGCCTTTGCCCCGGCGGATGAAGAGAGTGCCGGCGGCGCGGGCGAACCAGCCGATGAGAGGCCACCGGCGGATGCTCTCCTTGGAGAGAAAGGCGGCCCGGCTGCAGGCGGCGATCACCGGGATGTCCAGCCAGGAGAGATGGTTGGCTACGATCAGGGCGCTGCCGGTGGGGGGCTGTCCGTGACATTCGAGCTCCACCCCCAGGATCTCCAGCAGGCGCCGCGACCAGGCGGAGACCGGTTCGGGGTCGGGCAGGGGCGCGCGCAGCTGGCGCAGGCTCACCCGGATGCCGCGGCCGGTGTGCGCCAGCAGCAGCAGAAAACGGCGGAGGAATCGGATGAGCGTCATGAGTGGCGCTGGCGCACGTATTCGTACATCACGATGGAGGCCGCCACGCTCACGTTGAGGCTCTCCACCTGGCCGAATTGGGGGATGTGCAGCAGGCGGATGTCGGGCCGGTCGGCGGGATCGAAACTGAGCCCCTGCTCTTCATGGCCGAGAATGAAGGCGCTGCGTTCCGGGAACCGAACGGCGGTGAGCGGTTCGCTGTCGCCGCCCGGCGTGAGGGCGAAGAGGACATAGTCCTGGGAGGCGAGGGCGCGGTGCGCCGATTCGAAGGTGTCGTGGAAACGGGCCGGCACCTTGCGAAAGGCGCCCTTGGCGGGTGACGGGTCGAAAGGGCCGATGTTCACCAGATGGATCTCGCGGGCGCCGAAGGCTTCGGCGCTGCGGAAGATCTTGGGCACGTTGAAGCCGGCCTTGAGATGGTCCAGAACCAGCACGAAAGGGTGGACGCCGGGCCTTGCCAGGCGATTGCGCTGGCGCTGCTTGTGGTAGCTGCGCAGAAGCTGCGCCTGCCGCCGTTTCCGCCACTGCCGTGTCGACAATTGTTCCGGTTTCTCCGGTTCCATGCTGGTAAAATTGGTTTTTTCAAAGGATCGCATTCTAACCCATGCCCCCTTCCTCCGAGCAGCCGCTCTATCCACTGCTGGAACAGGTGGACCATCCCGACGACCTGCGCCGTTTGCCGCTGGAGAAGCTGCCGGCATTGGCGCAGGAGCTGAGGGAGTATCTGGTGGAGGTGGTCGCGCGCACCGGCGGCCACCTGGCGGCGGGGCTGGGAGTGGTGGAGCTGACCATCGCGCTCCACTACGTCTTCGACACCCCGCGGGACCGGCTGGTGTGGGACGTGGGGCATCAGGCCTATCCGCACAAGATCCTCACCGGTCGCCGCCACCGCATGGAGACCCTGCGGCAGAAGGGAGGGCTCTCCGGCTTTCTGCGCTGCGACGAATCGGAATACGACGCCTTCGGTGCCGGTCACTCCAGCACCTCCATCGGCGCCGCCCTGGGCATGGCCGTGGCCGCCCGTCTGGAAGGGATCCGGCGCGAGCACATCGCCGTGATCGGCGACGGCGCCCTCTCCGCCGGCATGGCCTTCGAGGCGCTCAACCACGCCGGCGCCTTGGACATGGACCTGCTGGTGGTGCTCAACGACAACGACATGTCCATCTCCCGGCCCGTGGGCGCGGTGAGCAACTATCTGGCGCGGGTGCTCTCCAGCCGCTTCTACAACCGCGTCCGGGAGGGGAGCAAACAGGTGCTGGGGGTGGTGCCCGGCGTGCGCGACCTGATGGATCGCTGGGAGGAGCACATGAAAGGGATGCTCATGCCCGGCACCCTTTTCGAAGAGCTGGGGTTCAACTACATCGGCCCCATCGATGGCCACGATCTGCCCATGCTGGTGCAGACCCTGGAGAACATGAAGCGGATGAACGGACCCCGCTTTCTCCACGTGGTGACCCGCAAGGGCAAGGGTTTCCCGCCGGCCGAGGGGGATCCCTGCTCCTACCACGGCGTCAAGCCGTTCGACCCGGAGACCGGCGAGGCGCTGGGTGGCGGCGAGGGCGTCAGCTACACACAGGTCTTCTCCGACTGGGTCTGCGACGCTGCCGAAAAGGATCCGCGGCTGGTGGCCATCACGCCCGCCATGTGTGAAGGGTCGGGCCTGGTGCGCTTCTCGAAGGAGCATCCCGACCGCTATTTCGACGTGGGGATCGCCGAGCAGCATGCGGTGACCCTGGCGGCGGGCATGGCCTGCGACGGGCTCAAGCCGGTGGTGGCCATCTACTCCACCTTTCTGCAGCGCGCCTACGACCAGCTGATCCACGATGTGGCTCTGCAGAATCTCGACGTCACCTTCGCGGTGGACCGCGCCGGCCTGGTGGGGGGGGACGGCCCGACCCATGCCGGCGCCTTCGATCTGAGCTACGCCCGCTGCATTCCCAACATGGCGGTGCTGGCGCCCGCCGACGAGGCGGAGTGCCGGGCGCTGCTGCAGACCGCCTGGGAGCACGAAGGCCCCGCGCTGGTCCGCTATCCCCGCGGGCAGGGGCCGGGCGCCGTGCCGATGGAGGGGCTGGAGACGCTTCCGTGGGGCAAGGGCGAGGTGCGTCGGCGCGGCAGCCGGGTGGCGTTGCTCGGTTTCGGCAGCCTGGTGGCGCTCTGCGAAGCCGTGGCCGGCGAGCTGGACGCCACGGTGGCCAACATGCGCTTCGTCAAGCCGCTGGACGAAACGCTGGTGCGCGAGCTGGCCGAGGACCACGAGTTGCTGGTGACGGTGGAGGAGAACGCGGCCATGGGCGGCGCTGGAGCCGCGGTGTCGGAGTGCCTCGACCGGCTCGGCATCGAGGTTCGCCGGCTCCATTTCGGCCTTCCCGATCGCTACATCGAGCAGGGCACCCAGGCCGAGCAGCTGGAAGAGGCCGGCCTCACGGCGGCGGAGCTACTGGCCTCCATCCGCCGGCGGTTGGACGCCGTGGGGTAAGGGTTGCCGCCTCCAGCCGTTTTTTCCTCGGATCGACGGTCGAACCTCAGCTTCCCAAGGGCTTGCTGAAGAAATCGAAGAAGAGCCACATTGCCAGGCTGGAGACCACCAGGGTGGCCAGCATGGCAGGCGTTCCTTTGCGGAACCAGAGCCCCGGAGTGATGCGATAGTCGGCGTTGCCGGTCTCCTTGGCCACCCGTTCCGACAGGGTGACGATGAAGACGTTGGCGGTGGAGCCCAGATGGGTGCCGTTGCCACCCATGCCGACGCCCACCGCCAGCCCCCACCAGAGCGGAGTGACGTTGATCCCCTGTTGCTCCATGCCGAGAATGATGGGGATCATGGCCGCGGTGAAGGGAATGTTGTCGATCATGGCCGACAGGATGGCGGCCACCCACATGAGCACGATGGAGGCCAGCAACAGGTCCGAGGCGACGAACGGCTCGATGAATTGCCCCAGATACTGCAAAAAGTGGCTCTGTTCCACTCCGCCCACCAGCACGAAGAGCGACAGGAAGAAGATCAGCAGGCTCATCTCGATGTCTTCGAAAGTGGCGTCCATGTCCACGTTGCGGCCGATGAAGACCAGCGCGGTGAGCCCCAGCGCCGCCACCACCCAGGGCTCCCAGTGGAGGGTGTGGTGGATGACGAAGAAGACCACCATCACGCCCAGCACCATCAGCGAAGCCTTCCAGGTGTAGGGGTCGGCCACCGCTTCGCGGTCGGAGAAATCGATGGGCGGGGTTTCGTGGGAGAGGTCGCGCTTGAACAGGAACCAGAGGGCGGCCAGGATGGCGAGCCAGGCCGCGGTCACCACGCCGCCCATGTGGATGACGAACGCGTTGAAATTGATGTGGGCGGCGGAGCCGATCATCATGTTGGGCGGATCGCCCACCAGGGTGGCCACGCCTCCGGTGTCGGAGAGGAGCGCGGCGGCGAGGAGGTAGGGAACCGGATTGGTTCTCAGCGCCTGGGCGATGAGGACGATCAGCGGCCCGAAGATGACCACCGTGGTGACGTTGTCCAACAGCAGCGAGATTACTGTCACCGCGGTGCCGAGCATCGCCAGCAGCAGAAACTGGCGGCCCCGGCTCATGTCGGCGATGCGGTAGGCGATGGCCTGGAAACCGCCGGTGGGAATCATGATGGCGACGATGGTCATCATGGCCCCGAGCAGGAAGATCACGTTCCAGTCGATGGCCTCCAGCGCCTGTTCGGGACCGTAGAAGCCCATGATCTGGCCGACGATCACCATCAGCGCCGCGCCCAGCATGGCGAACTTGGTGCGGTGGAAACCGTGCACTCCTTCGGTGAAGATGCCGACGAAAGTGAGCGCCAGGATGATGCCGGACGCGGCCATGTCGGTGTTCCAGGTCAGATGGGTGGCAACGGTCTCCATGGGCGGTCTCTCTCCAAAGTGGGGAAGAAGTTTTCCGCCGCGAAACAGCCGGCAAAAGGTAACTGAAAGGCGGCGGAGCGGGCGGCCTTGCACCGGGGGCAAGCTGCCCCCGGTCGGCCGGAATCAGCCGCGGTTGGCCATCATGTCGTCGATGATGGGACCGAGGATGATCTCCATGGCGAATCCCATCTTGCCGCCGGGCACCACGATGGTGTTGCGCCGCGACATGAAGGAGTTGGGGATCATGTTGAGTAGGTAGGGGAAGTCGATGCCGAACTTCTCCGGATCGGCGAATCGGATCACCACGAAGCTCTCGTCGGGAGTGGGGATGTCGCGGGCGATGAAGGGGTTGGAGGTGTCCACCGTGGCCACCCGCTGGAAGTTGATGTCGGTGCGGGAGAATTGCGGCGTGATGTGCTTGATGTAGTCGGGCATGCGCCGCAGGATGGTGTCCACGATGGCTTCGGCGGAATAGCCCCGCTCCTTGCTGTCGCGGTGGATCTTCTGGATCCACTCCAGGTTGACGATGGGCACCACGCCCACGCCCAGATCCACGTGTTGGGCCACGTTGTTCTCGTCGGTGACCACCATGCCGTGCAGCCCCTCGTAGAAGAGCAGGTCGGTCCCCTCCGGGATCTCCTCCCACGGAGTGAATTCGCCCGGTTTCTTGTCGGTGCCGAGCCGGGCGTTGTGTTCGTCCGCCTCCTCCTGGCTGTGCAAGTAGTAACGCTTCTGGCCGGTGCCCGTCTCCCCATAGGTCCTGAACAGCTCCTCCAGCTTGTCGAAGCGGTTGGCCTCCGGGCCGAAGTGGCTCAGCCCCTCTTCGGCCATCTTCACTTTCATCTCCGCACGGTCGTAGCGGTGGAAGCTGTCGCCTTCGATGATGGCGGCTTTGATGCCTTCCCGCAGGAAGATGTGTTCGAAGGCGCGTTTGACGGTGGTGGTGCCGGCACCGGAGGAGCCGGTGACCACGACGATGGGGTGTTTCTTGGACATGGAGTGGGCCTCCCGGATTTCGTTTCGAAAAAATGGATCAACAGGCGAACGGCCTGGCCGGATGCCGCCGTCCAGGAACCGGGCTCGACGAGTTCATCCCTCCAGGGACAAGCCGCTTGACTGTGGACCCATCGAAAACACTATACCACAGCCCATCCCCGCGGGGGATGGGCCGGTTCGGGGGCGTATGGAAACGATTCCTGCGGTGGCTCCTTCGCTTCCGCGCCGTCAGAAGAGTGCCTTGTTGAGCCAAAGATGGAGGAGAATGCTGGCGGCGTAGCCGAGGGCGATCACCGGCGCCCATTTCAGATGTCCGAAAAAGGTGTATCGCCCGCGCGCCTGCCCCATGAGGGCCACCCCGGCGGCCGAGCCGATGGAAAGCAGCGACCCCCCCACGCCGGCGGTGAGGGTGACCAGCAGCCACTGGCCCAGCGACATGTCGGGCATCATGCTCAGCACCGCGAAGACCACGGGAATGTTGTCCACGATGGCCGAAAGCAGCCCCACGGTGACGTTGGCGTAGGTCGGGTTCCAGCCCGCGTAGAGCGCCTCGGAAGCGAGGGTGAGATAGCCGAGGAAACCCAGCCCGCCCACGCAGAGGACCACGCCGTAGAAGAAGAGCAGGGTGTCCCATTCGGCATGGGCCACGTTCTTGAAGATGTCGAAAGCGACCGGATCGCCCATGAAGCCGGCGTCGGTGAGGGTCTGCCGCTGCTCTCCGGGAACGGCGCTCTTCTTCAGATAGAAGCCGAAGAACTGCAGATAGGCCAGCCCGGTGAGCATGCCGATCACCGGCGGCAGGCCGAGAAAGTGGTGGAAGGCCACGGCGGTGGCGATGGTGAGCAGAAAGAGCAGGATGATGCGCCGGGCGCCGCGAAGCAGAGCGATCTTCTCTTCCAGGGGGTCGGGTCGTTTCGCGGGAATCTTCAAGGAGAGGATCGCGGCCGGAACCAGCCAGTTGGCCAGAGCGGGCAGGAAGAGGTGGAAGAAGGACCAGAAATCGACGGCGCCCTGGGGCGTCTCGATCTCTTTCTGCCAGACCATCAGGGTGGTGATGTCGCCGAAAGGGCTGAAGGCGCCCCCGGCGTTGGCCGCCACCACGATGTTGATGCAGGAGAGCAGAACGAAACGGTTGTTGTCGCCCCCCACCGCCAGGACCACGGCGCACATGAGCAACGCGGTGGTGAGGTTGTCCGCCACCGGCGAGATGAAGAAGGCGAGCAGCCCGGTGATCCAGAACAGAGAGCGGAATCCCAGTCCCCTGCGTACCAACCAGACGCGCAGCACTTCGAAGACCCGGCGTTCGTCCATGGCGTTGATGTAGGTCATGGCCACCAGCAGGAAGAGCAGCAGTTCGGCGTACTCCAGCAGGTTGTGGCGCACCGCCTCCGCCACCAGGTGGTCCATCCCCTGCTGCCGGTAGACCCCGGCGATCACCGCCCAGATGATCCCGGCCGCCAGCACCACCGGCTTGGACTTGCGCAGATGGGTGAACTCTTCGGCCATCACCAGCAGATAGGCGATGCCGAACAGGGCCAGGGAGAGAAAACCGGCCCAGTGGGCGGTGAGGTCTCGCGCTCCCTCCCCGGCGAAAGAGGAACCGGGCAGCAAGGCCGAGAAGAGGATCACGGCCGCTCGGAACGAGGTTGGAGAGGGAAGGGTCGTTCGGTTTCTCATGGCTGGTTTCTCAAAAATGGGTCGCTGGATTACATTGGAGGATCGGCAGGATGGGCCGCTCCTTTACCGGCGTGCCGTCGCATTTCGAGTGTCGATTCTTCCCTTGGAGATCGCGCCGGCCCCTTTCGCGCAGGAACGGACTACCAGCGCACCAGCACGCTGTACTCCAGCGTGGCCCGCTTGCGGGGCGGCACCTCCACCCGCCACTCGAGCCGATGGGCGGCTTTCTTCTCGTGGGGGAGGTTCTCGCGGACGATCTTCCAGTCGCCGGGAATCGACTCGCGAACCGTCACCGTCGCCGCGCGTTCTCCGGCGTTGTGCAGACGGATGCGGAAGCTGCTCAGGGCCGCGTGTTTGAAGGGCGAAGCGGCGGGTCTCTTCTGCCACTCCGTCTGCAGCCGGGTGGCGGTGACGTCGAAGGCGTTGCCCAGCTTCAGACGCACCCGCTCGTCGCGGGGAGTGTGGGAGATGCGGTCTTCGCCGATGAACTGGGCGGCGCCGCGCCGATCGCTCTTGTAGACCCGCACCACCCCCGCCGGCAGCGGCAGGCCCAGATGGTTGGCCTTGGTGTTGCGGAAGCCGATCCACACCACCACCGGCAGTCGGCTCTCCGCCGCGCTCGGATAGCGGTAGGGGGCTCCGCCTCCGGCGAGCACCAACTCCTTTTCGACGCGCAGCCGCCGGCTTTCGAGAAGGGCCACCTGCTTGGTCTGGCGGTCCAGGATGTCCGTTTTGCGCGGCAGCGTGTAAAGATGGTAGGCGAAGAGCTTCTCCTCCCGCATCGCCGCGGCGGGGCTGGCCACTGCCATCCGCTCGAGCATGCGGGGAGAGGGGGCGGAGCGCACGCGATGGAGGTCGCCCGCCACCAGCTGCAGGCGGGCGTCGCGGTAAGAGGCGCCCGATCGGTTGTCGAGAGTGACCCAGCCGGTGAGGTCCATGCGCTGCTCGCTTTCGTCGAGGCGGGCCACGTAGTCCGCTTTCCAGGAGAGGCCGCCGCTGAGATAGCTCAGCGCCAGCAGGCGGTTGCCCGCTTTTTCGTTCTTCAGGCGGGTCACCAGCGTGGGCTGCTCCCTGAGATTCGCGGGAATGCCGTCGAAGAGCAGGCTGCCGCCCGGATTGGTCTCGATGCGGTCGCCGATGCGAACTACCAGCCCTCCTTCGGTGCTCAGCACCTTGGCGCGCTCCACCCGCTCTTCCCCGGTGGCCGGGTTGGTGCGGCGGATACGGATCTCCCGGCCCACATACTTCTCCAGCAGCTTGGCCGGCGTGAGCAGATCGTAGTTGAAGTTCTGTTCCAGCACCTCGAAGCCGCCCTTGCCGTCGGCCGGCCGCACCAGCGCGGTCTCCGGCTGCATGCGCCCGCTCACTCCGCGCAGGGCGAGGTCGGTCACCCCTGCCGGAAGATGGATTTTTCGCTGTTCCCGGATGAGCGCCAGATCCTGGTTGTAGATGGTGAGCGAAAGAGCGGTGCGGTCGGACGGCTCGCTGCCCACCTCGGCCGCCACGACGACCATGGGCAACAGCAGTCCCAGCCACAGAATCTTGATCGAGTCGCGCATGGGTCTTTTCCTCCTTTCAGGGCAGCGCCTTGCCGGGGTTGAGGATGCCGGCCGGATCGAACTGCCGTTTGACGGCACGCATCACTTCCAACGTGGGCTCGTCGATCTCCCGTGCCACGAACCGCCGTTTGACCCGGCCGATGCCGTGCTCGCCGGAGAGGGTTCCGCCCAGCTTCAGCACCAGGTCGAAGAGCGCGTCGAGGCAGCGGTCGGCCGTCTCAAGCTGACGGGGGTCGCCGGGGTCGATCAGCAGGTTCACATGGAGATTGCCGTTGCCGGCGTGGCCGAAGTTGACGATGGTGATCCGCTCTTCGCGGCTCATCCGCTCCAGCGCTTGGACGAGGTCGGGAATGCGGGAGACCGGCACCACCACGTCCTCGTTGATCTTCTGCGGCGCCACGTTGCGCAGCGCCGGCGAGAGCGCCTTGCGGGTGCGCCACAGCCTTTCCACCTCCGCGGCGTCCGATGCGGCGCGCAGATCGAGGCAGCCCTCCACCGCCGCGGCTTCGCCGATCCGCTGCAGCGCCGCCTCCATGGCCGCCCGGCTCTCTTCCACCTCGATCATGAGCAGGGCGCCGGCTTGCGCCGGCACGCCCGGATCGCTGAATTCGCGCACCATGCGCAGCGCGCCTCCGTCCATGAACTCCAGCGCCGAGGGCGTCACCGGCTGGGCCATGAGGGCGGAGACCGCTTTGGCGGCGGCGTGGACGTCGCGATAGAGCGCCCGCAGGGTGGCGCGGCTCTCGGGAAGGGGGGTGAGCTTGAGCGTCGCCTCGGTGATCACCGCAAGGGTTCCTTCCGAGCCGACGATCAAGCGGGTGAGGTCGTAGCCCACCACCCCCTTGGTGGTGCGCACGCCGGCGTGCAGGACCTTTCCGTCGCCGGTAACGGCCACCAGTCCCAGGGTGTTTTCGCGGCAGGTTCCATATTTCACCGCGCGGGGGCCGGCGGCGTTGCAGGCGAGGTTGCCGCCGACGGTGCAGACCGAGGCGCTGGTGGGATCGGGCGGCCAGAAGAAGCCGGCCGCGGCCGCCGCCTGCTGCAGCTCCTGGTTGGCCAGCCCCGGCTCCACCCGCGCCAGCCGATTGGCGGGATCCAACTCCAGCAGGCGGTTCATCCGCTCGAAGGAGGCGACGATCCCCCCGGCCACCGGCACGGCGGCCCCGGCGGTGCCGGTGCCGCGGCCACGGCAGGTGAGCGGAAGTTCCGCTTCGCTGCAGAGCGCCGTCAGTTCGGCCACCTGTTCCGTGGAACGGGGAAAGACCACCGCCTGGGGCGGGTGCTGCAGACGGCTGTTGTCGTAGCCGTAGGCCACCAGGGAGGCCGGTTGGAGCAGCAGGTCTTCCGCGGGAAAGAGGCGCTCGAGACGCCGGCGCAGAGAGGTTGGAAGCTTGGCGTCACTCATCCGTTCCCAACAGCAGCCGGTCCACCAGATCGCAGATGCAGTGGATGCAGAGCAGATGGACCTCCTGGATGCGGGCGGTGGAGTCGCCGGCTACGCGCAGTTCGATGTCCTCGTCGTGGAGCAGCGCGGCCAGGCGTCCGCCTTCGCGGCCGGTGAGGGCGATCACCTTCATCTGTTGCTCCTTGGCCGCCTCCACGGCGCGCACCACGTTGAGCGAATCTCCGCTGGTGCTGATGGCCAGCAGCAGGTCGCCGGGATGGCCGAGGGCGGCGATCTGCTTGGCGAACACCTCGCTGTAGGTGTAGTCGTTGGCGATGGAGGTGAGGGTGGAGCTGTCGGTGGTGAGCGCGATGGCGGGCAGGCCGGGCCGCTCCCGCTCGAAACGGTTGAGCATCTCGGAAGCGAAATGCTGGGCATCCGCCGCCGAGCCGCCGTTGCCGCAGCTCATCACCTTGCCTCCGGAGAGCAGACTCTGCACCACCAGCTCCGCGGCCGCCGCCAGCGGCCGCTGGAGGGAGGGCAGAGCGCGGCGCTTGGTTTCGATGCTCTCTTCGAAGAGGCGTTGGACGTAGGGTTCGAGATTCAAGGGAGATTCGGTCAAAAGGCGTCTCTTATCCAGTCTATCCGGTTGGCGGCGTCGATACCAACGATATCGAAGCGGCACGGCGGAATCCGGCTCAGGCGCTGAAGGTAGTGGTTGGCCGCCCGCCGCAGCCGCTGTTGCTTGGCGGGCGTCACCGATTCGGCGGCGGAACCGAAGCCCTGGTGGCTGCGGTAGCGCACTTCCACGAAGACCAGGGTCGCTCCTTCCTGCATGACCAGGTCGATCTCCCCGGCCTTGCAGCGGTAGTTGCGGGTCACCAGGCGCATGCCCTGCCGTTCGAGCCAGCGCCGCGCCCGCTCCTCGGCGGCTTCACCGTTGCGCAGGTGGCGCGGCCTGCTCCGTTCCATTCTGCGACGACGGCGTGGTTTCGGCACCGAGGGGATGCCAGTTGTCGGGCGGAATCTCCTCCGCGGCGGGGGTGACGCCCAAGAGGCGCACGGGCGTGCCGAGCGAGATCCAGGTGAGGCGGCGGCGCACTTGCCGGCGGGCGTCCAGTGAGAGTTCTCCCGTGGCGCCCTGAAGCGGGGGTTGACCCGGCAGCGTGAGCCGGTCGAGTTCGCCGAGGAGGCGGTAGGCGTCCATGCCCATGGCGACGAGGCGGGGATACTTCGCCATCAGATGCGGGAAACGGCGCCGCGCCTCCTCCGGCGAAAGCGGTGCGCCGGTGTCGCTCCCGGCCAGCCAGGGGATTTCCGGCAGCATCAGCCCGGCGAGATCGAAGCGATCCTCTCCCTCGAGGCGCCCCCGCCACACCCGCGAGAGGGTGAGAACCGGCAGCGCCGTGCCGTGGTGGAAGCGGATGAGGGGTCGCAGCCGCTCCAGGTCCGGCTTGTGGCCGACGACGAAGAGGAAGTCCACGGGCATTTTCGGTTCGAAGGGAAGCTTTTCTCCTGCTTTCTTCTCCGCCCGGGCGTGTTCGGCCTTGGCCTGGGGAATCCTCAGCAGTCGCGCCACCGCGTCGGAGTAGTCGTTGCGGGCGGGATGGTAGCGCTGCGTCTGAAGGGGGGCGCGGCCCAACGTCGCCCACTCGCTCTCGAAAGCGCGCAAGAGGCGTTCGCCCCAGGGCGAGTCGGGATAGAGCACGCCGGGCGTGCCGAGCCCGAGAGAGGCGGCCCAGAGCGCCGCCTGCCGCGCTTCATCCTCGGGCGAGAGACCGTACTGGAACAGCCCTTCCGCCGGCAGGGTGTCGGTGGAGACCTCGTTGAGCGCCAGCACTGGCAGCGGCAGGGAACCGGCCCGGGCGAGCTGCAGTACGCCCGCCTTGGCCAGGGGACCGATCACCCGGTCGGCTCCCGATGCCGCCACCTCGTTGAGAAGCGGCCACACCCGTTGCGGGTCGCTGCTGTCGTGAAAGGCGAGGGTCGGTTTCGGCTGGACGTCGTCGGCGTACCAGGCGGCGAGAATGCCCACCCGGATCGCCTCGGCGGCGCGGGCGAAAGGGCCATGGTCGGGCAGCAGCACGGCGATGTGCCGCGGATGGGCGGGCGCCAGTCGCTTCTGTTCCGCGTACCACCGTTCCAGCAGCCTGGGCAGAGCGGGATGATCCGGATAGAGCGCGCGCCACTCCTGGAAGGGGGCGGCCACGCCCTCCGGGTCATTGGGGTATCCCCGCACCAGGGTGGCCAGTTCGATCCAACCGCGGCTGGTGGCGTCCTCCGGCAGGGACTGTTCCAGCACCGCCTGCGGTTGACGCACCAGCAGCGAGAGAAGCTTCAACTGCAGCGCCAGCCGGGCTTCGGAATCGGTTTCCAGAGGGTCCAGCCGGATGAGCGTCTCGGCTTCCGCCAAACGGTCGCCCACAGCCTCTTGAGCCTGGGCGCGCAGAGCGAGTATCCGTCTGGTCAGGAGCTCTCCGCCGGGTTCCTTTTCAAGGTCTTGCAGAAGCTGGAGCGCCGCGGCGGCCTCCTTTCGCGCCAGCTTGAGCCGGGCCTGCAGCAAGCGAAAGCGGGGCTGCAGCTCTTTTGGAAGCCGTTGCGGATCGAGGGAGGCGAGCAGTTCGCTTCCCTTGTCTTCCTCTCCGGCTTGCAGCAGACTGTCGGCGGCCAGCAGCCGGTAGACGGCGCTTCGATCCTTCCCGGCCTTGTCGGCCAGCGCAAGGTAGAGGTCGGCGGCCGCTTGGTAGTGTTTCTGCTGGAAGAGCCGTTCGGCGTGTCCCGCTTGGCCCTCCACGGGAGATTGCGGCGGCGTGGCGCAAGCGGCCAGCAGCAGCGCGAGTAGAAAGGGAAAAAGGCGATGCAACATCTCGGATATGCCGCTCTGGACTCCTTGGGCGGAAAGCAGGCGTTCCGGCCTGCGCTGGTTCCTTGATCGAACAGGGCTCGTTGAACGAAGTGGCGAGTATCTTATGAGCCAGCAATCGGTGTCAAACGGGGTGGGAACCCTCTATGTGGTGGCCACCCCCATCGGCAATCTGGGCGATTTTTCGCATCGCGCCGAAGAGGTTTTGCGGTCGGTGAGCTGCATCGCCGCGGAGGATACCCGCCACACCCGACGCCTGTTGCAGCACTACGGCATCGGCACCCCCTTGATGCCGCTTCACGAGCACAACGAGGCGCGAGCGATGGAGAAGGTGATGGCGATGCTGCGGGGGGGAGAGTCGGTGGCGCTGGTTTCGGACGCCGGAACGCCGCTGGTCAGCGACCCCGGCTTTCTGCTGGTGCGGGAGTGCCGCCGGCAAGGAGTGAAAGTGTCGCCGGTGCCGGGTCCGAGCGCACTGGTGGCGGCCCTGAGCGTGTCGGGGCTGCCGACCGACCGCTTCTGCTTTCACGGCTTTCTGCCGCGCCAGCGCCACGCCCGTCGGGAGAAGCTGGATGCGCTCCGAAACAGCAGCGCCACGCTGGTCTTCTACGAGTCCTCCCATCGCATCGAGAGCGCAATGGCCGATCTGGCGGAGGTACTGGGTCCGCAGCGGCGGGGCTGCCTGGCGCGCGAATTGACCAAGCGGCACGAAGAGATCCTGGATGGCACCCTCGCAGAGCTGGCGGAGCGGGTGGCGGCGGATGCGGATCGACGCCGGGGCGAGTTCGTGGTGTTGGTGGCGCCCGCAGAGGCGTCTGCCACCGATGGCCGCTTGGAACTGGAGGCCGACCGGCTTCTTCTTCTGCTGCTCGAGGAGTTGCCTCTGAAGCAGGCGGTGTCCTTGGCCGCCCGCCTCACCGGCGGCAACAAAAACCGCCTCTACCAGCGGGCGCTGGAATTGCGGTGACGATTCAGAGCATCATCCCCCGCAAAGTGAAATAGAGCAGCGCCGCCATGATGCCGGAAGCGGGCACGGTGACGATCCAGGCGGCCACGATCTTCATGATGGCCGAGCGCTTCACCAGCTCTTTGCGATAGATCTTCTTCAACCCCTTGCGCTCTTTCTTGGTGAGTTCCGCCTTGGCCTTGTGCTTCTTCAGCTCGGCCAGCATGCGACCTTTCTCGTCCACCGAGGCACGGCGGAACTCGTCCAGAAAGGCTTCGATCACTTCATGGTCCTCGCCTGCGTGATGCGCTTTGATCTCCTCGATCATGCGCGCATAGGAGGCCTTGAGAAACTCTCGCAGGAATCCGACCCCGAAGACGGCGCCCACGGCGATGTGGGTGGAGCTCACCGGCAAGCCGAGCTGGGTGGCGATGATCACCGTGATGGCCGCCGCCATGGCGATGGAGAAGGCGCGCATCTGGTCCAGTTCGGTGATCTCCGAACCCACCGTGCGGATCAGTTTGGGGCCGTAGAGGGCGAGGCCGATGGCGATGCCCAGGGCGCCCACCATCATCACCCACAGGGGGATGGCCGCCTTCTTGTGGATTCCGCCCTGCACGATGGCGTCGTTGATGGCGGCCAAAGGCCCCACGGCGTTGGCCACGTCGTTGGCACCATGGGCGAAGCTGAGGAGGGCGGCGGCGAAGATGAGGGGCACGGTGAAGAGCCGGTTGACCGCCCCCTTCTCGTTGTCGAGCCGGTTGGCCTGGCGGGCGATGAGCGGCTTGACGAGGACATAGACGAGCGCCGCCACCACCAGCCCCAGCCCCAGCGCGGTGGTGATGTCGGTCTTCCAGATCTTCTTCAGCCCTTTGAGGATCAGGTAGGAGGCGAAGGCCCAGGTCATCAGGCCCACGAGGATGGGCACCATGCGCTTGGAGGCGGCGATCATGTCCGAACGGTAGGTGATGGTGCGCTTGATCAAGTAGAGGAAAGCGGCGGCGATGATTCCGCCGAGCACCGGCGAGATCACCCAGCTCGCGACGATGGCGCCCATCTTCCCCCAGTTGGCGATGCCCATGCCGCCGGCGGCGATGCCGGCGCCCAGCACTCCGCCCACGATGGAGTGGGTGGTGGAGACGGGCGCCCCCAGCGCGGTGGCGATGTTGAGCCAGATGGCGCCGGCGAGCAGCGCCGCCATCATCAACCAGATGAAGACGTCGGTGTTGGCGATGAGCGCCGGATCGATGATACCCTTCTTGATGGTGCCCACCACGTTGCCGCCGGCGACCAGCGCCCCGGTGGCTTCGAAGATGGCGGCGATGACGATGGCGCCCATCAGGGTGAGCGCCCGCGAGCCCACCGCCGGCCCCACGTTGTTGGCCACGTCGTTGGCGCCGATGTTCATGGCCATGTAGCCGCCGATCATGGCGGCGGCGATGAGCATCAGGCCGTTGTGGATCTCGGTGAAGCGCATGCCGGCGTACATCATGATGCCCAGGATGAACAGCAGGCCCATGCCCAACCGGAAAAGCTCGGGCCGGCCATGGCTGGCGGCGCTCTCGATCTGGTCGATGTTCTTCAGTTCCACTGTGGAATTCTCCCCTTGGCCGACGTCGCCTCGGCCCTTGTACGAGCGGCGGGCGCGAGCGGCGGATTCTATCGCAAAAGCAGGGAAAACAGTGATGACGGCCGTCAAATGGACTCTTTGTGCCGGAAAATTCACGACTGCGGGCTCGCAAGCAGAAGCGGGCCTCTCTTCGGTGGTTGGCGTCCGGTGGGCCGGCTGTCGTATAGTTGGCGGACTGCGCAAACGATCGAAGCCAAGCCGGCCTTCATGACAGACCGCTACGCCGTCATCGGCAACCCCATCGAACACAGTCAGTCTCCCCGCATCCACCAAGCCTTCGCCCGGCAGACGGGGGAGCAGATCGAATACGGCAAGATCCTCGGTGATCTCGACCGTTTCGAGGAAGAAGTGCGCAAGTTCTTTGCGGAAGGGGGGAAGGGGCTCAATGTGACCGTGCCCTTCAAAGAGCGGGCCTGGCGTCTGGCCGACAGCCATGGCGAGCGCGCGCGGCTGGCGCAGGCGGTGAACACCCTGGCGCTGCAGGCGGATGGGCGACTGCTGGGCGAGAACACCGACGGCGTGGGCCTGGTGCGGGACCTGGCGGTGAATCACGGCTTCGTCTTCGAACGGAAACGGATCCTGCTGCTGGGGGCCGGAGGAGCCAGCCGCGGCGTGGCGGGGCCCTTGCTCGAGGAGCGTCCGGCGCTTCTGGTGATCGCCAATCGCACCGCCGCGAAGGCGGAGGCCCTCGCTGACCGATTGCGCCCGTTGGAGACGCCGGTCGAGGGGTGCGGGCTCGAGGCGCTCGCCGGCAAGCGCTTCGATCTCATCGTCAACGGCACGGCCGCCGGCCTGAAAGGTGAAGTACCCGACATTCCCGGCGACTGCCTTCTTCCCGGCGGCTGGGTGTATGACATGATGTACGGCAAGGAACCCACCGCTTTCGTCCGCTGGGGGCTGGAGCATGGCGCGGCCCGGGCGCTGGACGGCTTGGGCATGCTGGTGGAGCAGGCGGCGGAATCTTTCTTCATCTGGCGCGGCGTGCGGCCGCGCACGGCAGAGGTGATCCGCATGCTTCGGCAAGGCTGAAGCCGGATCCCGACGGTGCCGGCGCTTTTTCAACGAACGAGGGACGATTTCATGAAACGAACCACCCAGGCACTCTTTCTTTTGCTGCTGAGCTTGATTCTTGCGGCCTGCAGCGAGCAGCAACAAGGCAAGCGCGCCGTCGCCGGCCTCGAACTTTTTGGCAGGGTGCCGGCGGACACTCCCTATGTGGCGGCCAGCAGCCGGGCGCTGCCCGAGGCGTTGAGCAAGCGGATGCTGAAGGCGGTGGCGTTGCAGTACGAAGACCGCCGCGCGCAGATCGAGGGGAAAATGGCCGCGGCCGCGGACGGTTCCGCGGATCGTCGTTTCTTCGCGCTTTTTGCCGCTCTGAACGACGAACTGAAAGACAAGCTCACCCCCGAAGGGCTCGCCTCCATCGGCTTTCCTCTCAACGGGCGCAGCCTGATCTACGGGCTCGGCGTGCTGCCGGTGGCCTGGGTGGAGGTGGTGGACGAGGCCAAGGTGAACGCCTTTCTCGACCGCGTGGAGTCGAAGTGGGGCGAGTCTTCCCGACGTCTCAAACTGGATGGCATCGACTACCGGCGCTTCGATTTCGACGGTCTCATGGTGACGGTGGCGGTGGAGAAAGGCTACCTGGTGGCGGCGCTGCTGCCCTCGAAGGCGGATGACGATCTGCTTTCCCTGGCGCTCGGCGCCCGCAAACCGGAAAAATCGCTGGCCGACACCGGCGGCTTTAAATCTTTCGTCGGCAGCCACCGTTTTCTGGGTTACGGCGAAGGCTATGTGGATCTCCGGCGCCTCACCGAGCTGGCGCTCGGCGAGGCGAAAGGTGAGAACGCCAAGGCGCTGGCGGCGCTCGGCTTCCGTCGGAGCGAAGTGGATCCGGCTTGTCGTCCCCTGGTGAAACACGTCGTCCAGGCGGTGCCGCGTTTCAGTTTCGGCTATATCGACGCCAAGGCCGACAGCTATCGGGTGGAGGCCGCCCTGGAGACCTCGCCGGCGGTGGGCGCCTGGCTGACCCGCCTCCCCGCCGCGGTTCCCGGCCTGGGAAAATCGGCCGACGCCACCTTCAGTCTGGGGCTGGGGCTGAACCTGCCCAAAGTGCGGGATGCGCTCAAGGCGCTGATCAACGACATCCTGCAGAATGGGAAGGGGTGCCCTTCGGTGGATCGGCAGCAGCTCGCCGGTTTCGTGCAGAGCCTGGACATGGTGCTCAACCCCATGGTCGCTGGAATCCGGGGGTTCAACTTCGTGCTGGATCGCCTGGAGATCGACCCCCGAACCCTCGATCCCAAATCGGTGGAGGCCCGGCTGTTGCTGGCCTCGACCGATCCTCGCGGCCTGTTGGGGATGAGCGGCATGCTCGATCCCAATCTGGCGATGCTGCAAGTTCCTTCGGACGGCAAGCCGGTGAAGCTGCCTTTGCAGAACAGCCTGCCGCAGGCACCGCCCGCCTGGGTGGCGATCAAAGGCGAGGCGCTGGGGCTCTTCCTGGGCGCCGAGCCGCCGAAAGAGGCGGTGAAGCTGCTGCAGGCGGGTTCTGCTTCGCCCACCCTGATCTTCCACATGGGCTACGATCTGCGGCGCCTGTTGCGACAGGTGGGCCCGTCGCTGGAACAGGCCATGCGGCAGATGAGCGGCGAAGAGGCGGCGGATGTGCGGGAGTTCTATCGGACGATCAAGCAGACGGCCGCCCTGTATGACCGTGTCGACTTCACCGTTCACGGCGAAAAGCGGGGGTTGGTGATGGAAGGGCGGGTGACCTTCTACAGCGGATCGGGAGGAGAGGGGTGAGCCGGAAGGATCCCCTGCCCCCGGGCAATCCGTTGCTCGAGTACCCGGGGCTGCCGCCCTTTTCCAAGATCCGCCCGCACCACGTGGAGCCCGCCGTCGATGCGCTGCTGGCGCACAACCGGGCGGAGGTGGCCAGGCTGCTGCGGGAGCTGGAGCGGCCGGAGTGGCACAATTTCGTCGAGCCGTTGGAAGAGATGGAGGAGCGCCTCTCCCGCGCCTGGTCTCCGGTTTCCCATCTGCATGCGGTGAAGGACAGCGACGAGCTGCGCGCCGCCTACAACGCCTGTCTGCCCAAGCTCTCGGACTACGCCAGCGAGATGGGTCAGAACGAGGCGCTGTTCCAGGCCTATGAAAAGGTCTTTCGTGGCTCGGAGTCGCTCTCTTCCCCCCAACGCAAACTGCTGGAGAATGCGCTGCGCGACTTCCGGCTCGCCGGCGTGGATCTGCCGAAGGAGAAGAAGGCACGCTTTCGCGAGCTCTCCCGGGAGCTGTCGGAACTCACCACCCGCTTCGAAGAGAATCTGCTGGACGCCACCAACGCCTGGCAGAAGTTGGTCACCGACGAGGCGGAGCTGGCGGGCCTGCCCGAATCGGCGCGGCAACTGGCGCGGCAGATGGCGCGACAGAAGGGGCTGGAAGGGTGGCTCTTCAACCTGGAGTTTCCCTCCTACTATCCGGTGGTCGCCTACGCCGACCACCGAGAGCTGCGGCGCGAGCTGTACGAGGCCTACTCCACCCGCGCCTCCGACCAGGGGCCTCAGGCGGGGCGGTTCGACAACGGCGAGGTGATGGAGCGCATCCTGGCGCTGCGCCACGAGCTGGCGCGGCTGCTCGGCTTCGGCAATTACGCCGAACGTTCGCTCGCCACCAAGATGGCGCGCTCCACCGATGAGGTGCTGGGTTTTCTGCGCGACCTGGCTCGCCGTGCCAAGCCCCAGGCCGAGCGCGAGCTGGCCGAGCTGCGCGAATACGCCCGCCGGCACCATGGCGTGGAAGAGCTGGAAGCCTGGGACATTCCCTACTACAGCGAAAAGCTGCGCCAGCACCGCTACAACATCTCCCAGGAGGAGCTCAAGCCCTGGTTTCCCGAAACCCGGGTGGTTCCCGGCATGTTCGAGGTGATCGGCCGCCTCTTCGGCGTGGAGATCCGCCAGAGCGGGGAGGCGGTGGAGACCTGGCACCCCGACGTGCGTTTCTACGAGATCCTCGACCGCGCTTCCGGGGAGCTGCTCGGCCAATTCTATTTCGATCTCTACGCCCGTCCGAAGAAGAGGGGCGGCGCCTGGATGGCCGACTGCCTGTCGCGCATCAACACCCGCAACCGGCAGCAGATCCCCGTGGCCTTCATGACCTGCAACTTCACCCCGCCGGTGGGAGAGCGGCCCGCCCTGCTCACCCACGACGAGGTGCAGACCCTGTTTCATGAGTTCGGGCACGGCCTGCACCACATGCTCACCCGCATCGACTGGCCCTCCATCTCCGGCATCTCGGGGGTTGCCTGGGACGCGGTGGAGCTGCCTTCGCAACTGATGGAGAACTGGTGCTGGGAGCGCGAGGCGCTCGATCTCTTTTCCGGCCACTGGCAGACCGGCGAGCCGCTGCCCGAGGCGCTCTACGAGCGCATGATCGCGGCGCGCAATTTCCAGTCGGCCATGCAGATGTTGCGCCAGGTGGAGTTCGCCCTGTTCGATTTCCGTATCCATCTCGAATACGACCCCGAGCGAGGCGGGCGCATCTACGAGATTCTCGAGCAGGTGCGCGACGAAGTGGCGGTTGTGCGGCCGCCGCGATGGAACCGCTTCGCCCACGGCTTCAGCCACATCTTCGGCGGCGGTTACGCGGCGGGTTACTACAGCTACAAATGGGCCGAGGTGCTCTCCGCCGACGCCTTCTCCCTTTTCGAGGAGAACGGTGTGCTCGATCCCGAGACCGGCCGACTCTTTCGCGAGACCATTCTGGAGAAAGGCGGCAGCGCCGACGCCATGGATCTGTTCATCGCCTTCCGCGGCCGCGAGCCGAGCATCGAGCCGCTGTTGCGCCACTCCGGCATCGGAGGTTGAGGTCTCGCACCTTTGCCAGCGGCCGTGGCGGCGAAAGTGAAAGGGGAACAGCGACAGAGCAGAGTTACATCGCCTTCAGCAACTCCAGCACCTCGGCGGCGTGGCCCTTGGGGGTGACGCCGTAGAGGGCGTGGCGAATCTTTCCTTCCTTGTCCACGATGAAGGTGGAACGCTGGATGCCGATGCGCTTTTCGCCATTCACCTCTTTCTCCTGAAGGACCCCGTAGGCCTCGCAGGCCAGGCCGTCGGGGTCGGCCACCAGTTCCACTTGCAGGCCGTATTTGTCGCGGAAGGCGGCATGGCTGATGCAAGTGTCGCGGCTGATGCCGAGCACCAGGGTGTCGAGGGCGTCGAATTCGTCGATGAGGTCGCTGAAATCGTTGGCCTCGAGGGTGCAGCCCGGAGTGTCGTCCTTGGGATAGAAATAGATCACCACATTCTTACGCCCCCGAAAATCGCCCAGGCGGACGATCTCCATCTCGGCGGTGGGCAGCTCGAAATCGGGCGCCGGATCTCCCGGTTGCAACATCTCCACTCCTCCTCGTTTGGAATTGTAATTTTCGGGCTGGAAACCACATCGAGCCCATGTTCCTAGCATAGGCCAGACCGGCGGGGGCCACAACAGGCCGGCGGAAGCTTTGGGCTGTTTCACGGCCGCGGCTTCCATCCAAACTCCCGGAACAGGTCGCGCCATTGGTCGTCCACCGGCGCCTCCACGGCGACCGGCTCGCCGCTGATCGGATGGGTGAAGGCCAGCCGCAGCGCGTGGAGCATGAGGCGGTGCACTCCGTAGCGTTCGCGGAAGAAGCGGTTGTGTTTGCCGTCGCCCCAGGTGGTGTCGCCGATGATGGGATGGCTGATCTTCTTGAAATGCTGGCGGAGCTGCTGGTAGCGGCCGGTGAGAGGGCGCGCCTCCATCAAGGCGTAGCGGCTGGTGGGATAACGGTCCACCGCCACCGGCAGCTCCGCCTTCGCCAGCCGCCGGTAGCGGGTGACCGCCTCTTTTCTCTTTTCCGGATTCTTGTGCTCGCCGCTGTGCACCGGGTGGTCGATGAGCCCCTTTTCGGCCGGCCAGCCGCGCACCAGGGCCAGATAGGTCTTCTCCACGCGGCGCTCCTTGAATTCGCGGGCCAGCGCCGAGGCGGTCTCCGCGTCCAGCGCCAGCAGCAGCACGCCGCTGGTGGCCCGGTCGAGCCGGTGCACCGGCCAGACGCGCCGGCCGAGCTGGTCCCTCAGCCCCTGCAACACGATGTGCCCTTGCCGCGTGGTTGGGGTACGATGCACCAGGGCGCCCGGCGGCTTGTCGATGGCGACCAGGTGTTCGTCCCGATGGAGGATGGTGAACATTCGGCCAAGCATAGCACTCCATGTCCCTGCGCACCCGCATTCTGCTGTTCCTCTTCGTTTTCGCCCTGCTGCCGCTGTTGGGAGCGGTGGCCATCAACCTGCCGCTGGTTCTGGACCGGGTGGAGCTCTTCTACCGGCAGGCCTTCCTGCAGAACCTGCGGGCCGATTTCCAGGATCTGGACACCCATCTGGCGAGCCGCGACGAGATGCTGAGGCTGCTCGCCAAGCTGCCGGAGCCGGGAGTGGTGCTGGGCCAGGACGAGCGGGTCTCCGAGGCGCAGATCGCCCGGGCGCGCCTCAAGTACACCGAGTGGATCAACCGCATCCTGCGCGATCAGCTGGACATCGTGGACATCCTCTTTCTCGACCGCAACGGCATCCTGCGCTTCTGGCTTTCGCGCGATCCCGAGGATCACCGCTGGCAACCCACGGCGACGCCGCCCCATCTGCCGCCCGCCGAGGTGGTGAAGCAGGCGCTGTCGGCGAAGACGCCGCTGGTGGTGCTGGCGCCGGTGGCCATCGACGAGCAGGCGCAAGATCTCTCCCGCGCCATCACCCTGCAGATCCTCAGCCCGCTTGGACCTTCCGAGGGCAAACCCACTTATGGAGTGGTGGCGATGACGCTGGACATCGGCGGCTTGGTGCGGCGGGACGAGCGCACCCTCTGGGTGCACGACGACGGACGGTATCTGAACGTTCCCGGCATCGTCCAGCGGGAGGGGAGCGCCTTTACCGATTTTCCCGGCCTGAAGGAGAGGTTCGCCAGCCGCAAGATCGTGCTCTGGGAGGGCGGGGACGGCCGCACCGTCATCTGGGTGCCGCTGCTGCGCACCGAGGGCGACCGGCCGCTCTGGGTGGGACGAGCGGTGCACGAAGAGCCGCTGGAGGCGTTGCGGAATGCGCTCATCGTGCGGGTGCTGGCCATCATCGCCCTGCTGGTGCTGGTGATCGCCTTGGTCTCCACCTGGGTGGCCTCGCGCATGGAACGGCTGGGGAACCGGCTGCTGGAAGGGGTGCGGCGCGTGGTGGAGAAGGGCGAGCCGGTGAAGTTCGAGTGGCGGGGAAGCCCCGAGTTGCGGCAGCTCGGAGAAAGCCTCTCGCGCCTCTCCGAGACCCATGCCCACAACCTGGCGGAGCTGCGCGACCATGCCCGCGCCCTGGAAGAGAGCAACAGATACAAGAGCGAATTCCTGGCCAACGTGAGCCACGAGCTGCGCACGCCGCTCAACTCCATTCTGCTCCTCTCCAAGCTGCTGCTGAAGGAGTCGCAAGGGCTGAGCCGGGAGCAGCAGGAGCAGCTCAGGGTGATCCACGAGGCCAGCGCCGATCTGCGCACGCTCATCGACGACGTGCTGGATCTTTCGCGCATGGAGGCGGGGCGACTGGAGCCGGTGATCGAGGAGGTGGCGCTGGCGCCTCTCCTGGAAGAGATCCACGCCCAGCTCGCGCCGCAGTTCCACGAGAAGGGGTTGGAGTTCCGGGTGCGGACGGCCGCCGACGCGCCGGCTCAGGTGCAGACCGACGCCCACAAGCTCAAGCAGATTCTCAAGAATTTTCTCTCCAACGCGCTCAAGTTCACCGAACGGGGCGGAGTGGTGGTCGAGCTGGAGGCGGCGCAGGCGCCCTATGCGGTGGCCCTTTCGGTGGAGGACACCGGCATCGGCATTCCGCCGGAGAAGCAGCAGGCGGTGTTCGAGGCCTTCCAGCAGGCCGACGGTTCCACCCGGCGGCGTTTCGGCGGCACCGGCCTGGGACTGAGCATCAGCCGGGAACTGGCGCGGGTGCTCTGCGGCGAGATCCGCCTCCGCAGCCGTCCCGGCGAAGGCTCCCGTTTCACGCTGCTGCTTCCGGCCCGATGTGGCGAAGCGGCGCCCGGCGGCACCACGGAGCCGCGGGAGCCTCCGCCGACCGCGCCTGAACCGCGGCCGGAGCCGGCTCCCGGCGCCGATTTCAACGGCGTGGGGGTGGTGCTGGTGGAGACCGATATCGATCGGTTGCTGGAGTTGAGCCGCCTGCTGGAAAGCTGGAACCTGGAGGTGACCGCCGCGGCCGACGAGGAGGAGCTGCGCGAAGCCATGGAGGAGGGGGAGGTGCGGTGGGTGCTGGCCGCCGCGGGCGTGGTGGACTGGTGCGTCATCTCCGCTATAGTGAAAGGGGGGGCTCATGGGCCGTTTCTGCTGGGTTTGGGCGAGGCCACGCCGGCGGAGGCAGCGTGCGTGGACCGCATTTTGCCTCTGCGCCCCGGTTCCGCCGAGCTGTTGAAAGCGCTTGGAGAGGTGTCATCCACAGAGGAGGAGAATAACGACCCATGAATCGCTACGCCGGCTTTCGGGTGCTGGCGGTGGACGACAACGCGCACAACCTGTTCACCCTCAGATCCCTGATCCACAAGCACATGGACGTGGAGCTGCTCGAAGCCACCAGCGGCAAGGAGGCGCTGGAGATCGCCCGCGCCGACCCGCGCATCGATCTCATCATCCTCGACGTGCAGATGCCGCAGATGGACGGCTTCGAGACGGCGCGCATGCTGAAACTGCACCGCAAGACCCGCGACATTCCCATCATTTTTCTCACCGCCGCTTTCAAGACCGAAGAGTTCCAGCAGAAGGGCTACGACGTGGGCGCCGCCGATTATCTGCTCAAGCCCATTGACGACAACCAGTTGATCAACAAGATCAGCACCTATTTCCGCCTCATCGAGAAGGAGCGGCAGCTCAACCGCCTTCTCGAACAGAAGGTGGCGGAACGGACCGCGGAGCTGGCGCAGGCCAACCGCCATCTGGAGAACATCCTCAACTACATGGGCGAGGCGCTGTTGATCCTCGATCCGGCGGGCCGCATCAAGAGGGTCAACCCCGCTGCGTGCGAAATGCTCGGTTACACCGAGCGGGAACTGGTGGGCATGAGCATCGGCGACGTCTTCGAGGAGGAGGGGCAGGAGGAGGCCAGGGCCTTCATGGGCACCTGGCTGGAGGCGCTCATCCGCACCGGCGCTCTGCGCGATATCGAGGCGGCCTTCATCGCCAAGGACGGCAGCCGCGTGCCAGTGCTCTTCTCCCGCACCGCCATCACGGGGGAGAAGGGCGAGATTGACGAGATCATCTGCATCGCCAAGAATATGTCCGGCTACCGCCGCGTGGAGGCGGAACGCAAACGATCCACAGGAGCCTGAGCGCCATGAGCGATCCTACCAACCAGATTCCTCCGGATGAGGATCCCACCATGACCGCCAACGCTCTCAAGGCGATGGCGCACCCGCTGCGGTGGAAGATCCTCTGCACCCTGGGCGACCGGGAGCTCTCGGTGGGCGAGATCGTGGCGCGCACCGGCACTTCGCAGAGCAACATCTCCCAGCATCTGGAGCAGTTGCGCAACAAGAACATCGTCACCTCGCGCAAGGAGGCGAACCGCATCTACTATCGCATCCGCAACGGCAAGCTGCTGGAGCTCATCGGCACCATGCGCGCGGTGCTCTGCCCCACCAACCTGGACGACCGTTACGACGACTGATCCACACTCGCAAGAGTGGGGCGCTGGGCCAGCAGATAGACTACCGGAAGCAGCACCAGGGTCACCAGCATTGAGAAGCCCAGCCCCCAGCTCAGGGTGATGGCCAGCGGCTGGAGCATCTCCGAACCTTCGCCCACCGCCAGCGCCAGCGGCAGCATGCCGGCGACGGTGGTGAAGGTGGTCATCAGAATGGGGCGAAGGCGCAGCCGCCCCGCTTCGATCACCGCTTCGATCACCGCCAGCCCCTCCTTGCGCTTGAGCTCGATGTATTCCACCAGGATGATGGCGTTGTTCACCACGATGCCGGCGAGCATGATCATGCCCAGCCACACCGGCATGGAGAGGGAGGTGTGGGTCCAGCGCAGCCCGACGGAGACGCCGATGGCGCTGAAGGCGAGGCTCACCAGGATGATCGCCGGGTTGCGCAGCGATTCGTACTGCACCGCCATCACCACCAGCACCAGGAAGAGCGCCAGCCCCAGCAGCGTCAGCCCGGTTCTGCGGCTCTGCTGCAGCGCTTTGTAGGCGCCCCCTTCGTAGATACGGTATCCCACCGGCAGATCGAGCGCCGCCAGTCGTCGCTGAGCCCGGTTCACCACTTGGGAGAGGTTGGCGCCCCCCTCGAGAGTGGCGGTCACCTCCACGATCCGCTGCTGCTGTTCGCGGAGGATGGAGGCCGGGGCCGGGGTGAGCCGGATGCGCGCCACCTCCCCCAGGCGAACCGGCGTGCGGCCGTCGGCGCCGCCCATGATCACCAGCTCTTCGAGCCGCGGGGGAAACGCCTCTTCGGGCTGCAGCCGAAGGAGGATGGCGAGGCCGCGGTCGCCGGCGACGAAACGTCCCACCGTGCGTCCTTCCAACAGGTAGCGCACCGCCTTGCCGATGCGCTCGCTGTCCACTCCCAGCAGTTCGGCCTTGCGGCGGTCCACGTCGATGGAGAGCTGCAGCACCGTCTCTTCGCTGGAAGCGCGGACGTTGCGCAATCCCTTCACCGCTTCCAGCGCCTGCGCCATGCGGCGGCCGATGGTGCGAAGGGTGTCGAGATCGGGGCCCTGCACCTGGAAACTGATGTCGTCGTCCCCGCGGCCGAGCCGCAGTCCGCGCACCCCGCGGGGACGGATGCGTACCCGCACCCCGGCCAGCGCCGCTTCCTTCACGGCCCGTCGCAGATCGCGGACCCAGGCGCCGAGGGGAGGGCGCCGCTCAGGCGGCGCGAGCTGGACCTGGATGTTGGCCCGGTTGGCGTTCTCGTAGGTGGAACGGCCGAAGACGAAACCGCCCACCGTGGTGAAGAGGCTCTCCACGCCCGGCTGGGCGCGCACCAGGGCTTCCACTTTCGCGGTGAGCCGGTCCATCTCGTCCACGCTCACCCCGCGGTCGGCGGTGAGATAGATGCCCACGCGGCCGTCGTCGATGCTGGGCATGAAGCGGGCCAGGGGGCGCAGCAGGTCGGGGAGCGTGGCGGCGAGCGCCAGCACGAAGAGGGCGAGCACCGGCCAGCGCAGCCGGAGAATGCGCGACAACAGGCGGGCGTAGCGCTCCTGCACCCCGGTGGTGACCTTCTCCATCCGGTTTCGGAAGCGACCCTGCCGGCCCACGGGGATGCGGCCGCCGAGGGCGGGAACCAGGGTGAGCGCCACCACCAGGGCGGCCACGATGGCGGCGGAGATGGTGACGATCAGCTCGCGGAAGAGCAGGCCGATTAGCCCGCCGATGAGGAGAAAGGGCAGCACCGCGGCCAGGTTGGTGGTGGTGGAGGCGACGATGGCGGAAGTGACCTCCGCGGCCGCCCGCCGGGAGGCCTGCAGCACCGATTCCCCCAGGCGCTGGTGGCGATAGATGTTCTCCAGCATGACGATGGTGCTGTCCACCAGCATTCCCACCCCCAGCGCCAGGCCGCCCAGGGTCATGAGATTGAGCGTCAGGCCGGTGGCCGCCATGAGGATGAGGGTGACGAGGATGGCGATGGGAATGGCGCTGCCGATCACCAGGGTGCGCCGCAGGCTGCCGAGAAAGAGCCAGACCACCAGCATCGCCAGCAGCGCTCCGCTCGACGCCGCCCCCAACGCATTGTCGAGCGCCGCCCGAATGTGGTGCGCCTCGTCGTTCACCGGCACCACCTCCACGCCGGGCGGAATCAGTCCACGACGTTTCAGGTCGGCCAGCTTCTGGTTCACCAAGTCCACCACCGCCACGGTGTTGGCCTGGGGCTGTTTCTGGATGGAGACTTTCACCGCCGGCCGATCGTCCAGGCGGATGCGCAGCCGGGGCTCCTGGTAACCGTCGTGGATCCTGGCCAGACTCTGCAGCGGCAGCGTCGCCTCTTTTCCATCCGCCTCCCGCACCGGAACGGGCAGCCGGGCGAGCGCTTCCAGGTCGCGCAGCCGGCCCCGGGTCTGCACCGGCAGTTCGGCGCGCCCCAGACGAAGGCGGCCGCCGGCGCGGTCGCGGTTCTCTTTCTGCAGCGCCGATTCGAGATCGGCAGGGTCGAGTCCGTGCGCCGCCAAGGTTAGCGGATCGGCCAGCACCTGGATCTGGCGAACCCGTCCGCCCGCCACTTCGGCGGCGGCCACGCCGGGGAGGTTGACCAGCCATTTCCCCAGCCGGTAGTCCACCCATTCACGCAACGCCGCCGGATCGAGGGTGGAGGAGCGCACTGCGAATTCGGCGGCGGGCAGCTGGGAGGGGTCTCGTTTGTAGATGACCGGCGGCTGGATGCCCTCCGGCAGGAAGCGCCGGGCGCGGTCGAGCCGGGTGGCGGCGTCGCGCAGGGCGGCGTCGATGTCCTTGCCGTAGGCGAAGTCCAGGTCCACCGCGGAGCGCCCCTCCCGGGTGACCGAGCGCACGTGGATGGCGTCTTCGGTGATGGCCAGTTGCTCCTCCAGCTGACGGGTCACCTCGTCCTCCATGACGGTCGCCGGCACGCCGGGATCGTTGACCCGCACGGCGATGCTGGGATAGATGATGTGGGGCAGGAGGTCGATCTTCAGGCTGGCCAGGGAGAAGAGCCCCAGCACCACGGCGGTGAGCGTGAGCATGACCACCGCCACCGGATGGCGCAGCGACCAGGCGGCGAGGCCGCCCTTTTCGCTTTCGACAGGGTTGCGATCGTTCCTCTTCACGTCCCCATTGTAGCGGTCGCCGCGGGGCGTGGTGTAGGCCACGGGCTCCGTGGCGGCGTCGAAAGCCGATTATGCGATTTCGCCCTGGGGCTGGGGGATCATTTCACGATGGCGGCGTAGAGCGCGGTGATGTAGTTCATCTGGTTGAGGATGTTCTCCATCGAGCGCATCACCAGGGAAGGGATGTAGGTGCCTCTTTTGACTTTTTTGCTCAGTTCGAAGGTCTGCCAGTCTTTCTCCACTTTGGCGAGCGCTTCGTCGATTTTGGAGGTGTTTTCCGGAGCGTTCTTGAGATAATCGAGGGCGCTGTGGAACTCGCTCATCGCCTTGTTCATCTCTTTGTCGTAGTTGGGGTCGTCGAAGCCCCACGCCTTGTAGGCGTAGTATTTGGCGATCCGCTGGGAGAGCATACGCTGCCGCCCGGCCTTGTTGATCGCTTTTCCCATGGTGAGGTCGGCGGCTGGAAGCTCGGCCGCCAGGAAGAGGAACAGAAAGAAGACGGAGAGAGCTTTCGGTGCGTTACCCATGGCACTGGGTTCCGAAGAGGTCAGGATAGAGTGAAATTAGTATTCTTATTTGCCGGTCCTGATCAAGGCGCGGTGCGTTTTTTTGGATGCCTTCGCGGGGAAACTGTGACCTCCTTTCCATTTTCGAGATCCATGAAGCCACGCACCACCACCTCCTGAGCCGAGCGCAGGCCCTCGGCGATCTCCACATCCTCCCCGAAACGGAAGCCGCTCTTCACCTTCCGCCGCCATACCTTTCCGCCTTTTACCAGAAAGACGTATTCTCCCTTTCTGTCCACCCGCAGCGCGGAGGCGGGGATCAGCAGTCGTTCCCGAGGGGAGGTGGCGAGCCGCACGCGGACGAAGTCGCCGGCGCGGGCCCCTTCGGGAATCCGTTCGAAGCGCGCCTCCACGGTTCCCAGCCGGCTGACGGTGTCCACTTCGGGAAAGAGGCGGGTGATGACCGCATCGTAGCCCTTTCCGGCCCACCGCACTCGAATCTTCCCGCTGGGCTCGAGCTGTGCCATCAGCCTCCCTTCCAGCCGGAAGCGGATAACGAGGGAGCGGGGGTCGGCCAGGGTGAGCAGATGGGTGTAGCGGGAGCGGACGTCGCCGGGCTCGGCCAGCCGCTCCACCACCACGCCGTCGAAGGGGGCGGTCACCCGGGCGTGGCCGAGGCGGATGCGGAGGATCTGCAGCTCCGCCCGGGCCACCTCCAGCTCGGTGCGGGCCTCGGCCACCTCGTCGGAAGAGGCGGCCTTCTGCCGGGCCAGTTTTTCCAGCCGCTCCAGCCGCCGCTTCTTGAGCCTCATGTCGGCTTCGGCCTTGCGCATCTCAGAGCGGAGCAGGCGGGTGTCGAGCTCCAGCAGCACTTCGCCCTTCTTCACCCGGTCTCCCTCCCGCCAGGGGAAGCGTTGCAGGCGCCCTTCCTCCTGGTTGAAAACCCGGAAGCGGCGGCGGTAGATCAAGGTTCCCGGCCGCTCCAGCTCGATGGCGAGCGCTCTCTTCTCCACCCTGGCCGTCTCCACCACCGCGGGGGCCGCGAAGGTCGATCCCGCGGCCAGGAGCGGCAGGCAGAAGAGGAGCGTGCTCCAAAAGAGGGCCGCCGGCATCGCAAGGAGGGGGCGGGCCGCTCCGTCCGGGGCGGTTCGCGCTTCGTTCCGCTTCCCGCTCAAGGCTCTCTCACCCGAGCTGGCCAGGGGCGTTCCTCCGCGCCATTCCGTTGGAAAGCGAGATGACCCCGTCCCTTCATCTCAGTCGTACCGGTAGTGCTTGACCTTGCGCTTGATGTTGCGCTGGTAGCAGATGGCCTCCACCTGCCAGTCGAGCCCTTCCAGCGGAATGTCGGGGTAGCGCTCGTTGAGCGCCACCAGCCGTTCGCCGTGCTCGTCCTTGCGGTACTGGCGGAACCAGCGCGTTCCCTCCACCATGGCCATGATGTACATGCCGTCCTTGCACACTTCGGAACGCTCCAGAATGATGATGCACCGGTCGGGAAACTCGGGTTCCATGCTGTCGCCCAGCACCATGAGCGCGAACGGCTCGTTGTAGCTGCAGTCGCTCATGGACTGCTCGAGCGCCTTTCTCACCTCGTCTTCATTCTGCATCTGTTATCATCCGCTTGCGGTGTCGAGGAATGAAATTCCCAGAATTTCAATAAGTTAATTCTTTCGGAAGTATAGCATGGTTCATCATCACGGGGTGCCGCCGCAGGTCCACAAGAACCGGCGCGACTGGCACAACCTGCGCAGCATGCTGCCCTATTTGTGGGAGTTTCGCGGCCGCGCGCTCTTCGCGCTGATCTCTCTGGTGCTGGCCAAGGTGGCCAACGTGGGGGTGCCGCTGGCGCTGAAGGAGATCGTGGACGCCCTCGAGAACCGCCCCGGCCAGGCGCTGGTGATGCCGGTGGCGCTGCTGGCCGGCTACGGCCTGCTCAAGCTCTCGGCCAGCCTCTTCAACGAGCTGCGCGACGTCGTCTTCGCCAAGGTGCGCTACCGCGCCATGCGCCGCCTCTCCACCCGGGTGTTGGCCCACCTGCACGAGCTCTCTCTGCGCTTCCATCTGCAACGGAAGACCGGGGCCATCAGCCGCGATCTGGAGCGCGGCACCCGCTCGGTCTCCCAGATTCTCAACTACATGGCGTTCAGCATCCTCCCCATCCTGGTGGAGTTCTCT
>Ga0256841_1000594_pt1 | contig 35904 bp, 26 predicted proteins | sample 356308metaG_FD_185971 | JGI IMG/M metagenome (GOLD analysis project Ga0256841, IMG submission 185971) | Hydrothermal vent microbial communities from Mid Atlantic Ridge, Atlantic Ocean - 356-308 | ecosystem: Environmental > Aquatic > Marine > Hydrothermal vents | place: Atlantic Ocean: Mid... | reverse complement strand
TTCCCCCTCCCTTTAAAAAAAAGAAAGAAACAAAAAAATAATTAAATAAATGAGTAATAAAATTCAACTAAGAAATAGGAAATAATGGTCTATACAAATGAGGGTATTATAGTTTATGAATGATGTGGCACTTGTAAATGCCGATGGGAAAAGTGAACCTGTTAATCTGACAAACAGCGGTTACAGTGACAGCCGGCCCAAATGGGTTATGAAAGGAAATGCAATGATCTGGTTTTCCGACAGGGAAGGAATGCGCAGCCATGGAAGCTGGGGTGCTACAAGGGATGTATATGCGATGTTTTTCAATGAAAAATCCTGGGATAAATTCAGACTTTCCAAGGAAGAATATGAATTATTGAAACTGAAAGAAAAAAAAGAGGATAAGAAAGAGAAGAAAGATAAGAAGGATGAAGAATATGATGAACTGAGGGTTAAGGTTGAAGTTGCGGAACCTGTACAAATTGATATTTTGAATATCGAAGACCGTAAAGCACGTCTTACAATAAACTCGTCGGCCATTGCCGATGCCATTCTTACTTCCGATGGTGAAAAGCTATATTATTTAAGTAAGTTTGAAGATGGTTATGACCTGTGGGTAAATAGTTTAAAGGACAAGGAAACAAAACTTCTTCTGAAACTTAAAGGTGGCGGAGGCTCTATGCAACTTGACAAAAAAGAGGAGAATCTGTTTCTGTTTTCAGGAGGCAAGATAATTAAGATTAAAACAAAGGATAGTAAACCTGTAAAAAAAGAGGTGCAATTTAAGGCGGAGTTTAATCTCAATAAGGCTGTTGAGCGCAGTTATATGTTTGAGCATGTTTGGCGGGAGGTAAAGGAGAAGTTTTATCGTCCCGATCTTGGTGGTGTTGACTGGGATTATTATAAAAAAGATTATAAAAAGTTCCTGCCTTTTATAACCAACAATTATGATTTTGCAGAAATGCTAAGCGAGATGCTGGGTGAATTGAATGGTTCGCATACCGGTTCGGGATACAGGCATAAAGATGAGCACGGAGATAAAACGGCAAGCCTCGGTGTTTTTATTGATTGGAGTTTTGATGGTCCCGGTGTTAAAATTGCTGAAATAATTGAAAAAAGTCCTCTGCAAAAAGACGGTTCAAAAATAAAAGCAGGGAATATAATTGAAAAGATTGATGACCAGCAAATTAAAACAAATACGGACTTTTTCAGACTACTCAATCACAAAGCAGGCAAACAAACTCTGCTTTCGGTTTATGATCCTGAATCCGGCAAAAAGTGGGTGGAGACTGTAAAACCGATTTCTCTCGGACAAAAGGGTCAGTTGCTTTACAAAAGATGGGTGAAAAACCGAATGGTTGAAACCGATAGCTTGTCGAACGGGGAAATCGGGTATGTACATATCAGAAGTATGAACAGTGAGAGTTTCAGGAAGTTTTATTCGGAGTTGCTGGGACGAAATTACGGAAAGAAAGCAATTATAGTTGACACTCGTTTTAATGGTGGCGGATGGCTGCACGACGACCTTGTAACCATTCTCAGCGGGAAAAAGTATGTTGATTTTTACCCGAGGGGTGTTCACTTTGGCTACGATCCAATGAACAAATGGATAAAACCTTCGGTGGTACTCATCAGCGAAAGCAATTATTCCGATGCACATGGATTTCCATATGCATACAAAACACTTGGTATCGGAAAACTTGTCGGGATGCCTGTCCCGGGAACGATGACAGCAGTATGGTGGGAAACGCTTCAGGACAGGACGCTCTATTTTGGAATACCGCAGGTCGGAACAAAAGATCTTAACGGCAACTATCTAGAAAACCGGCAACTTGAACCTGATGTCCGGCAAAGACAGGATTATGAAATTGTTATAAAAGGACGCGACCAGCAATTGGAAAAGGCTGTGGAAGTGTTGTTGCAGAACTCTGACAAGTAATCTGGAAGTATAAGTGCATATAATGCCCCGGAAATCAGTGTAATATCAGATTCCCGGAATACTTATTGTTGCTAGTTCTCTACTTTTCTTAATAGTCCTATCATTTGCCCAATCCCGATACCGATATATATTTTGTCCTCATTTACTTGTATCATCGGAGAGATAGTAAAACCGAAACTTTTTGTGAAAGGAAATTCTACTTTCGAATTGATAATTAAACTAATAGTATTGTATCTTTTGTACTTCCAAGAATAATTTTCACCATGATGAGGATGATCTATTTTTTCCCAATTATAAGGTTCTCTAATTGTAGTATAGCCCAAACCAATTGATAAATTTATTCTTACAGTTCCGTATTTGTTCAAATTATATATCTTTCCGATTGCAAACAGATAATTCTCCATCTGGTCGTATGGATTTTCTGTCCCAAATAGTAAAAAACCGACCACACCTGAAGTATAATCGTCAGGTTGTAATTTGTGTTTTCTTATATTTCCGGTGTATCCGATTTTAAATGAATATGTATTTTTATAAACATAATTCATATTAAGGTCAACTCCAAAATAATTTCCGATATTCATTTCACTGGTGAAATAGATGAAATGATTTTTATCAAATTGAGCTTTTGAACAATTAATAGTGTTAATGAATAGTAATAATATTATGAAAAAGCGAATCATAAAAAAATTATTATATTTTCCGGATAATCCGAATACAAACTATCGCCTTGCAAAATTTGTGCCTTAAGCGAAAACGGCCTGTATCTTAGTTATTGCATAAACTGCAACTGTTCTCTGAATGTACTGTCAATTTCCTTGTAAAGGTCATTCTGTTTATGTGATTTGGCATCCATCGAAAGCTTTTGCATAACACCCATTGCCTGATTGAAATCGGATTCGTAATACTTTTGAAGTTCGGGTTTCAGACTTGCGTAGTAATCAAGGTCTTGCTTGTAATTTTCATATAGTTGTTTTATGAAAGCATTTGCCTTTTCGGTTGCTCCGGCCTGATAATATATTTCTCCGAACGGGATCATATACATATCATACGGGAATTTACTGTTTGGAAATGCTTCCAGTGCTCTGTCAAGAATTTCAACTGCTTTCTCCTTTTCACCTTCCTGAGCAAGAGTTTGCGCCACTCTCATCATATTTTGTTTTGGCATAATACTGTTGCGTTGGCTTTCGCGGTCAACATACACCTTCGGGTCGGCCAGATTTCCCCATTTACATTTGTTTAACAGGATATCATAAGAAGCAATCTGATCAATTCCTCCTACACCTGCGTAGTAGTTTTTTGCAAGTACAGGTAAGAATCTGTAAACAAACCCTGTAAGATGACAATATTTGTCAACATCAAGAACTTTACTGATTGAACTCGGGTTGGCAAAATAGATGGGCCTTTTCCAGTTGTTACTTGCAATTATATCAAGAAGCATCAGGTCGTTTTTATAAAGATATCTTTGTTTTACATCCCATTTTATCTCCGGAACTATTTTGTCATACATATATTCCGGCACAAGTTTGTTTTTAACAATATATGCCGAATCAATGGTAAGCTTAAACTTTTTTGTAGGAGAAAAATTAACCTTATCACCACTTGTAAATGTTAGCTTGGTTCTATCATCATTGCTGGCAATAAAGTTGATAATATCTTTAAGTTCTTGATACCCCTTAATATTTGTATTATAGAATGCCACCATATTATTTACCCCGTTTTCATACTCATCATAGGTAAGTGTGAAAGGTAGCGGATCCGAATCATAGGCTTTTCTCATCATCTGATGTACATACCAATGGCCGGACGCCAGCATATAGTTAACAACCCGCACGTCGGTTCTAACACCTTCCACTTCCTGTGCATACCACAGTGGGAATGTATCGTTATCACCGTTTGTAAATAATATTGCATTTGGTTCGCAAGAGTTTAAATAATCGGATGCAAAATCCAAAGTTGCATATTTTCCTGATCTGTCATGGTCGTTCCAACCCTCTTTTGCCATTATTCCCGGGACAAACAGCAAAGTGACGACCGTTACGACAATTGCGGCACTTTTCTCGTTCATTTTTTTGCTCAATGAGTCGAAAATGGCAAGCACTCCAAGTCCTATCCAAATAGCAAAAGCATAGAAGGAGCCTGCATAAGCATAGTCACGTTCGCGGGGCTGATACGGATATTGATTCAGGTAAACAACAATGGCAAGACCGGTCATAAGGAACAACAGCATAACAACAAGGGTGTTTTTATTGTCAGTATTTAGCTGAAAAAACAGACCGATCATTCCAAGCAAAAACGGAAGCATATAAAATTTGTTGTATGCCCGGCTTTTCATATTGTCGGGAAGGTCTTTTTGCGGGCCGAGTCCCAGAATATTCGAGTCGAACCAGTCAAAACCCGTTAACCAGTTTCCATGGTCAATTTCTCCCTGACTTTCAATATCATTTTGTCTTCCTGAAAAGTTCCACATAAAATACCGGAGATACATATGTCCAACCTGATATGTGAAAAAGAATCTCAGGTTCTCACCAAAGGTAGGTTTCATTTTAACTTCGGTAGAACCGTCGGGGTTGGTAATTTCAATGGGAATACCTTTTATCTTTCCCCATTTTTTATACATCTGGATATGACCGGGCTTTTGTGAGCTCCACATTCTTGGGAAAATAGTGCAAAATCTCGGGTCGTAAACAGGAATAGTTTGTTTTCTGGAATCGGTAATAATGTATTTTCCTTTCTTCTCGTCTTTCACATAAATAGGTTTCCCATCCTTTGCATCAATTGTAGGTGCATTGTAATACTGACCATATGAAATAGGCCAGTCACCATACTGTTCACGGGCAAGGTAAGATAGAAGACTGATAGCATCTTCCGGTTTGTTTTCATTTATCGGCGGGTCGGCATTTGCCCTTATGATGATCATAAAAAACGATGAATATCCGATAAGAATAAATGTAAAACTTAATAATATGGTATTTGCTAACACCTTGTTTTTCCTGATTGTATAGCGAATGCCCCATACTACGGCTCCGATAAGGATAATAAAATAGAAAATAGTTCCGGAGTTAAACGGCAGACCGAGAGTATTTACAAAAAAGAGCTCAAACACACTTGAAAGTTTTACAATCCATGGAATGATGCCGTTCATAATAAATCCGAGTAAAAGAACGGAGAGAATGCCCGTAACGATTATTCCCTTTAAAGAAGGTTTATATTTTTTGAAATAATATACAAACGCTATTGCCGGAATTGCAAGCAGGTTAAGGAGGTGTACACCAATTGATAATCCTATTAGGAAGGCAATTAGAATTATCCACCGCATTGAGTGCTTGTCATCAGCTTCGCTTTCCCAGCGTAATATTGCCCAAAATACCACTGCAGTAAAAGCTGACGACATAGCATAAACCTCACCTTCGACAGCCGAAAACCAGAAAGAATCGGTGAATGTATAAGCCAATGCTCCTACAATTCCGCTACCGAAAACGGCAAACATCTTACCCTCTGTCATTTCACCGCGTGAAGTAACTATCTTTTTGGCCATATAAACGATTGTCCAGAAAAGGAACATAATTGTAAGACCACTTGAAAGGGCCGACATAATGTTTATCATTAAAGCAACTTTGGAAGTATTTCCGAAGGCGAGCAACGAAAAAACACGACCTATCATCTGAAACAAAGGTGCTCCCGGCGGATGCCCAACCTGAAGCTTGTAAGCGGTGGCTATGTATTCTCCGCAGTCCCACCAGCTTGCGGTAGGCTCCGTGGTAAGAATGAAAACCAATGATGCAACGGCAAATATGATCCAGCCGATTATAAGGTTTATCTTTTTAAATGAGTTCATTTGTTTCAAATATTGGATTTAAAAAATTCGAGGCGAAATTAAGCATTTTCAATTCATTAATTTATGAAATTAAAAAATATTAACAAAAAATTTGTTTTTACGTCTTAAAAAAACAGTTGTGCAAATATCTATGAGGCATAAAGTTTCTATTGAAAACCGCACCGGGTCATTGCTAATAATCCCTGAACTTCAATAACACTATCCCGCGAGTTCCTCTTCACGTTTATCGTAAACCCGTTTTGAAATTTTTATGCTCATTTCATAGAGCAACAACAAAGGTATGGAAACCAGTATTTGGGAAAATACATCGGGTGGGGTTATTATTGCAGACAATATTAAAACTATCACAAACATTACTTTTCTGTTTTTTCTGAGAAACTGGGGTGTGACTATTCCTATTTTTGTCAGGAAATAGACAAGTATCGGAAGTTCAAATACCAATCCCACCGAAAGTGTAACGGAAACAACAGTGCTGATGAACGAGTTCAGATGTATCTGATTTGCAACCTGGTCGCTGACGTGGTAATTGCCGAAAAAGTTTAGGGTAAGAGGTACGAGGATGAAATAAGCGAAGAAAACACCTGTTAGAAACAGTATTGAACCCGCCGCAACAAAACCTTTGGAATATTTTTTCTCCTCAGGTTTTAATGCCGGCACAATAAATTTCCAAAATTCCCATAGCACGTAAGGCAAAGCTACAATAAAACCTGCCACAAAAGAAATATACATGTGGGTCATAAATTGTCCTGACATGCTGATATTCTGAAGTATCATATGCGCATCTCCAAGGCAAAGAGACTCTACCGAAAGATAATTTCCCAGTTCGCAAAGAAGTCGGTTGGTTATAAAATTCGAATCCTTTGGGGCAAGAATAATTGTGTCGAAAATAAAATGTTTGTTTAAAAATGCCACAATAGCAAGAATAATTATTGCCGCCAACGACCTGAATATATGTTTTCGCAGCTCTTCAAGGTGATCCCAGAACGACATTTCGTTCTCTTCAGGCTCCTCCTTCGGTATAATCTTTTTTGTGGATATCTGTTCCTCCATGGGTGCAAAGATATGGAAATGAATTAAAATAGATAAAATTTTACCGCATTTGATTTTTTAAGAAGACTATATTTTTACTTCCTGCTTACAAGCGATATAAAAATATATATCAGAATAATAAGTGGTATTGCCGTGTAAAACAATAGTATAGTAAGCAAAGCGGAAATAATAAGAAAAGAGTATCTCACTTTATTTTCACTCAGACTAAAGGTTTTAAATTTTAACGACATCAGAGGTAATTCCGCCACCAGCAGATACGAGAAAACAAGGATAAACGGGATTAAGAATAGGGTGTTTGTTATAACATTTGCAAAAATACCGGTATCAATGCCCAATAAATTACCGTCCTGACGTAAAATCAAGGGAAAAGATGCAATCATCAGGGCGTTGGCAGGTGTCGGCAACCCGATAAAAGATTCCGATTGCCGTACATCAAGATTGAATTTTGCCAGTCTGTAGGCAGACATTGCAGGAATAAGAAATGCAATGAACGGAGTCAAATTTCTGCCGGCTATTACTATTTCGGGGCAGGATGCGGAAGTTAGTAATAAAATATATAGTATCATTCCCGGGGCAAGTCCGAAAGAGATTACATCTGCAAGTGAGTCCAGTTCTTTTCCGATATCCGAACTGACCTGAAGCATCCGGGCGGCAAATCCGTCAAAAAAATCGAAAACCGCTGCTATTCCTATCAGCCAGGCAGCTACGGTAAGGTTACCTTCAAGTGCAAAAACAATGGAGATGCTCCCTGAAATAAGGTTTAAAAGGGTGATTATATTGGGTATCTGTGATTTAAACATACTTTATTTTATTCTGTGTTTTGCATATTGCAAACAAATTTCAGGAAATGCAAAGGTATTAAAAGAAATGAATAAAAACAGGATAGTTTTTAGCAATAGTGAAATATTGCTGTAGTGCAGTATCATTTGTTTACCGGTTTCATTAAATATTTTTTGAAAAATGATACTACTTCTGTTTTTTCAAATATTTGCAGCAATTATGATACATACAGATGCCGAAAATTATTACGGAAACGGCAAGTGCCGTTAGTGCAATGATATTAAAAGTTTTTGTTGATACCGATGCACAACATTCTGCAAATCCCGACACTATAATAAACAGATAAAGTGCAAAGCCGATTACTCCCGATAAAAATCCGAAATTTACCAAAAAGATTTTCATAACATTACGATTTTAATTTTTTACAAATATAAATTATTTATATATGAAAGTCAAGTGTATTTAATATTTTTTTATCATTTATTAATTTGCACAATTTATTATACTTTTACCCCCGAATATGAATGGAATATCAAGAATAGATATAAAGGATTTCAATTATGATCTTCCCAAGGAGAGGATCGCCCAATTTCCGATGGAAAAGCGGGATGAGTCGAAACTTGTTATTTACAAAGAGGGAAATATTTCGGAATCCGTTTTTAAAAATATTCACGACTTTTTGCCGCAGGACAGTTTGATGATATACAACGAAACGAAAGTTGTTCAGGCACGGTTGCTTTTCAGGAAAGAGACCGGAGCGCAGATTGAAGTTTTCTGTCTGGAGCCGGTACGGCCGACAAGCGAAATTCATCAGGCTTTTGGGCAGCAATCGGGAATAGTGTGGAAATGTCTTGTGGGAAATTCGAAAAAGTGGAAAAGCGGCAGACTTGAAAAGCGGTTTGATTTTGATGGAAAGGAAGCTCTGTTAACAGCCGAAAGGGTAGAGGTTAAACAATCCTATTCGCTGATAAAGTTTGCGTGGCAACCTTGCCGGCTTACATTTTCCGATATTCTGATACACTCCGGCATTATACCCCTTCCGCCGTATATGAACAGAAAAGCTGTGGAGGCTGATAAATACCGCTATCAAACCCTTTATGCCAAATCCGAAGGTTCGGTAGCTGCTCCTACAGCCGGATTGCACTTTACGGAAGATGTTTTTGCCGCGTTAAGGAAAAAAAATATAAGATTTGAACAGGTTACACTACATGTAGGTGCGGGCACATTCAAACCTGTTGCTTCAGACGACATTCGTGAACATGAAATGCATTCCGAGCAAATTTATGTAGAAAAACGGACAATCGAATCCGTTTTAAAATATCATCAGAAAAATATTATTGTTGTGGGGACTACTACCACGCGCACACTTGAAAGTCTGTATTGGTTCGGAGTAAAACTGATTGTGGATAAAATTCAACCGGAATCAATAAATATTAATCAGTGGGACCCTTATAAGCCTGAATATAACAAGGATATATCCGTTGGCGATTCCTTAAATGCCGTTTTGGAATTGATGGAAAGGAGGAATGCGGATGTTATTACGGGTGAAACACGCTTGATGATAGCACCCGGATATAAATACAGGATTCCGGGAATAATGATTACAAATTTCCACATGCCTCAAAGTACATTGTTGTTGCTTGTTTCGGCTTTTATCGGTGACAAATGGAAAGAGGTTTACAACTATGCTTTGGAACATAATTTTCGTTTCCTGAGCTACGGGGATTCTTGTTTGTTTTTTAGAAAATAATGTTGTATATTTGCAACATTAATATAAATGTAACAATGGAGAGAGTAACTCACATACCGCGATATACCTACGACGATTACAAAACATGGAAAGATGACTGGGAATTAATTGACGGTTTGCCCTATTCTATGAGTCCTTCTGCAGTTGCAAAGCATCAGAAAATTGCAGGTGAATTGTTTTTTCAGATAAAGAGCAGGCTAAATGAAGATAAATGTAAAGACTTATGTACGCCATATTATGAATTGGATTGGGTTATTAATGAAAGTACAATTGTCAGACCTGACATAGCAATTATTTGCGGCCAAAAACCGATTGATTTTATCTCTAAGGTTCCTTACCTTATTGTTGAAATACTCTCGGAATCATCAAGTTATCGCGATAGAATTGTAAAAAAGGAGTTGTACGAGCAACAAAAAGTCAGATACTATATCATTGCCGACCCCGATACGAAAAGCACTGAAATTTATGAATTGATTGACAATAAGTTCAGACAAACAGAATCCACCGGTTTTAATCTTACCGAAGAATGCGAAATTTCGCTTGACTTAACAGCTATTTGGGAATAAAAAACTTCCGGGTGAACAAAAACCGTATGGTAATGCTCACCCGAAAGATTTGAAATTACTATGCTTTTTCCTCAAACTTTTTCAACATACAAATCAGGTCCACAACCCTGTTGGAGTAACCCCATTCGTTGTCGTACCAATTAAGGGTTTTGATGATTCGTTTTCCAAGAACCCTTGTAAACTCGGAGTCATAGATTGACGAGTATGTGTTTCCCACAATGTCGGAAGATACCAGTTTATCTTCGGAATAAAGAAGTACATTCTTCATTCTTTCGGAACGCGAAGCCATTCTAACGGCAGCATGTACATCTTCGACCGTAACATCTTTTTCAACTTCGATGACAAGGTCAACAATAGAGCCGTCCGGTACGGGAACACGCGAAGCCATTCCGTCAAGTTTTCCGGCAAGAGCGGGAATAACCTTCCCCACTGCAATTGCAGCACCGGTTGTTGTAGGAATAATATTTTCTGCGGCGGCACGGCCTCTCCTCCAGTCTTTATGCGGGACATCGGCAAGACGCTGATCATTGGTGTATGCGTGCGTAGTTGTCATCAAACCTTCGATGATACCGAAGTTGTCATTTAATACTTTTGCCATAGGAGCAAGGCAGTTTGTCGTACAACTGGCGTTTGAAATAATTTTGTGTTCCGGTTTCAAACCGTCTTCATTAACACCGATAACAACGGTATAATCAATTTCATCCTTAGCGGGAACCGTAAGTACAACCTTTTTAGCACCGGCATTGAGATGTGGTGTCAGTTTGTCTTTGGTTCTGAAAATACCCGTTGCTTCCACAACCACATCAACTTTAAGTTCTTTCCACGGCAATTCGTTGGGGTCTCTGACGGCAAGCATTTTCACCTTTTCATTGGGAGTTATCAGATAATCATCTTCAAGTTTAACATCCTGGCCAAAGCCTTTCATAACCGTATCATACTTAAGTAAATAAGCTAATACGTCATCATCGAAAAGGTCGTTTATTGCAACGACATCAATATCTTTTCTGTTGTTCAGGATTCTGAAAACAGAACGTCCTATTCTGCCAAATCCGTTAATTGCTACTCTCATTTGGCACCTCCTTTCTTATCTGCTTTATCATAAGCTATTATTAATTCTTTAATTCTTGCTGCCATCGCATAAGCACTGTGGTACCAGGTTAAGGTTTTTACCATTCTACCCGGGGATAATAATGTTGCTTTTTTATCGAAAATAACCGAATGACTGTTGTTAACAACATCCGTTGAAACTATAGGATCATCCACAACCTGAACAATACCCGGCATTTGTTTGGCAGCTTTGTCCATTACCTTGTTTATTTGCTCCACTGTAATACCTTTATTCAACACGGTTGTCATATCAAGCAGAGAGCCGTTTGGTACAGGGACATTCAATGCGGTTCCTTCAACTTTATCCTTAAACTCAGGCATGATATATTCAATCCATTTGGGAGCTGTTGTGTCAACCGGAATAATATTCTCAGCTGCCGACCGGCTGCGTCTGAAGTCCGCTCCGGCCCTGTCTCTCAGCGGTTGGTCGGAAGTGTAAGAGTGAACCGTTGTAAAAACAGAATAATCAACACCGAAGTTCTCCTCAAGAATTTTGAGCATTATGGCCGAAGCATTTGTTGTTGCCGAGCCTGCCGATACCAATTTGTCCGAAGATTTGATAGTATGGTCGTTAACGCCGAAAATAACTACTCTGTCAATAACTTCCGTCGGAACGGTAGTTAGCATAACTCTTTTTGCACCTGCTTTCAGGTGTTTTTCCATATCGCTTTTAGTACGGTGTGTCCAGGTCCCGTCAACAACAATGTCAACATCAAACATATCCCAGGGTACTTTTCCCGGGTCTCCTCCCGACACAAACCTTGCTTTTCCGTTCTTCGACACCAAAAAGTTCCCTTCCAGTTTCGGCCTTACTCTTCCTTTTGTTTCGGCACTGACAAGGTATGTAAGTATTTCCGGTTTGCCAAAATCGGAAATTACAACTACCTCTATCCTGTCATCCTCCATACACATCCTGTAGATATGCCTGGGGATTTCGCCAAACCCCTTTAATCCTAATCTTATTTTACTCATAATTGTTATTTTAATCAGTTAAAAACTAATAACTTATTAAGATTTTTTCAAAACCCTAATTTTTTGCAAATGTAATTCATTAATACAAAAAATCCTATATTAAAATATGTTAAGAAAACATTAAATATTATGTTATTGTTCATTTTTGTAAATGATAAATCCGGGTTGTGGTTATGTGTTCTCCCGCCTGACCATACACCCGCCTGACCGTACGCCCGCCTGACCGTACTGGCAGGGGCAGGGGCAGGGTAGCGCCGGGAAAGAGTGCCGGCCTAATCCGAAAGCAAATATTTTGGGATTTGTAATCCCGGGTATAAAGAAAAGGCCGGATAGCAAGGTTTGTTGGTGATGACGAGTACTTTACCCCTCTAAATCTCCCCTGAAGGTGAGACTAATGAAAGATTTGTCGAAAAATAAAATTTCCGGCTAAAAGCAGACTTTTAATAAAAGATTTTGTGGTTTTTGTGTTTTGGTGGTAAAAAAAATAAAACACTAAAACTCAAATGACACTAAATCCCACGAAAAATTACTACTTCACAATAATCGTCCGGGTAACTACCTTTCTTTGATCATAATTTATCACGACAAGGTAAATGCCGGAGCTCCATCCTCTTACGTCAACAGTAATTTTGTCTTTGTTCGGAACCGGGAGTTCTTTTTGCAGGTTTCCGGTATTATCATAAATTCTAACAATTGCATTTTCCAGACCGCCTGACAAGTAAGATATTTCAAAATAATCGGATGCCGGATTGGGAAAAATTGAAAACTTCTCTTTTTCAGCTAAGTTGATATCCGTGTAAACAACGGTAAAACTCTGCTCGGGTGCAAATTGGGAGCCTTCAAAAGTGTTATCTATGGTTTGAACGGACCAGTAATAAGTATTTCCTTCGGCAAGACCTTTTACTTTCATCATATTGTTAAGTGAAGTGTTACCGAAAGAAGGAACTTTTCTGTAACCGCCGTTCATCGAAGACATTGGGGAAATTATATCGTAAACACCGCTTTGTGTACCGAGACATATATTATATGTAAGGCCGTCCTGAGGTGTTTGTGTGTCGTTTGCCTTGTCCCACGATAAAATAACTTCATCGCCCGAAGTGGTAAACGTCAGATTGTCAGGTGAGTCCGGTGCAAAGTTAGGCAGTGAGCCGTCATTTTTGTAAAGGAATGAAAAGCTGCTTCCTCCCGAATTAATTCCCGACAGAATCAGGTCGAGGTCGGTATCATTATCGAAATCGCCCCAGCATACAAAGCTGCGTTCTGCTGCTACCAGGTTGGCATTGTTAACCTGATTAAAAAAGTCGTTACCAACATTTTCATACACGGCAGATGTAAAACTTCCGCAGCCGGCAAGTTTACCTGTAATTGCAATGTCAAGGTCACCGTCGTTGTCAAAATCGCCCCAGGCTGCACTTCCCATTGCTACCGGAGGAAGGCCTGCGTAAATGTTAGTAAAGACATTGTCTCCGTCATTTCTGTAAACAAATGCTTTTTGTTCGATATAATCGTCAAAACCCATTATCAGAATATCAAAATCACCGTCGCTGTCATAATCGCCCCATTTGACGGCACCGGAATTCAATCCGGTAATTTCAAGAAGTATTTCCTCAAAGGTTCCTTCATTATTTTTATAAAGATATGCTTTCATTCCCCCACCCGTATCACCTGTCAACAAAAGATCAAGATCGCCGTCGCCATCATAATCCGCCCAGTCGGCACGGCTTCCACTCATATCAATAAGAGATATTCCGGAGTCGGTGAAACTGTGGTCGCTATTATTTGTATAAATTCTTGTTTTCCAGCCGCCGGTAATGCATATGTCCAAATCTCCGTCATTATCATAATCGCCCCAAACTGCAAAACTGTAGTCGCCAAAATATTCAAAATCATTTGGAACTTCAATAAAACTGCCGTTTTCATTTTTATAAAGAAAGGTTTTGCTTTCAGCATTTTCGCCGGTAATCAGGATGTCAAGATCGCCGTCGTTGTCATAATCGCCCCATACTGCAGCTCCCTTGGTAACACCTATCAAACCTGCATTTATATCCGAAAAAGTACCGTTATCATTATTGTAAATTATTGCAACAGGAGTTCCCGAAGTAGTTTGTCCGCACATTAAAATATCGAGGTCATTGTCGTTGTCGTAATCACCCCAGGCAAAACAGGAGTTCGAGACACCTGTCAAACCTGCGTTTATATTTGTGAAAACCTGGGCATTTAAGATTGATGCAAATATTAAAGGTAAAAATAAAGCGATTGTATTTTTCATAATGATGCAAAAATATAATAAAATATTGAGTAACAAAAAAAGGAGGTACTTTTCAGTCCTCCTTTTTTTGTTAAAAAACTGTTAATTTTTAGTTCTTTCCTTGTAGGTTTTAATACCTTTTTTCAGGAAATCAACAAAGGCATCCACATCAAGGTCATAAGCTCTTGGAGTTACGAGAAGTTCACCGTTGTTATCAAGCAGGACATAAAAGGGTTGAGCATTCATATCGAAGCGAGAGACCTGAAAATCGGCATTCTTTTTTCCGATAGATTTTTTAACTTTTCCGTCATATTTTGAAGTTATCCATTCGTCTTCGGGAAGTCTTGTTTTATCGTCAACATATAAAGCTATCAACACATAATCGTTCCTGAGTATTTTCAAAACTTTGGGATCGGACCAAACATTGGCTTCCATTTCACGGCAATTAACACAACCATGCCCTGTAAAGTCAATAAAGACAGGCTTATGTAGTTTTTTTGCACATTTCATTCCCTGATCATAGTCAAAATAGCCTTCCAGTCCGTGAGGAAGATGCAGGATATCGGCATATTTGGGATTTTCGCAAAGTTCGGTGGGCTCTTCACCGTTGCTGCCGACACTATATGTTTTCAGATTATCACGTATGATGGCATTGATATCAAAATCATGAGTTTGTTGAGGCGGCAGATATCCCGACAAAGCTTTCAATGGAGCACCCCACATTCCGGGGATAAGATAAACCACAAAAGAGAAAGTTATGATTGCCAAACCGAGACGCGGAACACTTAAATAGGGGTAATCCGAGTCGTGGGCAAATTTTATTTTACCAAGGAAATACATTCCCAACAGGAAGAAGGTAACAATCCAAATAGCAAGATAAACCTCCCTGTCGAGGATACCCCAGTGATAGGTTTGATCGGCAATACTGAGGAATTTTAAGCCGAGTGCAATTTCCACAAATCCCAGAACGACTTTTACAGAGTTTAGCCAGCCTCCGGATTTGGGCATCTGTTTAAGCCACCCCGGGAAAAAGGCGAACAGCGTAAAGGGTAGGGCAAAGGCTATTGAAAATGCCAGCATGGCAAATATGGGCTCGAAAACCGCTCCCTGTGCCGATTTTACAAGTACTGTTCCCACAAGAGGACCGGTACAGGAAAAAGAAACAAGTACCAGTGTCAATGCCATAAAGAAAGCTCCGATGATACCGCCTTTGTCTGCCTTTGAATCGGCTTTGCTAACCATCCAGCTCGGAAGTACAATCTCAAACATTCCGAGGAAAGAGGCGGCAAAAATCATAAATATCAGGAAGAAAAGTATGTTGGGTATCCAGTGCGTACTCAGCCAGTTAAAGATGTCAGCCGTAACTGTTTTCCCTCCGACAAAATATGTGATCATAATAATAATTGCAATGGGTAGAGTGTATAAAAGTACAATTGATATACCGTATGCCGATGCCTGAATTCTTCCTTGTCGTTTGTTTTCACCACCTTTCAGAAAAAATGTTATCGTCATAGGTATCATAGGGAAAACACAGGGAGTTAATAGTGCAACGAATCCCCAAATTATTGCCTCCAGAATTATATCCCACATTGATTTGTTGGCATTGAATTCCAGACTTTTATCGGCTGCTTTTAATTCTTCGGTTGTGGAAGTGCCGCCTGCTTTGACGACGGTTTCGCCGGCTGTGGATGTGCTACCGGTTGTACCGACGGTTTCTCCGGTTGTTCCCGGAAATGAGAATTTAAACTCCCGGTCGTCGGGTGGAAGACACATCTCGTCATTACAACACATAAACTCAAGATAGCCTTTTATAGTCAACGGTTTCGGACTCGTTACCCTGATCTTTGCTTTGAACTCGGCCTTATTTGCATAAAACTTAAGTTTCATATTAAAGTTGGGATCGAATTCCTCAATGGGTTTTGTCTCTTCAAAGGTAACCTGATATAAACTGTCACCTCCGTTTTCAAAATCTTCAACCCTTGTAATTTTTATATCCTTATCAACGAATTCAAATCCGTCAAGATTATTAAAAACGAAAGAGGTGGGTATGGGGCCGTTATCACCAATATGTTGTGAATAAAGATGCCATTTTTTTTCAATTGTGGCTTTGAAAATAAGTTCATATTCATTATTTCCAAGCTCTTTTTTCGAATGGCTCCATTTTACAGGTTCCTGAATCTGGGAAAAACCTGCATTCACAAAAAATAAAACTACAAAAAACAAATACAACTTCTTTTTCATCTATATGTTTTTTTATGCTTATGAATACTAATTGTAAAAATGACAAATAACAAAATTGAATAGTTGTCAAAAAGGCCGTAAAATTAACAATTAAATCTGAAGAGGTATGTGTTGCCGGATAAATCTTTAATAATCGGGTGCTTTTCCGGCGCTGTTGCCAGTGCACAGTCGCCGGTTGAGCAGCAGCTTCCTACGTAGTCCGGCAAGATTCCGGTGCCCACAGGCCTGCGCACAAAACTTACGGGATTTTGAAGAATCCGTTTTATATAATAATATGTAATGAGGTTAATCTTTCAACAGGGTAATTGAACCTTTAACCTCCCGGTTTATAGGTCCGAAAAGTGAATTTTCGGCAAACGTCGCTACGAAGAAATAGGTTCCGGGACTGCAAATACCACCATTATTCTGATCAGTACCGTCCCATTTAAAATAGGGGTCATCCGATTTATAAACTATTGTTCCCCAACGGTTGAAAATAGTGATTTTGAAATTACGAACGGAATTAATGGAGTCGGCGTGATATATGTCGTTAAAACCGTCCCCGTTGGGTGTAATGACATTGGGAAACCATATTCTCCCGCATTCGTCAATGTCAACGCATTCAACATTACTGTACAAACTTTGATTCCATAATGAATCAAGTGCTGTAACCGTAAAGCATCCCACTGTTGACAGAGGGTCGGTTTGAAAAACATAAGAAGTATTGTTTGTCGAGTCAATCAGACTAAAATCACTGTTTTCATTTTGAGCATAATAAATATAATATTTCAGCTCCTCTTCCGCGCATGTATCGGGATAGACCCAGGTCAGATTATTAATCAGTAAATCACAATCGGCAGAAACCGACAGGATTGGAGAGCAAGGCGGAATATTGTCAACAGGCTTATCACAAATTTCCTGAGAATAATTGATGATGGGATCTACCATTCCCTGTGAAGAATAATAACCGACGGATTTTACCAAATAACAATACTCTTTTCCGTTTATGAGTCCGGAGTCAGCATACTGAGGAACAATTGAATATCCGATGGAGTCAAAGTTCCCGGTTGCAGGATTTTGTCTGTAAATTACAAACTTGGAATTAATCCATGGTTGATCGTCATTCCAATGAAGCGTAAGCTTTTGATCCGAAGGAACTGTTGTCAGGTAAATGGATGGTGCGACCACGGAAGAGCCGATAAAAAAGTAGTTGTCCGGCGGGTCATTATTATAGAAATCAATTCTGTAAAAATACTTATAGTCCTTTGTATTCAAATTATTATCCGTGTAAAGCGTATCATTTATTCCTGCGGAAGTGTAAACTTTTACAAATTCGGCCCCGGGTTCACTGCTTTTTCTGTAAACCTGATATTGAAATGGCCCCGGTGTTTGGGTAAAGTCAAGTTCAGTAGGTTTAGACCAGGCAATATAAACGGAACCTGTTTGGGTGTTGGTATTGTTTATACTAACATTCGTAATTATGGGCAAATCTTTTTTCAGTTGGGCGCAAACCTCCTCCGAGGCATAACCTTCCGTTGCATCACCAAAAACAGCGGTTATCATATAACAATACACGATGCCGTGATTTAAACCTGCGCCGTCATTATCATCCGTATATGTTATATTTTCCTTACCGCTTATCTCTTTAATCTTTTTATAACCGGTGTATTCCGGTACTCCAATCTCACAAGGGCCTGGTTGGAATCCATAAAAATCCGGTTTCCTGTAAATCATATATCCGGTTGCATTTTCACAAGTGCTTTCGTCCCACGACAGAATTATTGAGTTTCCCAAAGGAACGGCTTCGGGATTTTCAGGTGCAGGTCCCACAACTGTGATGCCCACTGCTTTATATGCAGTAAGGCTTACCGGATACGAATCGTCAACCGCTTTAAAATAAGCCGGGTAGGCACTTTTTCTGATATGGGAGCATTTTGTTTCCCAATAAAAAATTGCAGTATCTGCTCCAAAACCTACGGAAGGATTAGGCTGAAGTTCTGCCGGCGATTCATTGACTAAAAAAGGTCCTCCCGTAGCAGTCAGGGTTATTTTATCATTATCCTGGTCATATGTTCTCACTTCAAAAGAGAGTGTATCGCCTGCTTCCACACAAGTATCGTTAATTGTAAATATCTCCGGCGGATTATTGCTGCAGGCATCAATTAAAATCTGCATATCGCGTTCCACAGAGCCAATCATCTGCCCGTTTCTCCACTCCTCAATGAGAAAAGCAACATTATACTCTCCCTGCTGAACCGGAGTGTCCCATACAAGATCACCCGAAATATTATCAATATGAAAAGTGTTTGAAGCAAGCGGAAATGTATATCCGGGAATTTCCTGTCCGTCATAACCTTTGCAAATAGTCAACTTATAAGATAGGCTGTCTCCGTCGGGGTCGTAAGCAGCGGGGTTATGGACATATAATTTGTTCACACACCCGTAATCCAGGGGCGGATTTAATAATTGTACGGAATTGTTTGTACCGAGAAAAGGGTTGATTACCAGTTTTGTTTCGATATAAAAAGGAATATTAACGGAATTGGGAATGTTAATAATACCATAGTTCCTGTTGGGGTCTTCCATCGAAATTGTATATGTTGCCGCTCCTGCATATGTATGCTGTCCAATATAGATATTTTTACGGACAACCGCCGTAAGATCGGTAAAATTGTCACGAGGAAGAACCGATGAGGTTCCATCACCCCATTTTATTTCAAGTTCAGGCCTGTCGGCAGGACTTGGAGAGTAGGTGTAAGTGACAATGGTAACTTCGTAGGTCAGTCCGCTGATATGTTTGTAGGTAATTTCGCCTGCCCTCTCATGCGTTGCAAAAGAGCTGACAGAGAGCAAAACGACGAACATAAAAGTATAGAAAATACGTATCATAAACCTATCACTTGAAGTCAAATCTAAAGGGAACCAAAAATACAAATTTTATTCCTTAAATTTACTAACGATTCAAAAAAAGGAATATTGAATTCTTTGCAATATTAAAAACAATTGACGAATTATGAATTTAAATTGTAATTTTGTAGCAAAATTTTCCTTAAACTTCAGTGAATATGGTAAAGCCGGATACGGAAAAAGAAAGACGTTTGATAGTTAATCACTACCGAAGGTTGCTTCATGCCTGGAAGCCTAACCGTCCGGAAGACAGGGCGTTGGTACGGAAGGCTTTTAATTTTGCCGCTGAGGCACATAAGGATATGCGCCGCAAAAGTGGCGAACCGTACATAATCCACCCTGTTGAAGTTGCCCGTCTTGTTGCATCCGAAATCGGGCTTGGAAAAACTTCAATAGTCTGTGCTTTACTACACGATGTTGTTGAAGATACCGAGTATACTTTATCCGACATTGAGAACCTTTTCGGCAAAAAAGTGGCTAAAATCATAGATGGACTAACCAAAATCGAAGATATTTTTGATAAAAACTCTTCTTATTCAATACAGGCCGAGAATTTTAAAAAAATGCTCTTGACCCTCTCAGACGATGTCAGGGTGATTTTGATAAAACTGGCCGACAGATTGCATAATATGCGTACCCTTGATGCTATGCCAAAGCACAAGCAACTGAAAATAGCCTCCGAAACGCTTATGCTTTATGCTCCTTTAGCCCATCGCTTCGGACTGTACGCTATCAAAACCGAACTCGAAGATCTCTCTTTAAAATATACGGAACCTGAAATTTATAAGGCAATAACAGAAAAACTACAGGAAACCGCAAAGGACCGTAAACTCTTTATTAACAGATTTATCTATCCCATAAAAAAATCGCTGAGCAGACAAAATTTCAAATACGAGATCTTTTCAAGAAACAAATCGGCTTTCTCCATCTGGGAGAAAATGAAAAGGAAAGAGATTCCCCTGGAAGAGGTTTACGATCTGTTTGCAATCAGGATAATTATTGATACGGAGCCTGAAAATGAAAAGGTTGACTGCTGGAAGGTTTATTCTTCCATAACCGACAACTACCGTCCGAACATAGACCGCCTGCGCGACTGGATATCAATACCTAAGGCCAACGGGTATGAAGCTCTGCACACAACGGTTATGAGCAAGGATGGAAAATGGGTGGAGATACAAATAAGAAGTCGCAGAATGGATGAGATTGCCGAAAAAGGGTTTGCCGCTCACTGGAGATATAAGAATTCTTCGCCTACCGAAACGGATACAAATATAGACAGATGGCTAAAGCGAATACGCGATATGCTGCAAAGCAATGACTCGGAGTCCCTCGATTTCGTAGATGAGTTTCAGGGATTCCTGTTTGTGGACGAAATTTATGTTTTTACCCCAAAGGGGGAGCTCAGGAATCTTCCTGTCAATTCCACAGTTCTTGACTTTGCGTATGCAATTCATTCGGAAATTGGAGATACCTGCATCGGTGCAAAAGTCAACCATCAGCTTGCCTCCCTGAATCACAGGCTGAAAAGTGGAGATCAGGTTGAAATAATTACATCCAAAAAACAAGTTCCAAAAGAAGAATGGTTTAAATATGTTGTTACCGGACGGGCTAAAACCCAAATCAAATATGCCATTAAGGAGGAAAAGAAAAAATTTGCCGGGGAGGGGGAGGAGAAATTTAAAAAATATCTTGATCAGATTGGAGTATCCGACCCGAATGTTGTCAGCAAGCGTCTTCAGGAGAAATATAATTATTCAAGCAAACTTGCATTGTACTATGATATTGCAAAAGACCTGATAGGCCTGAAAGAGATAAAAGCTTGTTGTGCGGAAGGAAGCAAAAGCGGATGGCTCAGTCTCTTTACAAGACCATTTACCAAGTCAAAACCTGAAGAGCAGAAAACTCTTTCCGAAATAGTTATGAAAGAGATCAAGCAAAACAAGAGTGATTTCCTTGTTGGCGATGATGTCCATAAAATAAGTTATGATATCTCAAGCTGCTGTAATCCTATCCCCGGTGATGATATTATCGGTTTTGTGCAACCTGACGAGGCAATAATCATTCACCGGACAAACTGTCCCGAGGCAATCAGCCAAATGTCAAAATACGGAAACCGCATTATTAAAACCAAATGGCACGACAAAGAAACCGTAGGGTTTTTAACGGGAATCAGAATAAACGGAATTGATAAACAAGGATTTATAAATGACGTAGTAAAACTTATTACAGAAGTGCATAATCTGAATATCAGATCTTTTCACCTTGATTCCGAAGGTGGAATCGTCAACTCCAATATCCTGCTTTATGTTTACAGTATTCAAAATTTAAATAATGTGATTCGTGATCTGAAAAAAATTCAGAATGTGAAAAAAGTAGAACGAATTACAGCTTTTAAGTCTCCTATAAAGTAATTTGATATTTTTTTAAAAATAATTTATATTAATTCCAAATAAAATTAATTTTTTACATATTTTTACATCAAATTTGAAAATGGTATTTCTCCTTGTTGATTTTTGAACAAATAAGGGGAAATCATGTTGGTATTTACGCTGGAAAATTTAAACAAAAGATAGATGAAAAATTCTGATAAGGAAACTTTCGAAACTGTAAAAAAGCTATTTACAGAATACCTTGAGACCAAAGGAAATCGGAAAACTCCTGAGAGGTTTACCATTTTGCAAGAGATTTATAATACTGAAGGTCACTTCGATATTGAAACTCTTTATATAAAAATGAAAAACAACAAATACCGGGTCAGTCGTGCCACTTTGTACAATACTATCGAGTTGCTGCTTGATTGTAACCTTGTTACAAAGCATCAGTTTGGTAATAACTGTGCCCAGTTTGAAAAATCATACCGCTTTAAACAGCACGATCATTTTATTGATCTGGTTGGTGGTGAAGTGCTTGAGTTCTGCGATCCCAGAGTCCAGCAGATAAAAGAAACGGTTGAAAAGGAACTCGGAGTTGTGATAACCCATCATTCACTGACTTTCTACGGCCATAAAAAAGGTGATACGGAAAAATAAAATAATTCATTTTTTTATTCTTACGGGTGACTTTCAAATTAAAAATTAATGTACATTTGCTTTTAATTCTAAGATTGTAAAATCTAACATAGATTCAGATGAAAGCAGATGTATTATTAGGCCTCCAATGGGGCGACGAAGGGAAAGGTAAGATTGTTGATGTCCTTACTCCAAATTACGATATCATAGCCAGATTTCAGGGCGGACCGAATGCCGGACATACCATAGAATTCGATAATAAGAAATTTGTCCTTCATACTATCCCCTCAGGTATTTTCAACGAAAATTCATTAAATATTATCGGAAACGGGGTTATTATTGATCCTTTCATCATTAATAATGAGATTGAAAATCTTGTACTTAACAATATAGATGTCGGAGATAATCTTCTCATCTCAAAAAAAGCACATCTTATATTACCGACTCATCGCCTGCTGGACGCTGCTTATGAGTCTGCAAAGGGTAAAGAGAAAATAGGATCAACACTTAAAGGAATCGGGCCTACATATACCGATAAAACCGCCCGTAACGGAATCAGAATCGGGAATATTAAACGCTCCGATTTTTTTATTAAATACAATGAACTAAAGGAAAAGCATCTGCAAATTATTAAATCCTTCGGTTTTGATTATGAGAATTTTAAACTCGACGGGTTGGGAATAAAGGAATATGAAGAAAAATGGTTTGATGCAATAGAAAAAATAAGTTCGTTAACGGCTATTGACAGTGAATATTTTATAAATAAGAGTCTGGATTCGGGCAAATCACTGCTTGCGGAAGGTGCACAGGGAACAATGCTGGATATTGATTTCGGGACATATCCTTTTGTTACATCTTCAAATACCGTTACTGCCGGTGTATGTACGGGTCTTGGAATTTCACCCCACAGAATCGGAGAGGTCTTCGGAATTTTTAAAGCTTATTGTACACGGGTTGGCGGCGGCCCTTTTCCTACGGAAGATAAGTCGGAAGACGGTGAAAAACTTCGTAAGGAAGGCAGAGAGTTCGGAGCCACAACAGGAAGACCGCGCAGATGCGGATGGCTCGATCTGGCAGCTCTTAAATATTCCATTATGCTGAATGGCATTACCGGACTGTTTATGATGAAAGCCGACGTACTGAACGATTTTGAGACCATTAAAGTTGGGGTAAAATATGACTTTAACGGAGAATTAATTGATTTCATTCCGTTTGAAGCTTCTTATGAAAATCTCAATCCCGTTTACCTCGAAAAGCCGGGTTGGAAAACAAACATTAACTCCATTTCGGATAAAGCACTTATGCCCTCTGAACTGGCAGATTATGTGAGGTTTATTGAAAAAGAGGTCAATGTGCCGGTTAAAATGGTTTCTGTCGGTCCCGACAGAAGTGAGACTATTCTGTTGTGAAATTTTTAGGATTTCGGAAAACATTATTTGTATTTTGTAGTATAAGAAAATCGAAATGTTAACAATATTATGAACCAATATATTGCAAAAATGAAAAGCTTATTTATTATAGTACTTAGTATCACTGTATTAACGGTTTTCGGGCAGCAGTCTAAAGATGCCGATGTTCCTGAAGCAGTTCAGAAAAATTTTAATAAAAAATTTCCGAGGGCGGAAAATATTTCCTGGGATAAAGTTGACAGCAACTACAAAGTAGATTGTATTTTCAGGGGAAGAATTTCGTATGCCGAGTTTACACCGGAAGGTGAATGGGTACAGACAGTCATTGATCAGGACACAAAAAGACTTTACCCTCCTGTTGCCAAATATATTAACGAGCATTTTAAAAAGGACAAGATAATCCTTGCCGAAAAAGCTACAAGAGCAGATAAACAGGATTATTATTATGTTCAGGTTGGTAAAAAAATAAAAGGCCGGAAGGAACTTGCAACATTTGAACTCTTTTTCGACAAAACAGGGAGGCTGCAGAAGATGAAAAAGCCGCAAGGTATGGAAGATATGACAATCCCCGGTATTGACGAACCTAACACGGATATTCCTGCAGAGGTTATCAGCAAATGGCAAAAACGATTCCCGAAAGCCTCAGATGTGCAATGGACTAAAAAACCTCATCCCTGCGATACCGTAGATGTGGCATATATAGCTTCATTTGTTTACAGAGATCGGGAAACGAAAGCGGAATTTTATCCCGACGGAAAATGGATTGAGACACGTGTTAAATATGAGGAGAAAAATCTTTATGCTCCCGTCGAAAAGTATATCATCGAAAATCATTACGATGATGACCTTGAAATTGCCGAAAAGGTAACACGCTATGACAGAAAGGATTACTATTATGCCAAACTAACCCGGAAAGGCACTTTCAAACCTTTGGTATTTGAACTCTTTTTTAATAAATCGGGAAAAATACAAAAGGTTATCAGACCCGAGAGTCTGAGGAATGAGTATCTGCTGACTGTTGACATACCACCTCTCGTTGCCAGAAAATTCAAGGGACGCTTCTCCTCTGCCAAGGATGTAAAATGGGAAACCGATAAAGGAAACTGGGTTGCCAGCTTTAATTATCGCGGAATGCCTACTACAGCTATCTTTACCGACTCGGCCCAATGGGTTCAGACAGTTACCGAACTTGATATCAAACATCTCTATTCTCCGGTACAAAGAACTCTTGATAAGAATTATTCCGGCTACAGGGTTACTTATGCCGAAAAAGCTACACGTAAAGACAGAAATGACTACTACTATGTCGAATTGATTGCAAGGAAAAAGAATCTGACACCTCAACAACTCGGACTATATTTCGACAAAACCGGTAAACTGAAAAAAGATAAATAAAAAACGATCAGCATTTTTTTCATTACCCGATTTGTGCAATTAAAAACTTTTGTTCGGTATCATTTTATAAATCGCTCGTCGTCTTTTGTGTCGGGTAGTTTGTAAACATTTTTATCAAGCCATCCTGTTTTAGATGCATCTCTCGTGTCGAATTCCGGAACATACGGTTTAATATCCAACAACGGAGTTCCATCTACAATATCTACATCCTGAATATAAAGTGTATCCTCCTCGACCCTTGTGAGACGTACTACCGAGAAACCAATCGGATTAGGACGAGCCGGTGCTCTTGTAGAAAATATTCCATGAAAATGATCATCCATAAATGGCTTTACCTTCAAATCCCATTCCTTGGAGAGATGAAAGTGGTATATTAATATAACATACGAAAAATCTTCAATATCCAAAAAACCTTCAATATATTCAGGGAATATCTTAACAGTTCCGTTAACACCTTTGGCTCCGGCAGGTTGTATAGGTGTTCCCTTTGGCACTTTGAACGGAGAATGAATGATTCCAATCGGTTTGTACTTTATATCAAGCATATTTTTAAATTAATAGTCCTGCAATTCTTTCACCGGGTCCCAGAAATATTTCTTAAAATCCGTAATTTTATTATTTTTCACTTCTATTCCTTCATTTTCAAGAAGTTGCTGCATCAGAGAAGGATCACCAAAATGATTTTTCCCAGTCAGCATTCCATTCCTGTTAACAACCCTGTGAGCAGGAATATCTTCTTTAGCGGAAAAGGAGGCATTCATTGCCCAGCCTACCATTCTGGCCGAGCCCTTTGAGCCGAGGTAGGCGGCAATGGCACCATAGGAAGTAACCCTGCCATACGGTATCATTGCAGCTACCTCATAAACCTTCTCAAAAAACGATCTTTTCTTTTCTCCCAATTATTTCAAATTTTAATATGACAATCGTGGACCCTTATCACAAAACGTTTGTCAAAAGTCCATCTGCTATCCTATAGCCGCAGCCAAAGCAATGGAATAGAATTTTATCTTTTCCGAATCTGCACGTGAAGTGAGCACGATGGGTACTTTTGCTCCCATAATAACAGCAGCGGCAGTTGCCCCACCGAGAAAATTCAATGATTTATAGAGAAAGTTGGCACCGTTAATGTCCGGCGCAACGATAATATCCACATCACCCGCAACATCACTTTGAATATGTTTTATTTCGGCGGCTTTTTTTGAAATCGCATTATCCAGGGCAAGTGGTCCGTCAATCATACAACCTGTAATTTGCTTCCGTTTGTTCATCATCGAAAGTGTAGCGGCATGCATTGTTGATTCCATTCTTTGGTTTACGGTTTCCACAGCTCCCACAACAGCAACCTTGGGATTTGGCTCCCCGAGAAGATGGAATACCTCCACAGCATTGTTAATAATCGCTATCTTTTCCGGAAAGGTCGGTGCAACGTTCATTGCGGCATCGGTTATCCCGAGAAGCTTATGATAGAACGGCGTTTCAAAAATAGCAACGTGGCTTATGATGTCGCCTTTTCTCAATCCGTGTTCCTTATTCAAAACCGCTTTAAGCAAAACACCCGTGCTAACAAGTCCTTTCATAAGAATGTCGGCATGCCCGTCACGAATAAGCTGGCTTGCTTCAAGGGATGCCTCGAATTTTTCTTCAACATGTATAATCTCATGCCCTTTTATGTCATAGTTTATTTCTTTGGCAATTTTTTCAATTGTAGGCTTGCATCCAACAAAGATAGGCTCAACAAGGTCTTCTTTTTCAGCATTTTTCAAAGCTTCCAAAACATCATAATCACCTGCTGCCGCAACCGCAATTTTCCTTTTTCTTTTGGCTTTTGACATATCAACCAATTCCGAAAGTTTTTGTATCATAATTTAAAATATTTTTGTTTGTAAATAACTTTTTCCATTTAAAATCTATGATTTTAAATTTTTCAGCGGCAAAAGTATAAATTGTTAATGAATTAACAATGATTTTTTATTCGGAATAAAATTTTATCATTTCAACAATGGCTTTGTTGCATACGGGACAGAATTTATGTCCCTTAAATGAATTCATAAGGCAGTCGTAGGCAGGCCTGTAAACGCCTTTTGCAGCATACCCGCCACCTTCAAATACGCCAAGGGTGTTTCTGTATTTCTTTTTATCGGGTGTTGGGACAGGTGTTTTTTTGTCAAGCATATTTTTCCACTTTTTGTCGAAAGCGACAAGGGTAGTCAGATTGGGTTCCCAGGGTTCCACATCTGTTGGATAGAATTCGCTATAAGCGACAGAGGAGGTGTAATACTCATCTCCAAGGCCTGCAAAACCGTGTCCGAATTCATGGACAAAAATCTGCCCGGCTTTTTTATTGCTGTTCACACTTACCGAATAATAGTTAAAAATAGCCCCTCCTCCATATTTTGAAGAGTTAACGAGAATATAAATCTGATCATAAGGAGCATTTGCTGCAAGGTCGCGTACACTTTTATCATCAAGGGTCATACAATAGCGCTCACTGTCAAAGGTGTAAAACGAGGTATTTAAAATTGTTTTTTCCCAAACAGAATCTGCAGGTATGTCGCTTCCCGCTTCAGGTGAAGGTGCAAGTACGCCACGAATGTTAAACCTGTCGGCATACTCCGAATATGGAGCATAGGAAAACAGACTGTCGGCAAAATTCTTACAGTCGTTTATGAAAAGTCCCATCTGCTCATTCGTATAACCTTCGGGGAGAATAACGATGTCAACCTTTTTCGCCGGGTCACCGGAAATATGTATATCAAACGAAGGATACACAAGTCTGCGTTCCGGAGAGACAAAATAATCGTCTGTATGATAAACATAAGTGAACTTTTCTTCAAAAACACCTTTCCTGTTTCGGCTATACAAAACAATCCTGGCATCTTTCTTCGGTAAAGGCATCACCACCGTTTCGGACAATGACCTTAATGTCTTTTTAGCCTCATCAGTAGTTTGCCATTCCCCGAAAAGGGTTCCGTATCCCCGTGAATAGATTAAAGAACCGCTATTAAGATCAAAAAGTTTAAAGAAATATTTACCATAATTGAAAGTATCAATCAGGTTAATATGCGAGCCGCCCCAAAAAGGTTCAATTTTCAACTCGTCAAAAGAGTAGAACTCATTGACCGAATCGCCTGTGTGATAATAATCGAGTCGCAGGGTTTTATTGTAAAAGAGCGAATCGAACTGAGCAAACAAAGAAATATTTGCAAACAGAAACAGTAATAAGAACAGATTCTTCATTGTTAAATGTTTTTGCAAAGGTAATTATTAAATCCGGATATTTACCGCTTTCACCTGATATCAGTCCATAAAAAACTTTTCATTGAAATTGATCAAATACAGCTTTTTTGTAGCTCTTGTGAAGGCGGTATAAAGCCATCTGTAAAACCCTCTGTTAATCATTTCATCATTCAGGTAACCCTGATCAATAAAAACAACAGGCCATTGCCCGCCCTGAGTCTTGTGGCATGTCAGCGCATAGCTGAACTTAACCTGTAAAGCATTAAAATACGGATTTTTTTTGACAGCCTCCAGCCTTTTCCTTCTTGAAGGAATTTCTTCATAATCAGCCATCACTTCGTGAAAAAGCCTTTGACTGTCTTCCCTCAATAACGAAGGACTTAAGGAATCAATGGTGTCAATCAGCAACTTAACCTGAAGGTCTTTTTCTTCGGGATAGTCTGTTAGACGAATCGTAACATCTGCAAAACGGAAACCGTACAGTTCCTCTCTTTTTTCGATACGAAGAATTTCAATAATATCACCATTGGCAATAAAACCCGCCTTTGATTCGTCGTCAAGCCAGAAATAGTTATTTTTAACCACCATCATCAAATCACCGGCAGCTATTTGGTCTTCACGATACAAAATTCTATTCCTTATTTCATTATTGAAAATATTAGCCCTTTTATTCGATCGTGTTATAACAACCGTATCTTCAATTTCTCCTGTTGAAAAAGCGTCGTTTAAAGCATCTTCAAGCTCAACTCCCGATATTCTGACAACATCATTAAAACCGGCCAAGGAGATAAAAGGTTTATTGAAATTATTGGTAATATTCTCCCTTATACGGGTGGCGTTTGCCAAGATACCCGATTCAAGAGACTGCCTCATAACTTCTTTAAGTTCGGATGAGAAAACTTTCAGGCTGTATGCCCTTTTCAGGTGTTCAATATCAAGTGCGGGACTGATTTCAAGACCAACAGGAGGCAATTGTGCACTGTCACCAATAAGAATTAACCGGCAGTTTTCACCTTCATAAACATAACTGATCAAATCTTCGAGCAGGCTTCTTGTGGAAAAGAAGCTCATATCACCCGAGCCGGTATCATCCTGAATCATAGAGGCTTCATCAACAATAAAGATTGTATTTGTATGAAGATTTTGTGATTTTGCCATTCGCATAGTCCCGTCACTTTGCATGGCAACGCGATATATTTTTTTATGTATTGTAAAAGCCTTTTTCCCCGAGTATTGTGATAATACTTTTGCGGCTCTTCCGGTTGGAGCAAGCAAAACAGACTTTAGCCCTATTATTTGTAATTTATTTATCAAGGTACTTACCAAAGTTGTCTTCCCGGTTCCTGCATAGCCTTTTAAGATAAAGAGAGCATTTTCCTTTTTTTCTGCGAGAAACCTTACAATTCCCCAAACGGCTTTCATCTGGCTTTCCGTTGCGTGATGTGGAAATCCGTTTACAACTATTTTATAGAAATCTTCGATTCTCATAATACTCACGTTAAAACGGATAACCGATTCCAAGGTTCATATAGGGATTAAACCATTTGTAACGGCCTATTACAAAACGATCTCCGGCAGGCAGGGCAGGGTCGCTAATTCTCTGGGCAAAATCGAACCTGAGTACAAAATATGAGAAATCGAATCGGAAACCTATTCCCGCATCCGAAGCCAATTGTCCGAGGACAGAGCCGAATTTAAACTTACCTCCGGGAAATGTAGGGTCTTCTTTCAATAACCAGATATTTCCTATATCAAAAAAGAAAGCACCTTTAAACACCTGATAAATAGTAAATCTGTACTCAATGTTCTCTTCAATCATGATATCCCCTATCCTTTCAAGATTAGCACCTTCCAAGGAATAAGATCCGGGGCCCAAATATCTGAGGGGCCAGGCACGTAAACCGTTGGCACCACCGCCATAAAATCCCTTTTCGTAAGGAATATCATTTGAGTTGCCATAGGGTATCGCAATGCCGAAATATGATCTTATAGCCACCGACACATCTTTACTAAAAACGAAATAGTATCTGAAATCAAGATCGAATTTTGCATATTGGGAATATCTCAGTCCGAATAACGTGCGGTATCCGTCTTCATTCTTCGGTACATTGGCCATTGACATTATTCCGTCAAGCAAATTACCCGCAAACTCTGCGTTTCCTCTTAAATAATAAAAGTTTTTTATCTTCCCAAGTTCCTGTGTGTTCAATATATAACTGTATTTCAAAGCAAAAATCAGGTGATTGGTATATTGATTTCTAACCCTTTCGGATTCGTTGGCTAAAATAGAATCAAATTGAGGAGTAGTGTTTACTTTAATGAGGTTCATATCAACGGGATAGAGTATATGTTTCGTGAATTGTGTGCCGGGCCACTGATATCCGAAAGAAATGTTGCTGATAATGCGACGATACTCTTGTTGATCCTGAAAGTTATATCCGAGATTTAACGCTGTGGTAGGTCGGAAATATCTTGAAAAGCGCTCCTGACTGATGGGCGCAAGGAATTTTGGAATTGATAATGAGGCGTCAATACCATATTCGATAGTGTTAAAAAGATAGAGGTAGCTTTTCTGCTCATCTTTCGGAACACCAAGTTGTCTTGCTTCCAACGCCAACCTGAACCGAACCGTAAAAACCTCTCCACCCCTGAAAAGATTTTTATTTTTATAGGTGAGGTAACCTCCAAGACCGAGGTCACCACCCGAGTTTGTCCCCTGTCCTTCAATTGAGTACGAATGCAGAGGACTCCTTGTCAGGCGGATGTTGCAATCGAGATAATTTTTTTCAAGACCCGGAAAAATAGTGTCGGGTTTAACTTCGTTGAAATTAATATTTACATATTTGTAAATCTGTAGCTCGTTCAGTTTTTGAAAAGTAAGTCTGGCATCACGTAAATCATACTTTTTATTGTTTTCGAGATAAATGGAATTTGTCAAAAATCCCGGTTTTATTTTTAGCGGAGGATGATACAGAAAGTTGTAATGCAGTATTTTATGAGTTTTTTTTCTGACTTTTGTCATTTGTAGCGTATCATAAACCAGCGAATCGGACGAAATGGAATTAAAATCAGGATAGATATAAACATTATTTACGTAGTATTTTTTATGCTTCATCTCAACCGGCTTTTGACCCGGTTTATCCGGGTTCAACAAAATGTTTTTGATAATGACTTTCATATCCGCCATTCTATTGCCAAGCGCGGTGTCCACCTCATAGAAAACATAATCCTTGGTAAAGAAAAAATATCCGTTTTCATTTAATTCTTCCGCTATACGCGAACGTTCGTCATCAAGCTTATAGATGCTGAAAATATCACCCGGTTTGACAAGCGAACGATTATTTGTTTTTTCAATGATTGCTTTGATGGAGTCATCGGAAATGTCATATTCAATTTTGTTTATTCTGTATGGTTTCGAGAGTGTTACATTATATACAACCCTTGCCTTTTTCGGTTTCGGTTTGATAATCTCACCTTCTACGATTGAGTTGTAATAGCCGCGTTTGTTAAGGTACTTTTTAATTTGCTCCTCACTCTTTTTAACGAGTGACATATCGAGAACTTGGGGAGGCTCTCCCCACTTTTTCTTAATATTGTGCATCATCAGCTTGAGTTGAATAACACCGAATACCTTTTTGTTCGGCTTCTGTTGAATATAATTCAGTAACTCTTCGGGCTCAACCTGTTTGTCGGGATTGGTAATATGAACTTTAGTATGGGTAAGAAGATACTCGTTTTTGGATACGTCACGTGTAACGCTGCACGAATAAAGCGCAAAAACAAATATCAGCGAAAACAGTTTTATGATTGTGTGATATCTTCTCAATCCCAAATAATTTAAAATAACTCACAAATTTAACAGGAATAAAAAACACACAACACTTTCTTGAATTTATTTCTCCTCAATTTAATGTTAATAACTCAAATTTCGTATTAAATTCAAAAACAGAATATTGCTTATTATTAACAGGTTATATCTAACTCTTTGGGGAAAATATTTACATAAAAAAACCCGGGAAAACCGGGCTTCGTTTTGTGGGAGTTACTGGATTCGAACCAGTGACCCCCTGCTTGTAAGGCAGGTGCTCTGAACCAACTGAGCTAAACTCCCATTATATTTCCTTCTCACCAGTGACCCTCCCGACATTGTATGTCGTGGATGCATCTGAACCAACTGAGCTAAACTCCCATTATATTTCCTTCTCACCAGTGACCCTCCCGACATTGTATGTCGTGGATGCATCTGAACCAACTGAGCTAAACTCCAAAAAACCTTAAGAACATTATCTTAAATCGGGGTGCAAAGATATATTATTTTTTAAATAGTGCAATAAAAAAATTATTTTTGTTTGAAATATTGACAAGCAAGCTATTTTATTGTACTTTTATGCCTTGAAAACCAAAGTTTAAAATGATGAAAAAGTTGATTTTATTATTGGGTTCTGTTTCTGTAATTATTGTCGGTACAGGACAAACAATTCCGTCTTCCTTCGACCTGAGGAATGTCAACGGACAAAATTATGTAACGTCGGTTAAGAGCCAGACCGGAGGAACCTGCTGGACTCACGGAACTATGGCAGCCATAGAGGGGAACCTGCTGATGACAGGCGCCTGGACAGCAAACGGTGAGACAGGTGAGCCCAATCTTGCGGAATATCATCTTGACTGGTGGAACGGATTTAACTCCTACTATAATCAGGATCTTGACCCGCCGTTCAATAATAATCAGGGACTTGATGTCCATTACGGGGGCGATTACAGGGTTGTGACAGCTTATCTCTCACGTCTCGACGGTGCGGTCAGGGATGTTGACGGACAATCTTACTCTTCGCCACCCGACAAATACGGCGATTCGTACCATTTTTACTATCCCCGCGATGTGGAGTGGTATAATGCGGGTGATAATCTTGAAAATATTGACCTTATCAAAACGAAAATAATGCAGGAGGGTGTTATGGCTACCTGTATGTGCTGGAACAGTACTTTTTTTAATTACACCTATTATGCTCATTATCAGCCGCAGTCGAACAGTACCGACCCTAATCATTCGGTTGCAATTATAGGTTGGGACGATAACTTTGACAAATCAAAATTTAAAACGCCGCCGCCTGCCAACGGCGCCTGGCTCTGCAAAAACAGTTGGGGAGCAGGTTGGGGACTGAACGGATATTTCTGGATTTCATATTATGATAAATGGACTTGCCACAACCCCGAAATGGGAGCGGTAACTTTTAAAAACGTGGAACCTTTGCAATACGATACCGCATATTATCACGATTATCACGGCTGGCGCGATACCCTGAAAGGAGTTACCGAAGTATTCAATGCTTTTGTTACTTCGCGTGATGAAATAATCAAAGCGGTAAACTTTTTCACGGCAACCGACAATGTTAGCTACACCGTGAAAATTTATGATGATTTCGACGGCACAAACCTAATGAACGAACTTTCAGCGCAATCCGGCACCATAGAATTTACGGGTCTTCATACGGTTGATATTTCGACTCCGGTTAACCTTGAGCAGGGCGATGATTTTTATCTTTATCTGAACTTGAGTGCCGGAGGAATACCATACGACAGAACTTCCGATGTTCCTGTGCTGCTCGGTGCCTCATACAAAGCCATTGTTCCTTCAACGGCATCTGCCGGTGAGAGTTTTTACAAAAACGAAAACGGCTGGAATGATTTTTACGATTATAACGACCCGTCCGGATTCCAGCATTCGGGAAATTTTTGTGTCAAAGCCCTTGCCGATAGCTGGAAACGGGTAAAGGTTAGCCTGAAGGTATTTCTTGAAGGACCTTATGACGGTGGGCAATTGAGTACCTCGCTGAATGTTCAAAATCTTCTGCCATTGTCGCAACCGTACAATACTTCCCCCTGGGATTATCAGGGTACGGAACAGGTTGATGAAATTCCCAATGAAAATGTCGTTGACTGGATTTTGGTTGAGTTGAGAGACACGACACAGGCAGACAGGGCTACTCCCGAAAGCATTGTTGCCACAAGAGCGGCTTTCCTGCTTTCCGACGGCAGTGTGGTTGACCTTGACGGCAGCAGCCCCGTGGCTTTTGATATCCCCGAAATAAACTGGACACTGTTTATTGTGGTTCGCCATAGAAACCATCTCGATATTATGTCGTCATATCCTCCGCAATTTGCTGACGGCATTTATTCCTACGACTATACTTTTGCTCAGGGAAGAGTTTTTAACGGATTATTGGGCGGGTACAAAGAGGTTTCTTCCAATATATGGGGAATGGTTGCAGGTGATTATAACTGTAACGATACTATTCAGGATAACGATAATACCCTGGTTTGGAAAATTGAGGCCGGTATGAACGGATATTTTAACGGCGATGCCGATTTCGACGGGCAGGTTGATAACCCCGATAAAAACGATATGTGGCTGCAAAACTACAATGACGCTTCGCAGGTGCCGCAATAGTTATTTTGTAAACTTAAATTTATGTAATCCCTATCGCTTAATTATGTGAAATTTTAATACTATGTGTGAAGACGAATATAAAGATTATATTTATCAAAGTTTTTGGTTTAAGAATGAAATCAAAGAGGTGTATTATGCAGGAAATGGATTTAGCATGTTTAAAAAGGGAATGGATATTCAGGAATCGTTTGATCTGGCAGTGGATATGGTCGGCGATAAGGATGCTTTTATGCCCGGATTGGTGAAAAAGATAGAATCACTACTTGTCGAAGGAAATTTCATTTATGATTATTGGGAATTTGGAGATGAAGACTTTTCGCTATATTGGTTTATCAAGAAATCCGTTTATAGGGAAAAGATGAAAGTAATCAGAGATTGGATAAAATATGAGGAACTTGACGACTTGATTTGGTTTGAAGAGCAAAAATAATTACATAGGAATATGAACGATCAGGCGAAAATAGAACGTATATTGAAACTTATTACACTACTTTCGGGCAGTTTCGGATATTCGCAGCAGGAGCTTGCTGCAAAACTCGGAGTTTCGGAACGGACGATTTACAGATATATCGAATCCTTCCGCAAGGCCGGATTGGTGGTGGAGAAGAATGAAAACGGGTACTGGAAACTTGAAAAGCAGGACAAAAACAGTCGCGACCTGAATGACCTTTTGCAATTCAGCGAGGAGGAGTCCTACATCCTGCAAAAGGCTATTCACAGTATTGATGATAATAACGTGCTGAAATCCAACCTTGTAAAGAAACTATATTCTCTCTACGACTCCAAGAGAGTTATTGACACCATCATAAAAAAGGAGAAATCGGAAGTTATAGCCAACCTCACGGAAGCCATATCGAAAAAACGGCAGGTGAAGATAATAGGGTATAAATCGGCACACAGCAGCACGGTGAGTAACAGGGTAGCGGAACCGATACAATTCACCACAAACTTTGTTTCGGTATGGTGCTATGAGCCGGAAAGCGGAGAAAACAAGCTCTTCAAAACATCGCGAATAGAAAAAATCGAGATATCGGACAAGCCGTGGCAGTTTGAA
>Ga0256841_1000593_pt1 | contig 35904 bp, 29 predicted proteins | sample 356308metaG_FD_185971 | JGI IMG/M metagenome (GOLD analysis project Ga0256841, IMG submission 185971) | Hydrothermal vent microbial communities from Mid Atlantic Ridge, Atlantic Ocean - 356-308 | ecosystem: Environmental > Aquatic > Marine > Hydrothermal vents | place: Atlantic Ocean: Mid... | reverse complement strand
CGCCGGCGTGACCGCGCAGGCCCCGCCGGCGATCACGGACCTCACTCGCCCTTGCCACCCTCCATACGCAACAGGAGATCGTTGAGGCGGTGCACGAAGTCGGCCGGGTCTTCGAGCTGGCGCCCCTCCGCCAGGGCGGCCTGCTCGAACAGGATCCGCCCCAGATCGTCGAAGCGTTCGCCGGCCTCGCCTTCGAGACGCTGCACCAGGGGGTGTTGCGGATTGATCTCCAACCAGGGCTTCACCTCGGGCGCCTCCTGGCCCATGGTCTTGAGCAACTGGGCCATGTGCGGGCTCATCTCCTGGGCGTCCACCACCAGACAGGCCGGCGACTCGGTGAGGCGATGGCTGACCCGTACCCCCTTGACCCGCTCACCGAGGAGCTTCTGCATCCGTTCCACCAATTCCTTGTGGGCGGCGGCGGTCTCTTCTTCTTCCTTCTTCTCCGCCTCGTCCTCCAGTTTGCCCAGGTCCAGGTCACCCTTGTTCGCCGCCTGGAAGGTCTTCCCCTTGTATTCGGTGAGATGGCTCATGAGCCACTCGTCGATGCGGTCGGTGAGCAACAGCACCTCCACGCCCTTCTTGCGGAAGACCTCCAGATGCGGACTGTGGCGGGCGGTGGTGAGGTTCTCGGCGGTCAGATAGTAGATCTTGTCCTGGCCCTCCACCATGCGTTCGATGTAGTCGTCCAGGGAGACGGTCGGGCCGGCAGCGTCGTCCCGGGTGGAGGCGAACCGGAGCAGACCGGCGATGCGCTCACGGTTCGCGAAGTCCTCGGCGGGGCCTTCCTTCATCACCACCCCGAAGGCCTTCCAGAAGGTCTGGTATTTCTCGGGCTCGTCCTTGGCCATCTTTTCGAGTAACCCCAGGATTCGCTTGACGTTGGCGCCGCGAATGGCGTCGATCTTGCGGTTGTGTTGCAGGAGTTCGCGCGATACGTTGAGGGGCAGGTCGTCGGAATCCACCAGGCCCTTCACGAAGCGCAGGTAGTGGGGCATGAGTTTGTCGGCCTCGTCCATGACGAAGACCCGCCTGACATACAGTTTGACGCCGTGCTTCTGCTCCCGGTCCCAGAGGTCCCAGGGGGCCTGGGAGGGGATGTAGAGCAGGGAGGTGTATTCGTTGGTGCCCTCCACCCGGTTGTGTACCCACGCCAGGGGCTCACTGAAGTCGTGGGAGACCTGCTTGTAGAAGTCTTTGTATTCCTCATCGGTGATCTCGTTCTTGGGCCGCATCCACAGGGCGACGCCTTTGTTGACCTGTTCCCATTCATCCTTCTTGCCCTCCTTGGGCATCTCGATGGGAATGGCCAGATGCTCGGAGAACTTGGCGATGATGCCCTTGAGGCGCCAGGGTTCCAGAAACTCCTTCTCGTCCTCCTTCAGATGCAGGATGACCTCGGTACCGCGCGCGGGCCGGTCGATGGTCTCGATGCTGTAACTGCCGCGCCCGTCCGATTCCCAACGCACCCCGTGCTCGGCCCCCAGACCGGCGCGGCGGGTCTCCACCATCACCCGGTCGGCAACGATGAAGGAGGAATAGAAACCCACTCCGAACTGACCGATGAGTTGGGCATCCTTGGCCTGATCACCACTCAGCTGCTCCAGGAACTTGCGGGTCCCCGAACTGGCGATGCTGCCGATGGTCTCGGTGATCTCCTGGCGGCTCATGCCCACGCCGTTGTCCGCGACCCGCAGGGTACCGGCATCCGCGTCCACCGAGACGCGGATGCGCAGGTTGGGATCGCCCTCGTACAAGGCATCGTCCGTCAGGGCCTCGAATCGGAGCTTTTCGATGGCGTCCGAGGCATTGGAGATCAGTTCACGCAGAAAGATCTCCTTGTTCGAATAAAGGGAACGAATCACCAAGTCCAGGACCTGGCTGACCTCGGCCTGAAATTCGAGGGTCTCCTTGTGGGCTTCGACAGTCATGGGATGGCGGCCTCCTCAATAGATTGATGTCGCTGGAAGATGGAAGGGGAGAGGGGGGTGCTGCACGGCAAATCTCATGGCAGGACATTCGTCCCCCTGTCCTCTGAAGTGACTGAACGGTCGGGCTGTGCTTGAATGGTGGCACTTTCCCGGATTATCAAGTAGTGGAAGCCGTCATGACAGTCATCCAGGTCCCCACCACCCCTTTCGCCGACCAACGCCCCGGCACCTCCGGGCTGCGCAAGAAGGTCCAGGTGTTCCAACAGCCCCATTATCTGGAGAACTTCGTCCAGTCCCTGTTCGACATCCGCCCCGATCTCGCCGGCGGGACCCTGGTGCTCGGCGGCGACGGACGCTATTACAACCGCGAGGCCGTGCAGATCATCCTCCGCCTGGCCGCCGCCAACGGCGTCGCCCGCGTCCTCTTGGGCGCCGGCGCCCTGCTCTCCACCCCGGCCGCCTCCCATCTGATCCGTAAGTACCGCGCCCAGGGCGGTATCGTCCTCTCCGCCAGCCACAATCCCGGCGGGCCGGAGGGCGATTTCGGCATCAAGTTCAACGTAGCCAACGGCGGCCCGGCGCCCGAAGCGGTTACCGAGGCCCTCCACGCCCGCAGCCGGGAGATCGACCGCTATCTGACCCTGGACGGCCCCGACATCGACATCGACCACCTGGGTACCACCAACCTGGGGGAGATGGAGATCCAGGTGTTGGACCCGGTGCGCGACTACGCCGACCTGATGGAGACCCTGTTCGACTTCGAGGCCATCCAACAGTTGTTCCACTCCGGACTCTTCAGCATGCGCTTCGACGCCATGCATGCCGTCACCGGCCCCTACGCCCGGGAGATCTTGGAGGGCCGTCTGCGCGCCGAGCCCGGTACCGTCATCAACGGCGAGCCGCTACCCGATTTCGGTGGCCACCACCCCGATCCCAATCTGAAACACGCCGCCGACCTGGTGGCCCTCACCAAGGGGCCCGATGCCGTGAGCTTCGCCGCCGCCTCCGACGGTGACGGCGACCGCAACATGATCCTCGGCCGCAACTGCTTCGTCACCCCCAGCGACAGCCTGGCGGTCCTGGCGGCCAACGCCCACCACGCCCCCGGCTATGCCGGCGGGGTGGTGGGCGTGGCCCGTTCCATGCCCACCAGCCAGGCCGTGGACCGGGTGGCCGAACAGCTCGGGGTGGAATGTTACGAAACCCCCACCGGCTGGAAATTCTTCGGCAATCTCCTGGACGCCGGGCGCATCACCCTCTGCGGCGAGGAGAGCTTCGGCACCGGCTCCAACCATGTCCGCGAGAAGGACGGGCTCTGGGCGGTGTTGTTCTGGCTGAATCTGCTGGCGGCCAAGCGCCAACCGGTGCTGGATCTCCTGCACGACCACTGGCGCCGTTTCGGGCGCAACTACTACACCCGCCATGACTATGAGGCCATCGACGCGGACGCCGCCCAGGGCCTCATGGAACACCTCCGGGCCCACCTGGCCGAACTCCCCGGCCGCACCCTCGGCGGCCGCACCCTGACCTACGCCGACGACTTCGCCTACCGCGACCCGGTGGACGGCAGCGAATCGGCCCGCCAAGGCATCCGTCTCGGCTTCGAAGACGGGGCGCGCATCGTCTACCGCCTCTCGGGCACGGGCACCGAGGGCGCCACCCTGAGGGTCTACCTGGAGGTCTACGAACGCGACCCCAAACGCCTGTTCCTGGATACCGCGGAGGTGATGGCCCCCTTGGTGGACATCGCCCGCGACCTCGCCGAGATCGAACAGCGGACTGGGCGGGCGGCGCCGGATGTGATCACCTGAGGGGCCACCGGAAAGCCCCTGCGACGGGCCCCCAAGGTCCGCGCCTGCTATGCTTTCTCCAACGCTTCCCAAGCGAGTGGACGGATCGCGCGCAACACCGCTGGAGGTCAAATGAGCGCCGAGCATTCATTTACCCTGACCCTGGAGCAGACCCGGGGTTACCAATTCGAGGTCCATTTCGACTGGGACGGCGTCCCCGACCTGGTCCTGGACGAACCCGCGCCCCTGGGCCACGAGACCGGTCCCAACGCCGCCCGCCTGCTGGGCGCGGCGGTGGGCAACTGCCTCTCCGCCAGCCTCCTGTTCTGCCTCGCCAAGCAGGAGGCGCCGCCGGGCGCGGTGCGGGCCGAGGTCCAGGGCCGGCTGGGGCGCAACGCCCAGGGCCGTTTGCGCGTCCAGGGATTGAGCGTGGAGCTGCGACTGGGCGGCCCTCTGGGCGAATCACCCAAGCTGGCCCGCTGCCTGGACCTGTTCGAGGACTTCTGTGTGCTGAGCGCCAGCGTGCGTCAGGGCGTCCCCATCGAGGTGCGGGTACGCGATGCGGCCGGTACTCTCCTCAAACCATCCGAAGACAGCGGAGAAAGCCCATGACCGAACTGAAGATCGAAGGCATGAGATGCGGCCACTGCGTGGCCAGTGTGAAACAGGCCCTGGAGGCCGTCCCCGGGGTACGCACGGTGAGCGTGGATCTGGACGCCGGCAGCGCGCGGGTGGAGGGCGACGCCGATCCCGCCGCCCTGGTGGCCGCGGTGGTGCAGGCGGGATACAGGGCAGAGGTGGCGGCCTGATCGGGGCCCCGCCAACGGCCCGCTCCGCCCACCATGATCGCCCCCGTTTCCCTGCTTGCGCGCCTCATCTTGATACTGGCCCTGCCGAACCTCGCCACCGCCGGAGTGCGCACCGACTGGGACCCTCAGCGCAAGGTCCGTGGTTGGCTCCTGGATCAGGAGGGCCTGCACCTGGAGCTGCGCCAGATCGAACCGGACCGGGTACGCGCCTTCTTCGAGGCCCGGGGCTTCAGCAGACCCATCCAGGACCGGCTGGCCCGCGCCTGCGTGTTCCAGACCGTGGCCCGCAACCGGGGCGACCGCCCTCTCGCTCTGGATCAACACCGGTGGCGGCTCGACGACGGCCGCCCCCCGCATCTAAAAGAGGCCTGGCTGCCCTGGCTGAAAGGCCAGGGCGCCCCCAAGGCCGCGCGCATCGCCTTTCGCTGGGCCACCTTCCCCACCCGCCAGGTCTTCGCCCCGGGCGACTACAATTGGGGCCTGACCCTGTTCGACCGGCCGCCCGGTACCCGCTTCGCTCTGCGCCTCCACTGGCGCCAGGGCGGCGAGGACCGCGAAGCCACCATCCGAGACATGCAATGTATCCCCATCGCGCCTTGATCCCCTTTTCCCTGGTCCTCCTCTTGCCGGCGTTCACCTGGGCCGGCCACGGCATCACCCCCCTGCCCGACCGCCCGCCGGCGCCACCGCTGGAACTCAAGGACCTGAACGACCAACGATATCGCCTCTCCGACTACCATGGGCACGTGTTGCTGGTGAACTTCTGGGCCACCTGGTGCCCGCCCTGCCGCAAGGAGATGCCCTCCATGCAGCGCGCCTGGGAAGTCTTGAAGAAGGAAGGCATCCAGTTCCTGGCGGTGAACGTGGGGGAGGACGAGGAGCGGGTCTTCAGCTTCCTCGGCGAGTATCCGGTGGATTTCCCCCTGCTCCTGGATCAGGACTCCCGCACCATCGAACGCTGGCCGGTGCGCGGCCTGCCCACCACCTTCATCATCGACCCCCAGGGGCGTATCGCCTACCGGGCCATCGGCGGGCGCGCCTGGGACGACGCATTCTTCCTCGACCTCATGCGTCATCTGAAGAAACCATGAGCGCCCGACCTCCCGAGATCCGCCTGTCCATCGGCGGCATGGCCTGCGCCGGTTGCGTGGCCGCCGTGGAAGAGGCCCTGCGGCAGGTGACCGGCGTGGAGGAGGCGATGGTGAACCTGGGTGAACGCACCGCCACGGTGCGCGGCGCGGCCGATCCCGCGGCCCTGATCGCCGCGGTCCGGGCCGCCGGTTACGACGCCGCCCAACTCAAGGACCTGAAGGACGAACTGGACAAGGAGGCCGCCGAATTGGGGGCCTACCGCCTGATGCTGCGCCGCGCCCTCGGCGCCGGCCTGGTGGGCGCGACCCTGTTCGTGACCGGCCTGGGGGGCTGGCTGCCGGCGGTGGATCGCGCTCAGGGCCTCTGGCTCGGCATCTCCCTGCTGACCCTGGCCGTCCTGGCCACCGCCGGCCGGCACTTCTTCGTGGGCGCCTGGAAGGCCCTGCGCGCCGGGCGCGGCAACATGGACCTGCTGGTCGCCCTGGGTACGGGGGCCGCCTGGATCTATTCCACCGCCGTGACCCTCTTCCCCGAGCAGGTCCCGAGCCTCGCCCGGCACGCCTACTTCGAGGCCGCGGTCATCATCGTCGCCCTGGTATCCCTGGGCAGCGCCCTGGAGATGCGTGCCCGCGGGCGCACCTCCGAGGCCATCAAACGCCTGGTGGGCCTGCAACCGGCCCGCGCCCGGGTGATCCGCAACGGCCGCGAAGAGGAGATCGCAGTGGCCGAGGTGGGCCTGGACGAGACCCTGCGCATCCGTCCCGGCGAACGCATCCCGGTGGACGGCGAGGTCTTCGAGGGAGAGTCCTACGTGGACGAATCCATGCTCACCGGCGAACCCATGGCGGTGCACAAGACGCCGGGGAGCAAGGTCTACGGCGGCACCCTCAATACCTCGGGCGGCTTCCTCATGCGCGCCACCCGCATCGGCGGTGACACCGCCCTGGCCCACATCATCGAACAGGTGCGCCGCGCCCAGGCCGCCAAGCCCGCCATCGGCCGCCTGGTGGACCGGGTGGCGGCGGTATTCGTGCCCGTGGTGGTGAGCATCGCCCTGCTCGCCTTCGCCGTCTGGTACCTGCTGGGACCGCCACCGCAACTGAGCTATGCCATCGTCGTGGCCATGACCGTCCTGGTCATCGCCTGCCCCTGCGCCCTGGGCCTGGCCACCCCCATCTCCATCATGGTGGGCGTGGGCCGCGCCGCCGGACTGGGCATCCTGATCCGCAACGGCGAGGCCCTGCAACAGGCGAGCCGCCTCACCACCCTGGTCCTGGACAAGACCGGCACCCTCACCGAGGGCCGGCCGCGTCTCACTGAGACCCTGGCGGCGCCAGGGTACGGCCGGGACGAGGTCCTGGCGCTGGCCGCGGGCCTGGAGCGGGGCTCCGAACACCCCCTGGCGGCCGCCGTACTGAGTGGCGCCGCGGAGGCGGGCGTGACGCCGGCGGAGGTCCGCGGCTTCAGCGCCGTGCCCGGTCGCGGGGTTGCCGGCGAGACCCCGGAGGGTCGCCGCCTGTGGTTGGGCAACGCCGCCCTGCTGGCCCAGGCGGGCGTCGCACCCGGGGAACTGGAGGACCAGGCCGAGGCCCTGGCCGGCACAGGACGCACCCCCATGTTCCTGGTGGACGAGACCGGTCCCATCGGCCTCCTGGCGGTCTCCGACCCCATCAAGGACGACACCCCAGCGGCCCTGGAACGCCTGCGCCGCCTGGGATTGCGCCTGGTGATGATCACCGGCGACACCCCCCTCACCGCCCGGGCGGTGGCCCGTGAACTGGGGATCGAGGAAGTGATCGCCGGGGTCCTGCCCGGACACAAGGCCGAGCAGGTGGCCGCCCGCCAGGAACGGGGCGAGATCGTGGCCATGGTGGGTGACGGCATCAACGACGCCCCGGCCCTGGCCCGCGCCGACGTGGGCATCGCCATCGGCGGCGGCGCCGACGTGGCCCTGGAATCGGCCGACATCGTCCTCATGCGCGGCTCCCTGCACGGTGTGGCCGACGCCATCGCCCTGTCGCGCGCCACCCTGCGCAACATCAAGGAGAACCTGTTCGGCGCCTTCGTCTACAACAGCCTCGGCCTGCCCATCGCGGCCGGGGTCCTCTACCCCTTCACCGGCCTGCTCCTGAATCCGGTCGTGGCCGCCGCCGCCATGAGCCTGAGTTCGGTGACCGTGGTGAGCAATGCCCTGAGACTGCGGCGGATGGCACTGGACTGAAGATCCCAGGGCCCCGGTTTCTCTACTCGGTGGCTGGCCCACCTTGGCGTAGCGGGCTTCCACCCCTTGGAATCGCCGGCCATTGAACAACGAAATTTTGCGACGACCTGTGCGCGGCACATGGAGAAACCGCCGCGTTCGACGGCCGTCTGCCGTTGAAACCGAAGGAATCGGGAAATCGGATCTTCCGGTTCCGTGGTTGCAAGGGTCCAGGGCAGGACACCTTCAACATCCTGGCCGACGGGCTTGCCGGGCCACACTCGTCCTTTGGCCCCCTATGGATGGAGGCTCTCGTTTCCGCGATCCGAATTTGAAGCGCATACGGAAACGCAAGCGTTGCGTAGCGCGCATGGATTCCCACGAAGGGCCGCGGCAACCAGAGGAAAACCCTATGCGACCGCTGTAAATGCGTTTGTGGTGAGAGCCTTCCGACCGGTATCATCATGGCCTACTGAAAATGGAGGAGACCTCATGCGCAAGTTGCTTCTCGTGGGCCTGCTGTTGGTGTCAGGCACCCTGCTCGCCGCCAATCCCCGGGTAAAGGTGGAGACCAGCGCCGGTGACTTCGTCTTGGAACTCTATCCGGACAAGGCCCCGAAGACGGTGGAGAATTTCCTTCGCTACGTGAGCGAGGGCTTCTATGACGGTACGGTGTTCCACCGCGTCATCGACGGATTCATGATCCAGGGCGGCGGCTTCTCCCTGAAGGAAGGGAAGCTGGAACGCAAGCCTACCCACGAGCCCATCCACAACGAGGCCGACAACGGCCTGAGCAATGCGCGTGGCACCATCGCCATGGCCCGCACCAGCCAGCCCGATTCGGCCACCGCCCAGTTCTTCATCAACCTGGCGGACAACGGCTTCCTGGATTTCAAGGACAAGACCCGCCGTGGCTGGGGCTATGCCGTGTTCGGTAAGGTCGTCGAAGGCATGGACACGGTGGCCCGGATCGGCAAGCTCACCACCACCGCCCGTCCAGGCGGCATGCGCAACGTCCCGATCGAACCACCGGTCATCCGCCATATGGTCCTCCTGACGCCGCCGCCTGGGGAGGAGGCCCCCGCCGAGGCCAAACCCGCGGCCACGGGCCACCAGCCGGCACCCATGCCCGGTATGCCCCAGAGCCCCCAGGTCATTCCTGGCATGCCGCAGAGTCTTCATCAGGCCATGCCCGGGATGCCGCAGCCTCCTCGAGGCATTCCCGGCATGCCCCAGAGCCCCCAGGCGATTCCTGGCATGCCACAGAGTCTTCATCAGGCCATGCCCGGTATGCCGCAGGCCCCTCAAGGCATTCCCAGTATGCCGCAGGGCCCTCAGTCGCTGCCTGGAATACCTGCCGATCCCACTGCCGGAGTCCCTACTCATGACTGACGTGACCTTGCATACCAACCTGGGTGATATCCGGCTGGAGCTGGACGAATCCAATGCCCCCAAGACCTGCGCCAACTTTCTGGAGTACGTGCGTGACGGGCATTACGATGGCACCATCTTCCACCGGATCATCGACGGCTTCATGATCCAGGGCGGCGGCTTCACCCCGGACATGATCCCCAAGCCCACCCGCGAACCGGTGGAGAACGAGGCCGCCAACGGCCTCTCGAATCTCACCGGCAGCGTGGCCATGGCCCGTACCATGGATCCCCACTCGGCCACGGCCCAGTTCTTCATCAACGTGAGCGACAACCGCTTCCTCGATCACCCCGGTCAGGACGGCTGGGGCTATTGCGTCTTCGGTCGGGTGGTCGAGGGCATGGACGTGGTGGAGCGCATCAAGGCCGTCCCCACCGCCACCAAGGCCGGCCACCAGGACGTGCCCGTGCAGGACGTGGTGATCGAGAAGGCCGAAACGGGTGAGGCCTGACAGGGGATGGGCGAGGCCCTGTTTCTGTCGGACCTGCATCTAGCGGCGGAGAGGCCTCGGGTCACGCGCCGTTTCCTCGATCTGCTCGCCGGCCGGGCGCGGGAGGCCGAGGTCCTCTACATCCTCGGCGACCTCTTCGATGTCTGGGTCGGTGACGACGATTCCGGCGAGCCCATCCCGGCGGTGATCTCGGCCTTGAAGGCCCTCACCGCGACCGGTGTCGCCTGCCGTTTCATGGCCGGCAACCGGGATTTCCTGGTGGGAGAGGGCTTCGCCGCGGCCACCGGCTGCACCCTGATGGGCGATGCCGAACGGATCGACTTGGCCGGGATACCCACGCTGCTCATGCATGGTGATCTGTTGTGTACCGACGATACGGCCTATCAGGCCTTCCGTGCCCGGATCCGCCAACCGGAGGCCATCAGCGCCTTCCTCGCCCGCCCCCTGACCGAGCGCCGCGCCCTGGCCGACCACTACCGGCGGCGGAGCGGCGAGGCCACCTCGCTCAAGGCCGAGGACATCATGGACGTGAACCCGGATGCGGTGAACGCGGCCCTGGCCCGCCATGGCGCCCGCCGCCTGATCCACGGTCATACCCATCGTCCGGCGCGGCACGACCTCGGCGAGGGGGCGGAGCGCTGGGTCCTGCCCGAATGGACGGAAAACGGGGGCGGGATACTCGCGGCCCGTGAGGGACGGTTGCGGCTGGAGCCCCTGGGATGAAGATCGTGTCCTTCAACGTCAATGGCATCCGCGCCCGCGAACACCAGCTGCGCGCCGTGCACGAGCGCCTCGCCCCCGATATCCTCGGCCTGCAGGAGACCAAGGTGCGCGACGAGGAGTTCCCCCGGGGGATGGTGGAGGCCCTGGGTTACCACCCCTGGTATCACGGCCAGAAGGGCCACTATGGTGTCGCCCTGCTGTGCCGGCAGGATCCGGTGGAGGTGATCCGCGGCCTTCCCGGTGATGACGAAGAGGCCCAACGGCGGGTCATCACCGGCGAGTTCGAACTGTCCGGGGGGCGGCGGCTGGCGGTGGTGAACGCCTATTTCCCGCAGGGCGAGAATCGCGACCACCCGGTCAAGTTTCCCGCCAAGCGCCGCTTCTACGCCCACATGACCGCCTTTCTGCGCGAGCGCTACCGGCCCGAGGACCGGGTGCTCCTGATGGGGGACATGAACATCGCCCCCCTCGACCTCGACATCGGTATCGGCGCGGACAATGCCAAGCGCTGGCTGCGCACCGGCAAGACCAGCTTCCTGCCCGAAGAACGGGAATGGATGGACACCCTGAAGGCCTGGGGTCTGGAAGACCTGTACCGCCGCTGCCATCCCGACGTGGGTGACCGCTTCTCCTGGTTCGACTACCGTTCGCGCGGCTTCGACCGCGAGCCCAAACGCGGCCTGCGCATCGACCTGATGCTGGCCACCCGGCCCCTGGCCGAGTGTTGTAGAGACGCCGACATCGACTACGTCATCCGCGCCCTGCCCAAGCCCTCCGACCACTGCCCGGTGTGGGCCGACTTCGATCTCTGAGACCCATGGCCCGGGCGCTGCTGCGCTTCTACGAAGAACTCAACGACTTTCTCCCGCCGGCCCGGCGCAAACGCGACATCGAGGTGTCCTTCCAGCCCCCGGTCCCCCTGCGTCACCTGGTGGAGGCCCAGGGCGTGCCCCACACCGAGATCGAACTCGCCTTGCTCGATGGGCGCTCCGTGGACCTGGAGGCGCGGGTGCGAGACGGCGCCCGGGCGAGCCTCTACCCGCTGTTCGAGGCCCTCGACGTCACCCCGCTGCTGCGGATCCGCCCCAAGGCCCGGCGCGATCCCCGCTTCCTCGCCGACGCCCACCTCGGCCGCCTGGCCCGGCTGCTGCGCCTGCTCGGTTTCGACACCCGCTTCGCCAACGACCCCGGCGACGCCGCCCTCGCCCGCAGCGCGCGGGATGAGCGGCGCATCCTCCTCACCCGCGACCGCGCCCTGCTGATGCGCCGCGAGGTCACCCACGGCTGCTATATCCACCCCCTGAAACCGCGGGAGCAGGCCGCCTATGTGTTGCGCCGCTGCGATCTCTACCGCCTCGCCCGCCCCTTCGACCGCTGCCTGGAGTGCAACGGCGAATTGCGCCCCATCCCCAGGGCCGCGGTAGCGGGCCGCGTCCCTCCCGGGGTCTGGGCCCGCCACCAGGATTTTCTCCGATGTGTCGCCTGCGGACGGATCTATTGGCAGGGCAGCCACTATCGCCGCCTGCGTCTGCTCGCCGAGCGCCTGCTCGCGGGAATTGACACCGCTCCCGAGGTCGCCTAACATCTGGCGATTCACACGGGGCGTAGCGCAGTCTGGTAGCGCACCTGAATGGGGTTCAGGTGGTCGGAGGTTCAAATCCTCTCGCCCCGACCAAGACAGAAGTGGACCTTCGGGTCCACTTTTTTTGCCTGGAGGAAGGCGGGATCCCGCCCTGTTCCGTGCGGGTGCCGCGGGAGGTGATGAGCGGAGTCTCCATACCCGCCGCACCTGAATATCTCGTTTCTCGAGGGTATTCCTCGTCCCCCTGGGCAAGGCGCGGAAGCGAGTCCTGGCAGGGACTATGGCGAACTTTCGCAACACCGCCCAGCGGTGCGAGGGGCGGCCGCTTACAGGCTGCATCGCCGGTCCTGGGGCCCTCAGGACCGCTGCAACAGATAGAGCAGCAGCAGATTGACCAGTACCAGCAGGCCGGAAAGGGCCTTCCAAAAGCCCAGGGGATTCCTTTCCATCAGCGGCTGGGCCGCCTCCTGGAGAAAATCCGGGTTGGGATGGGAGAGGTCGTACAGAAACTCCGACAGACTGTCGTAACGTCGAGACGGATCGGGGTGGACCGCCTTGCGCAAGGCCCCGTCCACCCAGGGTTGGATCGCGGGATTGTGCCGGCTGGCGGGGACGTAACGTAGTTTGTGGGCGGGCAGCGGGCGGTCGTGGGCGCCATAGGGAAGGGCGCCGGTGAGGAGTTCGTAGGCGATGACCCCCAGGGAATAGATGTCGGAACGGTTGCTGCACCGACCGCTCAGGCACTCCGGCGCCCCATAGTCCAGGGTCGCCCGAGGGGTGTCGTCATCGGTGCGCGTCTCGCTGGTGCCGGCGACCCGGGTGGAACCGAAATCGATGATCTTCAGGGTGCGATCCTTGTCGATCAGGATGTTCTCCGGTTTCAGATCGAGATGGATCATCTCCAGACGATGGAAGGCGCGCAGCCCGGCGGCGATCTGGTCCAGATATTCGCGCGCGGTGTTGATGTGGGTGCGGGGGTGGTCGTCGATCCATTGCCGCAGGGTCTGTCCCTCCACGTATTCGGAGACGTTGTAGAGGAAGCGGCGGTGGGGGGTGTCGCGGACCCTGAGTACGTGGGGGTTGTCTATGCGTCTGCCCACCCATTCCTCGTGCAGAAAGGCATCCAGAAAGCCCGGATCGTCGCGGTAGTTTTCCGAGGGTGTCTTGAGGATCACCTTGTCTCCATGGACCGAGTCCCTGGCGACGAACACCTCGCTGCGGCTGGAGATATGGAGCGGGCGCAGGATCTCGTAGTCGTCTATCTTCATCCCGGCCTGCAGGGGGGGCGGGAACGGCAGGTCCGACAACCACTGCAAGAGTTCGTCCTCACTCCGTTCCGGTAGGGCCAGGATCTTCAGCAACTGGCAGGTGACGTTGTCGTGGCTGCCATTGCGCAGGGCCTCCTCCATGATCCGGTCCGCGCTCGTCTGGAGATGGTCGCCGTGCTCCCGCAACAGCCGGCGCAAGCGGTGGTCGGTGACGAAGCCGGTCACCCCGTCGCTGGTGAACAGGAAGAGGTCGCCCGCTTGCACCGCCACACGCCGGTAGTCGATGTCGATGTGGGCGTCCACCCCCATGGCCCGGGAGAGGAACTCCCGGTCCTTGCTCACCCAGATCCGGTGATCCTGGGTGAGGCGCTCCAGTTCACCGTCGCGGAACAGGTACAGGCGTGAATCGCCCACGTGGAAACAATGGGCGGTGGTGGACTTGACCACCAGGCCGGTGAAGGTGGTGACCATCCCCCGGGCCGATTCGTAGCGCGCCTGCCCCTGCGACCAGAGCCAGCGGTTCAGGGCCCCCAGGACCTTGGTGGCGGCGGTCTTCACCGTCCAGGAGTCGGGGGTGCTGTAGTAGTCGTCGAGGAAGCCGCGCACACAGAGTTGGGCCGCCTCCACCCCCCCCTCGGCACTGCTCATGCCGTCGCACAGGGCGGCGGCCAGGCCCTTGTGGCGCAGGACGGCGCCCTCGGGGATCACGGCGTCGGCGGCGTCGGCATTCTCGGCCTTTTCGCCCTTCTCGCTGGCGACGGCGTAGTCGATCTCGATACAAGCGCTCATGACCCGGCCCGGTGAATGGAACTGTGGCCACCGCATCGTTCCACGGTGCGGTGGCCATTCCGCGCCATCCTCAGCCCACCTCGATCATCTCTACCGTGCCGTCCTCCAGTACCTCGGCCGTATGCCCCTTGGGCTCGTCCAGGAACTGCACGGCGACCAGGGCGGCCAGGGCCGCGCCGGCGATGGTGAGAAAGAACACCTGCGGGCTCACGAAGGAGAACACCGTGAGGAAGGTGACGGCCCCTACGTTGCCATAGGCCCCCGCCATACCCGCGATCTGCCCCGTCATGCGCCGCTTCACCAGGGGGACGATGGCGAACACCGCGCCCTCACCGGCCTGGACGAAGAAGGAGCAGGCCATGGTCGCGGCCACGGCGAGCGCCAGCGGCCAGGCGGAGGTGATCTGGCCGAGCAGCAGATAGCCCAGGGCGAGCCCACCGATGAGGACGCTGAGCATCCGCTTGCGCCCGAAACGGTCGCTGAACAGACCGCCGAAGGGGCGGGCGACCAGATTCATGAAGGCGAATCCAGAGGCCAGCAGCCCTGCCTCCACCATGGAGAGATGGAAGGTCTCCTTGAAGAAGAGGGGCAGCATGGACACCACCGCCAACTCGGAGCCGAAGGTGACGAAATAGGCCAGGTCGAGGATGGCCACCTGCTTGAAGCGGTAGCGATGGATCTCCGCCACCGGTTCGCTGAACACGTGCCCGTTGATACGCCACACCTGCCAGGTCTGGTAGGCATAGAGGATCGCCAGGCCCAGGTAGATGGCATCGGTCAGCACCCCGTTCAGGATCCCCAGGTTGCCGGGCCCCAGCTTCCAGGTCAGTACCGCCAGGGCGGCGTAGAGGGGGATGTTCATCAGCAGGTAGAAGAAGAAATCGCCCTTGCTGGTCACCTCCATGGCCCCCGTCTTCTTGGGCTTGAAGTAGGTGGAACCCTTGGGTGTGTTGCGCGCCAGCTTGAAATAGACGAAGGAGTAGATCAAGGCCAGGGCGCCGGTAGTGGCGATGGCGTAGCGCCAGCCGTCCTCGCCACCGAAGGCCAGGGCGAGGCTCGGCAGGAGCATGGCCGAGGCGGCCGAGCCGAAGTTCCCCCAACCGCCGTAGATGCCCTCGGCCACGCCCACCTGGCGGGCCGGGAACCACTCACCGATCATGCGGATGCCGATCACGAAGCCCGCCCCCACGAAGCCCAGGGCGAAACGTGTGGCCAGGAGCATCCGATAGGAATCCGCCAGGGCGAAGAAGAAGCAGATGAGGCTGGAGACGAACAACAGGCCGGAGAAGATCAGGCGGGGACCGTATCTGTCCACCAACATGCCGATGACGATGCGCGCCGGTATGGTGAGGGCCACGTTGACGATGAGCAGGGCCTTTATCTGTTGTTTGCTGAGGTCGAAGGTGGCCTGGATGGCGGACAACAGGGGGGCGTGGTTGAACCACACCATGAAGGTGAGGAAGAACGCGAACCAGGTGAGATGGAGGATGCGTATCTTCCCGCTGAAGGACATCAGGTCGAGCTTGGTCTTGGACATGGTCGTATTCCTGCTGTGGGTTCGCCCTGCCCCACAGCACGTTGCGTGCCATGTCGCACAACCCCTTGTCCTGTGTATGAATCAGGTCCCCGCAGGGTCCGTGGCGGGGGCCACCCGCCCCGCTTTGGTGCACTCCGGAGGCCCCCGGGCCCGGAACGACCCAAATGAGTGCAGATCCTTCCGTGCGGAAAATCCCGGGGCGGAGAGAGCGGGCCAACAAACTGATTTCACGGGGAATGGCGTATATGGCACGCCTGTTGCTTTGAGTCAGGCCATCAGTTTTCCCGGAGGCAATCCATGAAACAACGTCTGGTCCTGGTGGGCAACGGTATGGCGGGAGTACGGGTATTGGAGGAGTTGCTCGAACTGGCCCCCGACCGCTACGAGATCACCGTGTTCGGGGCCGAGCCCTGGCCCAACTACAACCGCATCATGCTCTCGCCGGTGCTGGCGGGTGAGAAGAGCGTGGAGGAGATCATCCTCAACGACGCCGCCTGGTATCAAGAGCGGGGCATCGCACTGCACACCGGCGATCCGGTGGTGGAGATCGACCGGGTCAAGCGGCGGGTGGTCTCGGCCTCCGGGCGCCAGGTCCCCTACGACCGCCTGTTGCTGGCCACCGGCTCCAACCCCTTCATCGTGCCGGTGCCCGGCTCCGACCTGCCGGGGGTCCTCGGCTTCCGCGACATCGCCGACGTGGAGGCCATGCAGGCGGCGGCGCGCCGCTACCGCAAGGCTGCGGTGATCGGCGGCGGCCTCCTGGGCCTGGAGGCGGCCAACGGCCTCATGGCCAACGGTATGGAGGTGACCGTGGTCCATCTCATGGACATCCTCATGGAACGCCAGCTCGACGCCACCGCCGCGCGCATGCTCCAGGCCTCGCTGGAAGCGCGGGGGATGCGCTTCCTCATGGAGACCCAGACCGCGGCGGTGCTGGGCGAAGAGCGCGCCACCGGCCTGCGTTTCGCCGATGGCTCGGAGATCGAGGCCGATCTGGTGGTGATGGCGGTGGGCATCCGGCCCAACATCGACCTGGCGCAGAAGGCCGGGCTCTATTGCGAACGCGGCCTGGTGGTGAACGACACCATGCAGACCTTCGATCCGCGTATCTATGGGGTGGGCGAGTGCGTTCAGCACCGTGGCCAGTGCTACGGCCTGGTGGCGCCCCTGTTCGAACAGGCCAAGGTGGCGGCCAATCACCTGGCGGAGCTGGGCATCGCCCGCTACGAGGGTTCGGTCACCTCCACCAAGCTCAAGGTCACCGGCATCGACCTCTTCTCCGCCGGGGAATTCAACGAAGGGCCGGGGGACGAGACCCTGGTGCTCCAGGATCCGGCGCGCAACGTCTATAAGAAGCTGGTGGTGCGGGACGACCGCATTCGCGGCGCGGTGATGTTCGGCGACACCCTGGACGGCACCTGGTATTTCCAGTTGCTGCGCGAGGGCGCCGACATCTCCGACTTCCGCAAGACCATCCTCTTCGGCCAGCACGACCTGGGCGACGCCGGCCACGGCGACGAGACCCGCGTGATGGCCCTGCCGGACAGCGCCGAGATCTGCGGCTGCAACGGGGTCTGCAAGGGCGAGATCGTGGACGCCATCCAGACCCAGGGCCTGTTCACCCTGGACGAGGTGCGCGCCCACACCAAGGCCTCGGCCTCCTGCGGCTCCTGCACCGGCCTGGTGGAGGCCCTGCTCGCCAGCACCGTGGGCGAGGGCTACGAGGCCCAGCCCAGCAAGAAGCCCCTGTGCGGCTGCACCGACTACAGCCACGAGGAGATCATCCGCGCCATCGCCGAACAGGAGTTGAAGACCATGGAGGCGGTCAGGCGGTTCCTGGAATGGCGCACCCCCGACGGTTGTGCCACCTGTCGCCCGGCCCTCAACTATTACCTCCTGGCGCGTTGGCCCGGCGAGTATCACGACGACCCCCAGTCCCGCTTCATCAACGAGCGGGCCCACGGCAACATCCAGAAGGACGGCACCTATTCCGTGGTGCCGCGGATGTTCGGCGGCCTCTGCACCCCCGACCAACTGCGCGCCATCGCGGACGTGGCGGACAAATACCAGGTCCCGGAGATGAAGCTGACCGGCGGCCAGCGCATCGACCTGTTCGGGGTGAGGAAGGAGGACCTGCCTGCCATGTGGCGGGACCTCAGCGCCGCCGGATTCGTCTCCGGCCATGCCTACGGCAAGGCCCTGCGTACCGTCAAGACCTGCGCCGGCAAGGCCTGGTGCCGCTTCGGCACCCAGGACTCCACCGGCCTGGGGGTGCGCCTGGAAGAGCTGACCTGGGGCTCCTGGATGCCCCACAAGTTCAAGCTGGCGGTGTCCGGCTGCCCACGCAACTGCGCCGAGGCCACCATCAAGGACTTCGGCGTGGTCTGCGTGGATTCGGGTTACGAGCTGCACGTGGGCGGCAACGGCGGCATCAAGGTGCGGGTCACCGACCTGCTCACCAAGGTGGATACGGAGGAGGCAGTGCTGGAGCACTGTGGCGCCTTCATCCAGATGTACCGCGAAGAGGCCCACTACCTGGAGCGCACCGCGCCCTGGGTGGAGCGGGTGGGTCTGTCCCACATCAAGCAGCGCCTCCTGGACGACCCCGGCGAGCGCCGCGCCCTCTACGAGCGCTTCCGCTTCAGCCAGCGGTTCGCCCAGCACGACCCCTGGAAGGAACGCGCCGAGGGTAAGCAGGCCCATGAGTTCCAACCCCTGAAGATCACCGCCTGAAACGGGAGACGCGAAGATGAGCGAGTGGAAGAGAGTGGCCCCCCTGGAAGAGATCCCCCGCCTGGGCTCCCGGGTGTTGGACACCGACCGCGGCCGGATCGCCTTGTTCCGCACCGGCGACGACCAGGTCTTCGCGGTGCGTGACGCCTGTCCCCACAAACAGGGGCCCCTGTCCCAGGGGATCGTCCATGGGCACGTGGTGACCTGTCCCCTGCACAACTGGCGGATCGACCTGGCCTCCGGGAAGGCCCTGGATCCCGACGAGGGCTGCGCCCATGCCTATGCCGCCCGGGTTGAGGAAGGCGTGGTGTGGATGCAGATTTGATCCCGGCCCTTCCCGTCCCCCCAGGGGATGGGTTGAGGAGACCCCACCTGCAACGATCAGGGTAAGACCATGTTATTCGGACGCACCAAGAAGAACCCCATCCGCCTCCCGGACAAGGGCGTGGTGAAATGGGAATACGCCACCTGCGGCTATTGTTCCACCGGCTGTTCCATCGAGGTGGGGCTGGACGCCGAGGGCCGGCCGGTCGCCTCGCGCGGCGTCGCCGACGCCGACGTCAACCGCGGCAAGCTTTGTCTCAAGGGCATCTTCGAGCACGAGCTGTTCACCACCGCCGGCCGCGGCACCCGCCCGTTGACCCGCGGCCACTGGCAGGAGCCCTGGCAGGCCACCGACTGGGACAGCGCCCTCGACCGCCTCCACGACGAGATCCGCCGGGTGCAGGAGCGGCACGGCCGCGACAGCTTCGCCATCATTTCCACCGGGCAGATGCTCACCGAGGAGTTCTACACCCTGGGCAAGCTCACCCGCGGCCTGATCGGCACCAACAACTACGATGGCAACACCACCCTCTGCATGGCCTCCGCGGTGTCCGGCTACAAGCGATCCTTCGGCTCCGACGGGCCCCCCGGGTGCTACGAAGACTTCGAGCACACCGACTGCCTGATCGCCTGGGGCTCCAACCTACCGGAGCAACATCCCATCATCTACTGGCGCCTCAAGGAGGCCCAGGAGCGGCGCGGCTTCCCCCTCATCGTGGTGGACCCCCGGGTGACCATGCTGGCCCAGAACGCCCACATCCATCTGCCCATCCGTCCCGGCACCGACGTGGTCCTGATGAATGCCCTGATGCACGTCATCTTCGCCGAAGGCCTCCAGGACGAGGCGTACATCGAGGCCAACACCACCGGCATCGACGCCCTGCGCGCGGAGGTGGATCGCTGGGATCCCATCACCGCATCCAAGGTCTGTGGCATCGACGAGGACAGCATCCGGGTGGTGGCCCGCACCTTTGCCCAGGCCCCGGCGGCCATGCAGATCTGGACCATGGGCATCAACCAGTCCACCCATGGATCCGACGGGGTGGTGGGGATCAACAATCTGGCCCTGATCACGGGCAACATCGGGAAACCGGGCGGCACCTCCCTGTCCATCACCGGCCAGTGCAACGCCATGGGCACGCGCGAATGGTCCTCCTGTTCCGGCCTGCCCGGATTCCGCTATCTTGAGGTCCCCGAACACCGGGAGGAGATCGCCCGGTTCTGGAATGTGGATCCCGAATTCTTCCCCAAGAAGCGGGGCATGTTCCAGACCGACATCTATCAGGCCATGGAGGCCGGGCAGATCAAGGGCCTGTGGCTCATCGCCACCAACCCGATGACCTCCCTGCCCAACACCGCCCGCATCCGCCGGGCCATGGAGCAACTGGAATTCTGCTGCGTCCAGGACTGCTACGTGGACGCCGAGAGCAATCAATATGCCCACCTCTATCTGCCCGGCGGCACCTGGGCGGAGAAGGACGGGGTGATGACCAACACCGAACGGCGCATCAACCGGGTCCGACCCATCGCCACGCCCCCCGGCGAGGCCCGGCCCGATCTGTGGATCTTCAACCGCGTGGCGGAACGCTTCAACCGGGATGGGCGCGTGCGTTTCCCCGAACGGGCCGCCGACATCTTCCTGGAGATGGCCGAACTCTCCAAGGGACGCCTGGCCGACATCTCCGGCATGGATCACGACCTGATCGAGGCCCAGCGTGGCATCCAATGGCCCTACACCGCCGAACAGCGTGCCCGCGGCGAGGCCCCGCCCAAGGGCGGCAAGCGCCTCTACACCGAAGAGGCCAGCTTCCGCCATGCCGATGGCAAGGCCAAACTCATTCCCCTGCCGTTCGTGGACAACAACGAGGTGCCCGACGCCGACTACCCCTTCTGGCTCAACACCGGGCGCCTCATCGAACACTGGCACGGGCGCACCAAGACCGGCAAGATCGGCAACAACAACAAGTTCAGTCCCATCCCCTTCATCGAGATCAATCCGGATGCCGCGGCCGAGCTGGGTATCCGGCGTGGCGAGTACGTGCGCCTGGTCTCCCGCCGGGGCGATGCCATCGCCATGGCCATGCCCACGGGGCGGGTGCCCCGCAATTTGGTGTTTCTGCCCTTCCACTTCCACGACTGCGCCAACCGCCTGACCCTGGGCCTGCTCGATCCCCATTCACGCCAGCCCGCCTACAAGCAGTCGGCGGTGCGCATCGAGGTCATCGCCGACCAGCGGGCCGCCGCCCGCCTGAGCAGAGAGATGCGCAGCTTCTGAACAGGTTTCCCTTGGTCGCGCAGGCCGTGCCCCGCCCGACCGAGCCGAACCGGAGGCCCAAGACGATGTTTCCGATACGACAGAACGAACCCGAGTACGCCCTCCTCCAGGACCGCCAGACCCGCGAGCGGAACCGTTATGGCAAACCCATCGAGACGGTTCCCGAGGACGACCCGCGGCGGGCCCAGCCCCTGGTCATCAATGGCGAGGCACAGGCCCAGCGCAATCCCAACCGCTACAAGCAGCACGGCTTCTATTTCACCGCCGACAACTGCATCGCCTGCCATGCCTGCGAGGCCGCCTGCAGCGAGAAGAACCAGGTGCCCCCCCACCTGGCCTTCCGCTCGGTGGGCTTCGTGGAGGGCGGGAGCTACCCCGACTACCGGCGCATCAACATCTCCATGGCCTGCAACCACTGCGACGACCCGGTGTGCCTCAAGGGTTGCCCCACCCGCGCCTATACCAAGTTCGCCGAATACGGGGCGGTCCTCCAGGACCCGGACATCTGTTTCGGCTGCGGCTACTGCACCTGGGTATGCCCCTACAACGCCCCCCAACTCGATCCGGTGCAGGGGCAGGTCAGCAAGTGCAACATGTGCGTGGACCGCCTCGAAGTGGGCCTCAAGCCCGCCTGTGTCGCCGCCTGTCTCGGCAAGGCCCTGGAGTTCGGCGTGATCGAGAACGTCCCAGAAGGGCGTATCCAGGCACGGACCGAGATCCCCGGGTTTCCCACGCCGGAGATCACCCACCCAAATATCCGTTTCCAACAGACCCGCGCCATCCAACGTGAGGTGGTGCGGGTGGACAGCATGCCCCTCAAGTACCATCGCGATGCCGACAGTTACCGTCCGGAACTCGACCCCAAGGGAGATGGCCGTCGGCAATGGAACCTGAAGCGCCTCCTCGGTTCCCATGAGAACGCCCACGTCGCCTTCACCCTCAGTGTCCAGGCGGTGATGGGGGCCTTCCTGCTCCTGGTGTCCGGTCCCTGGCTGGGCATCGAACCCCTGTCGAGACTGCGCCAGAGCGGCGCCTATCTGCCCACCCTGGGCCTGATGCTCGCCCTCCTGGCCTTCGGCCTGTTCCGCCTCAACATGCATCTGGGCAAGCCCCACCGCTTTTACCGCGGCTTCTACAATCTGCGCATGTCGCCCGTGAGCCGGGAGATCGCCGGGGTCAGCCTGTTCTTCGCCGGCCTGGTGGGACATACCCTGTTTGCCTTCTTTGATGGCCCCGTGGCCGGCCTCCTGGCCAATCTGGCGGCCCTGGCGGCCATCGCCGGCATCGCCTTCGGCGGCTGGTACATGTACCGGCTCTACCGCATCCCGGCGCGGCCCTTCTGGAATCACGGCTACACGGGCGCCTCCTTTGTCGCCACCGGCCTCACTCTGGGCGGCCTGCTCGTGGCCCTCCCCGCCCTCGCCTTCGGCGTCCTCGATGCCGATCTGGGCCGCCTGCTGGCCGGCCTGGTCGCCACGGGTCTGGCCCTGGAGGGGGCCGGTCTCCTGGCTCATGCCCGCGCCTTGAGATCCGCCCGCAGCGAGGGGGCCGCGTCCTTCTATATCCAGGCCACCACGTACGGTCAGGCCTACCGGCTGCGCAACGTCCTGCTTGCCGCCGGTCTGCTCCTGGCGCTTTCCATGACCTATACGGGGGGCGGCCTCTGGACCTTCCTCGGCCTGACCGCCCTGGTGCTGCCCGCCGCCGTGATCGGCCGCGCCCTGTTCTACGCCGTGGTCATCCCCACCACCCTGCCCGGGGCCTTCTTCTGGCGCAACAAGGGCTTCGTGGAGCACGCCCGGGAGACGGGCCTGGCGGACATGCCCCAACTCGGCGTGGCCCGCGAACGCCATCACCGTTTCGACCTGGGGGCCCTGTGGGAGACCCTGCGCACGACCTCGATGGGGGAGAAGTGGAGTCAGTTCCGGCGGGTGTTCACCGGATAGGAGATCAACCCGTCTATGCGAGAGCGGGCCCACTTCTTCCAGCATCCTCCGGGGAAGAGGCAGGACGCATTTCCTGGCAGGATGCTGGAAAAAGTCCTTTCCTTCCAACGGCTGCTAAGGCCCGTCAGACAACGATAGGCGTGAAGATCGTCGCCCATGTCGAAGGTGGCGATAGACCCGTCGCACGTGAATGTTTCGTTTTTCGAGGGTGTTCCTCGTGCCCCTGGGCAAGGCGCGGATGCGAGTCATGGCAGGAATATGACGAGCTTTCGCCACACCACCCAGGGGTGCGAGGGGTGGCCGCAGTCGCGAGGAGTGGCACAGGGAGGTGGCGTTGACGGACCGAAGGACGGGACCATTCACGTGCGACGGGTATATCTCCATGGTGCTGGATATTCCATCCTTTGGTTCGTAGATGGGACTTCCCTGAAACGGCTGAAGCCGCTCCAAGGTCAATTCCCAAAGGGAAAAGTGCAGTCACCTCAGGGCTCCGTCATCTAACCGCCCCTCTGCCAGTGGCCTTCCCTGAAAAACGCCGTGAATACCTCCCTGTAGGCTTGACTGCGGCATCCCTGCCGCAGACATTTTCAGGGAAGGCCACTGGCGCGGTTTTCAATGACTTGAGTAGTTGGATGACGTGGTCCTGGCAGTCACCTACAGTCTGCTGTGAGTAACGGCCAATACACTGTAACATAATGCATTTTCCTGATAGTCACAGCACTGCCATGTCCACCCGCCCCAGCAAGGAACTCGAGACCTTCCCCAACCCGCGCCCCGGACGCGACTATACGATCCACATCCGAATCCCTGAATTCACCTGTCTGTGTCCCAAGACCGGCCAGCCGGATTTCGCGGAACTCCATCTGCAATACGTGCCCAACGCCCTCTGCATAGAGCTGAAATCCTTGAAGCTCTACATCTGGTCCTTTCGTGACGAGGGGCATTTCCACGAGGACGTGACCAACCGTATCCTGGATGATTTGGTGGCTGCCCTCAGCCCCCGCTTCATGCGCCTGCGCGCCGAGTTCAACGTGCGTGGAGGCATCTATACCCAGGTGGTCGCGGAACAGCGCGCACCCGACTGGCATCCGCCAGAACCTGTGCGCCTGCCCTGACGGTGGCATCTCCCATCAGCAGATGATCGATGGGCTCAGTGCAGCGTAACTGGGCATCGAGGCGCCGTTCCCTGAGACAGGCCCTGTACCAGGATGCCGAAGACATCCATCCCCGGACTCTTCCCGCCGCATAATCGGAAAACACGACTTTTGTTCTTGCGGGCCTGTCAGAGCAAGCGGATCGCCTGCAACAGGCCCAAGGCCCCGAGCCCGGCGAGCAGGTCGTCGGTCATGATGCCCAGGCCACCGTGCAATCGACGGTCGGCCCAGGAAACAGGCCAGGGCTTGCAGATATCCAACAAGCGAAACAGGACGAATCCCACCAGGAGCCAGATCCACCCGCGGGGGGCTGCCGCCATGGTGACCAGATAGCCCACCACCTCGTCCCAGACGATGGCCCCCGGGTCCTCTCTGTCCAGTTCCCGGGCCACACGCCCACACACCGGGACGCCGAGCAAGAAGGCCCCTGTGACGACCGCGGCATAGAGGCTCAAGGGCAGTCCACTCAGCAGCAGATAGAGGGGCACCGCCGCCAGTGTCCCCCAGGTCCCCGGTGCCCATGGTGCAAGTCCGGCCCCACCGGCATAGGCCAGCCAATGGTCGAAACGGCGGGGATCGAAGTGGGGCGGATGCCGCGTCATGCCCTTCTCAGGTGAAGTGTTCATACCCCTGCCGTTGCAAATGGAAAGGACGTCCGGCGGGGTCACGCAGGCGCAGACCGGCCAGGGCCTCGATGCGCCCCACCTGGGTCACACGGCAGCCCCCGGCGCGCTCCAGTTCATTCAAGAGACTGGCCTTCTCCGGGGGTAGACAGAAACAGAGTTCGTAGTCGTCACCGGCGCTCAAAGGCAGGCTCCAGTCGCCACTGGCGGCCACCTCGGGCGACAGGGGCAGGCGCTCCAGCTCCAGCGTCGCCCCCACCCCACTGGCGACCAGCATATGCCTCAGATCGGCGGCCAGCCCGTCGGACAGGTCGATGGCCGCATGGGCGCGCCCCACCAGGGCCCGGCCCAGGGCAAGCCGCGCCTGAGGCCGATGCAGATGCCGGGCGAGGGACTGAGGCACAGACCCACCCGCCTTCAGCAGGCGCAGGGCGAGCCCCGCATCGCCGAGGGTGCCACTCACCAGGATCAGATCTCCCGGCCGCGCCCCATCCCGTCTGAGGGCCGCGCCCGAGGGCACCAGACCCAGGGCGGCGATGCTCACGGCCAGTGGCCCCTGAGTAGTGTCGCCCCCTACGACAGTCAACCCGACGGCACGCGCCAGGGCGCAAAGGCCACTGCTGAAGGCCTCCAGCCAGCCGGCATCCACCCTGGGGAGGGTCAGGCCCAGGGTCGCCCACGCCGGCTCCGCGCCCATGGCAGCCAAGTCGCTCAGGTTCACCGCCAGGGCCTTGTGGCCCAGATCGGCGGGGTCCGCATTGGCGAGAAAATGCACCCCTTCGACCAGAGTGTCCTGAGTCAACGCCAGCTGACGGCCCGGCGGGGGCGACAACAAGGCGGCATCGTCCCCGACCCCGAGGATCAGCGAAGCATCCGATGCACCACAAGAGGCGAAGAACCGCTCGATGAGGCCGAATTCGGACAGGCTCACCCCCGCCCCTTGCGCCGCTCACCGGGCCGCAGATGGCGACCCAGGCGATCCAGCACCCCGTTTACATAGCGCCGCGCCTCCGGCGGGCCGAAGGTCTTCACCAATTCCACGGCCTCATTCACGATCACCGGGACGGGGACCTCGGGGTGGTAGAGAAATTCATAGGCGCCCAGACGCAACAAGGCCCGCTCTACCGGTCCGCTACGCTCCAGCGGACGGTTGATCCAGGGACCAAGGGCCTGATCCAGTTCAGACAGATGGCTGGGGACGCCGTGTAACAGATCGCGGAACAGGCGGGTATCGAACCCTGAGGGGTCATTGTCTTCGAAGAACTGACGTTCGATCTCGGACAGATCCTGTCCTGTCATTTGCCACTGATAGAGGGCCTGCAAGGCCAAGGCCCGCGCACGGCTGCGCGGTCCGGGCCCAGCGGTACCCGTCATTCCTCCAACCGCCGCAGCAGATCGACCATCTCGATGGCCGACAACGCCGCATCGCCCCCTTTGTTACCGGCCTTGGTGCCGGCACGTTCAATGGCCTGCTCGATCGTATCCACGGTGAGCACCCCGAAGGCGATGGGCACGCCGTGTTTGAGGCTGACCTGGGCCATGCCCTTGACGGCCTCGCCCGCGACATATTCGAAATGCGGCGTGCCCCCGCGAATCACCGCGCCCAGGGCGACGACGGCATCGTAATGGCCCCGCGCCGCCACCCGCTCCAGCACCAGGGGCATCTCGAAGGCCCCGGGTACCCGTACCAGAGTGATGTCCGAATCCTCGGCACCATGGCGTCTCAAGGTATCCAGGGCCCCGTCGAGCAGGCTATCCACCACGAAGGCGTTGAAGCGGGACACCACCAGGCAGAACCTCATGTTGTGGGCGTTGAGCTTGCCCTCGATGGTCTTGATCATCATATTGTGGGATCTCCGTCGGAAGATCACCCAATTCTATACCCGTCGTACGTTGATATTTAGTGTTTTCAGTGCGTTCCTCATTGACCTAGGTGCCGGTTGCCATAGTTGGTCGGCTTGGGCAGACTCGGTCGTATCCATTTCCAAGGCCGTCGTCATGCCCCAAGCCGTTCTCGCCCTGCTCTTGTGTGTCGGTGTCTGTGCCCGGGCCCTTGCCGGCCCCTGCGTGAAACAGGTCTTCGGCCGCTATTGCCTGGGCGGCACCCTCGAACAACAGTTGCGCCTGGCCCCGAAACCGGCCTTTCGCCAGGACGATGACGATCACCAGGGGCTGGTCTACCGCCAAAGCGGTGAGTGGATCTACGTGCTCGCCTACAAGGGGCAGATCTACAAGGTGGTGAAGCGCTACCGTCCGGGCACCCAGCACACCTTCTCTGAACTGGAGCGGGAACTGGTGACGAAGTACGGACCCTTCGAGGAGCACAACCGATTCCCTGCCTACGCCTCCCGCGAAGGCCTGCAGATCGCTGCGATTCGCCGTGGTGAAGGCTGGGTGTTGCACCGCTGGCGACCGCCGGACACGCCCTGGCGGGTGGAGCTGTCCTGGACCCGGGACATGGACGTGGCCCTGGCGTATCTCATGAATGACCTGGACGCACAACAGCGGGCGGCGCGGGAGGATGGCCTGTAGTCGGGCCGGGTGACCGTTCAGGCATCCCCCTGCACATCCCTCACTCTGACCCTCTCCCGTCGGGATGGAGGCTTGGTGGAGGGAGGGGATTGAACGTGCTTACCCGGCCGGTGCGTCGCCCGCCAGCCGGCGGTACAGGATCGGGATCAACACCAGGCTCACCAGGAGCGAGAATCCGAGCCCGGCGAGCAGCGTCACCGCCAGGGGTTGCAGCATCTCGGCGCCCTCGCCCCAGGCCAGGGCCAGGGGCAGCAGGCCCACCAGGGTGGTGAGGGTGGTCATGAGGATGGGCTTGAGGCGCAGGCGCCCGGCCTCGACGATGGCCGCCTCCAGGGTCAGACCACGGGCGCGGCCCTGCTGGATGAACTCCACCAGGACGATGGCGTTGTTCACCACCATGCCGGCCAACATGATGAGGCCGAGCCACACCGGCATGGACAGGGGCAGGTCGAGCCAGGTGAGGGCGGCGGCCACGCCGATGGCGGCGAAGGGGACACCGAGGAGGATCACCAGGGGCGCGCGCAGGGACTCGTATTGCACCGCCATGGCCACCAGGACCAGGAACAGGGCCAGCCCCAGGAGCCAGCCACCGAGCCGGCGGCCCTCCTGGAGGGACTCCAGGTCGCCGGCCTCGTAAGCGACATAGCCGTCGGGCAGGGGCATCTGGCGCATCCGCGCCACGGCCTCCCTGAGGACCTCGTCCCGCGGACGGGCGCCGGTGAAGCGGGCGCTCACCTCCACGATGCGTTGTTGCCGCTCCCGCAGGATATGGGCGGGGGCGGGCTCCAGGGCCACCCGCGCCACCTCGCCCAGGCGGACGGGGCGGCGTTCGCCGCGGGTGGGAAAGAGGATCAGGGATTCCAGTTCTTCGGGGGCGTCCACGGCCTCCCGCGCCAGGCGCAGGCGTATCCCCACCCGCCGCCCGCCGTCGGGGAGCCAGGTCACCTCACGTCCCTCCAGGGCCAGGCGCAGGGCGCGGCCTATCTGTTCGGCATCGATCCCATAGGCCGCGGCGCGTTCGCGGTCGGGGCGCACCGTCAGTTCCAGGCGCTGGTCCTGATAGCTGTGCTCCAGACCACGCAGCCCCTTCAGTCCTCGCAGGCGCTGTACCAGCGCCTCACCCAGGCGCGCCAGGGTGTCGAGGTCGGGGCCGCGGATGCGCAGGGCGAGGTCGGCGTCGCCCCGGTTGAGACGGATACCGCGGATACCGCGCACGTAGGTGCGCACCCTGAGCCCGGGTATGGCGGCGGCCGTCAGTTCCTTGCGCAGACGTGCCACCCAGGCGCGGGTGGAGAGACCGCGCGCATCGAGGGGAAGCAGCTGCACCCGGATGCTGGTGCGGTTGGGGGCGGCATATTCGGAGCGGCCGAAGATGAACCCCCCCACCAGGGTGAAGCGTGATTCCACCCCGGGCAGGCGGGTCACCAGGGTCTCCACCCGCCGGCTGAGGCGGTCCATGGTCTCCAGGTCCACGCCCGGATCGGCGGTCAGGCTGATCCCCACACGGCCCTCGTCCATTTCGGGCAGGAAGGCCTGGTGCATCTCGGTGAAGCGCCAGCCACTCCAGATCAGGCCGGCGACGAAGGCCAGGGTCAACAGCCAGCCCAGGGGCCCAAGGCAACGCCGCAGGAAGCGGCCGTAGCCTTCCTGCAGGCCCTCCAGGAAGGCCTCGAACCAGCGCCTGGGCCCGCGTGGGGTCCGGGCGGGGACCCGGGCGGCGAGGGCAGGCACGAGGGTGAGGGCCACCACCAGGGCGGCGAGGATGGCCGCGCCCAGGGTGAAGATGAGTTCGCGGAACAAGAGTCCCACCAGACCGCCGATGAACAGAAACGGCAGGACCGCGGCCAGATTGGTGCTGGTGGCCGCCACCACCGCGCCGGTCACCTCCGCGGTGGCCTGCTCGGCGCCGCCGTCCAGGCGCTGATGACGCTGGATGTTCTCCAGCATGACGATGGCCCCGTCCACCAGCATCCCCACCCCCAGGGCGAGGCCGCCCAGGGTCATGATGTTGAGGCTCAGGCCGGCCATCGCCATGAGGCTCAGGGTGAAGGCCAGGGCGATGGGGATGGCACTGCCGATGATGAGGGTGCGGCGCAGGTCCCCCAGAAAGAGCCATACCACGCCCATCGCCAGGATGGCGCCGCCGAAGGCGGCCATGGCGGCGTTGTGCAGGGCCTGGCGTACGTAGTGGGCCTGGTCGTCCACCTTCTGGATGCGGATCCCCGGGGGCAGGAGGCCATCCCGTTGCAGGCGGGCGCGCTGACCTTCCACGGCATCCACCACCGCCACGGTGTTGGCCTCGGGTTGCTTCTGGACCGACAGTTTGACCGCCGGCACGTCGTTCAGACGTACCCGCACGCGGGCCCGGGCATGGCCGTCCCAGACCCGCGCCAGTTCCATCAGCGGCAGCCCGGGTTCGCCCTGATCCCCGGGGAGGGGTATGGGCAGGCGCAGGAGGGCATCTAGGCCGGGCAGGCGGCCGGCGGTGCGGGTGTCGAGGATCCCCGCGGCCAGGGTCAGGCGGCCGCCGGGGGTGTCGCGGTTGGCGGCGGCGAGACGCCGGGCCAGGTCTGCGAGGGACAGTCCGAAGGCGGCCAGGCGCTCCTGGTCGGCCTGCACCTGGATCTCGCGCACCAGGCCGCCGCCCACCTCGACCGCGGCCACCCCGGGCAGATTCAGCAGCCACTTGGCAAGATCGTAATCGGCCCAGGTGCGCAGTTCCACCGGCGAACGCAGGGCCGAACTCACCACGTACTCCGCCACCGGGCGCTGGGACGGGTCACGCTTGTAGATGATGGGCGGCTGGATGGTGTCGGGAAGGAAACGTTTGGCGCGATCGAGGCGGGTGCTGGCGTCCTGGAGGGCGCGGTCGATGTCGTATCCGTAGGGGAAGGAGAGGTCCACCGCGCTGCGCCCCTCGGAGGTCTCGGAGTCCACGTGGATGGCCCCTTCGGTGATGGCCAGTTGCTCTTCCAATTGGCGTGTCACCTGGTCCTCCATGATGCGGGCGGGCACGCCGGGGTCGAGCACGCGCACGCGGATGTCGGGATAGATGATGTGGGGCAGGAGATCGATGCGCAGTCCACCCAGGGCGAAACCGCCCAGGACGAGGGCGGACAGCGTGAACATCACCACCCCCAGGGGATGCCGCAGGGACCAACCGGCGAGGCTGTGAGGCATGGGCTGGAGGTCGTGTGCTATCGGCCTATTGGGGGGCGGTGACCGAGCGCACGGCCATTCCGGGGCGCAAGCCGAGCAGGCCGCGTATCACCACCAGGTCACCTGGCTTGAGGCCGGAGAGGATTTCGATCCGGCCGCCCAGGGGCAGGCCGGCCTCCACCGCGCGGCGCTCGGCCTTGCCGCCCCGGACCAGAAAAACGAAGGCCCCTTCCGGGTCGCGTTGGAGGGCGGGCAGGGGCACGCTGAGCAGCTCACGTGGACGGTCTTCCAGGGTCACGCGGACCATCTGGCCCGCCAGGGCCCCAGGGGGTATGGGGCCCAGGGCGGCCTCCACCACGCCCTGGTGGCTGGCCGGGTCCACCACCGGATGGATGCGCAGGATGTGGCCAGGGTGTGTCCCGCTGCCGAGGGCGTCGATCCGCACCCGCACCGGATCGCCCACGTGCAGTCGGGGCAGCAGGAGTTCGGAGACCTCCACGCGCGCCACCAGGGAGGCCGGGTCTACCAGGGTGAGCAGGTGGGTGCGGGCGGCGATCACGTCGCCCGGCTCGGCCAGACGCTCACTCACCAGGGCATCGAAGGGCGCGTCGATACGCATCCGGGCGAGGCGGATCTCCAGGCGCCGCTGTTCCGCCCGGGCCACCTCCAAGGCGGTGCCGGCCTTCTCCAGCTCGTCCTGGGAGGCGGCGTTGCGGCGGGCGAGGTCCTGCATACGGCGCAGGGCCAGGCGTGACTGGCGGGTGGTGGCACGGGCCTTGTCGAGGTCGGCCTGCAACAGGGCCGGATCCAGTTCCACCAGCCGTTCCCCCTTGTGCACCACATCCCCTTCGTACCAGGGCAGGCGCAGGATACGCCCGCTCTCCTCACTGTAGATGCGGGCAATGCGCCGGGCCAGGAGGTGGCCGCCCCGAGTGTAGGGGCGGGCGATCTTCTCTAGGGTGGCCGGGGCGGTGTCCACCAGATGGGGGGGGCGTGCCGCCAGGGCCCAAGGGGCCCAGAACAGGAGCAACAGGCAGGTCCGGCGTAGGACCGGGACCTTGGACCATGGATGGACCGCGCCTTCCCTCGCGCCGGGCCTGTCGCCGACTGCGATCATCCCGCGCAGCCGGGACCTCACTCGGGGGCGAACCGGGTCAGTCATGGCGGGCATTGGCGTCCGCCTCCCCGAATATTGGTGACGCACACCTCCTGATGACTCGTACCGGCGTCGGCTCCAGGGGCGCGGGTGACGACATCAACCGTCGAATAATTCACGTGCGACGGGTCTATCAAGGGGCGAGCAGTCGGAAGAGGGTGAAGAAGCCGCCCAGCATGAGAGTCGCCATACCAATGAACAGCCCCACCATCCACATGGCGATGGTTCGACCCATGCGTTCCACCTCGGTGCGGACTTGGCCCAAATCTTCCTTGAGTTCGGTGCGCAAAGAGGCCATTTCGCCACGGACCTCGGCGATCTCCTCCTTGAGTTCGGTGCGCAAAGAGGCCATTTCGCCACGAACCTCGGCGATCTCCTCCTTGAGTTCGGTGCGCAAAAAGGCCATTTCGCCACGGACCCCGGTGATCTCTTCCTTGAGTTCGCTGCGGGTGGCGCCGATTCCGACCATCAACTCGTGGACATCATCCTTGGTGGCCAGACGGTTCTCCAACAGGGCCTCCAGGGACTCTGCCTGGGCCTCGGACATGGCTTCGGCCTGCTGGGCCGAGACCCCGGCATCCTTGAGCCGGCGCGCATAGGCAAGGGTATCGAAGGCAATAAGGCCCATGGCCGGTTACTCCAGGTGATTCGCCACCTTCTTTTTATAGCCTCGATCCGCCGCTTGCGCCAGACTGGGGAAATGGGTGTAACGCTTGATCTTGCGCTTGATGTTGCGTTGTACCACAACCCCCAGGATGCGGTCCTCCGGTCCCATCCCGATATCGGGGACCCCGGGTTTCAGGGCGGTGAGCCAGCGCCGCCCGGCAGCGCGGTCCTCGCGGAACTGGCGAAACCAGCGTTCGCCATCCACTTCGGCCACCACATACGCGCCATCGCCACAATCGCTATAGGGATCGAGGACGATCACACATTGGTCCGGAAACTCCGGTTCCATGTCGTCACCCAGGACCATGAGGGCCACGGGCTCGTGTTTGGCACACCCCCCGTAGGTATCGTCGGCTCGATCGATGATCTCGTTCATGGGTTTGCCTCCGACCCATTATTCTGACCACTTTCGTTGGTTACCTATCTTAGCATGAGCCACATGGTCACCAAGGAGGGAGTGCGCACCGTAGATCTTCGGGGCATCACCATAGTCTGGGCAGAAAGACCGCCGAAGGATGCCCCAAACGCTGATCAAGATCCCGAGTCTATTCAGTCGCCATGGTTGCGAAATGTGCCAACGCATGGCTGAGCTTTTTTATAACCGCCCCACAACCGACCACATGGTGTCTATTTGACATATAGGAAGGATCATTGTAAGTCAACCAGACGTGTCCAGCTTCATCTCTGTAAACCAAGGCCTTCTGTGGCAGATCGATGGCTGCTTCCTGACTACACTGCATCAATCTTGTACCGACCTTCGGATTGCCAAATATCAACAATTGGGTAGGACGAATATGAATACCAACCTTCTCAGCACCAGCGGCGTGGTCGATACGCTTAAAGACAGTCATACCCCGTTTCTCTAGAGCAGCCTGCAAGCGATCGATGGTCATACTGACGCTATGGTGACTCTCTACACGAATCAGGCCGTCTGATTGTGCAGAAAATACAGGCGAAAAGGCCAGTATACAGGCAAGAAGAGAAACGGCCGTAACGATCTGTTGTTTTATGGTTTTTATCACGACGGATACCTCTCAGGTTATAGCGGAAAGCGAAACGGCCTATGTATTCATGGGCCTTCCCATGGAAGGATGCTACGTAACATCGGCTTTCGCCACGATGATTCCCCGACCAAGTGGCTGCGACAGATCGCGGCTAGAACTATCTATGGAAACAATCAGACATCCAGGTTGACCACGGACAAGGCATTGTGCTCAATAAATTCCCGCCGCGGCTCGACCTGATCTCCCATCAAGGTAGTGAATATTTCGTCCGCTGCCACCGCATCCTCGATCGTCACCCGTAGAAGGTGCCGCGTCTCGGGGTTCATGGTGGTCTCCCACAATTGATCGGGATTCATCTCGCCCAATCCCTTGTAGCGCTGAATGTGTTGCCCACGCCTCGCCTCGGCGTCGAGCCACTCCACCAGTTCGTCGAAGCTGGATATCTCCTTCTTGCGATCGCCCCGCTGAACATAGGCTCCGGGCTCCAGAAGACCGGCGAGACCCTGTCCCACTTCCACCATGGTGCGATAGTCCTGGCCTTTGAAGAACTCCACAGGGATGAAGTGGGGATGTTCTATTCCATGAACAGTTCGCGCCACCTCAAGACCGATGAAGACAGAGGTCTCTGGATCCCGGCGGGGACTCAGGGTCCAACGGATGGATGGATTGTCGTCACGGTTCAGCATCGTAGACAGTTCCTCGACCCAGGCGGCGAGAGCTTCCGGATCGTCGCGCAGGTCTGCGTCCAAAGGCCGTAGAAAGGTGAGCCGACGCAGGAACTCCCCAGGGATCCGGTGTTCCAGGCGAGCCACGATGTCCCCCACCCGTACATAATCGCGCACGAGTTTCTCCAACGCCGTGTCCGTCAACGCCGGCGCCTCGGCAGTGAGGTGGAATTGGGCACCCGTCAACCCGAGTTGCAAGAGGTATTCGCGCAGGGCCTGTTCGTCCTTCAGATACTGTTCCTGTTTCCCTTTCTTGACCTTGAACAATGGCGGCTGGGCTATAAAGACATAGCCGGCATCGATCAAGGCCGCCATCTGGCGGTAGAAGAAGGTCAACAACAGGGTACGGATATGGGCGCCATCCACGTCGGCATCGGTCATGATGATGATGCGGTGATAGCGCAGTTTGTCGATGTTGAATTCGTCACGGCCGATTCCGCAGCCCAGGGCGGTGATGAGGGTACCCACTTCCGCAGAGGAGAGCATCTTGTCGAAACGGGCCTTCTCCACATTGAGGATCTTGCCCTTGAGGGGCAGGATGGCCTGGGTGCGGCGGTCCCTGCCCTGTTTCGCCGAGCCCCCGGCGGAGTCACCCTCCACCAGATAGAGTTCCGACAGGGCGGGTGATTTCTCCTGACAATCGGCGAGTTTTCCCGGCAGGCCGGCGATATCCAACACCCCCTTTCGCCTCGTCATCTCCCGGGCCTTGCGCGCCGCCTCCCGGGCACGCGCGGCCTCGATCATCTTTCCCGCGATGATCCGGGCATCCTGTGGATTCTCCTCCAGAAAGAGACCAAGGTGCTCTACCAGGAGATTCTCCACGATCCCCTTGATCTCCGAGGACACCAGTTTGTCCTTGGTCTGCGAGGAGAACTTGGGATCGGGGATCTTCACCGAGACCACCGCGGTGAGACCTTCCCGGGCATCGTCTCCGGCGGTGTTCAGCTTGTGCTTTCTGGCGAGGCCTTCCCGTTCGATATATTGGTTGAGGGTGCGCGTCAGTCCTGCGCGAAAACCGGCGAGATGGGTGCCGCCATCCTTTTGCGGGATGTTGTTGGTGAAACAAAAGACGTTTTCCTGGTAGGACTCGTTCCATTGCATGGCGACCTCCACAGCCACTCCCTCCTTCTCGGCACTGAAGGAAAAGACCTTCTGATGCAATGGGGTCTTCTTGCGGTTCAGGTGTTCGACGAACGCTACGATCCCACCCACGTATTGGAAGCGATCTTCTTTCCCGGAATTCTGGTCACTGAGAACGATGGTCACCCCCGAATTCAGAAAGGACAGTTCCCGCAGGCGTTTGGCCAGGATGTCGTAATGAAAGGTGGTATCGGTGAATATCTCCGGGCTGGGATGGAAGGTGACCTCCGTCCCGGTGCGGTCTGTCGGGCCCATTTCACGCAACGGGTAGAGGGGCTCCCCGAGCCGATACTCTTGTTCGTATTCTTTTCCTCCACGCGAGATACGCAAGCGCAAGCGATCGGAGAGGGCATTCACAACAGAGACGCCGACCCCATGGAGACCGCCAGACACCTTGTAGGAGTTGTCGTCGAACTTACCCCCGGCGTGGAGGACGGTCATGATCACCTCCGCGGCGGAACGTCCCTCCTCGGGGTGAAGGTCCACCGGGATTCCGCGTCCATTATCCTTCACGGTGACCGATCCATCCGTATTGAGGACCACATGGATCTCGTCGCAGTAGCCAGCGAGGGCCTCGTCGATGGCATTGTCCACCACCTCGAAGACCATATGGTGCAGGCCCGTGCCATCGTCGGTATCGCCGATGTACATACCTGGACGCTTACGCACGGCATCGAGGCCCTTGAGGACCTTAATATTGGAGGAATCGTAGGACATCGAGATCACCTTCGGGTGGGATCCAGGGAGAACAGAAGGATCGTAAAGATCCCCGGATCGGAGTCGGAATGGACCCGCGGGCAGGGTTGAGTTCCGGAGCCATTATACGGCTTTTTCCTCAGCCGTTGGAGATCGATCCGTAGGGGA
>Ga0256841_1000592_pt1 | contig 35912 bp, 25 predicted proteins | sample 356308metaG_FD_185971 | JGI IMG/M metagenome (GOLD analysis project Ga0256841, IMG submission 185971) | Hydrothermal vent microbial communities from Mid Atlantic Ridge, Atlantic Ocean - 356-308 | ecosystem: Environmental > Aquatic > Marine > Hydrothermal vents | place: Atlantic Ocean: Mid... | reverse complement strand
CTTACCGGATTGATTTGGATTAATCATAATAATCCGTCTGTAATCAGATTGATTGACGTACGTGAACCTTATCCGTGGACAGATTACAGAAGTTCCGGTACTTTTGAATCTACCGATTATGGTGTTACTTGGACGAAAACCGGTTTTGTGGAAAACTGGGATTGCGGTTACTTAAAGGAGAACGGTACTTGTACGGATCAATCGATTTATTGGTCATACGGTTCAACATTTGAAGGAATTGTAAAAACACTCGGGCGCGATATGTCCGATCCGGACAAATACTACTGGATAACCACGCGTTATGTTTACGGAACCAGTGACGGTGGTGCACATTTTAATAATTTATATACAAAGGAAATCGGTACAAATTATTGGCAGTCAACCGGTATAGAAAATATAACGATGTACGATATGAAAATCAGTGAAGCTAATCCGGACTTGATTTACCTCGGGTTTTTCGATATCGGATTGTGGAAAAGTAAAGACAATGGTGCTTCTTGGCAAGCTTGCAACGAAAAAAAATATACCGGCGGCTGGGAAGGAACCGGTGGAAATACTTATGCGTTCGCACCCGATCCGGATAACGAAGCATTGATTTGGGCTGCAATGCAAGGTAATGTTTACGATACAACTTTTATGGTAAGGAGCAGTTCATACGGCGATGTAGGTTCTTGGACGTTAATTCATAACGGACTACCGTTAAATGCGAATGCCGAATTTTCCGGATTATCAATAAGTAAACAAAGTCCGCAAAACAATCGTACTTTATTTGTTTGTGTTGACGGCGATGTTTACCGCAGTACGAATCACGGGAATAACTGGAGCAAAGTATTTTCCAACGGTGGCATGAGAATAACAGCCGTGGATAATTTCGACGGTTCTTTGGTGTATGCCGGCGGTGAAAACGGTGTATTCAGATCGACCGACGGTGGGAACAATTGGGTGGAAGTCGGTTTGCCCGAAATGAAAGGTGTAAAAGGTTCGGCAGGTTGGGATGACGGATACAAAGGAGTTTGGGATATTGAAGTTGACCCGGTAACCAGTGGAAAAGTTTATGTAGTTGCTTACGGAGACGGCGATACAAAAGGAGTTTATAAAAGCAACAACAGCGGAACGACGTGGACAAAAATCAAATCCGGCAGATACATGCGTAGCGTGGCAATATCGGCGGCAAATCCCGATATTATTTATGTCACTTCATCGAGTGTTTATGTAGACGGAAATTACGATGATACTGCCGACGACGGAATCTTTTATTCTCCCGACGGCGGAAACACTTGGGAAAAGGTGACGGACGGAATGGAATGGGAATTCGGGATTCCCGTTGCCATCAATACGAAAAGCGAGCCTTACGTATTTGTCGGTTCGCCCGGTACCGGTTTTCAAAAAGCAAAAGTTCCTTCGGTTAAATTACAGCTGAAAATATTTCTGGAAGGACCTTACAATGCAAATAACGATAATATGTCCACTAATCTTAATTCGTCAATACCGTTAGAAGCTCCATACTCCGAAAATCCACGCTCGGTCGAAAACATTCCGGCTAATGTTGTTGATTGGATTCTCGTTGAATTAAGAAAAGATGCCAACTCTTCAGCATCGGTTTCCAAAAGTGTTTTTCTGAGGAACGACGGAATGACAGTTGCCGACGATGGAACGACTGCTGAAATCGAATTAGTAGCACCACCGGGAGATTATTTCGTTGTCTTAAAACACAGGAATCATCTCGGGGTGATGAGCAAGAATAAAATCTCATTGAATGCCACTTCGGCAACGTCTTATGATTTTACAGCTGACGCGAACAAGTTTTACGGTACGGGCGGAGCTGTTGAACTTGAACCCGGTGTGTGGGGAATGTGGAGCGGCGATGCAGACGGTTCCGGCGTGATAGATGCAGGTGACCGCAATTCGACATGGAATAACCGGAATATTACTGGGTATGAAAAAAGTGATGTGGATTTAAGCGGTGTCGTTGATGCGGCCGACCGTAACAAAACATGGAACAACAGAAATAAAAACTCGGCGATTCCTTAAAAATAATTGTTGTCGCCGTCACATTTTTGTATTATTGAAAGAAACCGTTTGGTAATTATGCAATTGTTCTGTTTATTGGTAATTTATTTATTTTCATTAGGGTAAAATTGAAGCGGTTTTCATTCAGTACATTTTTGTTACTTAATTTATTATTGTTTGTAAATATCCGGGCGCAACAGAAATCGATTGAGATAACCTCACCTGGTAAATACAAACCGGTTGACATTTCAGCCGGACAAATAATTACTTGGAGTTCCAATAATGTAAATTTTGTTGATATCGAATATTCTACAGACGGCAAAACATCATGGAGAAACCTGGTAAACAAATTACCGGCATTTCCTTCAAACTTTAAGTTTAGTTTACCGGGTTTTTCCGGAACCGTAATATTTTTACGGGTTTCGGACAGTGAAGACCGCTCCGTTTTTTCAATTGCCCAAATCCACACGAACAAAAGCAAAAAAGCGAGAGAAACCGGAAATTTCGAAAAAGTGCAGGGGACAAACTCAACTGTAAGGATCATGCTTCTCGGTAATTCAATCACCGAAGGTGTAGTGGGAAGTTCCGACGATACCGGTTACAGAAGATTTCTTGATTCCTTGCTTAACCATTACTCCTACTCGTTCGATTTTGTTGGGAGCCAAAATACGGGCATTCCCAATGACTTTGATAAAGATCATGAAGGTCATGGAGGTTGGCACGCCGATCATCCGAATTACAGTAGCTTGTCAATAGTCGATAGCGTTTATACCTGGCTGGTTAAAAATCCGGCTGATTATGTCCTTTTGCATATTGGTACAAACGATTTGGGTGAATTGGAAATTTTTAATCAAACCAGTATGCAGCAAGTAAATGATGTAAGTGCCATTCTCGATTCAATAGATAAATATGAAAACGATTATGCTGTGGAAATTCCCGTAATTTTGGCAAGAATAATTAACAGAACAGATAACGGTGCCACTTCCACCGTAAACGAAACGGATACTACAACTGCTTTTAATTTACAATTGCAGCAAATGGCTGAAAACAGAATTTCCGCCGGTGATAAAATTATAATGCTTAACCAGGAAGCCGCTCTTCTTTATCCGGGTGATTTGGATGACGGGATTCATCCGAATGATTCGGGATACAAAAAAATGGCTTACAAATGGTTCGTTTCACTTAATTCAGAATTCTCCGGTTGTCCCGGAAATATGATTTCCTATTGGGGGTTAAATGAGACCGGAATTTTTACAACGGTAAAGGATAAACTTGGCTTAAACAACGGCACTTGCAGCGGAAGTAAATGCCCTCAAAGTGCAGACGGAATGAATTTCGGGGCTTTATCGTTTGACGGTACGGATGATGAAGTGGTTATTCAATCCCATCCGAGTCTAAACTGGAGTAACTCCCTCAATTTTAGTGTGGAAGTTTGGATTAAAACCCAACAAAGCGGTCAGGGCAATAAAGTTTTTCTCGGCAAGCACGATGGAAATCCCGCTTGGTGGTTAGGTTTCGATGCTTCTACCGGTAAAGCAAAATTCAGTTTCAGATCTTCAACGGGTGATGATTATGCCGAAGTTTCGGGTACATCAATAATAAACGACGGAAAATGGCATTTAATTGCCGGTGTTAAAGATTTTGATAATTCAAATATTAAGATTTATGTGGATGGAACTCTGGAGAATACGCTTAACACAAAATTTAACGGAAACTTTTCCGGTTCCAATTCTTTAACATTCGGTTCATACTTAAATAATTATTACTTTAATGGCAAGATGGATGAGTTGAGAATTTACGATAGAACATTAAACGCACAAGAAGTTTCCGCTCATTACAATTCCGGTTTAATTGGGGAAAGTGTTTGTGCCGAAAATAAGTTTTATGCCGATGTAAAAGTATTTTTACAAGGGAACTATTCAGCCGGCTCAATGACCACTCAATTAAACGCGAATGGATACCTTCCAGTGGAACAACCGTACACCGGTTTGCATGATGGGGCGGAACGGGTTAGTGCTATTCCAAACAGTGAAATTGTAGATTGGATATTACTCGAATTAAGGAGTGGAACCACCGCTTCGTCAACAGCAAAAATGAGAGCCGCTTTTCTAAAATCCGATGGTAAAATTGTCGACCTTGATGGAATTTCCCCGGTCAGTTTCAGTGGGCTCAACGAAGGAAATTATTATCTTGTAGTGCATCATCGCAATCATCTTAGTATCATGAGTGCAAATCTGATTACATTTACGAATAATTCCACATACGTTTATGATTTTACATCCGGAATAGACAAATATTACGGAAACGGCGGAGCAGTGGAATTGGCAAACGGTGTGTGGGGTATGTGGAGCGGCGATGCAGACGGTTCCGGTACCGTGGATGCAAGTGATAGAAATTCAACATGGAATAACAGAAATATAACCGGTTATTTAAAGAGTGATGTGAGTCTGAACGGCGTAGTGGATGCAGCGGACAGAAATGCTACATGGAATAACAGAAACCGGACAACTGCTGTTCCGTAAATTGATACTTAATTGTAAAAATTTTTTAAATTAGAATGTAAATAAAATTTAACTTGGATAAATTGATATGAGTTTTCCCAAACCTTTCTACAAATGGCGTCCTCATCCTTGGCACGGATTGGAAGTTGGTAAAGAACCACCTGTATTCGTTAATGCTTACATTGAAATTACACCTTTCGACCTTGTAAAATACGAAGTTGATAAAGCAACCGGGTATTTGCGGGTTGACAGACCTCAGCGGACTTCTTCGCAACCGCCGTCTTTATATGGATTTATCCCGCGTACGTTCTGTGGTGACCGCGTCGGAGCTTTATCGCCTAAAGCTGAAAAAGGTGATGGCGATCCGCTGGACATTTGCGTAATTAGCGAAAGACCAATAACCAAATCCGAAGTTATACTGCATGCAAAAGTTATAGGCGGTTTCCAAATGGTGGATCATTACGAAGCGGACGATAAAATTATCGCCGTTCTTGAGAATGATAATATTTGGGGTAAAGCACAAGATTTAAAAGACGTGCCGGACGTACTGGTGGAAAGACTCCAGCATTACTTTTTAACGTATAAACTCATCCACGGCGAAGAAAATTTAACTTCGATTGAATTGGTTTACGATAAAGAACATGCAATCAAAGTAGTGGAAGCATCCATAAAAGATTATGAAGACAACTTCGGCGGCTAAGTAACCGTTTGATCGCGGTCTTCAAATTCACATTCACCGTCTGCAACGTGCCCCTTGTATTTTTTGTCCAGGGTCTCTTTGTAATGGTTTTCCAAAGAACGACATAGCTTCGGAATTCTTAGCCATCTTCCTTTGTTGTCTAGGCAATATTTTTTCTCCAATTCCAGTTCATCATCAAGATAAACGCCGTATATTTCCACCTCGTCCGGGGAAATTTTGTTTTTGTCGAGAAACAGAACCAAGCCGCAGATCGTATCGCTATAATAATGATTGCATATTTCTTTATCACCGGCTACCGGATAAACTTTTGCGTGATAAGTGTAAGGAATTGATTTGTCGTATTTGGACTTGGGCCCGATTATTTTTTCCGCTACTCCCATTTCTACCTCCTTTTTAATGTTCGAAAAACTTGGAGGACATTTTTAAAACAACAAAAACAAGAAATTTGTTCTAAAATCTATTTGAAAAACGCAATGTTCCTCAGGGAGTACACGGAAAACGGTAAACCGGAATTTCACTTATAATAAAATATAGTTCAGGCAAAAAATCAACTAAAAAATAATAATTTATTTCATTAACCGGAATTGACAATTTTATACTTTTCCTATTTCTTTTCGATAATTATGTGGTAAAAAAGTTAATTTTAACTCTTGCGGAGAGACATAATTATTAATTTATTCTAATATATTACTTGAAATTATTCTTGTAAGTCTTTAAGTTGCAAGGAAATTATTAAAAATTGGGGTAAAATTGAAACAGCGGATTGTTACCGGTTTAATATTTATATCATTGATTGTTTTTTCTTGCGGAACGGTACAGCAAACAACAAGGTACGAGGAGAATAAAGTATCGACTCCGGACACTTCAAAGAATGTTACCGGACCGTCTGCAATTGTTGGTGAAAAGCTCGAAGAAGCACGCCAAATGTACCTGACCGCACTTACCAATAAAGATTTGGGTAATACCGAAAAAACTATATTTGCATTCGATTCCGCTTTAACAATAATTAACGGCTTAAGTTATTTCCCCGATATTGAAAACAATGAAGAATACAATGAACTTGAAAATTCAATAGTTGAAGATTATCAATCTTATATAAAATCACTTAAAGAATTACCTCCCAACGTTCCCACTTTTGCATTGGAAGAATGGTTAAACAATAACATTCCGGAGATGCAACCGGAAGAGGAAAAAATTGCAGAGGAGGAAGCGGAAAACGCCGAAAATGTAATTGTAATTGGTGATTTCCCGCTTGAAGTGAACCGTTTTGTTGAGCAATACATAGAATATTTTACCGGTAAAGGCCGGCGGCACATGGAAATATGGTTGGAACGCACCGGTAAATATTTCCCGATGATGGCAAAAATCTTTGCCGAAGAGAAAGTCCCTCAACAATTGATTTTTCTCAGTCTGATGGAAAGCGGTTTGAAACCGCATGCACGGTCTTGGGCCAGAGCGGTAGGTTTGTGGCAATTTGTAAAGGGAACTGCAAGATTATATGATTTAAACATTAATTTTTATGTTGATGAAAGAAGAGACCCCGAAAAATCAACACGCGCCGCTGCCAGGCACTTGCGCGATTTGTATATGTCGTTGGGCGACTGGTATCTTGCAATTGCAGCTTACAATACCGGTGAAGGCAGGGTAAAACGCGCAATGAACAGAGCCGGTTCACAAAATTTTTGGAAGATAAGAAGATATTTGCCCCGTGAAACCAGAAATTATGTTCCTCAATATATTGCAGTGACGCTTATTGCCAGCCAACCCGGAAAATTCGGTTTTAAAAATATAACTTATCATAAGCCGATTGAATACAAAACCTATACTATAAAAGAAGCCATTGATCTTAATGTTTTGGCTAAGTGTGCAGGTATTTCCTTAAAGGAATTGAGACGATTGAACCCCGATTTGATTCAATATTGCACACCTCCGAATTTACCTGGAGGGTATGAATTGAAAATTCCCGTGAATTCTTATGATGCCTTTGTGGAAAATCTGCAAAATATTCCGGATGAAGCCAAACTTCCTTACGTTCTGCACAAAGTTAAAAGAGGGGAAACACTTTCCGGAATCGCACATAAATATAAAGTCAGTTTGCGGCATTTGGCAAGAATAAATAAGATTTCCGTCCGTTCGAGAATCTATCCCGGAGTAAATCTCAAAATACCGATTTCCAACTTTTCACCCAATTCGCTGGTGCTCAGCGCCGAAGTCCGGAACGATAACAACGAAGATGACAATTTCGATCCCAATCATGCGCCGTATAAGTTGGTTATTGATGATTCCAAAGGCAACAACGACTACATGAAAATTTACCAAGAGCAAATAACGGAAAATGCAAAATTCGTTGTTCCGGAAGATAAGGACTTGGTTGAATATACAGTAAAACGCGGTGACAATCTGGTGGATATTGCTACATTGTTCGATGTAAGGGTTTTCGATATACGCAATTGGAATAATTTGCCGTACACTACTTCCATACATGCCGGTGAAAAATTGAAAATTTATGTTCCGGAAGGGAAAAAAGAAGAATATGCTGCAATCGACCGGATGAACAGAAACCAAAAGATGCGAAAACTTTATGAAAATTTGGGTGATACATGGATTGAGCACAGAATCAGACGCGGTGAAACCCTTTCAACGATTGCGAGAAAATACGGTGTGAGCGTCAGGCAATTAAAACGGTGGAACGGATTAAGAACAAGCAGAATTTATAAAGGTAAAAAACTGCGTGTATATCTCGGAAAACCGGGAATGGATTATGTGTATTCAAATGTGCCGGATAAACCCAAACGAAAGAAAAAAGTAATCAGATACAGAATTAAAAAAGGTGATTCACTTTCGGAAATTGCTGAACGTTACAGGGTTACCACCGCTCAATTAAGAAAATGGAACAGACTTCGCTCGAACAGGATTTATGCCGGCAAACTTTTGAAAATTTACACTAACGGTTCATATTCAAAAAGTGCTTCGTCTTCTGCAAAATCTTATGTAGTAAAAAGAGGAGACACACTGGGCAAAATAGCCGAAAGATTCAAAGTTAAAATAAGAGATTTGAAAAAATGGAATAATTTAAGTTCAAATAAAATTATTGCCGGCACGGTCCTGAAAGTTTCACCAGGCTCAAAAAAGAAACCATCCGTTGCAACCACACGTAAAAATTCCGGCGGATTGAGCAAAAAAGTGATTTCATATAAAGTAAAAAGACACGACACACTGGGGAAAATTGCCAGAAAGTTTAATGTTAAAATATCAGACTTGCGTAATTGGAATAAAATCCGTGGTAACAAAATTATTGCCGGACAAAAATTGAAAATTTACAAACCTGGTAAGAAACAAATTACGGCAGTGGAAAATAAAAGCAGGCGGAAAATTCATCTCGTCAAAAAAGGGGAAGCACTCTGGACTATTGCAAATTTATATGGTGTGCAAGTCTCGGATATTAAAAGTTGGAATAATTTGGTAAGTAATAAAATAAAAGCCGGGCAAAAACTGGTAATATTGAATTAGTTCTTTGCTTTTGTTAATTTTACATTAAAATCATTACCGTTAGGGGTGTTCCGGCTGAATACGGAACTGAGAGAATACCCTTGAAACCTGATCTGGGTAATGCCAGCGTAGGGAAACGGAACAGTAAGCAGATTAAGTGTTTCAACCGTTTCCTTACGAAACGGTTTTTTTAATTTATATGGAAAGGGACGTACCATGAAACGCTTAATCTTTTTTTTGTTAATTCTTGCATTTCAAATAAACGCTCAGTCGATTAAAATTTCCGGAAAGGTGATTGACGACCAAACCGGAGAACCACTTTTCTTAGCAAATGTTTTCCTTGAAAATACACTTATCGGAACCACGACTGATGAAGAAGGGAAGTTTTATTTTGAAATCAATCCCAAAAAGTTCGGAAATAAAATCCTTGTAATCAGTTATTTGGGGTTCAATTCATTGCGTGTGCCGGTATCCGAATTTAAACAAGGTGAAACCAAAACTTTCCGGCTCAAGCGCAATCTATTAAAAAGTCAAACCGTGCTTGTGGAAGGAGCAATAGGGAAAACCGGAACCTCACCGGTTGCATTTTCAAAAATTAACAGGAAAGAGATTGACGAAACCTATGTAAATCAAGATTTACCGGAATTCTTATCGTATTTGCCATCCACTACATTTTACTCCGAAGCCGGAAACGGAATCGGTTACAATTATTTGAGCATAAGAGGATTTGACCAGCGAAGAATTTCGGTCTCGGTAAACGGAATTCCGCAGAACGACCCCGAAGACCATAATGTTTACTGGTTGGACATGCCCGATCTGCTTGAAAGCACCGAATTTATTCAAGTGCAACGAGGTGCCGGCGGCGGGGTAATCGGATATCCCTCAATCGGCGGTTCCATTAACATAATTACTTCCGTTTTTTCTTACAGACCGATGTTCGATGTTTCACTTAGTTTGGGAAGTTATAATACAAGAAAATACAGTGCAATATTCTCATCCGGATTAGTTAATAACAAATATTCCGTTTACGTCAAACTATCCAAAATCCTTAGCAGCGGATACAGAAATTTAAGCTGGGTGAATTTCAACAGTTATCACGTTTCAGCCGTCCGTTACGACGAGAATTTAACAACCCAACTTAACTTTTACGGCGGACCGATTGCCGACGGTTTAACATACACAGGTTTGCCCAAATTCACAATTAAAGATAAAATACTGCGAAGGGAAAACCTTTCTTATTGGGAAGCGGACGATAAACAATATTTTTACAAGGTTTACAGACGACCGGTGGAAATAGAAAACTTTTCACAACCCCATTTTGAATTATTAAATGATTTAAAATTAAATAAAAATATTACTTTTAATTCAGCTCTGTTTTTAGTTATCGGAAAAGGATTTTTCGATTACGACGGTTCGTGGTCGGTTTATTACGACGATTTTTTCCGGTTGAAAGCTAACGGATACGATTCAACTGCAAACCCGACCAATGCACTAATTAGGGCTATGGTTGAAAATACACAATGGGGTTGGATTCCGAGATTAAGTATAAAACACATTAACGGTAATTTAATTGTTGGTGGTGAATTCAGAAAACATGAATCGGTTCATTGGGGTAGTATAAACTATGCGGAAAATATTCCAGCCGGTGTTCCTGCTGATTACAAATTTTATTTTTATCAAGGTGGAAAAGATATTGTCAATTTCTTTGTAAATGAAAACTATAATTTCTCTGAAAAATTGAGTTTACTTGGTGAAGTACAATTAGCTTATCACAAATACAAATTATTCAACGAAAAATATGTTGGGAACAATTTTACCATAAGCGGCTTGTACGTAAATCCACGCTTAGGTTTAAATTATAAGTTCAATCCGCAATTCAGTTCATACCTGTCTTTTGCACGTGTTATGCGCGAACCGCGGTTGAAAAATTATTATGATGCGGGTGAATCCAATTTGGGTGAAGTTCCGCAATTTAAGTTGAATCCGGACGGCACATACAATTATGATGAACCGCTTGTTCAACCGGAAACAATGAACGATTTGGAAACGGGAGTAAATTTTGCAGGCGATAATTTGAATTTCGGACTTAACGCTTTCTTTATGCTGTTTGATAATGAAATAGTTAAGAAAGGGCAAGTGGACAGATTCGGTCAGCCGGTTACCGGCAACATGGAAAAAACAATTCATAGCGGATTGGAATTTACTGCAAACTATAAATATTCTCCAAATTTTGAATTGATATTAAACGGTTCTTACAGTAAAAATTATATTCAAACCGGCAATACGTATATAAAATATAAAAATCAAAACGGGGATAAAGTGGTTACTGCACTCGATTTATCGGGTAATAGAATCAGCGGTTTCCCCGATTTTATATTCAACACAATATTGAAATTTAAAGTTAAAAATTTACAAACAAAATTATTTGCTAAATACGTAGGTTCGTTCTATTCCGATAATTATGATGAAAACTTAAAAGAATACTTGGTAAAATATCCGTCATTTGTTCCTTATTCCGATAACAAAGTGGAATCCTACTTTGTGGTTAACTTGCACGCTTCATACGAAATCGAGTTGAATTCGTTTCTTAAAAAGATGAAGTTGTTCTTACAAGTAAACAATATTTTTGATAATTTGTATGCGGCTTATGCAATCGGCGGAGAATTTTTCCCGGCAGCAGAAAGGAATTTCTTAGCCGGAGTTAGATTGGGCTTTTAATACCATCGAATAAAAGAGAGTAACAAAATGAAGAAATGCATTATTGTAGCAAACGGTTCTCCGCCGAGAAGGTCGGATATCGCTTATCTGAAAATTAGATGTTATAAGACCTTATTAGCTGCGGACGGTGGCGCCAATTCACTTTACGATATGAATATTGTACCCGATTTTATTGTAGGCGACATGGATTCCATAAGTGACGAAGCGCTTTCAAAATTCAAGAAATCCTCCGAAATAATTCACATTAAAAGGCAAACCGATACGGATGTGGAAAAATGCCTGAAATTTGCAATCAAAAAAAAATTTACTCATGCGGTATTGCTTGGAGCAACCGGTAACCGGTTAGACCATTCGTTCTGTAATTTGGGGATTGTATTAAAGTATTACGATAAAATTCATGTTGCCATAATTCACGAAAGATCATATCTGGCTGCATATTCGGGCAAAGTGGAGCTTAAAACAAGTCCCGGCGAAATAATTTCCATTTATGGTTTTGATGAAAAAACCAAAGTTACATCCAAAGGTTTGAAATACCAACTGCCTAATGTATCATTACCTTTCGGGATGAAGGAAAGTACAAGTAATGTTGCTACAGGCGATACAGTGGAATTAAAAATTACCGGTGGAAAGATGTTTGTCATCCGTTCCATCGAAGCCGTTAAAGCAAATGATTACATTTGATGTTTGGGATATTATTGTTCTGGTTTTCTTTTTTGCCGCAGTTCTTTTAACAGGTTTTCTGGCAAAAGGGGAAGATAAAGAGTCGGCAGCGGATTATTTACTTTCCGGCAGAAAGGTTGGGCTGTTTTTATTCGTACTGACCAATGTATCCACGTGGTATGGTGGAATTTTGGGGGTTGGTGAATTTACTTACCGTTACGGAATTGTCAGCTGGTTCACACAAGGTTTTCCTTATTACGTTTTTGCAATTTTGTTTGCAATATTTTTTGCAAAGAAAATTCGTGAATCGGAACTTTACACTATCCCGGACAAGTTGGAAAAAGTATATGGAAGAAAAACCGGTTTAATTTCCGCCGTAATCATTTTCCTTCTGGTAACGCCCGCACCTTACGTACTAATGATTGCCAATTTATTTGTTCTGATTTTTGACATTCCGCTTTTACACGCAATTGTGATTGGTGTTTTGCTGTCGTCGGTCTATTTGTTTAAAGGCGGATACAAATCGGATATTTACACCGATGCACTTGAATTTTTTGTTATGTTCGCCGGATTCATAATTATTTTCATCGTTGCTCAAAACGACTTGGGAAGTTGGGAATTTATCAAACGGAATGTTCCGCCCGCCCATCTTACTTTAACTGGTAATACATCGATAACATTTGTAATTGTTTGGTTTTTGATTGCATTGTGGACTTTTACCGATCCGGGTTTTCATCAAAGATGTTATGCGGCAAAAAACGGAAAAGTTGCAATGTACGGATTAATAATTTCTGTTTTTTTCTGGGCTGCATTCGATTTTCTTACAACTGCAACGGGATTATACAGTAGGGCTGCGCTGCCTGATCTGGAAAATCCGATATATGCATTTCCGCTTTTGGCGGAAAAATTATTATCGCCTGGAATTAAAGGAATCTTCTATGCCGCATTGTTTGCAACCATTTTATCCACCTTGAACAGTTTTTTGTTCCTTAGTGCTACCACTTTCGGAAGGGATTTTGTTTTTAAACTTAAACGGAATTCCGGTGAAGCCGCATTGGTTAAATATACAAAATACGGTTTGATTTTAACGGTTCTTATTTCCATTCCGCTAGCTTATTACGTGCAATCAATAATTCAATTATGGTACATTATCGGGAGCATACTTATCCCGGGAATAATTTTATTGATTTTGGGAGCATACTATCCGGAATTTAAAATCAGCGAAAAATATGCGGTTTTAGAGCTTATTTCCGGTGTTTTTATCAGTTTTGCTTGGTTTTTCATAAGGGAGCAAATACCTGAAGAAAGCGGATTGAAATTTATAGAACCGATGATTGCAGGCTTGGCGGGAGCATTAATTATTCATTTGGCGGGTTTGCGTAACAAAATTAAAAAAAGGATTTAAAAAATAAAACCCAACTTTAAGTTGGGTTTCTTGTACCGAAGGCCGGACTCGAACCGGCACGTCTTTGCAGACACATGATTTTGAGTCATGCGCGTCTACCAGTTCCGCCACTTCGGCACTCAAAATTTCAGTGTGTAAAATTATATTTAATTTTTGTTACATTCAAGCACTAAAATTGTTTCATCTATTTTTTTTGTTGTTGATAAATTTTTGATTTACAGCAGAACAAATATTTCAATGTTTTAATTCAACCGTCTCCGCTTTTGTTCGGTTTGTTTTACTAAGAGAATTTTTCTAACTATAAGTTTATTATCTCAAAACCAACGGTTCAAGTATAATTTATTTTAATAACAACATTTTGCGGGTTTGTGAGTATTTCCCGGCAGTTATCCGGTAAAAATAAATTCCGCTTTGTAATGTGCCCTGAACGGAGTTTGCATCAAACACCACTTGATACGTTCCCGGAGTTTGTTTTTCATTTACCAGGGTTGCTACATTCCTGCCAAGTACATCGTATATTTTCAAAGTAACCAGGAATGATGAGTTCGCAACATCATGAGAAGGAGAATTATAAAGCTCCGGAATAGTGTATTTTATTGTTGTGCTAGGGTTAAACGGATTCGGATAGTTTTGCAACAATGTAAAATTAAACTCTGTTTTTTCATTGTCCTTTATGCCGGTAACTTTTTCGGTAATAAATCTTTTGGATTCCGACGAAGGACCTTGGTACCCGTCCGTCATGCTGAATACTCTCCAATAATGACTTTTTCCTCCTTCAAGTTCAGCTGAAGTATGTTTGGTTGTTGTTATTGTGTCAACATCGTAAACGATATATCTTTCTTGAAACAAAGGGGAACGGGAAATTTGCAGTCTGTATTTTGTTGCACCGTTAACAGCCGTCCATTCAAATTCGGGGGTAACCGGAACGGTATCGTTTTTAGCGGGTGAAATTAAAACGGGAGCTTCAATCGAAGAAACAAAATGCCCGGTTCCGGAATATTGACTTTCGTTACCACCGTTATTTGCATTTACCCTCCAGTAAAAATCCACATTGCCCAGTTCCAATTCCCTCAGATGATAAAAATTGAAACCAACTTCTTTTTCAAGGTACAATGAATCGAAACTTGCGGTTTTGGATATTTGCAAAGTGTACATTACTGCTCCATCTACCTGTTGCCATTTTAATGTATCCAAAGCCAATATTCCAACTTCGCCGTTTGCCGGATAAGTTAATACAGGCACGTAAGGGGTATCATTTGTGAAGCCGGTTTTAGTAATAAACATTTCAATTTTTTCTATGGGATTATCGTTAGCATCGCGTGGAACGAGGGAAATAAAATCAACTACATCCATTCCTTCCAAAACTTGACCGTATGCAGTGTAATTCCAATCAAGGAAATCATTGTTATCAAGGTTTATATAAAATTGTGAATTGGCACTGTTTATGTCTTCATCCCTTGCCGCACCTATTATTCCGCGTTGGTGCGAAACTCCGGAAAATTCGGCGGGAATTGTAGCTTGTGAAGAATCACCCAAACCCCAAGTGTCGCGCGGACCATGTTTGGAATTCGGATCACCACCTTGGATAACAAAACCCGGCACTACCCGGTGAAATGCGGTTGAATCATAAAAGTTAATTGTTACCAAACTGTCAAAATATGCCGAATGCAACGGAGCTATTGCCGGAAAAAGTTCAATTTTAATTATTCCCAACAAAGTATCGGCTCTCATTGTTCTGATTTCGTATTGCGGTTTACCGGACTGCGCAAAAATTGGAGCGGTCATATAAAAAGCGGAAAATGAAATCATCATAATTGTTATAATTCTTTTCATTTAACTTATCCTTATTAAAGTTAAAATAATAATTTTGTGGGGGAAGTAAAGTAAATATTTCTTCAATTAATTTACGGATTTACACAAAACTTTCAAATTGAAAACTAATATGATAAAAACCCAAGTGAAAACGGAAAGTTATAATAATCACTAGTTTGATATTTCAATACCGGTTGCGAACTGTAAGGGAACGAAGTTATTGTGTAGACTACATTGTTTATCTACCGTAATAAAAACAATTATTTTTTCTTTGCGATTTTTGCCCAAGTATCTCTTAACGAAACCGTTCTGTTAAATACCGGTTTTTCTTTTGTAGAATATTTGGAATCCAAATAAAAGTAACCGGTACGTTCGAACTGGTAATGTTTGTCTAATGTAGCATCTGCCAAGCCCGGTTCAACTTTGCAATTTTGTAAAATTTCCAATGAATTTGGGTTTATAAATTCTTTAAAGTCTTTTTCTTTATCCCCGGCCGGATTTTCCACACTGAATAATCTATCGTATAACCTTACTTCCGCATCGATTGCGTGTTTTGCGGAAACCCAATGAATTGTGCCTTTCACTTTTTTATTACTTTTCCCGCTTCCGCTTTTTGTATCCGGATCGTAGGTACACTTTAATTCAATTACGTTTCCGTTTTCGTCTTTTATTACTTCTTCGCATTTAATTATGTAAGCGTAACGTAACCGTACTTCGCGACCTGGGGCGAGTCTGTAAAACTTTTTATGAGGTTCCTCTTGAAAATCACCTTCTTCAATATAAATTTCATTTGAGAAGGGAATTTTTCTTTTTCCGTAAGATTCGTCTTCCGGATTGTTGACTGCATCGAGCCATTCGGTTTCACCGGAAGGGAAGTTAGTTATTGTAATTTTTAACGGTCGCAATACAGCTAAAACGCGCCAAGCCCGTTTGTTCAAGTCCTCCCGCACACTATGCTCAAGAAGTGCAATATCAATGATTCCGTCTCGTTTGGCAACTCCAACGCGGTCGGCAAAATTCCTAATTGATTCGGGAGTGTATCCTCTTCTTCTCATTCCGGAAAGTGTGGGCATGCGCGGATCGTCCCAACCGTCAACGTAATTATTTTCGACCAGCTCAAGCAATTTGCGCTTGCTCATTACAGTATAATTTAAATTTAAACGGGCGAATTCTATTTGACGAGGATGATGAATCCCGAGCTCATCCAAAAACCAATTATAAAGCGGTCTGTGGTTTTCAAATTCCAAAGTACAGATTGAATGCGTAATTCCTTCGATCGAATCGGATTGACCGTGTGCCCAATCGTACATTGGATAGATGCACCATTTATTTCCGGTACGGTGATGATGCGCATGTTTGATTCTGTACATTACGGGGTCACGTAAATTCATATTGGGTGAAGCCATATCGATTTTTGCACGTAATACGTGTTCACCGTCCTTGAATTCACCGGCACGCATCCGCTCAAACAAATCGAGATTTTCCTCAACGGTTCTGTTACGGTACGGACTTTCTTTTCCGGGGGTGGTTGGTGTTCCGCGATATTCGCTGATTTCTTCGGCGCTTAGACTGTCAACATAAGCTTTTCCTTTTTTAATTAATTGAACCGCATATTCATATAATTGTTCAAAGTAATCGGAAGCGTAATAAAGACGGTCACCCCAATCAAACCCTAACCACTTTATGTCTTCGATAATCGATTTAACGTAAATATCTTCTTCTTTTTCCGGATTGGTATCGTCAAAACGCAAGTTGCACAAACCACCGTAATCTTCGGCAAGTCCGAAATTCAAACAAATCGATTTTGCATGTCCGATATGCAAAAAACCGTTCGGTTCCGGCGGGAACCGGGTGTGAACTTTTTTATACCGCCCGGATTTTAAATCTTCGTCAATAATTTCGGTAATAAAGTTAGAGTATTTTCTTTCGTTAGTTTCCATAGTTTAGTTATCTTTTTTATCAAATTGAATATTTTGAATTGCAATTTTTATTCTTTCAATTGATTCCTCTTTACCGAGAATGAAAATTAAATCGAAAATGCCCGGACCTTGTCCCACTCCGGATAAAGCTAGGCGTACCGGATGAATCAGTTTGCCTACGCCAATTTCAAGGGATTCCGCCAATCCGCGCATGGCTTTTTCGAAATCTTCTTTGTTTGGATTATCCAGTTTTTCAAATTCGTCAATCAACTTTTCCAACAACTGCGGAGTATCATCTTTCCACCGCTTTTTAATTATTTTCTCATCATAACTCGTAGGTCTTTCGAAAAAGTAAAAACTTTTTTCAACAATGTCTTTAACAAAAGTAATCCGCTCATGCATTGCTTCAAGTACTAGCTTCAAATATTCATCGCTAAAGGATTTATCCGCAAATTTGGAATTTTGCAGTTCCTCTTTTAACAGCGGTAAAAGTTCATCAACGTTTTTGTGCCTAATGTGTTCGGCATTCAGCCAATTTAATTTCTCGATGTTGAATACCGCACCGGCTTTATTCACACGCTCAAGTGAAAATTTTCGAATCAATTCCTCCATTTCGAAAAACTCTTGATCGTCACCGGCATTCCATCCTAGAAGTGCCACGAAGTTGATTAGAGCTTCCTTCAAGTAGCCTTTCTTTCTGTAATCTTCAACGGCAACATCACCCTGGCGTTTACTTAATTTGGATTTATCGGGATTAAGCAGTAGCGGCAAATGTGCAAAAACGGGTTTTTCCCAACCAAGAAAATCATAAAGAAGAACATGTTTCGGGGTTGAAGAAAGCCATTCTTCTCCACGAATTACATGAGTGATTTTCATCAGATGATCATCAACTACATTAGCCAGATGGTAAGTAGGGAAGCCGTCGCTTTTAATTAATATTTGATCGTCAATGTTATCCGTGTTAAATTCCACGTTTCCGCGTACTACATCTTCGATTTTTACAATTTGTCCGGGTTCAACATTCAATCTAACCACGTAACTCTCCCCGGCGGATAGTTTCTCTTCCACTTCTTCTTTCGAAAGATTCAAACAGTGCTTATCGTATTTAACTTGCGGAAGTTTCAACCGTTGCTGTTCTTCGCGGAGTTTTTGTAATCTTTCCGGACTGCAAAAACAACGGTAAGCTTTCCCTTTCTCAATTAATTCATCGGCATATTTATGATAAATATTCAAACGTTCGGATTGAAAGTAAGGACCGTAGTTACCGCCCACGTGAGGTCCTTCGTCGAATTTTATACCAGACCAATTCAACGTATCGATCAAATTTTCGACAGCACCTTCAACATAGCGGTTACGGTCGGTGTCTTCAATTCTCAATATTATCTCGCCGTCTTTGTTTTTGGCGAACAAATAATTATACAATGCAGTTCTCAGTCCGCCGACGTGCAAGTAGCCGGTGGGACTCGGGGCAAAACGGACTCTTGGAGTAGTATTAATCATAACGCTCAAATTTAGTTAAAAATGAATCACAAATATAAGAAATCGTTTGAACTAAAAGAATTTGGGAAATGACGGTTTGTAAATTTATTGGACGGTACTTTTTGTATAATATTGGATTTTTTCTATGAATTCTTTGCTGTCAAGCGGTTTGGGCAGATAATCGGTTGCGCCGGCTTCCAAACATTTTTCACGGTCGCCTTTCATAGCAAAAGCGGTAATTGAAATTATCGGGGTTTCACGGTATCCGGGAATTTCCCTTATCCGTTCGATTGCTTCAAATCCGTTCATAACGGGCATTTGCATGTCCATAAGAATCAAATCAACTTTTTCTTTTTGAACATAATCGAGGGCTTCCTGACCGTTTTCAACAACAACAACATTTTTGAAATTGTTACGTTTGAGCAAACGTGTAACAATAATTTGCGAATGTTTATAATCTTCAGCTAAAAGAATTTTTACGCCGGTTTGCTCATCTTCGCTTTTCGCAGGTTGGGCGGCGCGTTCGATCATATTTTTGATTGCGGTTTCAAGCTCTTTTATTCCGGTGGTTTTTTTACTCAAAAGATGATTGAAAAGTCCCTCAATGTTTTTGAGTTCTTCTTCAAAATCTTCTTTGCCGGTATAAATGATTACCGGCAATCCGGAAAATTTAGGTTCAGATTTTATTAATTTAATTAATTCGTATCCATTTAATTTAGGCATATCCAAATCGATTATTGCCAGATCCAAGTTCATACCGGAAATCAAATCCATAACTTTATCGGAACGGAATTCCGCAACTGCATTAAATCCGGCTGTTTCTATTGCTTGCTTGACCAAATTCAAAGTAGGGATATCATCATCCACGCAAAGCACGTTGGAATCCTTACTTAATTTGTAGCTTGTAAGAATTTCAACGAGATTGTTGTAATTAATCGGTTTAGTGAGATATTCAATTGCACCGAGCACAACGGCTTCTTCATTTTCAGGTTCAACCGAACAAACTATTACAGGCAGTGTTTTGGCTTTATCGTGGTTTTTTATTTTCCTTAATAATGCAACACTGTTTTCATCTTTTTGTTCTACATCAAGAATTATGGCAAGAAAATTTTCTTCGTCCAACTTTTTGAAAATATCCTGAGGTGAATGAACTGTAACCGGTTTATAGTTCCATTTCTCGAGATATTTATTCAATAATGTTGAAGTTGCATAATCGTTGCCTATTACCAGAACTTTTTTCCCATCATTAATATTTTCTTCTTTTGAAACTTCACTTTTGACGGTGTGTTTCAAGTTTTTCACCGAAAGCAAAACTGAATATCCGGAATAGTCATCCTTTTTAATTTTAATTTCCGATGAAATATCTTCAAGATACCGGTTAGCCAGTAAGAACATCGGAATGTTGAATTTTACATGACCGTTCTTTTCATCTAAAAATGAATAGGGTTTCAATAAGTTCCGTATTTCTTCGGGATTACTTATTTCTTGAAGTCTGAAAATCAAATCGGTATATGAGTTACTTCCGTTGACGATAATTTTTGAAACCGTGATGTTGCTTTCAAATAAAAAATTTAATATTGATTTAATTAAATGCTTTAGTTTGTTTGCATCGGAGTAAACCGTTAAATTGTCGTTGTCAATACCAAGCGGAATTTCAAAACCCGAATTTCCAATTACTTCCGAAAGCAAAATTTTCAATTTTATTTGAGTAACATCGTTTTTAGTTGAACCTGAAGATTCAATCCTGTTCAAAGTTTTCAAATGGTTTATTTCGTTCAGCAGTTTTCTGGTTACAGCTTTAATTTCACTCAAATAATTTTGCTGGTTACTCTGCAGTTCGGTGTTTAATACAATTGAGGAATTTCCCAGAATGGTGTTGAGTTTCGCGATTAAATTATCCAAAGACTTATCGACCACCTTGGAGAAATGTTTTCCTTCGAGAAAAGAAATGTTATCCCTTGCCGAGAACCAAATTTCGAGATAATTGGAAATTATTTCAGCGATGCTTTTCAGGGCGTCCGTATCTATTTCCGTAAAATGAACCTTGCGTGTGAATTTTATAAGAATGTTTTTGTTATTGTTCGTTTTAAAAAGTATGCAGCATTCATAAGAAGGGGAGGAAGAGAGATTTACATCGCAATTAAAATCGGAATTGATATTGAGAAAAGTAACGGAAGAAGTGTTTTCACAAATTTTGCAATCGTAATAATCACCTTCGGAAAATTCACTACCGGCATAAGAGGATTTACCGAGTAAGTATAATTTATTTGAATCTTGAATATCAAAAATCAAAACTTCTTTAAAGTCAAATTCGATTACAAGAAAATCGGAAAGTTCAGCCGGGAAATTATCTTTACCTTCCTTGGCTCGATTGAAAAGGAAAGAATGTTTATTCAAAATATCCAACTTTAATCCGTGCAGCATAAAAATCCTTTGTTTTATATTTATTTATCTTCGTTAAATTAGTAGAAAAATTAAGAAGAATTCAACAATTACCGCGAATATACTTTTTTACATGTAATTATTACATTTAACGTATTTATTTCTCAAGAGAATTATTAAAAATATTTAGTGTCTTGAATCGAGATTAAAACATACTAAAATGAGAAAAACACCACTTTGTAACACTGCAAAACGAATATATTACAGATTCAAAAACCGCAAAACCATCTTTTTATTTTAACAAAGATTAATAAAAAAATTATTATTTCCTAAAACTTCTTCGATTTTTAACGATAATTAGCCAACGCAAAAATGCACTCTGAAATAGTACCCATGATGAAAAGTTTCATTATTGAACAATTTGGCACAATTTATGTGATTTAAATCACACTTTTACGAACAAACATTCGGGTACAGGAATGAGAGAAAATCATATAACGGCTTTTGCGGAAAACAGCGCCGATAAAAACCAAACCGGAATAGAAGAACAAGTCAGGCAATTAAAAGCGGACGAATTAAAGAAAATCACGCCGCTAATCTTTATAAAACCTGCAGTTATTTCTTTTGTCGCATTAATTGTAACATTTTTCCTCGATATTTCCAGTGTACCGTTTTTGGGGGAAATTTCTAAAAATTTGGCGAAAAGCGTTTATCCCCAGTGGAATCCGGCAAACCAAACAATAGTTCCATTGCAATTCTGGTGGTTGCCGGTGGCTGCTTTTGCTTTGTTTATGCTGATTGCATTCAAGACTTACAATGATTTGAGAAAATTGGTTCTTGACGATACTCCGCACGAAAATACGGAAAGGGTGATTTCATCGGCAATGAGTCTTGTTGACGGAATAGCGACCGCTTTACCTTTGATAGGCGCTGCTATTTTATTGGTGAGTATAAAACTTGGACCTGAAATTTTTCTGGGAATTTCCGTTCCCTTCGAAATAAAAGCGTTAATAGTATTGGCGATTGCAAAATTGTTCGAACCCGTTTTGGATACAATGGGTGAACAATTCCAAAAAATTTTGAACAGGGCAGCCAATCTTCGCGATTCTTATTATCCCAAACAACAATTGGAAGAAATTAAAAAGTTAGTCGGTTTGCTTGAAAACCGTGAAAAATATTCGTTGGGCAATGTACCGAAACTTTCTAATGACGAATTAAAAGCTTACAAAGAAAATCTCCTAGAAGTTCAAAAAATCAGCTTCGAAACTTATCAAAACTTCAAAGCGGTAAATCAAGTATTGGAGAGAATGAGACTTCTTCTCAAAAACAATCAAGAGCACATGAAAGACCTTGACGAATTGAGTAAATCGATCGATTCGATGGCAATGCATTTGAATCACGAACATGTAAGCAAGTCGCTCGATAATCTTAACTCAATCGTTAATAAAAAAGGGTAAGCGCTATGGTGAGAAGAAGCCGGGATTCGAAATTCGTAATTTATCAAGTGCTTTACATCTTTGTGATTACCGTTCTGGCACTTAAAGGTGCCGAACTAAATCTCGGGGAAGTGGTACGGAAAGACAAAGTGGTTGATAAAAGCATACGCGATTCATTAATTGCGATCGTGGATTCGCTCTCCGCGCAAGGTTTGAAATTTAATATAGAAGTCGATACAAACGTTGTTACGGAAAACCTTGAACTGAAAAAGAAGCTGAACAAGTTGAATAAAAAGATAGCGAGCTTAAATCATAAAATAGAAGAAATTCCGCAAAGGGAAAATTTAGAACCAGAAAAACCGGTTGAAGAAAAAAAACTCCGGTTCCCGTTCGTAAAAAGTCTTGCCTTCTTGAAGTATGCTACAAACACTGCCGAAAACAAAGGAGATTTTCCGGTAGAAATTTATTCGCCCGATAATCCGGAAAAACCTTTGGTTGTTGTTCCGCCGAAATCATCGAAAAATTTTGAGGTGGAAGGGGAAAATGAATTGATTGTGAAATTCGGTAATCAGCAAGTAAAAGTGCCGGTGAAGGAAAATTTGCCGCCCGAAATTAAGATAGAAAAAGTAACAACGAAGATGGACAAGCAAGATATTTACGTAAAAGATTTGCAGCGTACAACCTGTTTTACCGTTACGATTTCGGATGAACGGCCGGAGCAAATTAAAGTTAAATATTCAGGTCCAATCGAAGTTTCGAAACCATACAAGGATAAAAAAGGCAATCTGGTTTATAATGTATCGCTCAAGTTGGCAAATACGGAGAGCAGATTTGAAGATTGGCTGGACAAGAATGAAAACTTGGAAGAGCCGGACGGAAGATATAAAGTTAATTTCTTTTTCGTTGCTTACGATACAAAATCGAAGCAAAAGGTTCAGGTAGGGGATTCGTTTTATTTCACGGATTTTGCAAAATAATAGGGAAGTAATATGAAGCACAAACTCTCACTGTTGTTCTTTTTTGTTTTACTGTTCTACGCCGGAATGAACCTTTTGGCGCAAGACGAAGAAAAGATTGTATATTACCAAATGGAACCGTTGGACGACAGTCTTTTCATTAAAATTCAAGAAGAAATGTTTATCGATCCACCGGATCCGAAAGCAGAAATTATTGTGGATTTGCGTGATCCGAACAATCAAACTTTAATGATTAAAGGAACGCTTTATCCGCTATTGGCGTTGTCGCCCGAGACGAGGGCTAAAGTAATTATGTATCCTTTTAAAATCGATTTGATGAACGATGTAACTTTTACATCGGTGTTTACCAATGTGTTTGAAAAAATGAAATTTAAAAAGATAGTGCAACCACCGACGAAAACACAAATCAGTTCGAACACATCGTACATCAATCCGTATTTACAACTGTTCGGCGGTGAACGGTTTGGTATTCCGATTAAGAAAGATATCGGAATATCGTTTGGTCTCGGTACGCCTTATTCCGGTCCTCTTGAAACCGGATTTATTGAGGCGAATTTCCACATTCTCGGATTCCGTGTGGGAATGTTTGCCAATATTCAAGCATTCACATTGTTGAAAGACAATAACAACTTTAACAATCTTTACACAACACAAGGGATGCAGTTTGCTTATGTTCTGCCGTTTGGCAACTTTTTTGAAATAAGTTACCAGAAAATATCGAGAGAATTTACCGATGAAGAAGTAAAAATACTTCGGGATAAGTACGGATTGCCGGATTTGAATTACTATCCGAAATTAACGCAAGGCTCTTATTTGAACTGGGAATTCAGATACCCGATTAAAGTCTTCGGTGCCACAAGAGGAAAATTCTACGTTGCAAAGTATATGAATGAATGGCATTTCGGTTACACGGGTAGGGAGTTGTCGTTAGCCGGTAGCACTTTCGATTTACGAATCGATGCAATGCCTTCTTCGCCGGATAGAAATCCGCAATACGTTCTCGATATTGTCGTTCAGAAAATATTGGAATCGTGGGGATTCTCTGCTTTTGCTTTGGGTCCGAGCGCCATATTTTCCAAAACGGAAAACGGAAGTTTCGGTGTTACTTCGATGTTTGTTAACATGCGTTTGAAAGTCGGAACTTCCCTTTAAGAAAGAACTTTAGCATATCTGTCTCCATCGATTAAGCCGGACAGCTTTAATTTGTTGTTCCGGCTTTTTTATTTCCAACAGTTATGAATTATAATAAAATTAAAATGAAAGATAAAAATATTAAAGGATAATACTTAAATTATTGAAGAACAATCACAAAATGTCCTTTATCATTCACACGAATTGTGAATTTAATTTTATATGTTAATGTCTCTTTGCCCTTAACGGGATATTCAATCCATTCGGTATCGTAGCGCATATCGGTAAATTGAAATTCATTTTTGGAAGAATCGAAAAAATAAGGAATGTTTTTCATGTATGAATATGCTCTGCTTAACTTAAATTCGTTATTTCCGGTTTGGCTAAACAATAAAATGGTTTCAAGCGGTTTGCCATCGGGTGTAAAAGTAGCTGCGCGTATTTCATCCGAATATTTGTCATGCAAAAGAATTAGAATGTAATTGCCGGTTATTTTTAAAATACCGGTTGGGGTTAACGGTAAGAAGTCGTTACTACTAATTTCCGTTTTCTCAGCTTCACCGGCAGTAATTTCCGATGCGTTTTCATCCAGCGGATTAATTTTTATTTTGATTGCCGGGGAAATTTTCAAACTATCCAACTTACCTTTTTGAAGCAGCTTTATCTTGTTCAAGAAAGAAAAACGTTCAGTATTTTCAGCATGTTTGCGCATTTCCGTTTCGGACGAATTATGCGAATCGTTTTTTGAACAAAAAGTAAAAGCAAGAAGAGTTATTAAAATTAATAATGCGTTTTTCATTTTGAGTCCGTTTAAGTGGGGGAGAGTGTAAAATGATTTTTTCATAGATAGTTCAATATTATTTAGTTTAAATAAAAAAGATAAATCAAAAATAACAAATATTTTACAAACTTAAGACTAGATTGGCAAACCACATGTATTACTTCACCTCTTCCTTATAAACGTGTGAAAATGTCCGGGATTAATTGTAGCGGAGTAAACTTCGTAACCTTTTTCTTCAAATATTTTAATCAGAGGTGCCGGAAGGAAAGGGGTGATTAGTAAATAAACTTCACCTTCTTTGAGCGATTGTAAATCTTTGGTTACTTTGGTTATCGGTTGCTTTCCGCTTTGCAAATCGGAGATTGCATTATAGATTTTAACAATATTTTCCTGCTTTACCCAATCGGGACGTGGAGCGGCAACGGATTTTTCATCGTCTATTTCAATTTCAATTTGACCGGCTTCAACTCTTAACTTGTTTATCAATTCGGAAAGGGGAACGTTACCAACCTTTGCCGCCTGCTTGAGCGTGGTGACTTTTGCTACTGTCCGGCGCAGCATCTTGTTTTTCAACCGTTTGAACGGCGGGGCAATCTCAATCAGTTTTTCCTCGAGCTCAGGATAACTCTCCAGTAACTCCCCGACTTTTGTCGCGGGTAATATTTCCGGTTTGTTGTTCTTCATTTTATTGAGTATCGAAAATTTCTTAAATGTTTCTCCAAATCAAAAAATAATATGCTCCACAAGAATTACATCCCGAGTTTGGCTTTGCCTTCTTCACTGATTAACGATGGATTCCAAGGCGGATCGAAAACCACGTTTACATTTACTTCATAATCCGGATAGTGCTGCTTTAAGGTTTCCTTCACATTTATTACTATTGCATCACCAAGCGGGCAAGCCGGAGTTGATAGCGTCATATCTATATTGATTTTTTTGTCTTCTATTTCCAAATTATAAATCAATCCGAGATCAACAATGTTAAGCTCAATCTCGGGGTCCATAACGGACTTTAACAATTCCAAAATATGTTTTTTTGTTTCTTCCGTTGTATTCATCATAACTTCTCTGTTTTTGTTTTGTGTAAAACTATTTTGAATAAATTAATATTGTAAATTATTGCCGTAGCCAGAAGTAAGTAGCTACCGGTTCTTATTAACAATACAGCATTACTTATCAGCGCAGCAGTCAGCACTGCCAGTGCACCCAAGTACAAATACATTTGATATACAGCCAAAGTTTCGGAATACAAATCCTTAGGCATTGGAGTTTTTGCTTTGCCTACGTGCTTTTTATATTTTTCCAACCAAATTATAAACGGCAGCGTTTTGTATGTTTGTCCCAATATCAATGATGTGATAAATCCGAAGATTATTGAAAAACCGTAAAGCGTTGTTATTCTCATCAAAAATATACGTTCAATATTAAAATTAATTAATAAAAATATTGAAATTAAAACCGGTACAGTTAGTAATAAAAGTGAAATAACCGTATGTTTCATTCCGGTATCGAGATTTTTTCTCAAACGTTGTTTGTATGAATCCCAAGCAAACGAGAGGAATAAAAAGACCCCGGTTGAAATTAAAAGCCAATCGATGTAAGCAAGATTGTCCGTTCCGAAGAAAAGCCACTCAATTACCATTAAAAGCAAACCCGAATTAATAAAATAATACGAGTAATTAATTTTCTTTTCATTCAAGTTATGGGAGACAAAAAACATCGGGATAAGTGTTGATGCAACACCGATGATAAGCAGAAGGAACCAGCCGACCAATCCGGCGTGTGCATGAATTTTCAAGTAATGCAAATATGTTTTTTCGAAAAATGCGAAACGGAAATTTAAAGCAATGAGCGTACCGAGAATAACCGTTACCAGCAACCAGTAAATCGATGTGATGATAAATTTGGATTGAATATTTTTTTTCTTTGAACTTTTATGTGTCAGTAAAACATTCGTAATAAACATTAATAAAGAAATGAGCAACAAAAGGGAAGAATAGAATAACAATCCCGTTAACGAGTTAACCCAAAACGAATAACCCAGTAAAGAAATACTCAAAGCGAAAAGCCAAAAATTAATTTTAGCGAGTCTTTCACTGAACAAAGCGGTTTCGAAGACGATTGGAATTAATTGATACAACGCGCCGAAAATTATCATTGTACCCCAACCGAGAACCGCAATATGTGTTATAGCGACAATTTTAACTCCGAAGTAGGGACCTAGCAAATCGTTATCTGCCAAAACAATCAACACGGTAGAGATGAAGAATGCAATCCCGGCAAAAATAAAATGTGGTTTTACTACCGTAATGGAAGGCGCATTGTCCGTTTGTAAATTATTCATCTTCTCTTACTTAAAAATCAAAAGCTGAACGTGGTTTTCTTCCAATTCTTTAATGACTACTTTGAAATTTCTGTCTTCCAGTTCGGGCAACAGATATTGCGGAATCCTTTTATGTTCAACGAACAAAACCGTATCCGGCTCTAAAGTTTCAATTTCCTTTAAGATTGTAACCATCGGCTCCGGCATTTCCAAAGCTCTCACGTCAATTGTCCGGACTTTATCACCGAAAGAAGCAAGGATTTTATCGAATTCCTCCGCATCGGATTTGTAAATATGATGCTTTTGTTTTTCTTCTATAGCGCCGGATTGTTTTCTGAAATAAGTGTGAACGGCGCCGTCTTTTCTAATCACTTCCGACTCGAATCCCATTTCCTTCAATTTATTTATTAACGGAATCGGTTCGAAAACATTGATAATTTCGAGTGTTTGATCGTCGTTCAAATCTTTCACCGCTGCCATAATATCGTTATACGGATCTTTTCCGCTTTGAATTGTAGGGCGTACATCCAACGTAACCAAATTGTTTTTATCCAATTCGCTCATAATAATCTTAAAATTCCTTGATTGTGAAAAAATTCATTTTTATTTGGATTAAATATAAATAAAAAGAATAAAAATTCCGATTAAAAAAACCGTTTAATTTTGATGGGCGAGATGAAATTTGCTTCCGGAACTTGCCCGGTTTCCAATTTGGAATATTAAAAGGGTGGGCACAATTTATCGATTTGATATATATTTGTTCTCCAAATCGGCGAATAATCTTAAAACCTTGGGTGAAAATTTCGGATACCGGTTACCGGCGAGGTTAGCGGCATTATTATAAGTAATGAAAAATCTGAAAGGATTCCCGACACATTTTTTCAGTTCGTTCCGGCCAAGCTGTTCTTCAATTAAAGTAGCCATGAAATATCCCGCCGGATGTCCTTTCTGCGGAATCGAGGAAAGGATTTCATTGCCGATTTTTTTTCTTCCGGCTGAATTGCCGGCGTACATTTTTAGCAATCCGTTAATTTTGTTAAGCAATTGCGGCGTTCTTTTTACTTCACGTTTGAATTCTACGGCATAAGGTGAAACTTCACGGTAAGATGTGGCGAACCATTTTTTCTTATCCACACGGTCGGCAATACCTTCGGCTTCAATTTTAATCATCGCTTCCACAAGCGGCCGGTCGGCTGCGGATATATTCCCGTAATTTAATTTGGTCAATTTATTCCGGTAAAAGTGGTGAAACTCATGAGCCAAAAACGAGATGAAATCCCATTCCAAAGTGGCTTGCAAATCAACTACTATTGGCGAGCTTCCACGACCGTTGTTTTCAAAAATCACAAATGCCACGGGTGGAAAATCGGAAACGTTATTAACCGGTAAATATCTTAAAGTTAAATCCAGTGCTTCTTTGTTAAGCGAGCGTCTTTTTAATTTGTTCAGTTGATATTCCAGTTGTTTCCGGTTGTTTTTCACTTTCAAATAATAGTGAAGGTAATAGCTTTGCCGGTCGCTTTTCTTTAGATTTTCTTCGAGTTCTTTTTTCAATGATGGTTTGAATGCCAGCCGGAAATTCCTTTTGAAAAAATCTTTCGTGAATTCTTGACGTGTTAAAACTTTGTATCCGGGTGTATCGAATAAATTATTCCATTCGTTTGCAGAAGGTTCAATGTTTGCGGAAAGGAGATCGACGATATGCCAAAATTCATGAATTGCCGAGAAATCGAAATTAGAGTTGTGATAATATTGTCCGTATTGAACCGAAACAAATAAAATTAAAATAATAAAAATTCTCTTCATTTAATTTTCAACCACCGGTTTAGTTTGTTCTTTTACTATTAACCAAACGACGGATGAAACCGCAAGTGAAGCTCCGGCTATTATGAATACAATTCCTTTGTCTGCCGAATTGTTAATTATTGTACCGAAAACCATACTCACAATTAATTGCGGAATTACAATCGAGAGATTAAACATTCCCATAAAAAATCCCATTTTGCTTTTGTTAACGGTTTCGGACATGATTGCAAAAGGAAGACTCACAATTGCCGCCCAACCTATTCCGGCCAAAGCCATTAAAAAATAAAGGACATATTCCGATTTTCCAAAAAATAAAATTCCGAAGTAAGCAACCGACATAATTCCGACGCTTAACAAATGCGTCCGTACACGTCCGATTTTTTCGGAAACGGGTTCCAAAACCAAAACCGGCAAAATTGCCCCCACAGCATTAAGCACCAAAAACGAAATTGAAATAATTTGTCCCGTTTTCAAATCTATTGCGTCAATCATTTCCTTGGTTGAGCCGTCAGGAGTAGGATTAATTTTCTGACTGATAAACGCAATAATAAAAACGAACATAGTTTGAACCCCAAGCCAAGAAAAAGCATTGGCAAAGCAGATTTTAAGAAATTCGGGTAAATCGGTTTTACCGTGTTCATTTTCTATGTTCGAATTTTCGTTTTCTTTTTTTAGTTCGCGCGGTTCAACAATCAGAAGGGAAGGGATGATTGTAAAGAGCAGGACGAGCCCCACACCGAAATAAATTAAAAAATAATTTCCGAAAACTGCGCCTATTGCATAAGCCAAAACCCCGAAACTTCCGGAGATGGTTTGCATCCAAGTGTAGCCTTTGGTTCTCGGAATCCCGTCCGGTGTAACATCGGCAATAAGCGAGCGTGTGGGATTAAAACTTACGTTAATTGATAAATCGAGTGTAAGAGCAACGACAAGAGCGACGGCAATTAATTTATTAATACCTATTGCTTCATTAATCACACCGATGTTCGGTAAAGCCAGCAGCATCAAAGCTGCAAGTGTTCCGCCGATAATAATAAATGGCCGGCGCCGGCCGCCCCAAAACCAAACGTTGTCGCTAATCAGTCCTACAACCGGTTGCGCTATCAACCCCGCAATAGGTCCGGCTGCCCACACAAAACCCATTTCTTCCAAATTTAGGTTGAATTTTGTTACCAATATCCAGCTCAAAGCCGAGATCTGTATGGAAAGTGCAAAACCCATTGCTGTTGCCGGTAAGCTCAACAGTGCATAAAAAGTGTTGGATAATCTTTTTTGAATTCCGAGCATAATGTTACCTTAATTTTTCCAAAAAAATATTGACGGGATTCGTTACTTCTATTTTGCCGTCCGGTACATTTAAATTTTTCCCGGTAAACAAATCTTGTAAAATTTCCGGAACGGTGCCGGCGGGGTAAATATTTCCCAAATCAACTGTTTTATTCCCGTCGCCGTTCAAAATTACCAAAATTTTCTCTCCGTTCTTAATTTTTTTATAAATGTAAAGATTTTCTCCGGGCGGATAGTGAATTAATTTACCGCTCCGCAATGCCGGATGTTCCTTTCGCAAATTCAGAATTTTCCTTACAAATCCGAAGAGCTCTTTCCCGTTTGCCGCAGTTATATTTTGTTCTATGTGTAAAGTGTCGCCGTTAAATTCAAGTGGAAAAGGAGCGCGGATTTTTCCGTGGTGTCCTCCGCCGTTCATTCCGATTTCTGTTCCGTACAAGATTTGTGGAATGCCACGGGTAGTAAAAATTAGTGCAAGTCCAATTTTAACCTTGTCAATATCGCCTTTGGCAACGTAAAGCGCCCTGTCAATATCGTGGTTATCGATGAACGTTACCAAATTATTTGGGTCGGCATAAACGAAATCTTTGGCTATTGTTTCGTAAATTTTTCTGAAGCCGGATTTACCGGAAAGAAAATCTCGAATTGCATCGGCAAGTGCGAAGTCGAATACAGCCGGAAGGTTTGAATCGAATTTCCTTGGAAAAACGGTATTTCTTTGATACTTCGCAAGAAATGCCGGATCGCCTTTCCAAATTTCACCAACAATGTTAAAATCCGGATATTCCTCTAAGATCGTTTTTGCCCAACGGCTTAAATATTTTTGACCGGAATATGAATAAGTGTCTTCACGAATACCGTCGATTCCCAAATATTCAATCCACCAAATTGTATTTTGTATCAAATAATTTGCAACAAGCGGATTCGATTGGTTCAAATCGGGCATGTAACTTGTAAACCAGCCTTTTTCGGTTTTGCGGTATGTAAGCGAATCACCGTGAATATCGATGAAAGCCAGTTTATCGTGATGAGCCGGCAAGTGATTTTCCGGTGTTCCGTTAAACCAATCTGCGCAAGGCGGGTTATTAACCCAAGGATGATTAATTCCGATGTGATTACTTACATGATCCATTATAATTTTCAAGCCCTTGCCGTGTGCGGAATCGACAAGCGCTTTGTATAATCCGTTGCTACCGAAACGGGGATCTATTTTATACAAATCAGTTGCCGCATATCCGTGATAGCTCATCCACATTTTGTTTTCGAGCACCGGAGTAAGCCATAACGCCGTAACCCCTACGAATTTTAGATAGTCGAGATACTTGATAACCCCTTCGATGTCTCCACCGTGTCTTCCGTTTAAGTCACCGACCGGAAATTCTTCGTATTTGTTTTCCACGGTATCGTTTGAGGTGTTACCGTTTACGAATCTGTCGGTAAATATCAAATAGATTACATCGTCTTGATTGAACCCTTGATGCTTGTTACGGTTTGAACTTCTTTTAAGCAGCGGATAATAAATAACGGTATCGGAAGTGCCGCAGGTAAATTGCAGCATTGCGTTTCGGTTTGCTGTGCCGGTGTTGACTGAATCAATCCGGATATTGACAAAAAGATAATTGGGATTGGTCGTTTTAATTGTACCCAAAATTTTTACATGTCCGGAAAGTGATTTAACTGTTGCGCCAGCAATGTTTTTACCGTAAACCATCAATTGGATTTTGTTTTTCTTCATTCCGTACCACCAGTTCGGCGGTTCTATTTTTGATATTGAAAAATTCTGAGCTGAAAAATAAAGCGGGCTGATTAACAACAATACGAAAATGTATGGAAGAATACGTTTTGGTTTGGTCATAGCGCTACGGTTTTAATTCCGGAAATTTTCTTTAATCATTAATTCGAATGTACAAAAGTTTACAAACAATTTGAATTTTAATTCTGTACCGATGTTTGTATTTTTGAAGTTAAGATTACGGAGGAAGAAAATGGATATATCGAAAATGAAGCTTGTACCGGAACACGGAAGTTGTTTTGTTTGCGGAACGGAAAACCCCAAAAGTATTGGAATTAAATGGTACGTGGATGAAGAAAAAACTATTCACGGAGAAATTACATTAACGGAAGAACAACAAGGTCCGCCTAAATTTGCACACGGTGGCGCATCGGCTGCGTTGCTGGATGAAGCGATGGGAGCTGCAGCTTGGGTTGCCGGTTATAAAGTGGTTTCGGTAAACTTGAATATAAATTTTCTTAAACCGGTTCCTCTTGGTATTCCGGTAAGAATATCCGGATATATTAAAAATAAAACCGGGCGCAAAATATTCGCTTACGGCGAAATAGTATTACCTAACGGGGAAGTGGCGGTTGAAGGCAGAAGCATTTTGGTTGAGCCCGAAGGCTTTTTCGAAGGATTGGATGATGAATATAACAAATTCATCTCTTCGATTTAATACTGTTCAACCGGCTCAATCGTATTGAATAAGAGAGCGGACGTCGTAAGTTTTTAACTTTTCCCTGCCGTTTAAAAAGGAAAGTTCCACCACAAAACTGATTTGTTCGACGGTTGCACCTAATTTTTCAACAAGATTGCACGCCGCTTTCATTGTTCCGCCGGTAGCAAGCAAATCATCGTGGAGTAAAACTTTGTCCGTTGAGTCCAGCGCATCCTCATGAATTTCAATTTTATCCGTTCCGTATTCCAAATCGTATGTTTCGGACAGTTTTTTATACGGTAATTTCCCGGGTTTTCTAATTGGTACGAAACCGACACCGAGTTTTCCGGCTAATGCCCCGCCGAAAATAAACCCGCGTGATTCGATTCCGACTACCTTGGTTATCCCTTTGTTTTTACATAAGTTATATAATTCATTTAAAGTAAATTCAAATGCTTCTCCGTTTTTCAACAAAGTAGTTATGTCTTTGAAAATAATGCCCTTTACCGGAAAATCCGGAACATCTCTAATTATTTCTTTTATATTCATTTTGCACCGTAAATTTATTTGTTTGTAAAATGAATGAATTTATCCAAGTCAAATGTATTTATAACTTCTTCAGGTTGCACACCACCTTTTCTGGCGATTTTTATCCCGTAATGAATGTAATTTATGTCATCTATTGAATGTGCGTCGGGATTGATTGATATTTTACAATTTTTTTCACGAGCGTAATACAAATGCCGCCAATCCAGATCCAAGCGGTAAGGATTCGCATTAATTTCAATTGCGGTATTATTTGCGGAGCACGCGTCAATAACTTTCCGGATGTTAAGGGCATAACCCTCCCGCCTTAATAGTAGCCTGCCCGTAGGATGAGCAATTAAATTCGTGTGTTCGTTTTCGATTGCCTTAATAATTCGGTTTGTCATTTCTTCTTCGGAAAGATTAAAAATCGAATGAACCGATGCCACAACAAAATCGAATGTTTTCATGAATTCGTCGGGAAAATCAAGCTCTCCGTTTTTCAAGATATCGACTTCAATCCCATGCAAAATTTTAATTCCGTAATCTTTTTGGAGTTTCTCAATTTCCGCTTTCTGCTCGAGCACACGTTTTTCATTCATTCCGTTTGCGTAATATGCCGCTTTGCTGTGATCGCATACCGCACAATATTCGTATCCCGAATCTTCAAGAGCACCAACCATTGCGCTTAAAGTCTCCACTCCATCCGACCAAAGGGTATGAAAATGCAAAAATCCCTTGAAATCGGAAATGTCCAAACGGCTGTTTTCCGTTAATTTTTCCGGAGCAAGGTGGAATTCTTCCTCTCTCATTTCCGGAATGACGAAATTAACGCCAAGCGATTTGAAAATTTCTTTTTCGCTCTTCTCTTTGCCGGAAATTTTTTCCAATGGTAAGCGGTTCAGAAATCCTTCAGACCCTGTGGTTTGAAATAGATTTTGAATGAATTTTCCTTCATTTTGTTCAACATAAAGTATAATTTCCGGTTCAAAAATTTCCGGGGACGTAAAAACGGCACTTGATGTATTACCGGATAACTCTCTAAAATTCAATGAGTTATCCAATTCTTTTGAGAAAGTTTTTAAGGATTTTGTCAGAACAACAAATTCAATTTTTGAAATAATTTCGCGTATTCTTCTTATTTCGCCCGTTGCTTCAATCTTTTCGATTGCTTTGTTTTTTTTCAGTGTATCGGAAATAATTCGAGCTATTTCGAACGCTTCGCTCAACAAAACTTTACCTTTTATGTTTTTAATCCGCTCAAGTTCCTCTAAAATTTTCTCTTGGGTTTTCTTGCCAAAGCCTTTTAATTCCGCAACTTTATTATGGGAGCACGCATGCTCCAGTTCGTCCAACGTTGTAATTCCCAATCCGGTATAAAGTTTACGTATTTTGCCTGCTCCAAGTCCTTTTATTCTGAACAGCTCGAAAATTCCTTCGGGAATTTGGTTTTTATATTTTTCAAATTCCGAGGAAGTGCCTTTTTCAGTAAATTCGAGGATTACCGAGTAAATCCCTTTCCCGATACCTTTTGTATTTTGTAAAGAACCGTCGTTTATCATTTGTTCGATGTCGCCTTCCAACCGTCTGATAATATTGGCGCCGTTCCGGAATGCATTAATTTTGAATCTGTTTTCACCGAGGAATTCCATCATATCGGCTATGAGACTTAAATGCATCGAAATATTTTTTTTAAGCGACATAATTTATCCCAAAAAATAAATTATCAAATATGTTACCGTTATTCCGGTTAATGCTCCGGCAAATACTTGAGCGGGAGTGTGAACATTCAATTTAATCCGTGACCAGGAAGTAACAAGCATAATTAGTGTAAAAACCAATAACATTGCACCGGAAAAATGTAATGTTACTCCCACCGGAATTGCCGTTCCCATTGCATGGGCGCTCATTTTCCAGATTCCGTTGACGACCAGTAAAATAACAGAATTTAATAAATATGCAATCCATACAGTAACAATAATTTGCGGTAATTTGAAATTTATTGACAGGAGTACGGCAATTAAAATTAAAAATATACCGAACAAATACGGGATTGAACGCTGTTCTTTGATTACAGCATCGTCGTCATCAATTTTTCCTTTACGTCTCATTATAACGAAAAAAACAATTGGAATAATC
>Ga0256841_1000591_pt1 | contig 35936 bp, 34 predicted proteins | sample 356308metaG_FD_185971 | JGI IMG/M metagenome (GOLD analysis project Ga0256841, IMG submission 185971) | Hydrothermal vent microbial communities from Mid Atlantic Ridge, Atlantic Ocean - 356-308 | ecosystem: Environmental > Aquatic > Marine > Hydrothermal vents | place: Atlantic Ocean: Mid... | reverse complement strand
TGGTCGCAAATGCACGGGGACGAACCCACTGCCACAATGGCTTTGTTCGATATATTCAATTTTTTTATGAAGGAAAGTGAATATAAAGAATTAAAAAATTATATTTTAAGTAAATTAACCTTACACTTCATTCCAATGTTAAATCCCGATGGCGCCGAAAAATTCACAAGGCGCAATGCTTTGTCAATCGATTTAAACCGCGATGCCGGTCGCGTGGAATTTCCCGAAGCACAAATACTAAAATCCGTTCGCGATTCAATCAAACCCGAATTCGGTTTCAACTTGCACGATCAGAACCCGAGATATTCAGCAGGCAATTCGCACCGCACAGCTACAATTTCTTTTTTGGCTCCGGCTTTCAATTATGAGAAAGAGATAAACGACGTCAGAAAAAATACCATGGCGGTAATTGTAAGATTATCCGAAGAACTTGGCAAGGTAATACCCGGACACATTGCGCGCTACAATGATGATTTCGAACCGAGAGCTTTCGGGGATAATTTCGTCAAATGGGGTACAAGCTCAATACTGATTGAATCCGGCGGATGGGTTAACGATCCGGAAAAACAATTTATCCGTAAACTGAATTTTATTGCATTGATAAATGCTTTTAAAATCATTGCCGATGAAGAATTCAAATGCGTTGATTATCATAAATATTTTAATATTCCGGAAAATGATAAATTAATTTTTAACATCTTGCTCAGAAATTTGAACATTACATTTAACGGTAAAAAATATTTAATCGACATAGGAGTAAACAGGGAAGAAAAAGCAGAGCCCGGTACAAACCGGATTTTTTACTATGGAACGATTGACGATATCGGGGACTTGTCCATCTTTTACGGCAATGAGGAAATTAATTGCGAAGGAATGGATATCTTTCCCGGCAAAGTTTATCCGGAAATTTTCCAAACGGTGGATGATTTGAAAAAAATAAATTTTACCGATTTGTTAACCGGTGGTTTTACAACCGTAAAAGTTGAAAACATCGAATTGAACTCGAGATTCACAAAAATACCGTTTAACATCGTTTCCTCCGGAAAGAACATTGATCAAAGTATTGTTGTTGATAACAAAGCCAATTTTTATGTCACGGAAAACGGTAAAGTCAGGTTTGTAATTGTAAACGGATTTTTATTCGACGTTGAAACACAAAAGGGGAAAATAAGCAACGGTTTGGTTTTCCGTTGATTGGAAGTTTAATTTGAGTTATTCTCAAAAAAGATTTTTATTTGAACTTTAGAAAAATCTTGAGTAAATTTAAAGACGTTAATTTTTCAAAAAGTGAGGTGATAAACTTTGATAGGCATTACGGTTCAAGAGAACGAAAGTATCGACAAAGCGTTAAAAAGATTTAAGAAAAAATATGAACGCTCCGGTATTCTGAAAGAATACAAGAAAAGAACTTTCTACCTTAAACCTTCCATTTCAAAAAGAATGGAACGGATAAAGGCAAGAAGAAGAGCGTTAAAAGAAAGTCTCAGAGAGAAAAAGAAATAAAAAAATCCCCTCGCTTGAGGGGATTTTTTTTGCAATTTTATAAGCTGCCGGAGTTGTTATTCAAATAGTTTTTCTTAAAATGTTCCGTGATTTTATCGAATGCTTCATCAACCGTATTACAAAAATCAAAGTATTTCATATCTTTTGCATCAATCATACCCTTTTCAATTAAAGCATCGAAGTTAATTATTTTTCTCCAATATTCTTCATCATAAACAATTATCTTCATTTTCTTTTTTATTTTTCCGGTCTGTCTCAGTGTTAAAATTTCCATAAGTTCGTCCATAGTACCGAAGCCACCGGGAAAAACAATCAATGCTTTTGCCATGTAGGCAAACCAGAATTTACGCATGAAAAAGTAATGAAACTCAAATGCCAATTCGGGCTTTACATATTTATTTACGAATTGTTCGTATGGAATGCTGATGTTTAAACCGACCGAATAACCGCCGGCTTGTTTTGCGCCTTTGTTTGCTGCTTCCATAATTCCGGGTCCGCCTCCGCTGCAAACTATAAATCTTTTTTCATGTGTCGGTAAATTCATCGACCACTCTGTCAACCGTTTTGAAAGCTCGACGGTGTCTTCATAATATCGCGACATTTCAAGTAACGTTTCCGCTTTTTTCAATTCCCTTTTATATTTCCGCGGATTCTCTTTAAAATTTTTCTTTACACTTTTAAGATTTTTCATCGCATCTCTTTTCGAAACCAGTCGTGCCGATCCGAAAAATACGATGGTATCCACAATGTTGTATTTTCTAAACCTCGCAAGCGGTTCGTAAAATTCGGCTAGTATCCTTATTGCTCGAGCTTCTTTTGAATTCAGAAATTCCAGATTGTCATATGCCTTTACGGGCAATTTAGTCTTACTCATTTATTTCTCCTGTGAATGAAATAATTTTTTCCCATTAAATAATAATCTATATTTGGGTTTTCAAAAATACGAATTATTTTATCCATTATTTGATTTGCAAAAATGCAATTTATGGAAATTCTCAAAATGCTGTTGTTAATAATCTTATTTGTCTCCACCGCATTTGCAAAAAACGGCAAAAAAACAGATGTCCGAATCGATATTTTTCTTGATAAATTGCCTGCAGGCTCAAAGACCGCAATTCTGGTGATCAATCCAGTTACGCAAGATACCGTTTACAAGAAAAATGTATTGGAACCGGTAATTCCGGCATCGAACATCAAGCTTTTTACAACCGCAGTTGCATTAAAATTGATGGGACCCGAATACTTGGTTTCCACCAAACTGTTTACAGACGATACCGATTTAACCGATGGAGTAATAAACGGGAATCTTTACATTAAAGGGTTCGGTAATCCTTTGTTTACACTGAAAGATTTGGATTCGTTAGCCGCCTTTTTGGATACGTTAAAAATCAAACGCATTACCGGCAACATAATTGGAGACGATACATTTTTCGATAATGTTTATTCCCGTGACGATTGGATAATTCAAGAAAATGCAAACGTTCCGCTACCTCCGGTTTCGGCATTGGTACTAAACAGAAATAAATTTACTCTCAAACTCAATTCACACCGGAAATATGGCAAACCGTTGCGTTATTCGGTAATTCCCGGATACGGCTTCGTTAAAGTAAATATGCGGGCACGTGTAACCAAATTCAGAACAAGACCGCGAATTACATATCACACCGCTCAGGATGGTTTTAAAATTAAAGTTACGGGTGGAATGAGAAGGAGCAGAAGAAAAAAATACTATGCCATTTTCGCCGATAATCCGCCGCTGTTTACAGCTTTGGCTCTGAATGAAAAATTAAAACGGAAAAAAATAATTGTAGAGGGAAAACCCGCAACGGGCTCCACACCGCAATTGGCTGATGAATTAGCCGGTATCGATTTGCCATTAAAAAAATTAATTGCTTTAACAAATAAAAACAGTGATAATTTTTTAGCCGAATGTTTGTTCAAAATAATCGGGGCAAACTATAGCGGTGAACAGGGAAATTCATTCTACGCAACCCAAGCCGTTATGTCATTTATCGAAGAAAACGGCATTCACATCGAAGGAAGTTCCATTGTTGACGGCTCCGGTATTTCCCGCTTCAACAAAATAACTGTTGCCGCAATTGTTGATTTACTTGATGCAATGTATCATAATAAAGAGTTATTTTCCGAATACTTGTCATCACTTGCCGTTGCCGGAGTTGACGGAACCTTGAAGGGAAGATTTAAATCATCCACCGTAAAAAACAACTTCTACGGGAAAACCGGAACTTTGAACGGCGTTTCGGCAATATCGGGATATTTAAAAACCCGCAAAGGAAACGACTTAATTGTGAGCATCATAATGGAATTTAACCGGAAAGGAGCAAATTATTACAGAAATATTCAAGACGAAATTATAGAAGAGCTTGCGGAAAATTTATAAAAACTCCCGCTTCTTGCGGGAGCTTTGCCAAAATGATACTATTACTATAGAAAACTTATTTAGATGGATTTTCAGGTTGATTGTTTTCAACCGGTGGTACTTCAGCCGGTGGCAATGTAGGTTGAGCGGGAACGGAATTTAATTCCCTGCTTTTTTGAATAATACTTTCCCGCTGCTCCTTGGTAGTTTGACCCGGCAAGAAGAAAAGGTTAATTACTATTGCCATAACCAACAACCCGCCGCCTAGCCACCAAGTAGCTTTGGTAAGAAAATCAGCCGTTCTTCTGGCACCGAACATTGTGCCGAAGTTACCTACTCCACCGCCAATTGACCCGGAAAGTCCTTCACCTTTCGCCGCTTGCAATAACACAACAATAATCAGAAGGATTGCCATTATTACAGAGAGCGTTACCAATAATGTGTACATCTCAATTTACTCCGTTTGTTTGGTAGCGAGGGAGGGACTCGAACCCCCGACACGTGGATTATGATTCCACTGCTCTAACCAACTGAGCTACCTCGCCAGTTTCTCAAAAAAAGAGCTTTAAATATAAAAAGTGATTTTTGAAACATCAAGATTTATCTGATAAACACAGAATATTAAATTTTTTACCTTATTTTTTTTATCACTACCAAAATATCATTGGTGTTGGGAGCCGCATTACACACAACACTGAATGCCAAAGTATCCACCGGTGCATAAACCCAGAAACGGCTTTTTTCCAGAGTCATTTTACTGGCTCCAAGCTCTTTCTCCAGCTTATCACAAATCCGTTCGAAAAATTCATTTTTATTATTGTTCTTAGTGTATTTTACTATCACCGCGTTGGGTTCGCCGTTTAAAAACCCGACAACCCAAGTGTCCGCGGGTTCTCCCAAAAACTTTCCGCCGGTATATTCGAATGCTTTTGCATCTCCCCTGCCATTTAACTGATTTTCGTTATAAGATAATTTGTATCCGTCTTCAAACAGATTGTTAATTTCCTCGGCCGAACCGTCCCATTTAATCGAAGCGACAAGCTCTTTTACATTAACATCAGGGTAATTCACTGCTTCCTTTTGACACGAAATTAAAAACAGAATCGATATGAATATTATTACAAAATTTTTCATTTGACATCTTCTCCGGAATTGAAAAATTTATTTCCTTTTGCTTTCATTTGCATTTTATAGACCGCATTGGTTTCATCTTCCGTTAAAAACAAAATGCTCAAATCATCACCGCCGAATTCCAAATTGCTCGGTTTTTTACCAGGTGTCTTTATTTTACTCAATATTTCACGTTCCGGGGAAATAACGTAAACCGTACCGCTGCCGAAATGGGCAACGTACAAATTTCCGTCCGTATCAAACTCCAAACCGTCCGGATCGCCACCCGGCAATTCAATAAATACTTCTTTTCCGCTTAAAGTGTTATCTTCGTTTATTGTGAACCTGAGCACTCTGTTTTCGGCCGATTCGGAGACATACAATTTCCCGTCGAGCGGGGAAATATTCACACCGTTTGGAAACGCCAGTTTCTCTGCTACAAGTTTGAGTTCCCCCGTTTTCATATTGAAAAAGAAAATCCTCCCGTCAAGTTTGTTTTTTCCGTAACTTTCAGGATCACTGAAGTATAAATTACCTGCGGGTGTAATGACCAAATCGTTCGGGCGGTTGAATTTTTCACCTTTGTAACCGGCTATTAAAGTAGATACCTTTCCTGCAGGTGAAATTTTCAAAATTGCACCTTTCCCGAAATCACAAGCAATAACATTTCCTTCGTTATCCACAAAAAGTCCGTTCGTTTTCGATATAGCCGAATCGCTTTTCCTTACCAAAGCATCAACTTTACCGCCAGTAATCTTTGCAAGAAAATCACCGTAACAATTGGAAACATAGAGAATCTTATTTTGCATGTCCCAAGCCGGACCTTCGGGGAAATTGAAATTTCCGGCAACCAGAGACCAATTATTCCCTTCCCCTGCTTCCTTGAAAACAGAAAAAGCAAGGAAAAGCAACAAATATTTCGTAATTATCACATCGACTCCTACTAAAAAAATGCAAGTATGAAATCAAAAATAGTTAAATATCGCTTAATTCCTAAGCAAATACTTTTAAAACATTAGAATCTACGGATTTTAATCTTGACTTTTTTGTCAAGTTTGACTAAGTTTCGTGTCCAATTTAGTAAAACAAAAAAAATAAAGGAATTCCGATGGCAGAAGAATATAAAAGCGACGACATGAAAGTTGTTGAGGATTTAACCAGTTCGGAATATAAATGGGGATTTGTCACCGATATTGAAGAAATAAAATTTCCCAAAGGATTAAATGAAGACATAATCAAAAAACTATCCGAAGTTAAAAACGAACCCGGTTGGATGACCGAATGGCGCTTAAAAGCCTACCGGCATTGGCTTAAAATGGAAGAGCCCAAATGGCCGAAAGTAAAATACGACGAGGTGGATTTTCAAGATATAATTTATTATTCGGCACCAAAAAAGAAACCGCAATACGAAAGTTTGGATGAAGTGGATCCGCAGCTTTTGGAAACATTCGAAAAACTCGGCATTCCGCTGGAAGAACAAAAACTGCTTGCCGGCGTAGCCGTAGATGCCGTATTCGATTCCGTTTCCGTTGCAACCACATTCAAGGAAACACTTGCGGAAAAGGGAATAATTTTTTGCTCGATGTCCGAAGCAATTCAAAATCATCCGGATTTGGTAAAAAAATATCTGGGTTCCGTTGTACCCTACACCGATAATTTTTACGCAGCGTTAAATTCGGCTGTGTTTAGCGACGGCTCTTTTGTATACATTCCGAAAGGAGTTCGCTGTCCGATGGAACTTTCGACTTATTTCAGAATTAATGCAATGAATACCGGACAATTCGAAAGAACATTGATTGTTGCCGATGAAGGTTCATACGTTAGTTACTTGGAAGGATGTACCGCACCAATGCGCGATGAAAATCAATTGCACGCTGCCGTCGTTGAACTGATTGCTTTGGATAATGCCGAAATCAAATATTCAACCGTGCAGAATTGGTATCCCGGCGATAAAGAAGGTAAGGGCGGAATTTATAATTTTGTTACCAAGCGGGGGCTTTGCAAAACAAATGCAAAAATTTCGTGGACGCAAGTTGAAACCGGTTCCGCAGTAACTTGGAAATACCCGAGCTGTATTTTACAAGGCGATAACTCAATCGGTGAATTTTACTCGGTTGCGGTTACCAACAATTTTCAGCAAGCCGATACCGGCACCAAAATGATTCACATCGGTAAAAACACACGCAGCACAATTGTTTCAAAAGGTATTTCGGCGGGAAGAAGCGACAATTCATACCGCGGTTTGGTTAAAATAAGCAAGAATGCGGAAAATGCAAGAAACTTTTCACAATGCGACTCAATGCTTTTAAGCGACACATGCGGTGCGCATACATTCCCGTACATCGAAGTTGAGAACAAATCGGCTGTTGTTGAACATGAAGCTACAACCTCAAAAGTTAACGAAGAACAAATTTTTTACCTGAACCAGCGGGGCATCTCAACCGAAGATGCGGTAAATATGATTGTGAACGGTTTCTGTAAAGAAGTTTTTAAAGAACTTCCGATGGAATTTGCCGTTGAAGCGCAAAAACTGCTTGCAATCAGCCTCGAAGGCAGCGTAGGTTAAATTTTAGAAATAAAGTAAAGGAAAAGATAAAAATGATTACGATTAAAAATCTCCATGCAAAAGTTGAAGGGAAAGAAATTTTGAAAGGAGTTAATTTACAAGTAAATGCCGGAGAAATCCACGCCATTATGGGTCCGAACGGTTCTGGCAAAAGTACGCTGGCAAATGTTCTTGCCGGTCATGAAGGCTACGAAGTTACCGCTGGCGAAGTGATTTTCGAAGGCAAAGATTTAATTGACATGCCACCGGAAGACAGAGCCCGCGAAGGTCTGTTTTTGGCTTTTCAATACCCTGTTGAAATTCCTGGTATCACAAACACCGTTTTCCTTCAAACGGCAATCAACGAAATAAGAAAATACAGAGGCTTGCCTGAATTAGGTGCAAAAGAATTTTTGGATTTGATGAGGGAAAAATCAAAAATTCTCAATATCGACAGTAGCTTGATTTCACGCTCTGTTAACGTTGGATTTTCCGGCGGCGAGAAAAAGAAAAACGAAATTTTCCAACTGCTTATGATCGATCCGAAACTTGCAATTCTGGATGAGACCGATTCCGGTTTGGATATCGATGCACTGAAAATTGTAGCAAAAGGAATAAATGTTTTTCATAATGATAAAAATGCCGTGATTGTTGTAACCCACTATCAGAGACTACTTGATTACATTGTGCCGGATTTCGTTCATGTCCTCTACGATGGCAAAATAATTAAATCGGGCGATAAAAATCTTGCACTGCAATTGGAAAAAGAAGGATATGACCAATTAATCAAAGAAGCTGCAGAAATAGAAGCATGAAACATGTTTTGAATAAATCCATGATTTTAAGGAAGGAGAACCAACAATAAAATGGCTAACTCAAATAAACCAAACATAAAAGATAAATATATTAAAGATTTTGAGCTGTTCGAAAGCAAACTGAACGGACAATCGAAAAGCTATTTGCATTCATTGAGGAAAACGGCAATCGAAAAATTCAAATCGGCCGAATTTCCTACCTTGAAAGACGAAGAATGGCGTTACACGAATGTTAAACCCATATTGCAATCGGAATTTATTCCGGCTGCAAATGCCGGTGAAATTACTCCGTCCGCCGGTGAAGCAGAAAAACATCTTTACACCGGTTTCGATTATTACAAATTGGTTTTCGTAAACGGAATTTTCCAACCAGCCCTTTCGGATATTGACGGGATTACCGGGAACGCGATTGTATCAAACCTCGGAAGTTTGAAAGAACCGGAACTCCAAAAATTAAAAACACACATGGAAAGTATCGGTGATTCCGATAACGCCTTCAATATTCTTAACAAAGCTTTTTCGGTTGACGGCGCGGTTATTTTTCTTCCGGACAATTTTATATTGGACAAACCAGTTCAGATTTTGTATTTGACCGGAAACGAAAAATCGGAAATTCTGTCCTCACCTAGAAATTTAATTGTTGCCGGTAAAAATTCACAAGCAAAAATAATAATTAACTATCAACCGTTGTTCGATGTAAAATATTTTACAAACGTAGTTACCGATGTTTTTACAGACGAGAACGCTATCATCGATTTTTACAAAATCCAGAACGAAAGCGAAAAGGCTTTTCACATCGATAAAATCGATATAACCCAAAAAGGTAAGAGTGTGGTTAGTAATTTTTCACTTTCGTTCGGCGGCGCCTTGGTAAGAAACGATATAAACGTTTTGCTCGATGATGAATATATAGAAAACCATCTTTACGGATTATATTTGGCAACCGGTACACAGCATGTGGATAATCACACTTTTATCGATCATGCCAAACCGAACTGCGAAAGTAACGAATTATACAAAGGAATTCTGGACGAAAAAGCGCGCGGAATTTTTTCGGGTAAAATTCTAGTCCGCAAAGACGCACAAAAAACCAATGCGTTTCAATCCAATAAATCCGTGTTGTTATCCGATTCGGCTACGGTCGATGCAAAACCGCAATTGGAAATTTACGCCGACGATGTAAAATGCTCGCACGGTGCAACGGTAGGACAATTGGACATGACTGCGTATTTTTATATTCTATCGCGCGGTATCCCGGCCGATTTGGCTAAATCGATGCTCATACGGGCTTTTGCCAACGACGTAATTGAGCCGATAAAAATCGCTGCACTTAAAGAACAATTAAATCATCAAATATTACAGCATTTGCATTCAAAAGACTTTTAACGGGTGAAACGGTGGAAGTAACCGAATCGACATACGGTAAAACCAGAATTTTCGATGTGGAAAAAATCAGAAACGATTTCCCTATTTTAAGCCGTGAAGTAAACGGGAAACCGCTGGTATACTTGGACAATGCCGCAACAACCCAAAAACCCTATTCCGTAATCGAAACAATTTCGCATTACTACAAATTCAACAATGCCAATATTCACAGAGGTCTGCATTTTCTAAGCGAAGTGGCTACAGAAGAATATGAGAAAGCACGGCTGAAAGTTAAGGAATTTATTAACGCTCTTAGTGCATCCGAAATTATTTTTGTGCGGGGAACCACAGAAGGAATCAATTTGGTTGCAGAATCGTTAAGCAGAAAAAACCATTTCGAAGAAGGCGATGAAGTAATCATATCGCACATGGAACATCACTCGAATATTATTCCGTGGCAATTGCTGAGAGATGAAAAAGGAATCGTATTAAAAGTAATTCCCATCAACGATAAAGGCGAATTGATTCTGGAAGAATTCGAAAAACTAATTACCCCAAAAACCAAATTTGTTTCCGTGGTTCACGTTTCCAATACATTGGGAACCGTCAATCCGGTAAAAGAAATTGTTGATATTGCACATAAATATGATATTCCGGTTTTGCTCGACGGTGCCCAAGCCACGGCACATTTGAAAATCGACGTACAAGATTTGGGTTGCGATTTTTATGCTTTTTCCGGTCACAAAATGTTCGGACCGACCGGTATTGGCGTGCTTTACGGTAAAGCCGAACTACTTGAAGAAATGCCGCCGTATCAAGGCGGGGGTGAAATGATCAGGGAAGTTTCCTTTGAAAAAACAACTTACAACGACATTCCCCATAAATTCGAAGCCGGAACTCCCAATATTGTTGGCGGAATCGGACTTGGAGCGGCAATAGATTATTTGAGGTCGTTCAACTTTACGGAGATTCACCGCTACGAACAAGAATTGCTGAAATACGGAACCAAATTGCTAAGTGATATAGAAGGATTAAAAATTATCGGAAAAGCCGAAAACAAAAATGCCGTCATCTCATTTGTGATTGACGGAGTGCACCCGTACGACATAGGAACAATAATCGATACCGACGGAATAGCAATCAGAACAGGTCATCACTGTACACAACCTTTGATTGAACGGTTCGGATTAACTGCAACTGCACGGGCTTCGTTTGCTATGTACAACAAAAAGGAAGAAATTGACAAACTTGCAGAAAGTTTAATAAGAACAATTAAAATGTTTAAGTAAACGGAAAACGGAAATGGCAGACAAAGAACAATTAAAGCAAGATGTAATAAACACATTAAAAACAATATACGATCCCGAAATTCCGGTAAACATATACGAACTGGGGATGATTTACGAATTGGACGTTGACGACTACGGCAATGTAAAAATAAAAATGACGTTAACCTCGCCAGCTTGCCCCGTGGCGGAAAGTCTGCCGGGAGAAGTAAGAAGAAAAATCGAAGCGGTTAAAGGCGTCAGAAGCGTCGATTTGGAATTGGTTTGGGATCCGCCGTGGAGCTTGGACATGATGAGCGAGGAAGCAAAACTTACATTAGGTTATCTATAACAAACAAGAAAGGTTAAATATATGTTTAACATAAATTCGAATGCACCGATGTATGATCCGGTTGCAGTTCAACCGATGAGGGACGAACTGATCTACGTCGGATTTGAAGAAGCGTTAACACCGGAAGCAGTTGACAAAGCGGTTAACCGTAATGACGGCAAAACGGTTTTGTATGTAATCAACTCGGTATGCGGTTGTGCCGCCGGCAGTGCAAGACCCGGTGTTACTTTGGCTCTTCAACATTCCAAAATTCCGGATCTGCTCGTTACTTCCTTCGCCGGGCAAGACAAAGCGGCAGTTGCTCATCTCAGAAATACATATTTGAGTAACATACCGCCTTCTTCACCTTTCATCGCTTTATTCCAAAACGGTGAAATAAAATTCGTTATGCCCCGACATCATATTGAGGGTAGAACACCCGGACAAATTGCATCGGTTCTTATTCAAGTTTTTGATGAATGTTGCACCAAACAAGGTCCTTCAATTTCAAAAGAAGATTATGAAAAACTGGTACATGCCAAAATGTGCGGTTCCAAAATTCCATTGAACAGGGCAAACTAAAATATGAAATTCAGTGCGCAGGAAGAATACGGAATACGGTTTTTAATATCCTTGGGCAAGGCTTATTACCACGGTGAAGGTAAAACCATACCGGAAATAAGCAAAGACGAAGGAATCTCACAACATAACGTTGCAAAGCTATTGAGGGTTTTACGTCTTGGCGGTTTTTTGGAAAGCGAACGGGGTCATACCGGCGGTTACACGCTTTCGCGCCCGCCCGAAGATATTATAATCGGTGATGTAATGAGATTATTGGGAGGAAAACTTTTCGATGAAGAATTCTGCAAGCACCATGCAGGCAACAGCTCTTCTTGTGCACATTCACTCGATTGTTCCACGAGGGGTTTGTGGAAACTAATCCAGAATGCCGTTGATAATGTAATTAACAATTTAACATTAAAAGATTTATTGGGACCCGAAAAACATCTTATCGAAAAAAAATCCGGCAGTGAAAAACAAGCGGTTCTGTAAACTTTTCCTCCTGCTAAACCGAACATTTATCGACCAAGTAAACAATCGATTTGTATTCAATGCCACTATGCAAAGAAAGTCCGATTTCACAAGTCTTGCTGGTTGAATACCCTGCCGAGCATGATGAGGGAATTGCCGGTTTCAGGTTTTTCAAAGCCGAGGCATTTAATTCGGGATAAGTAAATCCGCGATCGCCCGCAAAACCGCAGCACGTAACTTCTTTGGGAACAACCACATTAGTTACACAAGCCTCAGCAATACGTTTTAAAATTTCAACATCGTCCATTTTGGTTGTGCTGCAAGTAGGATGAATTGTAACAGTCTCTTCTTTTTTTACAATCTGCAACTTATCGAGCATAAATTTATCTATAAATTCTATAGAATCATAAATATTTAAATTTGTATTATTTTTAACCAATTCAAAACCTCTCATTGTTTTCACGCAAGGCGAAGTATCGAACACAACCGGATATTTTCCGTTTTCCGATGCCGTCAGTAAATATGTAGTGAGTTCCGTGGCTTTTTGATTTGCTTGCTTAACCAAACCTTTCGATGAGTAAGGCATTCCACAACAAAGGTTTTTTATATTGTCTGGATAAATCACCGAGTAACCTGCTTTTTCCAGCAAGCGGTGGAACACCGTAGCTTGAGAATTTTTTTCGGTACTGTCTTTCGGCAATCCCATCGTCCGGCTTATACAACTCGGGAAATATACTACTTTCGGTTTATTGTTTGTTATTGAAGAACCTATCAACAAATCGGCTCCCTTCGGTAAATACTTATTCCATTTGGGAATACGGTTACCGGATAATTTTCTTAATCCGCCCGAAATGCTTTCCATCAGATCACTACCCAAAACGGTATGCGCCACATGAACAAAATTCAGCAATATCCGTAAACCTTCCGTAACAAATTTGAAATTATTAGCGGTGAAAGAAGCAATTTTGGAACCGGTGGAAGTTATATTCTCCTTGCGCAATTTTTTTATCAGAGAACCGGTATCAATATCAACCGGGCAACTTAACTCGCATAACCCGTCCGTGGCGCATGTTTCGTTACCTTGATAATCGAACATTTTTTCCAGTTCAAGTTTTCTGGGTACATCCGATTTTTGGGCTGTCAACCTCGATATTTCACGGTAAACCGTAATTCGCTGGCGCGGGGTTAATGTTAAATCTTTGGAAGGGCAAACACTTTCGCAAAATCCACATTCGATGCACCGATCGATTAACGGATCGGCAACAGGTAAAGGTTTTAAATTTTTAATATGTACTTTATTGTCGTTATTTATCAATACGCCGGGACTCAAAATATTTTCCGGATCGAACAAATGTTTAATTTTCTTCATCACTTCGTATGCTTCGGCACCCCATTCATATTCGACAAACGGCGCCATGTTTCTGCCGGTTCCGTGTTCTGCTTTCAAAGAACCATCGTATTTATCGATAACCATTCGTGTCAGTTCATACATAAAAGATTCATATCTTTTAACTTCTTCACTTTTACTGAAATCGTGAAAAAAGACAAAGTGGATATTTCCCGACAGTGCGTGCCCCCAAATAATCGTGTCCTTGTAATTATGCTTTTCAAAGAGTTTTTGCAAATCGGTAACCGCTTCCGCCAATCTGGAAGTTTCGAAATTAATATCCTCAATAATTACAGTGGTTCCGGGCTCTCGTGTTTTGCAAACACTTGTAAATAAGCCTTTACGAACCTTCCACAATTTCAAATATTCGCTTTTAACCGTTGTAAATTCTACCGGCAAAACTTTATCGAGGTCATCCAATTCTTTTTTTATACGTAAAATATTTTCATTCAAAGTTTCCGTGTTGTCTGCCGAAGTTTCAATTAACAGTGCCGTTGCATTATCATCCAATGTTTTCAAGTATTCCGGCATTCCAGGTTTGTTCTCTACCGAACGCAAAGCCGTTCTATCCATAATTTCCGCGGCATCGACCGGAAGTTTTTTCAATCTCGGAATTGCATCGCAAGCTGCGCGGATACCGCTAAAAATTACCAAAGCCGAGGCTTTATTGGGTAAATCGGGTACCGTATTAAACGTAACTTCTGAAATGAAACCTAGCGTTCCTTCCGAGCCAATCATTAAATGTGTAATAATTTCAAACGGATCATCGAAATCAACCAACGAATTTAACCCGTATCCGGTTGTATTTTTAATTTTGTACTTTTGTCGTATCCTTTGGGTAAGAGCATGATTGGCTTTTACGGTTTGGCTTAACTTGGCAATACCTTCAATTATTTGCTTATGTGTATTTATAAAATCTTCTTTACTCCGTTCATCCGATGTATCCAGAATTGTCCCATCGGCAAACACAATCCGCATCGAAGCAATTGTGTTGTAACTGTTCCGCTCAATTCCGCTGGTCATTCCGCTGGCGTTGTTGGCAACAATTCCGGATATTGAAGCCGAATTTATCGATGCAGGATCGGGTCCGATTTTTCTGTTGTATTTTGCCAAGTGAGCATTGGCAAATCCACCTAAAATTGCGGGTTGGAGTTTGATTTTATTTCCATTGTCGAGAATCTGGTGACCGTTCCATGAATTATCGACTTTAACCAGAACCGAATCGGTGATTGCCTGACCGGAAAGACTTGTACCCGAGCCGCGAAAAGTTACCGGAATACCAAGTTCCCAACAGGTTTTCAGTGTTTCCGCAAGTTCGGATTCGTTTTTAACTTTAATTACCATCTGCGGAATCAAACGGTAAAAACTTGCATCCGTACCGTAGGCAAGTGTTCTAAGTGAATCGTGAAAAATTCTTTCTGCCGGAATTTTCTCTTTTAAACGGTTAAACAGTTCAAGATATTTGCCGGTAAGCATTAAAATTCCTCCTGAATTTATTTTCCGCAGACGAGTTCCACTTCTTCGATTGTTTTGGGAATGGGTTTACCAAGCACTTTTGCTCCGCCGCTTTCCACCAGAATATCATCTTCAATTCTGATTCCGCCGAAATTCTTGTACTCTTCAACTTTATCGTAATCGATAAAGTCGGGGTGTTTCTTTTCAGCTTTCCATTGATCAATTAATGCCGGTATAAAATAAATTCCGGGCTCAACCGTTACTACGTAACCGCTTTTCAATTCTTTCGCCAACCGCAGGTAAGCAAGTCCGAATTGATTACTGCGTTTAACTTTATCGTCGTAACCAACATAATCTTCACCGAAACTTTCCATGTCGTGAACATCCAATCCCATCATGTGTCCCAATCCGTGCGGAAAAAAGAGTGCGTGCGCTCCGGCAGCTACAGCTTCGTCCACATCACCTTTCATCAAACCGAGTTCTTTCAATCCCGAAGCAATTACCGTACTCGCTTTAATATGAACATCTTTGAATTTAACTCCTTCTTTAATCATTCCAATTGCTTGAAGCTGTGAATCGAGAACAATGTTGTAAATATCTTTCTGGCGTTCACTGAATTTACCGCTAACGGGAATAACCCTGGTAATATCGCTTGCATAATGCATATCTGTTTCGGCACCGGAATCGAGCAATGCGATATCGCCTTCTTTCATCAGGTTTCCGTAATATTCATTGTGCAAAATTTCTCCGTGCACGGAAAATATTGTTCCGAAAGAAGTGCCGGCTCCTTTTAAACTTGCAATTCCTTCAATCGACCGGGCAATATCTTTCTCATAAATTCCCGGTTTGGTTAATCTCATTGCCAAAAAATACATTTCGAAACTTATTTCCAAAGCCTTTTCTATTTCCGCAATTTCTTCCTTTATTTTCACCGACCTTTGCGAAACTACCGATTTTATCAGCTTTTCCGATACATATTTGTTTAAGAACTTTGCTTTTATTCCGGTAAGATCGCTCAGATAAATCAAGTTATCGGACCGGTATTGCGGAAGGAAATGAACCGTCCGGTGTTCACTAACGGCTTTGGCAACAATATCATTCAATTCAGGTAAAGATTTTGTCCGGCTCACACCAGCTTTACTTGCTTTTTCCGCCAACGGGGTATCCGGACCCATCCAAACAACATCGTCAACAGTTCTGTCGTTTCCGAATATAATTTCTTCATCTTTATCCACATCAATTATTGCTGCAAGATCGGGAAAATCCAAACCCCAGTAATACAAAAAACTGCTGTCTTGCCTGAACGGATACGGCATGCTGGAAAAATTCCGTGGAGAATTTTTATTCCCCAAAAACAAAATAATTCCCGAGCCAACCAGCTTTTTCAATTCCGTGCGCCTGGATGAATAAATTCCGGATTCAAACATTATTACCTCACAAATTTTTTAACGGTTCGTTTTATAAAACCAAAGTTAAGAAAATGAAAGATGTATAAAAAGGGAATATTCGCTTAAACTGCACGGAAACGATTTGTCATTACAGTTCTTGTTCATTAAATTAAATATTAAATAAGAATGAAACTGAATTGAAATAAAAATCGAAAAATCCGATAATGATTATAATTTACAACGAATCAGAAGGGTGAATATGAAAACCGTAAAAAAACACATAAACTTTTTACTCTTTTTATTCTCGGTTATTGCCGTAACGTTAATTTTTTCACAAAACGGTTTTTTAAATAAAACCGGTTTGCATATAAAAGAAAAAACCATATCCTCCGCTTCGCCAAAAGCTCCGTTTGAATTAAAAAAAGAACGGTATGAATTTTTCTTTAAAATGTTGAGGGATCCGGCAACCAACAAAATCCCGGAAAATATCCGTTCAAGGGAAATCGGGTATGCAAAAACACTTCCGGTCAGAAAGGAATTAGAGAAAATAGCAGGGGCAAATTTCATTTGGAAAGAAGCCGGACCAAAAGATGTTGGCGGGCGCACGCGTGCACTTGCCGTTGACGTTACAAATCCGGATGTGATAATTGCCGGTGGTGCTTCAGGTGGAATTTGGAAATCGACCGATAACGGCGCCACATGGGAAATGAAAACTTCGCCTAATCAAATGTACAGCATTACTTCAATTGCCCAGGATACAAGGGCGGGTCATACCAATACATGGTATGCAGTTGGCGGGGAATATCGCGGCGCCACTGCATCGGACAGAGGATACACGGCTTTTTACAGTGGCAACGGAATTTACAAATCAACCGATAACGGTGAGACGTGGAACTTAATTCCCGGCACTTCGAGTAATCCGGCAAAATGGGACAGTTACTACGATTGGGTTTCGAAGGTTGTTGTTTCGCCTGCTACCGGTTCGGTATTCATCGCATGCAACGGAATCGGAATTATGAAATCGTCCAACGGAGGAAGCTCGTTTAGCGTTGTACTGGGCGGGGTTAACGACCATTATTATTCCGATATAATTGCTTTACCGGACGGAACTTTGATTGCCGTTCTTTCACAAAAAGGATATAACTCAAATCCCGCAAATCAACCGGGTGTTTATAAATCCGGAAACGACGGGGCAAGTTGGACGAATATTACACCAAATTCATTCCCTGCAACTCATGAACGCAGTGTGTTGGGGGCAGCCCAGAATATTGTTTATGTTTTAACGAATGCCGGCAATGAGGATATTAAACTTTTCAAAATTGATTTGTCGGATAATTCCTCAGTTGATTTAAGTTCCAACCTGCCCAATTTTGCGGGCACAGGCGGAAAGATGGATTCGCAATCGAATTATAATTTGGTAATTGCCGTTAAACCCGACGATTCCAATTTTGTTTTGATTGGCGGCACTAGTTTGTTCAGGTCAACTGATGGATTTTCAACCCAACTAAATGATGCCAAAACGGAATGGATTGGTGGATATCACGCTACGGAATTTTTCTATCCGAATCATCATCCCGATCAGCATGCTTTGGTATTCGATCCTTCCGACCCCAACAAACTTTGGAACGGTAACGACGGCGGTTTGAGTTATACCACCGATATTACAAACGATTCGTATTCCGATTATTTTCCGTGGATAAACAAGAACAACGGTTATAAGGTCACCCAATTTTACACAGTAGCATTAGCAAGTTACGCCGACGATGAAAGAATTATGGGCGGAACCCAAGATAACGGTACACCGTTTTTTACTTACTACAGCGGACAAACAAGTAGTTCGGATGACCTAAGCTCGGGTGACGGTTCTCATGCCTACTTCGGTGCAAACTACGCTTATGTTTCAAGTCAAAACGGTAAAATAATGCGGTTAACATACAAGTCCGACGGTGCACCATATAATCCTTATACGGATGGAATCGGTTGGTCAGAAATTACACCGAATAATGCTACGGGTCAACTTTTTATAAATCCGTTTGTTATTGATCCGAATGATGAAAATAAAATGTTGTATCCTTCGGGAAACAGCTTATGGCGGAACGATAACTTGGCAAGCATACCGAATTTCCAAAACGGAACGAATACGGGTTGGACAAAATTAACAAACATCTCAATTCCCACGGGATACAATATAACCGCAATTGCCATTTCGCGGAACAATCCACAACATGTTTTATACTTTGGAGCGAGCAGTGATAACGGGGCTCCGAAAATATATAAATTAACCGATGCAAATACATCAACATCAAATGCAGCGGACATCTCCATTTCAGGCTCACCGAACGGAGCTTATGTTCACAGAATTGCGGTTAATCCGGAAAACGGTAATGAGATACTTGTTGTTTATTCAAATTATAATATTACCGGTTTATATCATTCCACCGATGGAGGAAACAGTTACTCGGCCGTTGAAGGAAACCTTACCGGAACATCTTCCAATCCCGGTCCGTCTTTAAGGTCTGCTACAATACTGCCGGTAGGCAGCGAAACGGTCTACTTGGTTGGAACAAGCACTGGTTTATATTCCACTACATTTTTAAATGGTTCCAGTACAATTTGGGTCCGGGAAAGCGACAACGGTATTGGAACTGCGGTAGTTGAATACGTTACTTCCCGTACGTCGGATAAAAAGGTTGCCGCCGGTACACACGGGCGAGGCGTTTTCACAGGCGATTTAAATGGAACAGTAGATATTAAAACCGATGCTCTTCCAAATGATTTTGTGTTGGAACAGAATTACCCGAACCCGTTTAATCCGTCGACCACCATTAAATATTCTTTGCCAAATGTAACATCACAGTTAGTGCGATTAAAAATATACGATGCACTCGGGAAAGAAATAGCTACATTGGTAAACGAAAAACAACCGGCGGGTAAGTATCAAATTACATTTAACACAAATGAAGTTTCCGGTGGATTACCCAGCGGTGTTTATTTTTACAAACTTACCGCCGGAAATTACAGTGCAGTTAAGAAAATGATTTTGATGAAGTAACATGTATTCAACCAAAGCCCGGTGCAATTGCCGGGCTTTTTTATTTAGCCGCGAATACACCCACAGATTTTCACGGATTAATGCATAGATTAACACGGATTTTTTCAATTCAAACGTTACGGTAAACACTTCCCGTCGAGCCGGAGTACGACACCCGTTTGTTTCACTTTTCAAGAACGAGTTTTCACTTATTTACCGCAACGGCTACAGTATGTATTTACTCAAATCCCTGTTCTTGACAATTTTATCCAGCTTTTCTTTAACCATTTCACCGGTTACTTCAATTGATTTGGAAGGAATTTCGTCGGGTACATTAAATAATATATCTTCCAAAAGTGTAGTTAGAATTGTGTGCAATCTTCTTGCACCGATATTTTCCACTTCTTCATTGACCAATGTGGCGGTTTTTGCAATTTCCCGTATTGCATCATCCCGGAATGTAATTTCCACACCTTCGGTTTTAAGCAATGCGGCATATTGCTTTAACAAAGCATTTTCCGGTAAAGTCAAAATTTTAATAAAATCTTCTTCGGTCAAACTGTTAAGTTCAACCCGTATAGGGAACCGCCCTTGAAGTTCCGGAATAAGGTCGGACGGTTTTGCAACGTGAAAAGCGCCGGAAGCCAAAAACAAAATATGATCGGTTTTAACCGGTCCGTATTTCGTATTAACCGTTGACCCTTCAACAATCGGGAGCAAATCCCTTTGCACACCTTCGCGTGATACATCGGGACCGCTTTTCGATTTATCGGAGCCTGCAACTTTATCGATTTCGTCTATAAAAACAATCCCCGAATCTTGCACTCTTCTAATCGCTTCTTTTTGCACTTCATCCATATCGATAAGTTTTTGTGCTTCCTCTTGCGATAATATTCTGCGCGCCTCTTTTATTGTTGTTTTCCGTTTCTTCCTTTTCTTGGGCATAATGCTGCCTACAATTTCCTGAATGTTTATGCCCATGTCATCCATACCGAACGGACCGAGGACTTGCATTCCAACTGCGCCGGTTGTGGTATCGAACTCTACCATTTTATCGTCCATCTCGCCTTTACGCAACTTTTCCCGCATCCATTCGCGGGTTTTCTCATTTTGAATAACCTCTTCCGAATTATCGCCAGCAGCCGTAACCGAACGTTTAACCGGGGGAATCAATAAATCCAAAATTCTTTCTTCGGCAAGTTTATTCGCTTTTTCCTTTACCAATTCCGTTTTTTCCTGCTTAACCATGTTAACAGCCAAATCGGTCAAATCCCTAATCATCGATTCGACATCTCTGCCAACATAACCTACCTCCGTAAACTTCGAAGCTTCCACTTTGTAGAACGGCGCTCCGGTCAGTTTTGCAAGCCGCCTTGCAATTTCCGTTTTACCAACGCCTGTGGGTCCAATCAAAATGATATTGTTAGGCATAATCTCATCCCGAATCGATTCATCCGCCATTTGTCTTCGCCATCTGTTACGCAATGCAATGGCAACCGCGCGTTTGGCTTCATCTTGACCTATAATATATTTGTTCAATTCTTTAACGATTTGCCTAGGCGTTAAATTTTCCATTTTAATTTTACTCATCTTAATACCTTATAACTAAATTACTTCAACATTAATTTTATCGTTAGTGTAAATACAAATATCCGCAGCGGTTTTCAATGCTTCGCGTACAATTTCCTCTGCAGACAGCTCCGAATATTTAACCAGCATTTTTGCGGCGGCAAGTGCGTACATTCCCCCCGAACCGATAGCGATAATGTTATCGTCCGGTTCAATAACATCGCCATTTCCTGAGACAATAAAAGTTTTATCTTCCGAAACCACCGCCAGCATTGCTTCCAGTCGCCTCAAGTATTTGTCCATTCGCCAATCTTTTGCCAATTCCACAACAGCTCTACTTACGTTTCCACTGTATTGCTCCAGTTTTTCTTCAAAACGGCCGAGCAATGTAAAAGCATCGGCGGCAGATCCGGCAAACCCCGTAAGTACTTTTCCGTTTAATAATTTCCTGATTTTTACCGAGTTGTGTTTAACCACCGTATTACCAAGAGTAACTTGACCGTCTCCCCCGATTGCCGCGGAACCGTTGTGAATTAAACCGATTATAGTTGTTGATCTTACTTTTTCTTTCAATTTTTCCTCTGAATTTTGTTTCCGAAAAATAAATAATTCTTTACTGAAACACGCAATATTTTAGGGCAAAACTTTTTCTCCCGACTTAAACGCGTTGAACCATTTATAAAACGGTGGCGTAACGGGAAATGCCAAAGTTCTACCGCCGAATCCGAAATATTTATAAACTAACATATTTATATTTTTTACTTTTATAGATTTTAATAATTCATTATTTATAGAAACGCCGTACTTTCCGGCAAGTTCAATTGCTTTGCCGGTCAGCACTTTTTCTATTTTTTTTGCTTTAAGTTTTAATTTTAATTTGTCCTTTATCTTTTCGAACGACTCCGGAGATTCGATTTGCGGTTCACGTTTACCTATAACTTTAAAAATCGAATATCCTTCGGGCAGTTCAAGGGGTCCGTAAATTTCACCGACCTCCAGCTCTCCGGCGGTTTTACCCAGTTCTCCGTACATTGTAACGGGGAAAAACCCGAACTCACCGCCTTTCTCCCTTGTCCATTTCCTTTTAGTATGTATTTTTGCAAGCTCACGGATATCTGCTCCTTCATTCAACTTTTTCAGTACTTCGGCTACAACATCCAAACTGTCGGTTAAAATTTCTATTATGTTAACTTCTTTTACGGGGGTGAATTTTTTATTTTTTTCCATAAAATATTTTTCAGCTTCTTCATCCGTTACGGTAACGGAACGAATAAGATTTCTTTTGTATAACTGCGCGAGATAATTATCGCGCCACATTTGTGTATACGGTTTAACATCAGGTGAAGAATTTAATCCTTTGCCGTATCCTTCCCTTGCCAGCAGTTCCATCTCAATAAATCTTTTTACTCTTGAGTTTAATTGCGCTGCAACGGTTTTGGGCTCAGTTGAAAAAGTGTAAAATCCTTCGAACATAAATTCACGCAGGAATTGTTTGAGAGTTACCTTTTTTCCGGGGAATTTGATAAACGGCATGTTTAGCGAGTCGCCACCGAATTCATGTTCGATATTAGTTAAATTATTTGAATCGAATATTATTTTTTCGCCTTCTCTAATTTTTGCAGAATTTCTATTCTTCTCCAATTCGGAAACCAGTTTGTCAACCAAACTCCAGAATATCGTACCGTCGGCACTTACTTGTTTGCCTTGAAAAAAATTACGGTAAAATTTTTGGTAAACCCTGTCTTCCGCCCTCTCTTTTTCGGTTTTGATTACCTCGCGTTTAATGTCTTCGAGCGATTTGTTTTTGGGCAACGTTTTTTCGCCGGTGCTTTGAAGTTTAAAAATATACCAACCGTCGGGAGATTGAATTGGCGCTGTAAATCCGCCGGGTTCAAGATTGTAAAGCGTATCTTCAACATCTTCGAACATTTTTCCGTATTCCACTTTGTACGGCTGTTCGAACGATTCGGTTCTTCCGCTCAGCAAACTCTCGAACGATGCTCCGTTTAACAGGCTTTTATAAATCCGTTCGATTTCATCCTTGTTTTGTGAATAAATGTAATTAACATTCAAAACCTTGCGGTATTTTTTTAAACCGGATTTTATTTTTTTCGGATCAACCGTAACATTATTTTGTATTTCGTTTTTATATAATGCATCCCGCACATACATTTTTTCCATCGCCGGAAAAGTATATCGCATTATTTCGGTTGTATCGAGCTTTAAACTTTCCGCTTCCTGGGCAAAAAGCTTTTCGGCAATAATTGTGTAAAGCAATTCTTTCTTTTTTTGATCGATATTGGTTTGGTTACGGTTCAACTGGGGCACAAATTCAAAACGTTCGACAAACTCTTTTACGGTTATATTTCTGTTTCCCGCTTTCGCAATGATTTTGTTTCCGTTTTGTGCATTGGAAAAACCACTGAGCAGAATAAGAAGAACAAGGGAATGTTTAAGTAATTTCATTTTTTTCGCCAGTGTATTTCTGAGTGAAAATTTTATACGGCACAATAGCCGGCACATTCTTTTTATAGTCAATGTATCTTACACCGAACCTTTCGATAAGTTTCTTTTCTTCGAACTTCGATCCGATTACAAAATAAGCCGTCATTGCCAAAAAGAAAATCAAGTAGAAAAAATCCATTTGGGGGCGCAAACCCAAAAACAATATTGAGAAAAAATAAATGGGATGCCTGCTGTAATGAAAAGGACCGCGCACAATAAAAGTTAAACGTTCGTCAAGCTCTCCGGGATTGTACGTCCCGTTAAAATATCTTTTTATTTGGGTTATTCCCAAAAATTCTTTCGCATCCACAAAAGAAACAGCCCACAAAAATCCGGCTAAACTTAAAATTTGTAATATCAGAATTATAATATCATAAGGATAATCCAAATCGTAAATGTAAACATCGGGTTTCGGGGAAAAATAATAAACAGCTAAAAAAATTATTGTGGAAAACAGATTATAAAACAATCTGTAAAAAGCGATTTTATTGCCGTACTTTTGCAAAATCCAACGTTTTACTTTATTAGAGGCAAGCACGGAATGTGAAATTCCGAATATTGCGAACAGTCCGGCAATAACAATGCCGTCTAAAATTAAATTCATAATTCCTTTCTTAACCTGGCAACGGGAATTTTCATTTGTTCCCTGTATTTTGCCACCGTTCGCCTCGCAATGTGAATGCCTTTTTCTTTCAACATCTTGGCAATTTTATCGTCGCTGTACGGCATGTTTTTAGGTTCGTTATCGATTATTTCTTTTATTAATTCTTTAATATGTTTGTTGGATATTTCACTGCCCGAATCGGTGGAAAGACCTTCGCTGAAAAAGTATTTCAATTCGTGTATTCCAACGGGACTTTGAACATACTTGCCGTTTACAACCCTGCTGATTGTGGAAATATCCATCCCTATTTCATCGGCTATATCTTTGTAAATCATCGGTTTCAATGCTTTCGGACCATATTCGAAAAAGTCGTATTGCTTTTCGACAATTGCCCGCATAATTTTCATAAGTGTTTCGCGGCGTTGCTGTATTGAAGCAATAAACCATTTTGCCGATTCGAACTTTTCCCGTAAAAATTTATGTGTTTCCTTTTCGCGCTTGCTGATTTTACGTTTGCGCTTTTTGCTGTTCAACATCTCCAAATATGTTTTGCTTATCGTAACCGAAGGAACGCTTCTGTCGTTAAGTGTGATTATGTAATTATCATCAACCTTTTCGATAATAAAATCGGGTGTAATTTGATTTGCTTCCGGTGTATCTATCGAACCGGCACCGGGTTTAGGGTTCAGCTTTTGGATAAGATCCAAAGTTGCTTTCAGCGTTTCGCGGCTTAAATTCATTTTTTCTTGAATCACATTGAAACGTTTATTTACGAAATCATCGTAATGCTCACTTAAAATTTTCTCGGCCAAATAAGAGTAATACGGATCGAACGAAGAATTGCGGATTTGTACCAATAAGCATTCTTGCAAATTGCGCGCCGCTATTCCAACCGGTTCGAGTGTTTGAATTTTTTGCAGTACTTTTTCGGCATCTTCCAACGATACTTCAACATGTTCGAACAATTTCAAATCTTCAACTATTTTTTCCAAATCTTCCCGGAAATATCCGTCCTTATCCAAACTGCTGATAATCACTTCACCAAGAATTATTTGTTCTTCGGGCAAATCGAGCATGTGCAATTGTTCGAGCAATCTTTCCTGCAACGAAACCCGCACGGGCGATTGCGGGTGTACATTGTCTTCATCGTCCGGACTACGGTTAATTCTGTTCTCTTCTATTTCGTCTTCATTCATAAAATCTTCAACGTCAAACTCGTCTTCGGTTTGTTCAACCGTTTCTTCCACTGTATCATCGGCTTTTTCTTCGGGCGATTCATCTTTTTGATCGAGTGTAAGTTCCATCTCCTCCGTTTGGGTTTCTTCCAAAATCGGATTGAGCTCCAATTCCGTCTTTATCCTCTGTTCCAAAGCCAGTGTGTTCAATTGCAATAATTTTTGATATTGTATTTGTTGCGGTGAAAGTTTTTGCGTTTGTAGTAACTTTTGATTTAACGATAACATTTTTTATTTCCCGTTTACTTCCTTTAATTTTGAATAAAATTGCTTTCCGTAATTTCTGATTAATGCATTTTTGAGAAAATCGAGAACTTTAACGTTCTCTTTACTGCCTTTTTCCACTGCAGGCTTGCATTCCTGATATTCCTCGTATCGCAAAACAGGTCCGCCGAATTCCGAAACCCTTACCGGAAACAAATGACACGAAACCGGTTTGGGAAAATCTATTTCCCCTTCGTTATATGCCTTTTCTATTGCACACTTTGCAATATCACCATCGTAATAAACAAAAACGCAATCCTTACTTTTAATTGAACGGACAAGTAACGTTCCTTCTTTCTTTTCCCAAAACCCGTTTTTCTTAATTTCTGCAACACTTTTGGGCGATAAATATTTATAAACTTTATCTAAAACCGGTGTAATTTCCTCAATCTCATCATCAAGCAAAGGTGCGCCGTAATCACTTTTCATCGTACAACAAGCGCCTTTACATTTTGCAAGATCGCAAACAAATTTGCGTTCGAAAAGTTCCCGGGAGACCAAAATCCCGTTTATATCGTAAAATTTACCGTTCATAATGTTTGGAATGCTTTTTGCTAAAATAGTAAATTTAAAATGTTTTACAAAGTTTGGTGAATTTTACGGCTACTGTCAAACGTTACGCTCCGGTTTACCGCCCAAAATTAAAATAGTACTTGTATATCTCTTATAAAAATGTAGATTTACTAATATAAAATTTTATTTGTTTTGTAAATCGAATTGAATTGTTTCATTTAGCATAGGAGAGAATATGGCAATTATAAAACCGTTTAATGCAGTCCGCCCCGATCCGAAAGTTGCCCATTTGGTAGCAAGTGTTCCATACGATGTGGTTAACAGAAAAGAAGCCGCCGAATTGGCGAAGGGCAATCCGGTAAACTTTTTAAGAGTTACACGTTCCGAAATTGAACTTGACGAAAGTGTAGATCCGTATGACAAATCCGTTTATGAAAAAGCCCGCGAGAATTACCTCCGTTTGAAAAAAGAAGCTCCGATGCTGCAAGATGATACGCCGCACTTTTATTTATACAAACTCGTTTGGGGCGAGCAAGAGCAAACGGGAATTGCCGCAACTTTCTCCGTTGAAGATTACAATAACGACGTAATAATGAAACACGAAAAAACAAGAAAAGTAAAAGAAGACGATCGCACGAATCACATTGTTACCACTAAAGCCCAAACCGGCGCAGTATTTTTAACGTACAAAGGTGTTGGTAAAATAAACGAAATTGTTGACAAAACCGTTCGCGAAACGGAACCCCTTTATGATTTTACAGCCCCCGATTCGGTAAAACATACTGTTTGGATTTTACCCGACGAATATAACGAAACGATTCAATCCGGAATAGCAAATGTAGATAAATTGTATATTGCCGACGGTCACCACCGCGCGGCAAGCGCGGCAAGAGCGCAAAAAGTTTTGGCGGCTAACAATCCCAACCACACTGGAAACGAGGAATATAACTTTTTCCTTGCCGTATTGTTTCCGGCGGAGCAATTGAAGATATTGCCATATAACCGTGTGGTGTTCGATTTGAACGGAAACACGGAAGAAGAATTCCTTGAAAAAGTAAAAGAAAATTTCACGGTAGAAAAAACGGACAATCCCTCTCCGCAAGAAAGAAGAACAACCGGGATGTACTTAAACAAACAATGGTATTTGTTGAAACCGAATGAAAACGTAAAAGAAGGCAAAACCGTTGGGGAAAATCTCGATGTAAGCATACTACAAAATTATTTACTTCAGCCGGTTTTGGGAATTGACGATCCCAGAACAAGTGATAAAATAGATTTTATCGGTGGTATACGCGGAACGGAAGAATTGGAAAGACTGGTAAACGAAGGCAAAGCAGCCGTTGCATTTTCCATGTATCCCGTTTCGGTGGATGATTTGATAAATATTTCCAACGCCGGTGAAACAATGCCTCCCAAATCGACTTGGTTCGAGCCGAAATTACGGGACGGTCTGCTGGTGCATGAAATTTAGATTAATAAATTAGATAATTGTAAATATAGGTTTTAATTAATAAAATTATAAGGAATCCGGATATGGAAAAAAGAGTTTATAATTTCAGTGCAGGTCCCTCCGTTCTACCCGAAGAAGTTTTGAAACAAGCGCAGGAAGAACTGCTCGTTTACCCGGGCGCCGGAATGTCGGTTATGGAAATGAGTCACCGTTCGAAAAATTTCAATGATATATTTGTTGCTGCGCAAAACGATTTGAGAAAATTATTGGACATTAGCGACAATTACACAATACTGTTTCTGCAAGGCGGCGCAACACTGCAATTTTCGATGGTGCCGCTTAACCTTATGCCGCCGGCAAACAAAGCCGATTACATAGTTACCGGTGCATGGTCGAAGAAAGCGGTCAAGGAAGCCAAACGCGTTGGTGAAGTTAATATTGCCGCAACTTCGGAAGATTCCAACTTCACTTACATTCCGAAAGAATTTAACTTAAGTGAAGATGCCGCTTACGTTCATTTTACTTCGAACAATACGATTTTCGGAACTCAATTCAAAACCGAACCGGAAACCGGAAACATACCGCTGGTTTGCGATGCTTCATCCGATATACTTCATAAAAAAATTGATGTTAACAAGTACGGATTAATTTACGCCGGTGCACAGAAAAATATGGGTCCGGCCGGAGCAACCCTTGTAATTATCCGTAACGATTTGCTCGAACGATCTTCGGATGAACTGCACACTTATTTGAATTATAGCATCCATGCAAGTAAAAATTCACTTTACAACACTCCACCTGCTTACACGGTTTATATAATAGGATTGGTTTACAAATGGCTGTTGAACATGGGCGGACTTGACGAAATGTATAAACGGAACGTGGAAAAAGCGGAAATTCTTTACAATTACATTGACGAAAGCGACGGATATTACCGCGGTACCGCTGCTAAAGAAGACCGCTCGCTTATGAATGTAACATTCAGAATGGCAACCGAAGAATTGGAGAAAAAATTCATTGCAGAAGCTACGGAAAAAGGTTTTGTAGGCTTGAAAGGTCACCGTTCGGTGGGAGGATTGCGGGCTTCAATTTATAATGCTTTCCCTAAAAAAGGCGTGGAAGATTTGGTTCAATTTATGAGCGATTTCAAAAAAAATAATTAAATTTAATCCGCCGGTTTTTCTTTCCGGAAACCGGCGGCAAACCAGAGGCGCTTATGAAAAACATAATGTTACTTTTGCTGGCAATCGCATTTCTTTTTTCCTGCTCGAAAGAGGAGAAAAAACTTACACTTAAAAATCCGGAGGTCTTTTCGTTTTACGTGGACGATTCGTGGGAAGTTACTGCAACCGCCTTCGCAGAAGGTTTTAAGGTAAATAAAAACGGTGATAATAATTACGTTAACCTCTTTTATCAAGTAGATTTGATTACTCCGGAAGGTGATACAGTTAAACAAATAGATTTGGGAACGATTGAAGAAGTTCAAAAAGATGAAGAGGAAGAGGTGAAAATAGAATCGCAAATCGCTTTGGGTTCTAATTTCAAAGAAGGAAAATACAAACTGGTTATCGACGTAAAAGATTTACTCTCCAATCAAGAAACCAAAACCGTTAAAGAAATAAATCTAACAAAAGAATAGGTGAATAAAATGGATGTTTCGAAAATAATGAAAGAAGCATCTGGAATTGCCAGGCAAGCGGGGAAAATAGGCAGAACGGCAGGTAAAATTGCGGGGAGGAATGTGGAGCTTTTCACCGGTGCATCTAAAAAAACGATTAAAAAACTTGCCAAGGATGCCGAAAAAGATTTGGATGAACTGGAAAATCAATTTGCGGATTTCCAAAAATCGGTGAAAAAGGCAATTAAGAAAATCAAAAAAGAGTTGAAGGATATTTAACAGCTCTGTACTTATCCCGTTTACAGCGAATACCCCGATTTTCACCGGTATTTTTATTGCAATTGCCAAAACGTTTACTCCTGTTAATCCGGAGTATTACAGTACAAGTTAATATTTGTATTCATCGCCTAATTTGTCATTCCCGCAAAAACGGGAATCCCAAAGGTATTATTATTGTAATTTTTTTATTTTAAATATTTTGAAAACTTATTAATTTATAAATCAAGTAATAGATTATATCTTACATACATTATGGGATATTTAGAATTATCCACAACCGAACTGGCAAAAATTGTTTCTTCCGCGTTCGCCGTTGACATAACGAATGCTAAGGGCTTATCGAACGGAATATCATTTGATATCGAACCGGGGATAAAACTTCTTCCGAAAACCATTCCTCTTAAGATTGTATTTGTTGAGTTTGATGATGAAAACGAAATTCTCATCTTCGAAATTCTTCCTAACAAAGACAGTAGAATTCTTAGAAAAAGCTTTGGACTCATGATGAAAACGCTTCCGAAATTGCTATCGGACGATATGCCGGAAGGAATAGAACTTGAAAATAATTATTTATACATAATGCCTTCGGAAATATTTTATCAACCGGGAGTGGAAATATATATAACCGATGCAAAATTGAAATCTAGAAAATTGCAAATCAGTTTCGATATCGATTATGAGTGATAAAATTTTCCAGTGGTGTGTGGACATTCTTGAATTTATGGCCGATAAGTTAAATATAAGCTATCAAAAATTAAACGTTATTCTTTTTGTGGTTATTATGCCTATTGTATTTATTGTGCTTTTGGTTTTACTTTTTATCAAGTGCGGATAAATACAAAGATTCCAATATGTTACTTAACCCATCGTCAACCAATTCCGGAAATTCGATTTACATTCCATCCACTTCAATCCCCGATTATCAATTACCGGTCACTGATTACTCATCACAGATCACTGATTTCACCCGGAATTTATATCCGCAGTTCGAAAAAACCGCGTTACGTTTTTACCGCTTCTTCTAACGGATTTAGTTTTTCATCCTTATAAATTAAAACCCGCCCAGAAACGGCATAAATTTCGCTCCGATAAACATTAACAAACCGAATCCGATCCACAAACCGAAAATCATTATGAAATACTTACCCGTGCTATCGGATTTAAACATCTTCGCATAAGCAACACTAACAACGGCATAAAACCAAATTGCGAAAATATCGAGTTTGCTCAGAAGAAACCCTGCTATTGTTGTCCGGTCGTAATCGAGTAATGTTGCAAGACTCAAATCCATGAACGGTCTGTCCATCGAAAGCGCCAAAATAACCAACACAATAACTTGCACTATTGAAATATAATGTGGCAGACCGTAAGCAACCATGGAAGTTGAGTAAGTTCCATCACCACCGAGTGCAAATTTTGCAAATAGAAAAAATATTCCGGCAATGATGAAAAATGTGATAAACGTATATAGCAGAGGACCGACGAAAGAGAGAATCGGACTGCCCATGCTTCTTTCCATATTATCGCGGATTTTTTCAAGTTGTTCATCCGCTTTTTCCTGGGTAAGCTTCCCCGATTCAACCGCTTTTTGCAGATTTTTTTCAACTCGGGTAATCGACTTTTCCATAACTATCGATTTGATAACCGGATTACTCATCATTGCCAAATTGGCTGCAACCGAAACAATTATCAATAAAATTATAGGAATCAACCAATCGGAATTTTTAACCGCAAATTTTGAAATTACCGAAAAAGTTTTTGCCGGCTCGGTAAATACTCCCACCATTTTATCAATGTGACTTAATTCCTCAATTTGTTCGTTAGCGGAAGCTTGTTCATTCATTCCGTCCATTATTTTCTCCTTCTGTTGTTCACAAACGTAAATTTTAATTTACTAATATAAATATTTACGGATAATAAGACGTATCAAATTTACCTCCGTTTCATTGGGTTTTGAAAACTATGATTCCCGCCAAACCTTGTGTAAATATAATACTTAAAACCGTCAACGGCATCCAAAAATCACCTATTTTTATTCCGTTAAGTTCAAAACCGGAGAGATAATAAATTGCAACCACAAACAAAATCGATAATCCCAAAGTCAAATTGCCTATTTTGTAAAATAATTGCTGCTCCCGCTCATCCAATTCCGGTACTTTTTTTATTCTCATTAAAACAGGCAACAAAGCAAATAACGCAAATAAAGAATAACCTTTTTCTCCGAAAAAGAAAATTCCGGCAGCACATATTACGCTTGCAATCACTTGAAAATAAAATCTGAATAACATTTTTATTCCTCCTCCGATAGTTGAAAAATATCTTCCACACGGCAGTTTAAAACTTTTGCCATTTTTAAAGCCAGTTTTACGGACGGATTGAATTTCCCTTTTTCTATTGCATTAATCGTTTGTCTGGAGACCCCCGTTTTTTTTGCCAATTCTTCTTGTGTGATGTCTCCGTTTTCCAATCTTTTCAATTTTAATTTGTTTGTAAGTTCTTTTTCCATAACCTCCTCAATTTTCCACTCCAAATGTAATGATTTCTTTACAAAATGTCAAGTAAACTTTACAATTTTTTTGAATTAAAAATACCAAACTCAATATATTTTGCTTGCCAAAGTAGGTTCAATAAAGTATGTTTCAAATAAAAAAGGTAATTTTTATGAAAACGATAATCGAGCCGTTCAAAATCAAATCGGTCGAACCGATCAAATTTACCACCCGCGATGAACGTGAAAAAATATTAGAAAACGCCGGATACAATCCGTTTTTAATTCATGCTGAGGACGTTATAATAGATTTACTAACCGACAGCGGAACATCGGCAATGAGCGCCAAACAATGGTCGGCAATTATGGAAGGAGACGAATCTTACGCCGGCTCGAAAAGTTTTTACCGGTTTGAATCGGTTGTAAAAAAAATTACGGGACATAAAATTGTAATTCCAACTCATCAGGGAAGAGCGGCGGAAAAAATTTTGTTTTCAATTGTTGGGGGTAAAGGCAAATTCATCCCGAATAACACACACTTCGATACGACACGCGCAAATGTTGAATTTACCGGAGCCGAAGCGGTCGATTTATTGAATGAAACGGGCAAACATCCCGAAATCAAAGCCGATTTCAAAGGAAATATGGACGTTGAAGCTCTGGAAAATTTTATCCGGAAAGCCGGGAAAGAAAACGTTCCCCTTGTGATGATTACAGTTACGAATAATTCCGGCGGCGGTCAACCGGTTTCAATGCAAAATATAAGGGATGTAAAATCGGTGTGTGAAAAATACGGTATTCCACTTTTCCTCGATGCTTGCCGGTTTGCCGAAAATGCCTACTTCATTAAGAAGCGGGAAAAAGGTTACAAAAATAAATCGATTCTGGAAATTGCGCAGGAAATGTTTTCTTATGCCGACGGGGCAACAATGAGTGCAAAAAAAGATGCACTTGTTAATATCGGCGGATTCCTTTCGATGAACGACGAAAACCTCGCAACTCAATGCCGGAATTTACTGATTGTTACCGAAGGTTTTCCCACTTACGGTGGACTTGCCGGGCGCGACCTCGAAGCGGTAGCACAAGGTCTCGAAGAAGTGCTCGACGAAAATTACCTGCAATACCGTATCCGCAGTACCGAATATTTGGGTGAAAAACTTACTTCGGCCGGAATTCCGATAATCGAACCGCCGGGCGGACACGCAATTTACATCGATGCAAAAAGGTTTCTGCCTCATGTTCCGCCTCATCAATATCCGGGACAATCGATCGTTTGCGAAATTTACATAAACGGTGGTGTGCGCGCTGTGGAAATAGGAAGTGTTATGTTCGGGAAATATCACCCGGATACCGGCGAACTTATTTCCCCGCCAATGGAATTGGTAAGACTCGCAATACCGCGCCGCGTTTACACACAAAGCCATATCGACTACGTGGCGGAAGTTTTAATAGAAACTTTCGAAAAAAGAAATAAATTGAAAGGTTACGAAATCGTTTACGAAGCACCGGTTTTACGGCATTTTACGGCTCGATTTAAACCTTTAAAGTGAGAGACAAAATGAATTTTATTCCATACTTTAAATTTTCTGACGGGAACCAAATTTGGAGATTGCTAATTTCCGGTTCGGACAAGTTGATTGTTGAAACCCGCAACACGGCTAAAAAAGAAGTTTTTTTCAGCTGCATCGATCTTGAATCGGGCGAAGAATTATTCAAAGATTTACAGCTTGAGGAAAAATACTGGATTGGTATTGAAAAAATTCACGACGATATAATTTTCTTTCACCGGTTCGTAAAACCCGATATGCCCGGACACCGCGAAATTATTGCATTCGATATCAATTCCCAAAAAATTTTGTGGCAAACAAATGAATTTACATTCCTGTTTATTTACAACGATAAACTTTATGCATCCAAAGAATTGTTTGAAGGGAACAAATTTTTTATTTTGGATTATAAAACGGGTGCGGTTATAGACGAACTTGATACTGACATGAACGAACTGAACAGCCTGAAGAATATTGCGGAACAAGAAACCGATTACGGCAATTATGTTTTCACTGAAAAATTCGAAAACGACAACCCTCATATTCCGGAGAAAATCAAAAACTATATAAATAAAGAGACAGAGGGAAAAATATTTGTAGGAAATATCGAATTTGCCGGTATTGAAAAATTGCTTTTGTTCAATTTTCACGAAAGAACCGGTGAGGATAAGTTAACAAATAAATTTTACGCTATCGATACAGATTCGGGTGAAACATTATTTTCCGATATCCTAAATTTGAATACAAACGCTTATGCACCCGATTCGTTTTTCTGCTATAAAAATTTTGTATTGGTCTTAAAAGAAAAAAAAGAAGTAGCTGTTTTTAAAACCGGTTGAATTTTCAATTAGAGGGGGGACAGAAGATGGCGATAACCAATCTTGAAGAACGTAAAATTCTTTTAAGTGCAGCCCGGAAATCCATACAATCCATTTTTACCGGCGAAGAAATTCAAACACCCGATTATGAAAAATATCCGGTTCTGAAAAAGCATCTCGGTGCTTTTGTCACTCTTACAATAAATAAACGTTTACGCGGATGTATCGGATATATAACATCGGACAAACCGCTTTTTGAAACGGTTTGCGATGCCGCTATTAGTGCCGCTATAAACGATCCGCGTTTTCCACCTCTATCCGGAAACGAACTGGATTTGATTGATATAGAGATCTCAATCCTTTCCGAACCGTTCCCGATGAATTCGTACGACGATATTATAGTTGGCAAACACGGATTGATTTTGGAAGAACCGGGCAGAAGAGCTTTGTTATTGCCGCAAGTCCCGATAGAACATAACTTGAACAAAGAGCAATTCCTGAGCGCTCTTTGCGAAAAAGCCGGACTTTACGGTGATTGCTGGAAACAAAAACAACTTAAAATAAGTCTTTTTACTGCGGAAGTATTTTCGGAAAAAGAATTGGGGGTGAAAAATGAATACAATTAGGAAACCTGCGGTTGCCGGTATGTTTTATCCCGGCGATCCCGGCCAATTGGCAAAAGAAGTTGAATTGTTACTTGAATTATACAAACCGGCAAAGGACTACGGTAAAGTTTACGGATTGGTCGCACCACATGCAGGTTATGTCTATTCGGGTAAGACCGCTGCCTACGGTTACAATACACTTGCAGGAAAAGATTATAAAACGGTCGTGGTAATTTCACCCAGTCACAGGGAATATTTCCCGGGCATATCAATTTACAGCGGCGATGCTTACGAAACACCGCTGGGTATAGTAGAAATCGATAAAGAACTCCGCGAAAAATTGATTAATAACAGCAAAACGATATTTGCCGGTGTGCAAGGTCACCGCGCCGAGCACGCATTGGAAGTTCAACTTCCGTTTTTGCAAACCGTATTGAAGGATTTTAAACTTTTGCCCGTCGTTATGGGCGATCAAAGCAGAATTTTCGTGGATGAATTGGCAAACAGCTTGGCGGAATTCACAGACGATAATACTTTAATTGTTGCAAGTTCCGACCTTTCCCACTTTTATCCGCGCACTCAAGCCGAAATATTGGACAGCCGTGTTGAAAAACATATTAACGATTTTGATTACGAAGGATTACAGAACGATTTGGAGCGCAGAACTTGCGAGGCATGTGGCGGCGGCGGTATCGTTTCTACATTGAAAGCATTGGATATGAAGGATGTTCAACATTCCGAAGTGATTTACCGGAACGATTCCGGAGAGACGACCGGCGATACTTCTGAAGTTGTTGGATATTTGTCCGCTGTTATGTATAACTGAACGGAAAA
>Ga0256841_1000590_pt1 | contig 35946 bp, 30 predicted proteins | sample 356308metaG_FD_185971 | JGI IMG/M metagenome (GOLD analysis project Ga0256841, IMG submission 185971) | Hydrothermal vent microbial communities from Mid Atlantic Ridge, Atlantic Ocean - 356-308 | ecosystem: Environmental > Aquatic > Marine > Hydrothermal vents | place: Atlantic Ocean: Mid... | reverse complement strand
CGGCCGCCAGGCGCTGATCACCTCCATCAACGCCATCGAAGAGGCAGTGGCCGGCCGTGCCGGCACGCGCATCGTACCGGATCCGTCCGTCTAAAGTTCGGCCGGCCATTCGCCGAATAAGAAAAAGGGACATCCGCAGCGTTGCCGGTCGATACCGGCCGTATGCCAAAACCCGTCGTCTTTCGCAAAAACGAGGTATCCCATGACCATCATCGTTATTCTTCTCGGACTGTGCGTCCTGCTGGCCGGCGCCATGGTGCTGATGTACAACGGCCTGGTGCGTGCCAGGAATCTGGTGCAGGAGGGCTGGAGCGGCATCGACGTACAGCTCAAACGGCGCGCCAACCTGATCCCCAACCTGGTCGAAGCCGTCAAAGGCTACATGCGGCACGAACGCGGGCTGCTGGAAAAGGTCACTTCCCTGCGCAGCCAGAGCCTGAAGGCCAGCGACGTCGCCGACAAGGCCCGGCTGGAAGGCGCTCTGTCGCGCTCGCTGGCCAGTGTGCTGGCCGTGGCCGAAGCCTACCCGGACCTCAAGGCCAACCAGAATTTCCTCGATCTGCAGGCACAGCTGGCCGCTGCTGAAGAAGAAATTCAGCTGGCACGGCGCTACTACAACGGTACGGTACGCGACCTGAACACTAAAATCGAATCTTTCCCCAGCAACATGATCGCCGGATTTTTCGGTTTTAAAAAAGCCGAATTTTTCGAAATCGAGGATCCCGGCGACCGCCAGGTGCCCAAAGTGCAGTTCTAGCCGCACCTGTCTGCATCCCCCGGGGCGCAACCTCGTTACGGAGTACATATGAACCGCGATCATACAGCAACTCTGCTAGGCGTTTTATTCAGCATGCTGATCCTTGCCGGGTACAACCCGGGTGCATGGGCCGCGCAAGCGGAGCGCATTCTCGTTTTTGACAGCCATATCCAGGTGGCCGCCAGCGGGGCACTGACCGTCACCGAAAACATCCGCGTGGTCAGCGCCGGCCAAAGGATCCGCCACGGCATCTACCGGGATTTCCCCACGCGCTACACCGATCGCCACGGGCGCACCCACCGCGTGAGTTTCAAAATAATGCGGCTCTTGCGCGACGGCCGCCCCGAAGCCTACCATATCCGGCAGATGTCCAACGGCCTCCGGATCTACATGGGCAAGAAAAACCGCCGGCTGCCGCCGGGGACCCACACCTACACGCTTACCTACCGCAGCGAGCGGCAAATCGGATTTTTCGCCGACTACGACGAACTCTACTGGAATGTCACCGGAAACGGATGGGCCTTTGCCATCGACAAGGTCCGTGCTGTAGTTGCACTGCCGCCGGGCGCCGAGGTGCAGCAACAGGCCGCTTACACCGGCCGTTTCGGCGGCAAAGGGCAAGATTTCGCTTTGCGCATCGACGACAGCGGCAATCCGGTTTTTGTCACCACGCGCGCTTTGGGCCCCCGTGAAGGGTTGACCATCGCCGTGGCCTGGCCCAAGGGATTCGTGGCCGAACCCACGCGCCTGCAGCGTCTGCTCTTCAGCGTCGAAGACAATCTTGGGTTTTTCCTGGGGCTTGCGGGGCTCGCCCTGGTGTTGCTCTACTATGCCCTTGCCTGGCTGCACGTGGGCCGCGACCCGGCCAAGGGAACCGTTATCCCGCTGTTTGCGCCGCCGGAGGGTTTTTCACCGGCCGCCGCCCGTTTCGTGCGCCGCATGGGATTCGACCACAAGGCCTTTGCCGCCGCGGTGGTCGATCTGGCGGTCAAAGGCGCGCTGAAAATTGAGGAAAATGAAAAAAAGATTTTCACTTTGGAAAAGCGTGCCGCCGGCCAGCCGAACGGGCTGTCCAAAGGCGAGCGCAAGATCCTGGAACAACTCTTCGGCACCGGGCAGCGTATCGCGCTGAAAAACACCAACCACACCACGATCCAGGCGGCCGTCCGCGCTTTGAAAAAAAGCCTGAACGCGGAGTTTGCCAGGATTTTCTTTCGCCGCAATTCCGGCTACCTGGTGCCGGGCATCGGCCTGTCGCTGGCAACCCTGGGAGCGCTGATTCTCACCGCGCAAGATGTGGCCGGCGCCGCCTTCATGGGATTGTGGCTGGGCATGTGGACCGCCGGCTGCACCCTGATCGGCATTAAGGTCGTCAATGCCTGGCGGAGCGTCCGCGGAATCGATTTCAACACGCTGCTGCCGGGCATCGGAGCGGTGGGCATCAGCTTGTTTGCGCTGCCCTTTTTCGGCGGAGAGATTTTCGGCCTGATTCTCTTTGCGCGGGCCGTCACATTTCCCGCGGCGCTTCTTTTTCTGTTGATCATCACGTTAAACGTGCTATTTTATCATCTGATCAAGGCCCCCACGCTGCGGGGCCGCAGGATCATGGACCAGATCGACGGTTTCCGCCAATTTCTGTCGGTGGCTGAAAAAGAGCGTCTGAATATACTCAACCCCCCGGATAAGACTCCGGAACTGTTTGAAAAGTATCTACCCTATGCCCTGGCCCTGGATGTTGAGAACCAGTGGAGCGAGCAGTTTGCTGATGTACTGGCGGCCAGCGGCGGCACGCAGGATGCCTACCGGCCGGCCTGGTACGCGGGGACCCGCTTTTCGGCGGGAAACCTCAGCGGATTCGCCTCCGGGCTGGGCGGTGCTTTCGCCGGCGCCATATCGGCCGCGTCACAGTCACCGGGCTCCTCGTCGGGCAGTGGCGGCGGTGGTTTCTCCGGAGGGGGGGGTGGCGGAGGTGGCGGGGGAGGGTGGTAAGCCGGCCCTGCCACCAACCGGCCATGCCGCACGCAGCAGGCCAGGCTTTTTAAGGAAGAACTCAAGTGCCTGATGCCACCGTGACCGCCAGTCATGACCTGCCCCTGCCGGCGGCGCTCTTCACCATTTTCCTATGCGCCCTTTTCGGCGCCAATGCAGTGGCCATCAAGATCAGCCTGGCCGGCCTGGGGCCCTTTACCAACGCCGGCATCCGTTTCGGCATATCGACGGTGGTGATTTTCTTCTGGGCGCTTATCGGTAGGCGCGGCCTGCGTATCCGGCGCGGCCGAATGCCCGCCATGCTCACCGTCACCCTGTTCTTTGCCGCCCAGCTGTCGCTGTTTTACCTGGGCCTGAGCAAAACCAACGCCTCGCGCGGCACGCTGCTGGCCAACCTGCAGCCTTTCTTTACCCTTTTTCTGGCCCATCTGTTCATTCCATCCGACCGCATTACCATCCGCAAATTAATCGGTATCTGCCTGGGATTCAGCGGCGTGGCCTTCGTCTTCATGGAGACCGCCGGCATCACGGCCGACTTTCGCACCGGCGACCTGACCATTTTGTGCGCCACTTTTCTGTGGGCCTGCAGCGCGGTATACGTCAAGCGCATCATCCACGATTTTCAGCCCTTCCAGTTGGTGCTCTACCCCATGGCCCTGTCGGTGCCGATCTTCTTTGCCGAAGCCCTGCTGTGGGACCCGGTCATGGTCGGCCATGTGAATCTCGAGATCATCGGGGCCCTTTTGTATCAGAGCCTGATCAGTGCGGCATTCGGATTCGTGGCCTGGAACAGCCTGCTCAAACGCTACGGCACCGTGGCACTCCATTCGTTTCTGTTCATCATGCCGGTTTCCGGCGTGGTGCTGGGCGGCGTTTGGCTCAACGAGCCGATCACGCCCAAAATTCTGACCGCCCTGTTGCTGATCGTCGCCGGCATCCTGACCATTCACCTGCGCACCGGCCGGCGCGGCATCCTCTTTTTTCTTTACAGGGGCTGAGCAACCACGTAAGGTCCGGCTCTTGCAGGTTACGTCTGGGATATGCCATGGAACGTGCCACCCTAAAATCCGACCTGCTGCTGCTGCTGGCAGCCGCCATCTGGGGCTTTGCCTTCGTGGCCCAGCGCGTGGGCATGGACTACGTGGGGCCTTTTACCTTCAACGGCGTGCGCTTCGCACTGGGGTCTTTCTCGCTGTTCCCGCTGCTGGCGGCTTCCCGGCGCATGCTGCCGGCCGGAAAACCACTACAATCCCGGTTTGTTCGCCTCTGCGGCGGCATACTGGCCGGCGGCGTGCTCTTCGCCGGCGCATCGCTGCAGCAGGTGGGCCTGCTCTATACCACCGCCGGCAAGGCCGGTTTCATCACCGGCCTCTACGTGGTAATCGTGCCCATCCTGGGACTTTTGTGGAAACAGCGCACGGATGCCGGCACATGGATCGGCGCTTTTCTGGCGGCCACAGGGCTATACCTGCTGAGCGTCAAAGCGTCCTTACATATCGCGGCCGGCGATCTGCTGGAGGTCATCGGCGCCGTTTTCTGGGCCCTGCACGTGCTGATCATCGGCTGGCTCTCTCCCAAAACCCACCCCGTGGGACTGGCCGTGGTGCAGTTCGCCGTCTGCGCCCTGCTCAGCCTGATCGTCGCTTTTGTTTTCGAAACCGTCGCCATGGAGACCATCCGGCAGGCGGCCATCCCCATTTTATACGGCGGCCTGCTGTCGGTGGGCGTGGCCTACACCCTGCAAGTGGTGGTGCAGCGCAGCGCCCACCCGGCGCATGCCGCCATCATCCTGAGCCTGGAAGCTGTTTTCGCGGCCCTGGGCGGCTGGATGATTCTGGACGAACGGCTGTCGCTGCGCGCGGCGGCCGGCTGTGTGCTGATGCTCACCGGCATGCTGCTTTCCCAGCTGTGGGGTCTGAAAGCCGCACGCCGGCCATGAGCCTAGGGCCCGGCCCCAGGCATCTGCGCTTCCGATGGCTTGCGTGCGCCCCCAGAACCGGGCGACAGCGTCCGGTCGTAAAGCCTGCACACCCCGGCGGCAGCACAATCAGGCGGCGTAGGACGTGACCAGGTCGTAGCCGTGCTCGCCGTGCAGGGATGCGTCCAGTCCGGCACGCTCTTTTTCCGGATCCAGGCGGAAGCGCACGGTCTTTTCCACAATCACACAGATCAACAGGGTGGCCACGGCCGCCAGCAGGATCGTAACGCCCATTCCTTTCAGCTGGACCAACAGCTGATCGAAGACCGTCCAACCGGATTTGCCGGCGGCCGTCGCAGCACCGGCCATCCAGCTGTCGCGGATAAAAAAGCTCAAAAGGAGCACACCCATGCCGCTGCCCACACCGTGGATGCCGAAACAGTCCAGGGCGTCGTCATAGCCGAGGCGGTTCTTGGCGTTGAGCGCCAGGTAGCAGACCAGCGAGGACATGGCCCCCAGCGTCATGGCGCCATAGGGTTTCACCACGCCGGCCGCCGGCGTGATGGCCACCAGACCTGCAAGAATCCCCGAGGCAAACCCCAGCGAGGTGGCTTTGCGGAAGACGACGGCCTCGATGATCATCCAGGTCAGGGCGCCGCTGGCCGCGGCAACCTGCGTCATGGTCAGCGCACGGGCCGTCGCCAGCCCGCTGGCAACGGTGGAGCCGGCGTTGAAGCCGAACCACCCCACCCACAGCAGCCCGGCACCCAGCATCGTCAGCACCAGGTTGTTGGGCTGCATGGTTGTGCGTGGATAGCCCTGCCGGGGGCCCAGGAAAAGCGCCGCCACCAGGGCACTGACGCCCGCCGAAACGTGGATCACCAGGCCGCCGGCCAGATCGATGACGCCGGCAGCGCCGGCATGCGCCAGCCACCCGTCCGGCGCCCAGATCCAGTGCGCCAGCGGGCAGTACACGCACAAAAACCAGAGCACAATGAACAGGCAGTAGCCGCGGAAATAGACGCGCTCGGCCAGCGCGCCGGAAATCAGCGCCGGTGTGATGATGGCGAACTTGCCCTGGAACATGGCCAGCACATACTCGGGCACACCATTTTTGATCACGTCATCGATGCCGTTTAAAAAGAAATAATCCGAGTTCCAGCCGATAAAGCCGCCCAGGATATTTTTGCCGAACGTCAGGGAGTAGCCGCAGATCACCCACAGCACCCCGATGAGCGCCATGGCCACGAAGCTGTGCATCATGGTGCCCAGCACGTTCTTGGTACGCACCAGCCCGCCGTAAAAAATGGCCAGGCCCGGAACCATGAGCAACACCAGCGCCGTCGAGGTGAGCATCCAGGCCGTCGTGCCGGTATCGACCGCCGGCCCGTCGGCAGCCAGAATCACCTGCGGCGCCAGAACCAGAAAAGATGTCCCCATAACCAGTTGCAGCAGCTTCCTTTGCATATTCTCCCCCCTTGCGCGTTTCAATTCAAATGCATCTTCTCTGTTGAAGCAAAAATGAGACCATCCTCCCCGGAAAATATTAACTAATTGATTTAATGTGTTATAGGTACGAAATACAAAAAACTGCCGGAAGATTTCAAACAATTATGTCGTTTTAAGAAAAAAAAGTTCCATATTCGTTATTTCTCCACATCCCCGGTTCCCGTCGGCCGGCGTTTGCGTTTCCCTCGATAATGGTCATATTTAATGATCATGAGACCAACCCCGCCGCCCGCACGAAGGCATGCGACGTGTTGGATTAAATATCAGAAGGCACCGGGAGGCTGTCATGGACATCCGCAATACCCGCACCATCGTTTTGGACACCGGCAGCGCTGCTGAAAAGCGCGAGGAAATCCGGCAATATTTTCACCAGACATACAGCATCGATGAAAAGCTGTACGATACGCTGGCCGCAGATGGGGCCTTCTACCTGCGCCCAGAGCCGCTGCGGCACCCCCTGATCTTCTACCTGGGCCACACGGCGTCTTTTTATATCAACAAGCTGATCATCGCCCGCATCATCGATACGCGCATCAACCCGCAATTCGAATCCATGTTCGCTGTAGGTGTGGACGAAATGTCCTGGGACGACCTGGACGAAGCGCACTACGACTGGCCTTCAGTCGAAGCAGTCCGGGCCTACCGCGACCGGGTGCGCCGACGCGTCGACGCGGTCATCGACAGCCTGCCGCTGCAGATGCCGATCACCTGGGACAGCCCCTTCTGGGCCATCCTGATGGGCATCGAACACCAGCGCATCCACCTGGAGACCTCGTCGGTGATCATCCGCCGCCTGCCCATCGACCAGGTGCGCCAGCTGCCCATCTGGGACATCTGCCCTACCAGCGGCGCGGCACCGCAGAACCGCCTGCTGCCCGTGCCGGGCGGCCGCGTCGTGCTGGGAAAACCCAAAGACCATCCGCTGTACGGCTGGGACAACGAGTACGGACACCACGAGTTCGATGTCTGGGATTTCGCGGCCAGTCAATACCTGGTTTCCAACCGGGAGTACCTGGAATTCGTCCAGGACGGCGGCTACGGCCTTCACGAGTACTGGACCGACGAAGGCCGGCGCTGGGTTGAATACAGCGGCGCGCGGCATCCCCTTTTCTGGGTCGATGCAACAAACGGCTACCGCTTCCGAACCATGGCACAGATCATCGACATGCCCTGGGACTGGCCCGTGGAAGTGAACTACCTGGAGGCCAAGGCCTTCTGCAACTGGCTTAGCCACAGAACCGGCAAAACCCTGCGGCTGCCCACCGAAGACGAGTGGTACCGCCTGCGCGACCTGCACGACATCCCCGACCAGCCGTACTGGGAGCACGCGCCGGGCAACATCAACCTGGAGCACTGGGCTTCGTCATGTCCGGTGAACCGCTTCCGTTTCGGCGAGTTTTTCGATATCATCGGCAACGTCTGGCAGTGGACCGAAACGCCCATCAGCGGCTTCGAAGGTTTTGCGGTGCATCCCTTTTACGACGACTTTTCGACGCCCACCTTCGACACGCGCCACAACCTCATCAAGGGCGGCTCCTGGATATCCACCGGCAACGAGGCCACAAGGAATGCGCGCTACGCCTTCCGACGGCATTTCTTCCAGCACGCTGGCTTCCGCTACATCGAATCCCGGCAGCCGCTGGAGTTGCCCACGGCCATGTACGAAACTGACAGCGCCGTCTCCCAGTACTGCGAAGCGCACTACGGGGCGTCCTACTTCGGCGTAGAAAACTTCCCCCGCGCCTGCGCCCGCATTTGCCTGGCCTACAGCGAGAACCGGCCGCGCCGGCGTGCCCTGGACATCGGCTGCGCCGTGGGCCGCGCCACCTTCGAACTGGCGGCGGGCTTCGAATCCGTCACGGGCCTGGACTTTTCGGCGCGCTTCATCCGCATCGCCTTCCAGATGCAGGAAAAGGGGATCATCCACTATGAACTCACCGAAGAGGGCGATATCGTATCCTACCATGAAAAGCGCCTGTCCGACCTGGGCCTGGATCCGGCGCCCCGGCGCATCGAATTCGCCCAGGCCGACGCGGCCAACCTGAAGCCACTATACACGGGCTACGACCTGGTCCTGGCCGCCAACCTCATCGACCGGCTCTACGATCCGGCACAATTTCTCGACAACATCCACACCCGCATCCTGACGGGCGGTCTGCTGGTGATCGCCTCGCCCTACACCTGGCTGGAAGAATTCACCCAGCGCGAAAACTGGCTGGGGGGCTTCCGCAAGGATGGGGAGCCCTACACCACCTTGGACGGGCTGAAAGCGCACCTGCAGGTGCACTTCCGCCTGCTGGACGAGCCCCGCGACGTGCCGTTCGTGATCCGCGAAACGCGCCGCAAATTCCAGCACGGCATCGCCCAGCTGACGGTCTGGGAGCGCAAGGCGTAAAAGCATTGCAAAAACCGGGGCCATGGCTTGCCGAGCCTGACGGCGGTGATCCGCGACGGCCCGATTCGATTGGTGACGCGCAGTCCACCGTTTTCCGAGCCATGTTGTCGGAGCGGTTGAGACCCAAATGGTTTAACAAAACGTCTTTTGAAAATTATTTTAGCGCTTGCCGGGATGCATTTCAAACGCATCGACGGGCAAATGTTGAATCCGGCCCGGTGTTCTGATAAGGGGTGCGGGGCAGTGGGGACAGCTAAAAACAATACCGACGGGACCGGACAATGCCGCAGATCATAACCACCCTGCAGATCTTCAAACTGCTGGACCGCTCCAACTGCCGACAGTGCGGCAAGAAAACCTGCCTGGCATTTGCCGGGGCGGTCTTTGTGGGCCAAAAGGCGCTTGCCGACTGTCCCAAGCTAGATGCCGAAACCGTTGCCCGGCATGCCAAAACCGCCGGGCATTCTGCCGGTATCGCCCAGAACCGGGATGCATACCTTGCAAGGCTGAAGAGCAAAATTATCCACATCGACCTGGCCGCCGCCGCCAGGCGGCTGGGGGCGCGCTTTGCCGGCGGCCGGCTCACGCTCAAAGTCCTGGGCAAAGATTTTAGCGTGGACTCCAGGGGGAATCTCTCCGCGGATATCCATATCAATCCCTGGGTGGCGGTGCCGTTTTTAACCTACGTTCTTTACGGGAAAGGGCTTACGCCCAGCGGCCGCTGGCTTGCATTCCGCGAGCTGCAGAACGGCATGGACCTTTACCCGATTTTTCAAAAAAGATGCGAAGCGGCCCTGCAACAGGTGGCGGACAGCTACACCGATCTCTTTCGCGACATGGTGCAGATTTTCAATGCGCAGCCCGTGGAAAATCCGTTTGCCGCCGATATTTCCGTGGTATTGCAGCCCCTGCCCAGAGTCCCCCTGATGATCTGCTACCAGCGGCCCGAGGACGGCTTCGGATCCAGCTTGAGCGTGCTTTTCGATGAAACCGCCAACCGCAACCTCGACATCGGAGCCGTTTTTTCACTGGGTACGGGCCTGACGCAGATGTTCGAAAAGCTCGCCCGGCGCCACGGCATCGGACAGGCCATGCCCCCGTACGCCACATAAACAGCGTGCACAACGAAAAGGATGTTGCCCAATGACCCCACCGGATGTGAAAACCATCGCCCGCATTGCAGCCTCCAAAACCATTTTTCACCGCGGTCAGAAGCGCTACGACATCGGTTCCTTCCACTTCCTGGAATACCGACGCGATGCCACAGCAGTTCGTCTATGAAGTGGACGGCAGCTACGGTGATACCACCCGCATAGGACTGAACGGAGGCGTCACCACGGCCTGCGACTGCCCCTATCCCGGAAACGGCTGGCAAATCCCGAAACCGGTTGCATTTTACAAGCGGGTTCGATATATTTATTAAGTTACAGGTAATTTCACAGCTGCGGGTTCTCATCCCCCTTGTGCAAGACTGTATCCGTGGATTGTTTCGTCAGCACGCCGGCGGCAGCAGCCCGGGATGGCTACAGGGTCTGCTGAATGCGTATTCAATGCTTTTCGAACCCCTGATATGCGGTTTGTTTGATGCACACGTTTAATTCGGATTATTGGGCACTGATTTTGGGCGGGTCCAGTGGCTTTGGTCTGGCGACAGCCAAGAAACTGAGTCAACACGGCATGAATATCTGCATCGTGCACCGGGATCGCAAGGGGGCCATGAAACGCATCACGCCCGAGTTTCAGAAACTCAGCGATAGCGGTGTTCAGGTTTTGACATACAACGTCAATGCGCTGTCTGCCAAGGGCATGCAGCAGGTGCTGGACGGTTTGCAGGCCGGCATGCGCACCAATGGGCGCATCCGCATGCTGCTGCACTCCATCGCCTACGGCAATTTGAAACTGCTTGCGCCGGAGCACCCACAGACGCATGCATCGCACGATCGGCTGCTGACACAGCTGAGCCGGAAGCTGGCGCTGCCAAGGGAAACGCTGCAGTCTGCATGCGACGGATTATTTCGAGAAGGTGAAGAAGGCCTCCGCGACGTTGCCTCACCTCCCGCATACAACAGTGATGATCTTCTGCAGGAGGAAGACTTTGCCTTAACGATTTACAGCATGGGCAGCAGCCTCGCCACCTGGGTCCAGGAAATTTTCAGGCGCAAGATGTTTGCCGGTGATGCCCGTGTGATAGGGCTTACCAGCGAAGGCAACGAAATCGCTTGGAGAGGCTATGCCGCCGTTTCGGCCGCCAAAGTCGTTCTGGAGTCCCTTGCCCGATCCATTGCGGTTGAATACGCGGCGTATGGTATCCGCGCCAATATCGTTCAGGCGGGGGTTACCGACACGCCGGCGCTGCGGCTAATCCCCGGCAGTGACCACCTGAAGGCCACTGCGAAGCGGCGCAACCCGTTCCACCGCATCACCACACCGCGAGACGTCGCCAATTTCATTTACCTCCTATGTCTGGATGAAGCCGCCTGGGTCAACGGGAACATCATCCGCGTTGATGGAGGCGAACATATCAGCGGGTAGCGGACAGGCCGAAACCACCCCTGAACGTTGCTGCGACAGCGGCACGCCTGAGCGTTTTCAGGGCTTGGCGCCAGTGGTGCAGACGCCTCCCCTGCCCGGCCACAAGTGCGGTACCAAGGTATGCGTAAACCCTGAGGACTTTCCCAAATGATTTATCTGCACGGCATCGGGCATTTTCACCCGGACAACATCATCGACAACCAATTCTTAGAAGATCTCGACATCGGCACAAACAACGACTGGATCATGCAGCGCGTGGGCATCCGGACACGCAAAACGGTCCTGTCGCTCGACTACATCAAAGAAACCAGGAACCGGGACCTTCGCGCTGCCAGCGAAGCCTCTGATTACAGCAACGCCATGACCGGCCGACTGGCGGCTGAGATGGCCATCGAAAATGCCGGCATCGCAAAAGAGCAGATCGGGCTGCTCATCGCCGGCGGCTGCTCGGCGGAGACGCTAACACCGGCCGAAGCCTGTACCATCGCGGCGGAACTGGGCCTCGAAGTCAATGCGTTCGATTTGAATTCCGCCTGCTCGAGCTTCGGCGCCCAGATTCACTTCGTGGGTATGATGAACCCCGAGGCTCTGCCCGATTTCATTTTACTGGTCTCTCCGGAAAACAACACCCGTGTCGTCGATTATACGGACCGGCAAACAGCGGTTTTGTGGGGTGACGGGACCAGTGCGGCGGTAATTTCAACCAGGGTTCCGGCCAAGGCAGCCGTCACATTCCACACGATGACATCGCATCCGCAGGGTTGGAAAAAAGTCACCATCCCCAGAACGGGGTTTTTCGGACAGGAAGGCAGCGCCGTGCAGTCCTTTGCCATCAAACGCACGGTGAACTGTTATCACGAAATCGTTCAACGATATCCGGGGCCGCCACCTTATTTTATCGGCCACCAGGCGAACCTGACGATGCTGAAATCCGTTTGCCGCCGATGCGCCGTCGCCGAAAAACGGCACCTGTTCAACGTCGATGCCTTCGGCAACACCGGCGCCTCGGGCGCGCCCACCGTTTTGAGCCAGAACTGGCAACGGTTCAAAACCGGTGACCGCGTGGCCCTTATCGTCGTCGGTGCCGGACTGACCTGGGCCGGCATGGTCATTGAATTCTCCGGATGAAGATGGCACCTCAAACGACATGCAACAGAATCGCGTGTTCACCATGACCTATCAGGATTTTCTGAAAAGAACGCAATTTGCCAAAGAAGAGCTGATTGCTTTTGCCTACGGCAGACTGGTTGCCGACCCGCCGGCGGAGTTTTCCAGGCTGCCGGCGCCGCCGTTCCTCATGGTGGACCGCATTCTCGAAATCGAGAAACGCGGCAACAGGGGCAAAATCCTGGCCGAAAAAAATGTCCAGATCGATGAATGGTTTTTCCAGTGCCATTTCAACGGCGACCCGGTACAGCCCGGCTGCCTGGGCGTCGATGCCGTCTGGCAGCTGCTGGGCTTTTACTGCGTCTGCTGCGGCAGCCAGGGCAACGGTCGCGCCCTGGGCTGTAAAGAGGTGAGTTTCGAAGGCCAGATCCGGCCGCACAACGCAGTGGTGCGCTACGAAATCGATGTGCGAAGGTACTCGGTTTTACAGGGCGGCAACACATCGCTGGTCGTGGGCAGCGGCAACGTTTTTGTAGACGATGCGCACATTTACACCATCAAAGATGCCAAAGTCGGCATTTTCAAGGGTATCGCTTACAGGGATTATCCCTTCAAGTCGGAGAATTCGGTTGGCGGAAAGATGCTCTAAGATGTAAAAAATGGTTGTATTTTTCCCCTTAATGATTATATTTTGTGAAATTTTTTCCTTGAAGCTGACAAATGGACCCTCTGACAAAAGCCGACATACTGCCGCTGATACCCCAGCAAGCACCCTTTCGCTTTATCGATGAAATCATAGCGTTAAACAACGACGGCATTGTTTCAGCCTATACATTCAGGAAGGATGAAACCTTTTACGCCGGACATTTTCCGGGCAATCCCATTACCCCGGGTGTTATTTTGCTGGAAACCATGGCGCAGACCGGTGTTGTGGCGTACGGAATTTACCTGGCATCCCTGCAGATGGGCCGCGATGAAATCCGGAAAATTCTCACCGTGTTCACGGAGGCGGAAGTTGAGTTTTGCGGCATCGTCCGGCCGGGCGAACGCGTCGTTATCCGGGCGAAAAAGCAATACTTTCGCCGCCTCAAGCTAAAAGTGGAAGCTGAAATTGCTTCAGAAAGCGGCGAGATCGTCTGCCGAGGTACGATTGCCGGGATGGGAATTAAGCAGAAATGAGAAAGCGGGTCGTCATCACGGGTCTGGGCATCGTCGCCCCCAACGGACACGGAATCGAGGCCTTCGAAAAAGCGTTGCGAGCGGGAAAATCCGGTATCCGGTTCATGCCGGAACTGGAAGAATTGAAATTCGGCTGCCAGGTGGCCGGGGTGCCCCAAAACATCGATGAAGTCAGCGCACGCTACTTCTCCAGCGATCAGCTTCTGGCGATGAACAGCAGTATTCGGTACGCATCCATTGCCGCGATCGATGCCTGGCGCGATGCGGGCTTTGAAGTTCCCGCCCATGATTCACAGGAGGTGGACTGGGGCACCGGTGCCATCATTGGAACCGGCATCGGCGGCATGGATACCATTGTCGGGAAGGTCGTACCGTTGACGGCCGCCGGAAAAGTCCGCCGGCTTGGCAGCACGGCTGTCGAGCAGGTCATGGCCAGTGGTGTGTCTGCCAGGATCGGCGGACTGCTGGCCCTGGGGAACCAGGTGACGACCAACAGCAGTGCATGCTCCACGGGCACAGAAGCCATTGTGGACGCCATGTACCGCATCCGCAACGGGTTGGCCCAACGCATGCTGGCGGGAGGCGCCGAGGGCGCTTCACCGTATATCTGGGCAGGATTCGATGCCATGCGGGTCCTGAACCGAACCCGCAACCATGAGCCGGAAAAAGCCTCGCGTCCGATGAGTGCCAGCGCTGCAGGCTTCGTGCCGGGATCCGGCGCCGGTGTTTTGATGCTTGAGGATCTTAACCGCGCACGGGAACGCGGCGCAAGAATTTACGCTGAAATCATCGGTGCGGCCGTCAATTGCGGAGGGCAACGCATGGGCGGCAGCATGACCGCGCCCAATCCTGCAGGTGTACGGCGTTGTATCCACGATGCCCTGAAGGACGCAGGCATCGGCGGCCGTGATGTAGATGCCATCAACGGCCACCTGACGGCCACTTTCGCCGACCCGTTCGAAGTGCAAAACTGGGCAAAGGCCCTCAACCGCAACACAGACGATTTCCCGCTGATCAACGCAACCAAATCCCTGGTCGGACATTCGCTGGGAGCCGCCGGCGGACTGGAGTCGGTGGCCAGCATTCTGCAGGTGTACAAAGGGTTCGTGCATGGCTCCGTAAATTGTGAAGACCTGCATGCACAACTGCTGCCGTTTTCCAAGCGCATCGTCCGCCAGACCCGCGAAACGCCGCATTTGAGAATTCAGGCCAAGGCAAGCTTCGGATTCGGCGATGTCAACACCTGCATCTTTTTCAAAAAATGGGAACAAAGCGCAGCCTGATGCGGGAAGTTTTTTGGACGATCCATGATCGACGGCATTTTTTTAAGATGTTTTCTTGCCGCGTATCTCACAACATGACAAGGGGGGGTTCTTTCAATGACGCGAGAGGAAGTATTTGAAAAAGTTGTTGAAATTTTAAACCAGTACAGCAAGAAAGAAATTTCGAAAGAAAATATTTCCATGGAAACATCGATCCTGGAAGACCTGGAAATCAATTCCGCCCGCCTGGTGGATATCGTGCTGGATTTCGAGGATGCTTTTGACATCGAAGTGGACGACGACGATGCCGACACCGTCGCCACGGTGGGTGACGGCGTAAACCTGATTTTAAAGAAAATACAGTGACGCATATGAACGATCTCAAATTCAAAGAAAGATTTGCATTAAAAATCCAATACATGGCCGGATGGGTCACCCTGCCTTTCTGGAGCACTCTGCTAATCGCGCTTATGCGTTTTGTCGGCAGGTACAGAATTCAGCATCTGCGCGAGATACGCAGGTATTACAAGAACCTCAAGCGTACCGTTGAAGGCCCCATACTGCTGTGCTCCAACCATCTCACCAAGATCGACTCACTGATCTTAAACTGGAGCCTGGCTTCCACCTGGTCCTACATGAAGTCTTTCAAGATATTTTCATGGAATTTGCCGGAACGGGCCAATTTTTACCAGAATTACATCCTGCGAACGCTTTGCTACGTGGGTAGCTGCGTGCCCATCGACCGCGGCGGCAGCAGGGAAGCCGTGAAAAAATCACTGGACAAGGTCACCTACCTTCTCAGAAAAGGCCACACGGTCACAGTTTTCCCCGAAGGCGGGAGAAGCCGAACCGGCCGCATCCAGGAAGATAAATTCACGTACGGCGTCGGCCGGCTGGTCAACAAGGTGAGCAACTGTCACGTCCTGTGTGTCTACCTGCGGGGGCATAATCAGAAAAATTACAGCGACATACCGCATAAAGGCGCCCGTTTTTACATGAATATGGAGCTTTTCAAGCCCGAAAGCGCCTATTCCGGCCTGCGCGCCACCCGGGACGTCGCCAATCAGATCGCCGGCAGGCTCGTACGCATGGAACAGGCTTACTTTGCTGCTGCTGGGCAATGACATCGTCGATGTAAACCAAGCGGGCATGCGGGAAAAATCGAAAGACACCCGCTTTATGCAGAGGGTGTTCACCGCCGCAGAGCAAGACTGCATAAATACGGCCGACAACCCTGCCTTAACGCTCTGGATATTCTGGGCCGCCAAGGAAAGCGCTTTCAAGCTCGTCTCGAAAATGTGCGGCCCGCCGGTCTTTTCGCACCCAAAATTTGAAGTGTCCGCTTTCCGTCAGACAGCCGCGTCGTCTTTTAAGGCTGAAGTCGTCTATCGGAACCACTCCTTTTCGACGCTGATCACGCATACGAAGGGTTACATCCACGCTGTCGGCGGAAACTTGCCGGCGGATGCATGGCCGCAATTTTTGATGATTTCAGACGTCCGCGAGATCGCGCCCTCAGTGCATGCCGCCTGGCAAAACAAGGCCGTGTGGCACAAAGCTTTCACACCTGCAGAACTCGAATCCATTCACCACGCAACATCGGCGCTGGTGCGATTTTTCTGCAAAAAATCCATCGCCGCGGCGCTTAAAATCCGCACATCGCAGTTGCAGATTATTCGTCCCGTGGAAAAAAAGCGCCCACAGCCGCCGTTTGTGCTGTGCAACGACAGACCCTGTAACATTGACATCAGCCTGTCGCACCACGGCTCCTGGCTGGGCTGGTGTTTCAATGCCGGCAACCGGAAGAAGATGGCCACTTCCGTTTGAAAAATGCGGCCATGCGCCCCAGGTCCACGCGGCAAATCTACCCGGTTTTGCACCTAGCGGGCCTCATTGGGCCTCGCCCTTTCATGCGGACATCCATCCTCCCGCTTGACACGCCACCGGTTTTCTGTAATATCGTAAAAAATTTTCGTCATTCCCTGACCATTGTTTTATTCTATAAACCCCATTTATTTTTGCTCTCTTACAACCCTCCCCCCGGAAGCCGGGGGTCAACTTGTTTTCAAGAACGTGCGAATCTTCACTGGTTGCCGCCTTTTGAGAGATGTCACCCTTTTCCCGGCAGGGCCGTTTGTGCCCCGGACTTTGAACACCGTTGTCGGCCGGCGACATCATCGGTCGTTTCCCGTAACCGTTCCGAAGAAGGAGAAACGCTATGAAAACCAGGCTTGTGACGCTATTGACCATCATGCTGGCCCTTGCCCTGCTGCTCGTTTCCGGCAGCCCGGCCCGGGCGGAAAAACCAATTGTCATCGGCTGTCCTCTGTCTACGGCCTACGTTTACGGCTGGGATGCACAGCGGGCCATCACGCTGGCCATCGAAGAGATCAATGCCAAGGGCGGTGTCAACGTGGGCGGCCAGATGCGGCCGTTTAAAATCGAGGTTCTCGACACCCGCGACCTGGAACCCGGCGTACCGGTGAGCGAAGCCCTGCTGGCCGTCGAAAAGCTGATCCTGGACAAGAAAGCCGACTTTCTCGTCGGCGGCCCGGTGCGCTCAGAAGCCGCCCTGGCGGCCATGCCGTTGCTGTCCAAATACAAAAAAGTCTCCATCGTGACCACCGGTGTGCTGTCCCCCAAGTACCACGCCATGGTCGCCAAAAAGTACAACAAGTACAAATACTGCTTCCGCATCCACGGCGAGGCCAAGTGGCTGATCAAAGAAATCCTGACCAGCCTGCTGGAGATCAAGCAAAAATACGGCCTGGACAAGGTGTTCATCATGGTGCAGGACGTGGCCCACGCCCGGGCGGCCGGCAAGATCCTTAAGAAGGTGGCATCCAAAAAGGGGTTTACCATCACCGGTCTGGAGATCTATCCCACGGGCACCACCGACTTTTCAATGGGACTGGTCAAGGCCAAGAAGACAGGCTCCCAGATCCTGAGCCTGTGGATGGACATGCCCGAAAGCGCCATTTTGCTCAAGCAGTGGTACGACATGCAAATTCCGGCCCTGCCCTTCGGCTCGACCCTGGCAGCCGCCGAACAGCCCGGTTTCTGGAAGGCCACCGGCGGCAAGGGCGCCTACTGCCTGGCCAACGTGGTCAACGCCGGCAACGCTCCCAGCAACGCCACGCCCTGGACCATGAAATTCTACAATGCTTATGCCAAGCGCTGGAAAGTAGCCCCTGAAGGGCTGGGTTGCTCCAGCAGCTACATGGCAGTATATGTGCTCAAAGACGCCATCGAACGCGCCGGCAGCCTGGACCCGGACAAGGTGGTGGCGGCCCTCGAAAAAACCGACATCATGGGGGTCTACGGCCGCCTGCGCTTCGATCCCAAAAGCCACCAGGTGATCCCCAGCTTCGACCCCCAAAAAGGCGCCGTAGGCAGCATCGTCCAGTGGCAGAACGGCAAACGCGTGGTGGTCTTCCCCAAAAGCATCGCCCAGGGCCAGATCCAGCTGCCGCCATGGATGAAAAAATAGATGGACATCCTGGTCTACGGCACCATCAACTCCGTTTCGCTGGCGCTCTATGCCCTGGGCTTTGCCCTGGTGTACGGCACCAGCCGGCTGCCCAACTTCGCCCACGGTGCGCTCTTCGTGCTGGCCGGCTTCATCACCTGGTTTTTCTTAAACAGCCTGGGCCTGCCCTACCCGGTTGCCATCGTACTGGCCATGCTGGTCACCGCCGTCATCGGCGCCCTCATCTATCAGTTCATCCTGGTGCGCGTGCGGGGCATGGAGATCTCGGAGATCATCGCCTCCTACGCCCTGGGCCTGGCCATCCTGGAGGGCCTGCGCTGGGGCGGCTTCAAGGGCATGAGCTACACCCTGCCGGTGTTCATCGAGGGCAGCTTCGCCGTGGCCGGCATTTCGGTGGACTACCAGCGTCTGCTGGTGGTGCTCATCGGCGCGGCCGTGGTGGGCATGTTGTGGCTCTTTACGCATTTTACCCGCATCGGGCTGGCCCTGCGCGGCATGGCCCAGGACGAGCGCGCCGCCATGATGCTGGGCATCGACTCGGACCGCATGGCTGTGGTGGCCATGGGCTTCGGATCCGGCCTGGCGGCCCTGGCCGCCGTCCTGCTGCTGCCTTTGGGAAACATCGTGGTCGAGTCGGGCTACAACATCCTGATTCTGGCCATCGCGGTATGCATCGTGGGAGGCCTGGGATCCTGGATGGGGGCGGTGCTGGCGGCCTTTCTGATCGGCTTTGCCCAGATCCTGACGGTGGTCTATCTGGGATCCCACTACCAGATGGTGGTGGCCCTGCTGGCCATCATCCTGACGCTGATTCTCAAACCCTCGGGTTTGTTCGGACGTCAGAAGGAACTGGAAGAAAGGGTGTAAAAAAGTTTGCAGTCGCCAGCCGGCAGAAATTAAAAGCGACTTGAGGAGATGGCGGGCGCCATTGATTATGAATCAAAACACGCCGCAACGCCGCAGGGAACGTATTGACCGCGGCATCAAGGTCCGCTGCCAGGGCATTTACAGCCTCATGTCGTGGCGCGAAATGACCTACATCACTGCTCCCCGGGCAGCCCTGATCGCCGGCCTGCTGGCCCTGCCCCTGGTCATGCCCGGCATGTACTGGCAGCGGGTGATCTCCATTGTCTGCATCTACGCTCTGCTGGCCGTGGGATTCGATTTCCTGGCCCATTTCGTGGGCCTGGTTTCCCTGGGCGGCGCCTTTTTCGTGGGCGTGGGCGGCTATCTGGCCGCCATCCTCAACACGGCCTGGGCGCTTCCGCCGATCGCCACGATACCTGCGGCCACCGTCATCGGCGCGACCCTGTGCACGCTGCTGCTGCTGCCCTGCCTGCCCCTGCGGGGGGTTTACTTCGCCATCGTGACGCTCATGTACCCCCTTTTCCTGGCCCGCGTCATCGAGGCCCTGGACATCCTGGGCGGCACCGACGGCATCATGGGCATCGACGGCTTTGGCGGCCGCTGGACCGAGCAGTACGCTGTGATCGGCATGCTGCTGATCGTGCTCTTTGCCGTACGGCGCCTGGTGAACACCGACATCGGCCTGGTGCTTAGGGGCGTCAAGGACAACGACCAGGCGATCCGCGCCTCGGGCATGAACGTCACCCGCTACAAAGCCCTGGCCGTGTTCATCACCGCGGCCATGGGGTGCATGAGCGGCGCCTTTCTGGTACACATCTACATGTGGTCCGGAATCTCACAGTTCGCCCTGGACTTTTCCATCCTGCCCATCGCGGCCACGGTGATCGGCGGGGGCGGCACCCTGGCGGGGCCCGTCATCGGATGCCTCATCCTGGTGCCTGTCTCTGAACTGCTGCGGGACTTCGGCACGCTGCGCATTGTTTTCTACGCCCTCATCCTGGTGGCCTTCATCGTCTTTCGCAGCGAGGGCATCATGGTGTATGCCCAACGCAAATACCATCAGTTCGAAAGGTGGACACAGGTATGACGCAAGCCCCCCTGCTGCAGGTTAAGGAACTCTCCAAGACATTCGGCGGCATCCGGGCCCTGGAAAAGGTGAGCTTCGACGTACACGAAGGAGAGATCCTGGGCATCATCGGCCCCAACGGCTCCGGCAAGACCACCATCGTCAACGGCATCACCGGCTTCATCAGGCTGACTTCCGGGCAGGTGCTGTTCCGGGGGCGCGACATCGCCGGCAAGCCGGCCCATAAAATCGCGGACATGGGCGTTACGCGCACCTTCCAGATCATGCGGCCCTACTACAGCCTGCCGGCCTACAAGAACCTGGTGATACCCCTGTTTTCCCCCCGTGCGCGCCGCACCGGCGGCTGGCGCGGCGGCGGCAGACTGGGCGACCGCCACACGGTGGGCATCGACATTTTGGAGGAAATCGGCTTCGAACGCGACTCCCACGTGCCCTACAAGGCCACCGCCACGCTGCCCACGGGGTACCTCAAGCGCCTGGAGCTGGCCCGCTGCCTGGCCTTAAAACCCGAAATCATCATCTGCGACGAGGTTTTTTCGGGCCTTTCCATGAGCGAAATCGCCAGCATGGTGCCGCTCATCGAACGTCTGCAGATGGACGGCATCACCCTGATCATGATCGAACACCGCCTGCGCGAACTCTTCAAGGTGGCCAGCCGGGTGATGGTATTGAACTTCGGCCGCAAGCTCATGGAAGGGCCCCCTGCCGAGGTCATGGCCGATGCGCGCGTCAAGGAAGCCTACTTCGGCTCCCGGGAGGTGCGGGAGGTCATGGACCATGCTTGAAGCCGAAGGCCTGATGGTCTTTTACGAGAACATGCTGGCCCTGAACAACGTCGCCATCCGCTGCGCCGAAAACCAGGTCGTGGGTGTCTTCGGGGCCAACAGTGCCGGCAAGTCGACGCTCATGTACACCCTTTCCGGCATCATGGAGGACATCCGCAGAAAAGCGCAGATGGCCGGCGGCGAGCGCATCACGGTGATGGGCCGCATCACCTACCGCGGACAGGACATCACGAACTTCAAGCCCAGCCGGCGGGCGCGCCTGGGCATCGTGCTGTGCCCGGAGCGGCGCCGCATCTTCAAGGAGTCCAGCGTACTGGAGAACCTGCGCATCGGCGCCTACCTGGCCAGCGCCGCCCAGGCGCGCGAAACCATCGAATACGTCTTTGACATCTTCCCGGCTTTAAAAAAACTGAAAAAACGCATCGGCGGGTTTTTAAGCGGCGGCGAGCAGCAGATGCTGGCCATCGGACGGGCGCTCATGGCACAGCCGAAAATTCTGCTGCTGGACGAGCCCCTGCTGGGATTGAGCCCACTGATGCAGGCCGAACTGGTGCGCGCCACCCGCCAGATCCGCGACGAGATGCACATCTCGATCATCGTCACCGAACAGTACGCCCGGCCGGTGATGCCCATCGTGGATTATGCCTTCATCCTGGAGAACGGGGCTGCGGTCATGGACGGCCGCCGTGAAGAGCTGATGGACAACCCGGACGTGCGCTCGGCCTATTTCGGTGTACAGGAGTGACCCGCAACATGACCGCCTGCCCGCTGCCCGCAGAGATGGAACTGACTTTCACGCGCTTTGACCGCATGTGTGAGCGCTACCCGGACAACACCGCTGTGATCTACCTGGGCGAACGCTTCACTTATTCCCGCCTCAGAGACCTCAGCGACCGCTTCGGCGCGGCCCTGGCCGACATGGGCGTCACCAAGGGCGACCGCGTGATGGTCTATCTCTCCAACTGCATCCAGTGGGTAATCGCCTTTCTGGGCATACAGAAAATCGGCGCCGTGATCGTGCCCGTCTCGCCCATCTACACCTCCCACGAAATCGCCTACATGCTGAACGACTCGGGCGCCGAGACCATTATCTGCCTGGACACCAACTACGGCTACGTCAGAGAAGCCGCCGCCGGCACCGGCCTGAAACGCACCGTGGTCACCAACCTGGTGGACCTGCTGCCGGCCTGGAAACGCTGGCTGGGGGTGCTCTTCGACTGCCTTCCCAGCGGCAAGGTGGATCGGGGGACAGCGGAAGTACACACCTTCAAGACCCTGCTGGGCCATAAGCCGCTGACGGCACCGGCGGAGATCGATCCCATGGCGGACCTCTCATACCTGCTCTACACCGGAGGGACCACCGGTTTCCCCAAGGGCGTGCCCGGCAACCACGCCGGCATGAGCTCCTATGTCAACGACGTCACCGAAGACGTGGCCGGCGCGTTCCTGCGGGAGGGAAGCGACGTATACATCGCCGTAAACCCGCTGTTTCACATCATGGCCCTGGGCCTGTTCATGGCCGTGGGGCTGAACAAGGGCAACGCCACGGTGCTGATGCCCGTGCCCCAGGTGGACGCCATCTGCGAAAGCATCCAGCGCTATCGCGTGCGCTGGTTTCTGGGCGTACCGGCCCTGTACCGCATGATCCTGGAAAACGACCGCCTGGACCGCTACGATCTGGGCAGCCTGGCCTACTGCTTCTGCGGCGGCGACGTGCTGCCCATGGAAGTCTTCAACCGCTGGAAAGCACGCTTCGGCATCCCCATCTACCAAGTCTACGGCTCCACCGAGGTGGGCCATGTGTGCTACAGCCGCATCGACCGCGAGCCCAAGCCGGGCACCATCGGACTGCCCCTGGAGAGCCGGGAATGCCTGGTGGTCGACCCCGCCACCCTTGAACCACGGTCGCCGGGGGAAAGCGGCGAATTGCTGGTCAGCTCCCCCTACACCCTCAAACAGTACTGGAACAAGCCCGAGGAAACGCGGCGCTTCTGCGTGGAAGTAAACGGCAAAACATACTGCCGCATGGGCGACTTCGTGCGCCGCGACGCAGACGGGGAACTGGTCTACGTGGAGCGTTCGGCGGACATCATCAAGCACAAGGGCTACCGCGTGTCGGCCTCGGAGGTGGAAGCCGTGCTCCAGGACCACCCCACGGTAATCGGCGCCTGCGTGGTGGGCGTGGCCGACGAACGCGTGGGCGAACGCATCAAGGCCATCGTGGTGCTCAAGGAGGACGCCCGCGGCGTGGGCGGCGCGGAACTGCTGGCCTGGTGCAAAAAGCACCTGGCATCTTACAAGGTGCCCGCCTATATCGAATTCCGCGACATGCTGCCCAAGAGCAAGGTGGGCAAACTGCTGCGGCGCGAAGTGCGCGACGAAGAGGCCCGGCGGATCGAGAAAGAGAAAAACAGCTGCTAACAGATCCGTGAAACGCCGCTGCATCCCATCGTAAACCCCGCAACCTAAACCCATGCAGCGAGGTTGCGCAGGAAAGGCACATCCGCCGGCCGTTTTTCAAGGCCTGCCCGGGATCGCCAACGAAGAGAAAGGAGTCTGCCATGACCAGCCCGCCTGTTATGCTGAGCGATGCAGAAAAAGCCCGTTATGCGTCGCTGAACCGGGAAAACATCGAATTTCTAATGGACCGCTACAACCGGGTCAACCGCTGGGTCATCGCCGACATGCTGCGGCGCAGTCGATACCATTTTCCGGACAAACCGGCATTGGTTTTCGGGAAGCGGCGCATGACTTACGCGGAACTAGAAGATGACGCCAACCGCGTGGCCAACGCGCTGCTGGACCTGGGGGTGAAAAAGTACGACCGCGTGGCCATCCTGGCGCACAACACCATCCACCACGTGCTGACATGGTTCGGCTGCTGCAAGGCCGGCGCCGTCTATCTGGCCATCAATTACCTGCTGCGCGGCAAAGACATCACCTACTGCATCAATCACTCGGAAAGCCGCGTGTTCATCGTCGAAGACGGGCTTTACGAGCTGGTCCGGGATGTGCTGGACGACATGCCCTCGGTGAAAACCCTGATCTGGTCGACCCAGGGTATCGGCAAGCCGCCTGTCGACGGGCGTTTTTCGGACTTCGACGGCTGGTACCGGAATTTTCCGGCCACCGAACCTGATACGCTGCTGCACATCCAAGACCCCTGCCAGATGACCTACACCAGCGGCACCGAATCGCGGCCCAAGGGGGTGATCATCAGCAACCAGGCGCTGATGGCCCAGTACATGGGCTGCATCCTCGACGGCCGTTACACGGCCGATGACGTGAACGTCAACGCCCTGCCCATCTACCACTGCGCCCAGCGGGACGTGTTCTTAAACCCCCTTTTGTGGATCGGCGGCACCAACGTGCTTGTTTCTCCGGACATCGGACAGATCCTCAAGGCCATTGCCGATCACCGGGCGACGATGTTTTTCGCCCCCCCGACGGTGTGGATCGGCATCCTGCGGCACCCGGATTTCGAACGCTACGACCTTTCCAGCCTGAAAAAATGTTACTACGGCGCTTCGATCATGCCGGTGGAAATCCTCAAAGAAATGATCCGGCGGCTGCCCGGCTGCCAGGTGTACAACTACTACGGGCAGACGGAACTGGCGCCTTACCACACGGTGCTCAAGCCCGAAGATGCCCTGCAGAAACTGGGATCGGCCGGTATGGCGGGCCTGAACATGGAAAGCCGCCTGGAAGACGAACGCGGCAACCCCGTTGAAACGGCCGGGGTGCCCGGTGAAATCTGCGGCCGGGGGCCCCACGTAATGACCATGTATTTCAAGGACCCGGAAAAAACCGAGGCCGCCATGCAGGGCGGCTGGTTCCACTCCGGGGATATCGGCATCCTGGATACAGACCGCTACATCGCGGTGGTGGACCGCAAAAAAGACATGATCAAGACCGGCGGCGAGAACGTGTCCACGCGGGAAGTGGAAGAAGCCATTTACCTGGACAGCCGTGTCGAGGAGGCTGCCGTCGTCGGGGTACGCCACCCCAAATGGGTGGAAGCGGTAACCGCCGTCGTGGTGCCCCGCAAGGGGGAGACGATCCGGGAGCAGGAAATCATCGATTTGTGCCGCCGCGAGCTGGCCCCCTTCAAGGTTCCTAAAAAGGTCATCATCGTTGACGCCCTGCCCAAAACGCCCACCGGCAAAATCCTAAAACGGCAGATGCGTACCACGTACCAGGATCTTTTTGCCGGTTGACGGCCAACCGTTTTTGCGGCTCTGGAAGGACTGTTACACCCGGAGCTGACCGATTGCAATCGCCCAGAGCGGTTTCGCGGTTTCGTTGATAGCCGGCTTTTACCCGCCATCAGTTTAGGCGGTGTGGAAACCATTGAAACGGCTGGGAGGAAATCACCGCGGTGGTTTTGTAAAGATCCGGGTTGAAAATCGGCGCTCGCGCAGGGCAGACAATTTTGCAGTCAAAATGGAAGGTTTCCGAACATACCAATGACGCTATAAAATATCGCGCTCCATCCATAGACAACCATGAGATAACATTACAACTTTATAAGTTTTCAAAATTGTCTGTGCAAGATTCAGGTAAAATGCCACCCGCACGCCGATAGATGTCCGCTTTAGCGGCAGCCGGCGGGGTTGAACGCAATGGATTACGGGAGGAAATTGCATGCAGCTCACTGAAAAATCGCTTTGCAGCCATTGCCGACGGTCCCCGGCGAAAAGGATCGCCGCAATGCTGGCCGTATTTCTGGCGGCCGCGGGTTTGCAGCCCGCACTAGCCTCCGGGTCCCAAGCGGCGGTCAGCCGCACGCTGAAAAACGGCCTCAAAGTCATCATCGTACCCCACCGGCTGGCCCCGGTGGTATCGGTGCAGGTCAACTACCGCGTGGGCTCGAACCAGGCACCGCCGGGGTTTCCCGGCATGGCGCATGCCCAGGAGCACATGATGTTCCGCGGGAGCCCGGGGCTTTCCGCCCAGCAGCTGGCAGCCATCACCGCTGCCATGGGTGGACGCACCAATGCGGAAACCCGGGCCGACGTAACGCGTTACTTCTTCACCGTTCCGGCTGCGGATCTGGAAACCGCCCTGCGGGTGGAGGCGCTCCGCATGCGGTCGGTGGATGACAGTGATGCGCAGTGGCGCACCGAAAGAGGGGCCATCGAACAGGAGGTGCAGCGCGACCTGTCCAGCCCCACCTACCGGATGTACGCCCTGCTGCTGGAGGGGCTGTTCCGCGGCACGCCTTATGCCCACGATGCCCTGGGAACCAGGGCATCCTTCGACCGCACCACCGGCGCCATGCTGAAAAAATTTTACCGGGACTGGTATGCACCCAACAACGCCGTGCTGGTGATTGTGGGCGACGTGCCGGTTTCCGGCACCCTGGCCATGGTGAAACGGCTCTTCGAACCGATTCCCGAACGCAGACTGCCGCCGCGGCGGCCCCTAAAAACGCCGGCCCTGGAACCCGAGATCATCCGATTCGAAACCGATCTGCCCTACGGCCTGGCCGTAGTGGCCTATCGCCTGCCGGGCGACGACAGCCGCCAGGCAGCGGCTGCCGACATCCTGGCACGCGTGATCAACAGCCGCCGGGCGGCCCTGTACGACCTGGTGGCCAAGGGCAAAGCTCTCTTTGCCGAATTCTCCACCCAATCCTTTGCGCATGCCGGCATGGGGTTTGTGGTGGCCGGATTTCCCAAGGGCGCCGGCGGGCAGGGCCTGGTGAAAGAAATCCGGGGAATCATGGGACGCTACGCGGCCGAAGGCGTGCCGCCTGCGCTGGTGGCCGCCGCCAAACGCTATGCCCAGGCCGATGCCGAGTTTTCCAAAAACGACGTCGAGACTCTGGCCTCCCAGTGGTCCGATGCCGTGGCCGTGGCCGGCCTGGCCAGTCCCGAGGCCTGGTGGCGGGCCGAAATGCGTGTGCAACCCGCCGAAGTCAATGCCGTGGCCCGCCGCTGGCTGGTCAATGCCACTGCCATTACCGCCGTGCTGACGCCCGGTGCTTCCGGCAAAGCGCATTCTGCCGGAAAAGGCTACCGCGGGCGGGAATCCTTTACACCCGCCAAGCTGACAGCCGTGCCGCTGCCGGCCTGGGCGCGCGAACTGGAGTCACCCCCGCAGCTGCCGCCGCCACCGCCGCAGCCCTACCAGACGACCCTGGCCAACGGGATCCGGCTGATCGTACAGCCCGAATCCATTTCCGACACGGTCAGTGTGTACGGCCGCATCAAACAGACCCCGGCTCTGGAGGAGCCGCCGGGCAAGGAGGGCGTTGCCGAAGTTCTGGACGAAATGCTGTCCTATGGCAGCCGCAAAATGGGCCGTCTGGCATTCGAACGTCAACTGGACGCCATTGCCGCCCGACTGGAGCCGGGTGCCCGGTTCTCCCTGAACGTGCTGTCACGGCACTTTAAAAAGGGAGTGCATCTGTTGGCCGAAAATCTGCTGGACCCGCCGCTGACGCGCCATGTTTTCAAAATTGTGCGCCGCCAGGTGGCCGACGCCGTCGCCGGCCGTATCAGCAGCCCGGCATACAAAGCCCGGCGGGCGCTTTACGCCGGCCTTTATCCGCCCAAAGACCCCACCTTGCGCCAGGCCACGGTCCGGACCGTAAACGCACTGCACTTGAGCGACGTCATCCGGTACTATCGGCACACGTTCCGGCCGGACCTCACCACGATTGTCGTTGTCGGCCATATTCAGCCGGCCCGGGCGCAGCGTGTCATCGCAGCAGCGCTTGGAGGCTGGCGGGCCGCCGGCGCGATGCCAGAAACCGACCTGGGGCCGGTGCCGCCCAACCCTCCCGGGTACCAGACCATACCGGATCCGGGTCGCGTGCAGGACTCGGTGCTCCTGGCCCAGACCCTCGATCTGACCCGGGACAACCCGGACTACGATGTTCTGCAAATCGGGATGCACGTGCTCTCCGGCGGATTCTACGCCACACGGCTGTATCGTGACCTGCGTGAAAAAACAGGCCTGGTTTACACGGTGGGTGCCGGTCTGGAAGCCGGCGTACATCGCGCCGTCTTCATGGTGGCCTATGGCTGCGACCCGCAAAATGTCGCCAAAGCCCGGGACCTGATTCTGAAAAACCTGCGCCAAATGCAGCAGCAGCCGGTGACAGAGCAGGAACTGGTACGCGCCCAGCGGCTACTGATCATCGATTCGCTGTTAAACAGGGCTTCCGTCGATTCCATTGCCGGCGGATACCTCGACCTGGCAGTCCTGCGGCTGCCTCTGAATGCGCCACAACGGGCAGCCAGACACATCCTCAAAACCAGCGCCGGGCAGGTTCGGCGCGCCTTTGGACGCTACCTGCGGCCGGACGCCTTCGTCCAGGTGGTACGCGGTCCAGAGCCGCGCTGATACTGTAAGCTGCGTGCTAGAGGGAACTTTCTCCCTCCGCTGGGTGCGAAAAGGGGAAAAAGCAGCACTAGTCTGCGACGGCCGCGCCCGTGCTGAGTAAAACGGCCTTGCGTGCAATTTCCCTGCTGCGACAATCGGGGCAGAGCCTAAGAGGGGTTTGCTGGAGGTCAGGGGCGAGTTTTTGGCGGGCATAGTTCACAAAGGGGGCCGGGGCGAAATGCCTTCCGCACTTGCTGCAGGCGTGGAGCGGGACGCGCGTGCCGCTCCACGACTTCATGGTGCGGGTCTGTACAATATCCTCAAAGGCGATCGCCTGGGTCGGACAAACCCGGGCGCAGGCGCCGCAGCCCATGCAGACCGCACTTTCTTCGTAAAAGGGGGTGTTGATTTCCGTGAAATGCCCCCGGCCGATATAGTTGATCGCGCCGGCCCCCATGACGTCATGACAAATGCGCACACACAGGCCGCAGAGGATGCATCGGTTCTGCAGCGGGTCGTCCGGACGAACCTTTCTGGCAAAGCGTGTTTTCTGGATGCCGTATCTTTGCGCCAGGGCCCGGATCGCTTCGGACCTGGGCGCCTGGGCCAGGTACAGTTCGATCAGAGCCCTTCGCAGGCTGACGATCTCCGACGTTTGTGTGAGGACTTCCAGCCCTTCGGCGGCCGCAAGGGTGCAGGCGGTGGTGATGCCTTCCTGGGCGCCTTTGACGACCTCTACCAGGCACATGCGGCAGGCCCCGTAAGGCGCCAGCGTTTCCTCGTAGCAAAATGCCGGTATGTCGATGCCCTTCCGCCTGGCGACCGACAGCAGGCTTTCCCCTTTTTCGGCGGTGCACGCCTTTCCGTTGATGACGACTCGGATCATGACGATCGGGATCTTTCGACAAGCGCCTCGTATTCGTTCCGGAAGTATCTGAGCGTGGTCAGCACGGGATTCGGCGCGGTCTGTCCCAGTCCGCACAAAGAGGTTTTGCGGATGAGGCCGGAGAGCTCCTCGAGAATTTCGATATCGGCAACCGACGCCCGGCCGGCCAGGATTTTGTCGAGGATCATCAGCATGTGTTTAAGGCCCTCGCGGCAGGGGACACACTTGCCGCAGGACTCCTCGTCGGTAAAGCCGATGAAGAATCTGGCCGTATCCACCATCGACGTTTCCGTGCCCATCACGACGACCCCGCCCGATCCCATGATGGACCCTACCTCCGTCAGGTGCGCGTAGTCCAGGGGCGTATCGAACAGGGAAGCGGGGATACAGCCGCCGGAGGGCCCTCCGGTCTGAACCGCTTTGATCGCTTTTCCTCGAAGGCCGCCGTTGCCGATGTCGAATACGAGGGTGCGAATGCTGGTGCCCAGCGGCACTTCCGCCAGCCCCACGCATTCCACTTCCCCCACCAGAGAAAAGACCTTGGTGCCGCTGTTTTCTGGCACCCCGATTCCGGAGAACCACTTTCCGCCCCTATGGATAATTACAGGAATATTGGACCAGGTCTCCACGTTGTTGATATTCGTGGGCATGCCCCAGAGCCCTTTTTGGGCGGGAAAGGGCGGCCTGGGTCGGGGGCGGCCGGTTTGGCCTTCAATCGAGGCGATCAGGGCGGTTTCCTCGCCGCACACAAAGGCGCCGGCGCCGCCGGCGATGGTAACGGAGAAGCTGAAATCCGTGCCGAAGATGTTCTCTCCGAGCAGTCCGTGGCGCTGCGCCTGGGAGATGGCCGCCGTAAGCCGCTCGATGGCCAGCGGATACTCCGCCCGGACATAGATCACTCCCTCGCGCGCACCGATAGCGTAAGCGCCGATGAGCATCCCTTCGAGGATCATGTGCGGATCGCTCTCCATCTCGTTGCGGTTCATGTAGGCACCCGGGTCACCTTCGTCGGCGTTGCAGATGATGTACTTTCGAAGACTCTGCTCCTCTTTGGTGAAATTCCACTTCAAACCGGTGGGAAAGCCGGCGCCCCCCCGTCCCCGAAGTCCAGAAATGATGACTTCATGGACTACATCAGCCGGCGACATCTCCGTTATGGCCTTGTGTAAAGCGGTATATCCACCGACTGCAAAGTATTCATCGATGTCCTCCGGATTGATTAGTCCTGCACTCCGCAAGACAATCTTCTGCTGGGGCGCAAAGTAGGGAGTCGTTTCATAGGCGGGGATGTCCTCAAAGCCCGTGCCAAAAACCAGTTTATCCCCGACAATGGGATCCCACGCGTTGATCCTGCAGAGTGCCAGGTCCCGGGGCACATCGCCTGTGGCTGCGGCGTGCAGAATCCTGCCGGTGTCGGCCTCTGTCACCCGGTGCAGGATCACCAGCGGTTTTCCGGGAAGGTGAATATTGACCAGCGGTTCTTCACGGCAATACCCGATGCAGCCCACCCGGCGCAGCTGGATATTGTGCTCTTGTTTCCGGATGGCGGACTCCAGGGCCGCGTAGACGCGGTCAGCGCCGGCCGCAATGCCGCAGGTGGCCAGCCCCACGTCAATGCGCGGCCTGCCTGGAAAGCGTTTGTCGATACCCTGTTTCCCGGCCTTCCGGAGGTCTTCAATAGTTTCGATGATGGTTTCCCTCCCAGTCGAACTGCCTCAGGATCGCAGGGATTTTGTCCGGCGTCACATAGCCGAAGATCCGGTTGTCGATGCGCAGGACCGGCGCCATGCTGCAGGCCCCAAAACAGCGGGCCGACGTGAGTGAAAAGGCATGGTCCGCCGTGGTCAGCTGGAATTTCCCGTCCCCGGTGGTTTCACCGGCCCCGACATCGAGCAGCCGTTCGAGCCTTTCGACAATCCGGGGAGCGCCGTTGACGTGGCAGGCGGTTCCCATGCAGACGGTCACCACATGCTCGCCCAGTGCCTCCAGCGTGAAAAATGAATAGAAAGTAGCGATGCTGTAGAGTTCAGAGAGGGGCATCGCCAGTTTGCGCGCGAGGTATTCCAGCGCATCCCGCGGAAGATAGCCTGCCCGGCGCTGCACCTGTTCGAGGACCCCGAGAACCCTTCCGGTGGCACCGGGGTATCTTTCCACGATGGTGTCCAGCTGCGCTGCGTCCATTTAAATTCCCAGGCCTTGGCGTTTCTTTTCAATCACCTCTTCAAGAAGATCGGCGGCTTTGACCGGGTCGGGCTCCACCGCAAAGGCGGCGTTGACGAGTCCATTCAGGCCTGCAGTTAAAAGATTGACCACTTCCGGGCTGCCGAAAATTTTCGGCGGAATGTCCAGCACCGTAAAAACCCCGGAGGCCACGAAATAGGCCCCGATGGAAATGGCTTTCTGGGAATACCATTCGGGTGCCGCGCCGCCAAGCGGCAGATCCTCGATGCCGACATTCAGCTCTTTGGCGATATTGGCCGCCAGCATCAAAATCCGGGAGCAGTCGACACAGGAACCCATGTGAAGTACCGGGGGAACTTTCAGGGCTTCGCAGACGGAACGCAGGCCGTCTCCGGCCAGGCCGGCGGCCTCCGGCAGCAGCAGTCCGGCCTTGCCGCTGGCAATGGCGGCGCACCCCGTTTCGACCACCAGGATATCCCGTTTGATGAGCTCCTTTCCCAGAGTGATGTGCCCGTAATCCTGCTGGACCTTGGGGTTGTTGCAGCCTACGATCCCCACCGCCCCGCGGATTTTTCCGGCAACGATGGCGTCGATCAAAGGCTTGTAGGAACCGCCCAGGGCGCTGCGGACGGCCTCTTCGGAAAAACCCGCCATCATCTTCATCGGTTTTTCCGGAATCCTCACCCGCTGCAGGTCCCGGTGGGGGAAGTTCTCAACGGCCAGTTTCACGATTTCCCTGGCCGTGTCCAGGGCCGATTCAGGATGGCACTCCAGGTGAGTGGCTCCGGGGATCTTGGACTTCTCGCTGGTCGACACCACCTGTGTATGGTAGCATTTTGCGGTGTCGGTAAGGGAGGGGAAGATACACTGGTAATCGATGACCATCACCTCCACGCTGCCCGTGGCAATGGCCAGTTCCTGGTCGAGCTCGTTGCCCGCAATGGGAATGCCGTGGCGCATCAACAGTTCGTTGCCGGTGCAGCACATGCCGGCGAGGTTGATTCCTCTGGCGCCCTTTTCTTTGGCCAGCTTCTTTAAAGCGGCATCTTCGGCCGCCAGGACCATCATTTCCGACAAGATGGGGTTGTGGCCGTGCAGCACGATGTTGACCGCATCTTTTTTCAGGACACCCAGGTTGGCGTGCGTGGTGGTGGGAGCCGGGGTGCCGAACAGGATGTCGGAGCCTTCCGTGGCCATCATGGAGCCGCCCCAGCCGTCGGAGAGCGAGGTTCTCAGGGCATGCAGCAGAATGTTGGCGTAATCCGCACCGACGCCCATGTGCACCCGGTGCATGGCTTCGACAATTTCACGGTCCACGCTTCTGGGAGTGATGCCGATGCGTTTCCACATCTCCCGGGTTTTGTCCGGAGCCCTCTGGATCAGTTGAATCCTGTTTTTAACGGTGCCGAATTCTTCCAGCATGGCCAGCGCCAGCGCTTTGGCGATGGCCGCCTTCTTTTTTCCCTGGGTCTCGATCCCGTACTCGCCCGCCACGGCCTTTAATTTGTCCACGTCCATGATTCGGTAGCCCCGGGATTTCCCCTCGGCGGTCTCCAGGAGCACCTCGATCACCTCGCGTCCATGGTCCGAATGGGCGGCGGCGCCGGTGGCCAGGTCATCGAGGATGTTGCGCGCGGCGATCAGGTCCCGCGTGGCGCCGCAGACGGCACGTTTCGGCTCGCCCCCGAAAGGGTCGATGCGGCAGGGTCCCATGACGCAGCGGTTGCAGCAGATTCCCAACTGCCCGAAACCGCATTGGGGCTGCTGTTTTGCAAGCCGCTCCCACACGGTCTCCACACCGTCCTGCAGGGCCTTCTGAACGATCTCCTGATCCGTTTTGTCCAAGGATCGTTTCTCCGAAGTCTCTTTGAGATATTCTGGATCGATGTACATGGCCTTTCCTCCTTTCCGCACGCAGGTCTCAATCCCGGAGGATTCCGATTGCGGTTATTTTCTTCATGATGTTCCGAAAAGCCCGGATGTTGGCGGGAATTTCGGGAAGCTCGACTTCCGTCTGCGGCGCGCTCAGGACTTTGAATGTAAAATCGCTGCGGCTCGTCCGGACGAGTTCATTGATGTCTCCGAACGCCAAGGCGCCGGTCTTGCAAGCCTCGACACAGGCCGGGATGCGGCCCTCCCGCTGCCGATCGATACAGTGGTCGCACTTGGTGTTCACCTGGCGGTCGACGGCGATCTGCCAGGTCTTGTCGAACTGGATAATCCCGAACGGGCAGACCATGGCGCAGGCACCGCAGGCGATGCACTTGGGATAGTCCACGATCACGGAATCCGTTTGCACATCGCGGCAGAGGGCGGCCGTAGGGCAGACCTGCAGGCAGGGCGCGGGGTCACAATGCCGGCAACGGTTGGGAAACGTGAGCAGCCCCGGCCCGACTTCAACATGCAAGCGCGGTTTCGGCGTTGGGTCCTCCGAAATAACACCCAAAAGGGTCTTGCTGATAGAATGCTCCACGGCACACGCGATTTCGCAGTGCCGGCATCCGATACATTTCTCCGGCCTGACCATGACGGTATTCATCGCCACACCTCCTCGTTTAGAGATATCGATATATTTTTTCGACAACCATGCTGGCAAGCGAAAGAGACACCCCCGCAGCGGTGTCCATAGTGGCAGTCCTGGGGCGGGAATTGTGCGAGGGGCATTTTCCGGAAATCTCCACGCATCAGAGGGCCGCACCCGTCAATACCGTGCCCGATTCCCCATTGAACGTCTCTTTCCGGAACGTTTTTTTCTATGGCCCAAAAGAGCGTACGATACAATGCCATTATCACGCCTTTTCCGCCAAGGACACGCCGCGGCGGCACATCCCGGATCCGCCGGCATTACCGGCGATCGGAATGCGGGGAGGGGCAAATCGTCAATCCACCTTGAGGCCCGCTGCTCCGCTGTGCCTGTTGATGAGCATATCTGGATTTATGCTCTTCCGCCGCCCCGTTCACTGAAACGGCACTTTCCTGATGATGCGCATTGCCGGCCTGGAAACGGTTCATGGCCACGGTCGCGTTTGCAGTGTTTTATATTACTTGCGCTAAGATTCGTCCACCATAAAATGCGCTTTTTATATTTTTTCAGTTGATTTCAGTAGCTTCCTATGGTGGATGGAAACGAGCTCAACGGCACCTTATGTTGCAATGCATCATATGCTGATTTAACCGGCACATTTAAATTGTTTTGGGATTCACGGTTTTGGGGTGCGGGATGTACGCTCCGAGATCAGGCACCCGCGGCACGCCCTGGATGGAATGAAAACAAGGGGAAGCCGGTCTCTTCATCCTGCCTTCGTATTATCTGCACATCACTTACTTCCTGGATTAAAATTTCCGCAGTGACCAGAACAGGATTGCCTTCTTCGACAACATGTCCGCCGTAAACGGTCATTGCCGGGTCGCTCATCAAGCAGTGCAAGTGAATGCTCGGTTCATCATCCACAGTGCGGCCCACTATTCCCTGCGAGGCGAGTATTTCCAGGGGGCCTTCAAGCCATACGGGATCGTCGTATCGAATACCTTTCTTTCCGGCTTCGTCAGCAACAACATATACGATCCGGGCTTCCATGAGACTGCCGATGACCGAAACAACGTTTGCATATTTTACGTCATGACAGCGGCACATGGCCTCGATGCCCTTGATGAGATCCGTCCCGGGAAGCAGCCTGCCAATAATTTTCCTGCCCGTTTGCGACACGACGGCTTGGATCCTGACATCACTCATCCGAAGAGACTCCTTTCTCCCTGTGGGGGCCGCTATGTTGTGTCGTATGTTGCCACATCGGGATCGGGCCCAGACAACCTATGGGTTATCAGGGCACAATATCCCAGGCGATAAGTACGCCAGGCCCTTTTAGCACACTTTTCGGCCCTGAAACGAGCGCTATAGGGCCTGCAAGCGGGTATATTTTCGCGTGATATTCCAGCATGCCCGCAAGTCGCCCCGGCCCGGCCCCAGCCCTTCCAGGTGCGTCGCGCAATGATCGATCCCAACACGAGTCAACAAGGTGAAAATAACCATTATCTGACCATATACCTGGTTTTATTTTTTCATATACCCGTACTATGTCCGGACCTTTCAGCCCTTTCTTATAATCTTGGGCAGCTTGGTGAAATTTTCCATTCTCCGTCAGAGATGCAGGACCCCGATATTCAGGCTGATCGAACTGCTTTGGGTCAGTTACCCCCTTGGATCTTGGAACATCATGGCCCTCATAGATTAGGACAGTTCCATCTTCCGTTATTTGGTCTTCGTATGGCGAATTTTCTTGAACCGACATAAGAATTACTGAGTGACCGCCTCTCAAACGGAAATTCATACCTCGTTGTAAGCTAGTACCTTCTCTCTGGCACATTTCCATATACTGTTTTGCCTCAGATGGAATTGGATTTTTCCTCAAAATGTGATAATCTTCACAGTAAGGAGGAAGAACCATGGCCAGAAAACGCAGACATTTCACGCCCGAACAGAAAGTCCAAATCATTAAAAAGCATCTTGTGGATAAAGTGCCGCTATCCGACCTTTGTGACCAGTACGGACTCCAGCCCACGGTTTTTTACCGCTGGCAGAAGGCCTTTTTCGAAAACGGCGCCAAAGCCTTCGATAGGCGCAAGGACACCGAGAAGCTGCGCCTGGAGAAAAAAGTCGCGGCCCTGCAAGG
>Ga0256841_1000589_pt1 | contig 35994 bp, 30 predicted proteins | sample 356308metaG_FD_185971 | JGI IMG/M metagenome (GOLD analysis project Ga0256841, IMG submission 185971) | Hydrothermal vent microbial communities from Mid Atlantic Ridge, Atlantic Ocean - 356-308 | ecosystem: Environmental > Aquatic > Marine > Hydrothermal vents | place: Atlantic Ocean: Mid... | reverse complement strand
GGGGCGTTCCCTGCACTCAGCAGAATTGCCCGAAATGTGGCGCACCTATGTTAAGGCAGGAGTAGCACTTGAAGGTAGCTGTTGCGAGTGGAAAGGGTGGAACCGGAAAAACCACAATTGCGACCAATTTGGTCAGGTATATGGCGGAGATGACCGATAAGGCTTTGTATGTCGATTGCGATGTGGAAGAGCCCAACGGCCATCTCTTCCTAAAGCCTGAGATCCGTCGGGAGCGGGATGTCAGCGTTTTGGTTCCCGAAATAGATGGGAATCTATGTACCGGCTGCGGAGAGTGTAAAAAAATCTGCGCTTATAATGCCATTACTATAATTTTGGATAAGGCTTTGGTTTTCCCCGAATTGTGTCATAGTTGCGGTGGTTGCCAATTGGTTTGCCCCGAAGAGGCAATTGAGGAGAAACCTCGAAGAATAGGCGTAATTATGGAGGGAGATTCCGGGAATATAAAATTCATTTCGGGGAAGCTTGATGTGGGGGAAGCATCGGCTACTCCCCTCGTGCGCGAAGTTAAAAAAGCGATACCTGATTTTCTCGATGCGGTTATAGACGCCCCTCCGGGGACATCCTGCCCGGTCATCGAAACTGTTCGGGACACCGATTATGTGTTATTGGTAACCGAACCAACTCCTTTTGGACTGAATGACCTTAGAATAGCGGTGGAGACGGTGCGACAGCTTTATTTACCTTTCGGCGTAATTATAAATAGAGCTGATAGTGGAAATAGCGGGGTAAATGATTATTGCTTGGACGAGGAAATTCCTGTTTTAGCTGAAATACCAGACGATAGGAAAGCGGCGGAGCTTTATTCGCAGGGGAAATTATTGTATCGGGAGCTGCCTTATTTTCGAGAACAACTTGAAGTTATTTATAGCGGGATAATAAAACAAATCGAGGAATACGATAGGGAGAGCTTTAAGGAGGTAAAATGATTAAAATAGCTGTTCCGGTGGAAGATAACAGATTATGTCCTCATTTCGGGCATTGTCAAAATTTTGCCGTGATAGAAGTGGATACTGAAAATAAAAAGATAATCAATCGAGTGGATCTAACCCCTCCCCCTCACGAGCCGGGGATTCTTCCGAAATGGTTGGCGGATCAAGGGGTGAATATGATAATTGCCGGCGGTATGGGGTCGAGGGCTCAGGAGTTTTTCAGGCAATTCAATATCGATGTCGTGGTCGGTGCGATTCAGGAAACTCCGGAAACATTGGCTTTGGATTATGTAAGCAGCAAATTACAAATCGGGGATAATGCCTGTGATCATTGACCGTCGGGATAATTGAATTATTATGAAACAAATCGTCGTAATAAGCGGGAAAGGTGGCACAGGTAAAACAAGTTTGGTGGCATCTTTTGCTTCACTATCCCGAAGGGCGGTATTGGCCGATTGCGATGTTGATGCCGCCGACCTTCATTTGGTGTTGAATCCGATTGTGAAATCGAGCGAAGAATACAGCGGCGGCTTGATGGCTTATATAGACCCCGATCTATGCTCCGGCTGTGGTTTTTGCACCGAAGTATGCCGATTTGACGCTATTATTGAAACACCCACCGCCGAAGGGGAGAATAGCACCTTGTTTTATATAGACCCTTTAAAATGCGAAGGTTGTGGAGTTTGTGCTTACTATTGTCCCGAAAAAGCGATAAAGATGTTTGAACGAAAAAGCGGAGAGGTTTATATCTCAGAGATGAAATATGGACCGATGGTTCACGCACAACTTGGAATAGCCGAAGAAAATTCCGGTAAATTAGTAGCTCAAGTGCGGGAGGAAGCAACAAAGTTAGCTCAAGAAGGTGATTATGATTATATAATTATCGATGGTCCCCCCGGGGTGGGCTGTCCGGTGATTTCGTCTATTACGGGTGCTGATATCGTTTTAATCGTAACCGAACCGACCGTTTCGGGATTGAGCGATTTGGAACGAGTAGCACAGTTGGCGAGACATTTCAAGATACCTTCGGCGGTTTGTGTCAACAAATGGGATATCAACCCTGAAAATACCGACAGCATATTGGATTATTGCGAGAATCATAATATAAAAATATTGGGGAAAATACATTACGACAGAACCTTTACCGAAGCCCAGATTAGAAAAGTTCCCGCTTTGGAAGTAGCTTCGAGCGACTTAAAAAAGGAAATTGTTTCCGTCTGGGAGAGGTTAAATAGGGAATTGGAAAATCATAATAAGTAACCAACATTAAGACTATAATTCCACAAAGATAAAAAGCGGGTCTAAAAGGCCCGCTTTTTCCATTTTAGTATATTCAACAATAGAAGTTATTTCCCTGAACCGAAGAATAGATAATTATCCATAATGAGATCGGTTTTACTCATTTGATGGGGAGTATCGTTTCTATCCCGTGAAGTTAAATCTACCCAAATAGGATTGGTAATCGCCCGATAACCGGGATAGCCGTCAATTTGCGGGCAGTAAGCTTCAAGGCGATAGTAAAATCTGTTTTCCCCCTGTGGAATGTAAGGTGTAATATCAATTGATACATAGCCGGAATAATTATTTACCGATTGCGTATATTCGGTTGTCCCGGAAGGTGTTCCGACTATCAGTTTCATATATTCTATGGGACCGAATTCCGGTGTCGATTTCCAATAGCAAACCAATTTAGGGTTTGCGCCGGCACTTGGTGGGGCCGCTGTTCCGCCGATTATCGCATCATAAGGACCGAACACCGATCCATCTCCATCGGCATCGATACCGAATATCAAGAAAGGCCCATCGGTTACCACACAAACCCCATTTTTCAACGCATCGAGAACATTCTCCCCATTCTCGCCCATACCGTCGGGACAATAAACACAAGTTCTGGCTTTCGCGAAAGCATTATCGGTTACCCCTATTGAGCTATAGAAAAGTAAGGTTAATCCATAATAGTGATAATTGAAATCGCCGTGGGCGTCGCTTCCGCCGTAAGCGAAAACTTTGCGGATCGGGTTTAGGTTGGCACAGAGCAGGCTATCCCACACATCCAATCCCTTCACGAAGTTACTATCCCAATCGGCTTGCGGCTGCCATACGGGAAACGGATTTACATAAACATCCGGGTTTATATAATCGGAATTATCGGTAAAATAGAAATTCCGTTCGTTATAGAATTCCAATCCTACGAATCTTGAAAATGAAGATAAGCCGGTATCATACATAGCGGTTCCCCAGGGGATTATATCCTCATAAACGGGTACAAGCCAAGTATCGGTCGGGTGGGCGGCGATGGCTATCCCTTGAGGCATATTTTCCAATAGTTCCAACCGCGAGGTTAAAGATTTAAGATTTGAATGATCTCCATCCTCAAAGTAAGCATCGGGACCGACGGGCCCCTCGATATAATCGGTATTGCCTATGGATAACATATGGGCGGTGTTATCGTTGGGACCATCATCATCGGGGATAACGGCATCGTTTTTAACTGTGATTTCCTCACCACGAATTATCTTGAAATTGTCGGTCTTGTAATAGGCACAGCTATCCCCCAGCGGATTCCATTCGTCTTCTTCCAAATCGTTGGCAAATTCCCCCATTGGAAATTGATCGCCGGAATTGTTTGAAGCGTGATCGGTTGTTGCGGTCCAATCCAATCCCATTGCCATCCCGCAACGGCTTATCATCCCAAAAGTTCCCCCTTCTTCGTAATAGTTGTCCGTGAACGAAGTATGGTAATGGGTATCCCCATAATACCAGCCCGCGATTTTTGGGAAAGGTTCCGTCGCTACCTTTACCCGAAGGAATTGCTCGAAATCATAAGGGAATATCAGCATTTCCCGATAATGCATTTTAACCCGAATATCGATATGGCCATCGACGATTGTAAAATCGTTGACTGTCAATCCATCGAAGATGTGAGACCATCGGGGCATATCGATATCCATTCCACCGGCATCATAATAAGCAACCGTATTGTAATTATTATTGACATCAGCAACCTTGACCCAATCCAAATTGCAGGACCAAGTATCACCATCGCGTATCATAGCTTCCACCGGGACCGAAGCGTTTGATCCTAAAACCCTCCACGGGGCATCGGCATTAAAATCCTTATATTGGCTATCCGGATAATAAGTAAACGAATGTCTTTCCCCTTGATAATTCATTACTATTTCAATGGGGGTATTATGGTTGGCGAATTTATTATCAGCGGCGAACTTCAAACTTACCGCCGGCGCTATCGAGACAGGCTTATTTGCCATCTCCGAATTGTCCGCAACTTTTTCACCTTTGATAAAAACCGCTACAATTGGGTTTTCGGCGGTGAAATCACCTTTAAGGAGGACATTAACCGTTATCTCGTCGCCCGGTTTTATGAATTTCGGGTGAACCCTCACAGCTTTTATCCCGTGTTCCGCAGATATGGAGCTTTGAGACAGAAAACCCATTAAAGCGACAAAGGAAATCAAAATAACCAAACTTTTTTTCATAAGAGCCTTTCTTAAGTTATTCAGTTGACAATTAAGTTATATTATATGCTTCGGCTATAAGATAATTTGTTTTTGCGTATTTTTCAAGATGGAAATCGAAAAATATCCGATTACTTTAAGGAAGTCCTATTCTTTATTATCAGTTCGTTTTAATTTGAGTTTCCCCCACCAATCAAGGCGTTTGCGAATTTCTCTTTCATAACCGAACTTCCCCGGTTGATAGAACTTTTTATCTTTTATCTTTTTCGGGAGGTATTCCTGAGGAATGTAATGCTCATTGTTGTTATGATCGTAAGCGTATCCTTTCCCATAACCGATGGATTCCATTAGCTTAGTTGGAGCATTGCGTATGAATAATGGTACGGGTAGCGCCCCGCTGGAATCAATTTCCGCAATCGCCGTAGTATAAGCCAAATAAACCGTATTCGATTTTGGTGCGGTCGCTAAATATACGGCGGCTTCCACTAATGCCAATTCACCTTCGGGTGAACCGAGAAAATGATAAACTTCTTTTGCCGAAACAGCTATACGAAGAGCTGTCGGGTCAGCTAATCCTATATCTTCCACCGCGAAGCGGATTAATCTCCGAGCAATATACATAGGATCCTCACCCCCTTTCAGCATTCTGATAAGATAATATATTGCAGCATTCGGATCGGAACCGCGCAGGCTTTTATGCAAAGCGGAAATGAGATTATAATGTTCCTCCCCCGATTTGTCGTATAGGATGGCTTTTTGGGATGCTTTCTGCACTAATTGTGATGTTATAATTATCTTACCGTCTTCTTTAGCGGGAGGGTTCTCGGCACAGAATTCCAAAAGATTATATGCTCGGCGAGCATCGCCATCGGCTATCGTAATTATCATATTGAGCGCATTATCCTCGAGAGTTATTTTTTTATTTCCGAGCCCTTTTTCCGAATCGGTTAATGCCCGTCGGATAAGGGATTTGATATTATCGGGTGATAATTTATTCAATACATAGACACGGCACCTTGATAATAAAGCGGAAGTAATTTCAAAAGATGGATTTTCCGTGGTTGCCCCGATTAAAATTATATCCCCCGATTCCACTGAAGGGAGAAATGCATCCTGCTGAGCTTTGTTAAAACGATGAATTTCATCGATAAAGAGAATAGTCCGCTCGCCCGAAAACCGATTTTTTTTCCGAGATGCGGAGATTACCCCCTTAAGCTCTTTTATTCCGGAGGTAACCGCCGAATAGTATAAAAATGACATTCCTGTGCGGTTGGCAATTATCTTTGCGATAGTGGTTTTACCCGAACCGGGGGGACCCCAGAATATCATCGAACCTAATCGATCATTGGCAATTGACAAATAAAGAGGCGATTCTTCGGATAAAAGGTCTTCCTGTCCGACAAGATCCTCTAAATCGGTCGGTCTCATCCTTTCCGCTAAAGGTACGCTGTCTTTATTATTGGTTTGTTTGGGGTTGGAGAATAAATCCATATTATTATTTTACTTAAATATCCGCTAATAGTCAATCGAGTTCTTTTCATTGAATGGGAAAAGGGAGATAAAAGGTATCCCCCTGTTGGTGTATGGGAAGGAAAACAATGACATCAAATCTGCAGCCGCCCTCGCCAGCTTAAAGCAAGGTTGTTTTCCGCGAATTAAAATCCTTACTGAATATCCGTACATCAAAATAACATTTGCCAAACACCCTTCAAATAATATATTAGCGCTATGTTGATTTTTTACAGACAGTTCGATCTGCCCAAGTGGCACGATCATTGAAAATGAAACTAATAGCACTTGTTTCAGTCCGTTTTATATTATTAATTGTTTCATAAGTAGTTGCAAGTAAATTAAGGAGTTGATTATATGGCTAAAAAGATAATCATTATGGGAGCCGCCGGACGCGATTTCCATAATTTCAATGTGCTTTACCGTGATAACGAGGATTATCAGGTAGTAGCCTTTACCGCCACTCAAATACCGGATATCGAGGGAAGGAAATATCCACCGGAATTGGCCGGGAAACTTTACCCAAACGGTATCCCCATCGAAGCCGAAGATGATATTATCGACTTGATTAAGGAAAATAATATCGATGAAGTGGTATTCTCTTACTCCGATGTACCCTTTCATTATGTGATGACCAAAGCGGCAGTGGCAAATGCGGCCGGTGCCGATTTTAAACTTGTTTCCCCCGCCGATACTATGATTAAATCAAACAAACCGGTGATTGCAGTTTGTGCGGTACGAACGGGAAGCGGCAAATCCCAAACGACAAGACGCGTTTGTGAGATACTCAAGGGGTTGGGACATAAGGTCGTGGCGATTCGTCATCCTATGCCTTATGGTGATTTAACCAAGCAAATCAGCCAGCGCTTCGCTACACTTGACGATTTGAAGAAATACGAATGCACCATCGAAGAGATGGAAGAGTATGAACCGCATATCAACCGCGGTCAGGTAATCTACGCAGGCGTCGATTACGGTAAAATACTCTCCGAAGCCGAGCAGGAGGCGGACATCATCGTTTGGGACGGTGGTAATAACGATACATCGTTTTATCGTCCGGACCTGTTGATTACAGTTGCTGATCCGCATCGTCCCGGGCATGAATTATCCTATTATCCGGGAATGATCAATGTACTTTTATCCGATGTAATCATAATAAATAAAATCGATACCGCCGATCTCGATAATATAAATATGGTCAGAGAAAATGTTCGATCAGTTAACCCGGATGCGATTATATTGGAAGCTGCATCCCCGATAACAGTCGAGGACCCGAACTTGATCGAAGGCAAAGGGGTATTAGTTGTCGAGGATGGTCCCACGCTTACCCATGGAGAGATGGAGTATGGCGCCGGCGTTATGGCGGCGGAGAAATTTGGGGCGGCGGAATTAATCGATCCGAGACTCTATACGGTGGGGAGCATTACCGAGACATTCGAGAAATATCCCGATATAGGAACTTTGCTTCCGGCGATGGGTTATGGCGAAAAGCAAATGAAAGACCTTGAAGCCACTATCAATAAAACCTACTGCGATACGGTAATTATCGGAACCCCCATCGATTTGCGGAGGGTGATTAAAATAGATAAACCAACAGTAAGGGTCGGTTATGACCTTCAGGTAATAGGGCGACCGAATTTGGAGGACATACTCTCCAAGAAATTTGGTAAAAAGTAGGTGGTTGAGTTATAACTTAAGGGACGGGCGGTTATGCCGCCCTTTTCCCGTTTTACATATTGTTAAAGGTTGGACTCGATGAGGAAATCGAGAACGGCGGTGGTGGCATTGGGCGGAAATGCCATATCCCGCAAAGGCGAAAAAAATGATATACATCAACAATTCGCAAATACGCGAAAATCGTTGGATCCTATCGTAGAACTCCTCCGCGAAGGGTATAATTTGGCTATCTCCCACGGCAACGGTCCTCAGGTGGGGGATGCTCTGTTGCGTGTGGAAATGGCGAAGGATGAAGCGCCTTTTGTGCCTTTGGGCGTTTTGGTTGCCGATACGCAAGGCTCAATGGGGTATATGATTTCTCAAAGCCTCGAAAATCGCTTAAGAAGGGAAAACATCAACAAGGAGGTCTGCACCGTAATCACGCAGGTGTTGGTTGATAAGGATGATCCCTCAATAAAGAATCCGACCAAATTCATAGGTAAATTTTACAGCGAGAATGAAGCGAAAAAGATGGCTGAGGAATTTGGCTGGATTGTTAAAAAGGATGCTGATCGTGGGTGGAGAAGGGTTGTCCCTTCACCGAAGCCTTTGAGCATTGTTGAGGGAAATATAATAAGGGATTTGGTAAATAGCGGAGTAATAACCATCACTACGGGGGGAGGCGGAATTCCGGTTTTTATGGAGAAAAACGGCGATTTGGAGGGAGTCGATGCCGTAGTTGATAAAGACTATGCCTCTGCGGTTTTGGGGAATACTATCGGGGCGGAAATATTGATTATTATCACCGATATTAATAAAGTCTATTTGAATTTCGATAAACCAAATAAAAGACCTATCGATAAAATCTCCGCCGATGAAATTGAGAAATATCTCCATCAAGGGCATTTCCCTTATGGTTCGATGGGTCCCAAAATAAGTGCCTCCATAAAATTTATCAGGGGCGGAGGCGAGAAAGTGGTGATAACTTCCATTGAAAATGCTTATACCGCCGTGGAAGGTTCAACAGGAACTTTGATTGTCCCCTAATAATTAATTTATTGCATCGATATTTTTGGAATATATAGAGGTTGGAATACAAAGATTTGAAGCGAGACGGTAAGATTAATCATCCTGAAAATAAATATGATATACCCAAGGCATTAATCGAGAGTATAGGAAAGAGGGGACGGATTTATGAGGTCGGCGGGTCGGTTCGGGATAAGTTTATTGACCCGAACATTGAGCATAAGGATAGGGATTTCTTGGTAACCGGGATACCTTTCGAGGAGCTTTCCTCCCTGCTGAAAGAATTTGGATATATAAATTTGGTTGGGAAATCTTTCGGTGTTATTAAATTTACGCCCTACGGCAGTGATAGTATTTACGATATTGTCCTGCCTCGTAAAGAAGCCTCGACCGGAGTAGGGCATAAGGATTTTCGAGTTGATTTCGATTACAATCTCCCGGTGGTAGAAGACCTGCATCGACGGGACTTTACTATTAATGCTATCGCTATAAATATTATCACAAGGGAAGTTATCGATCCGCTGAACGGCAGGGAGGACATCAAGCGCAAAATAATCAGGATGACTTCGGATGATTCATTTACGGAGGATCCTTTGAGGATGCTGCGAGCGGTTCAATTCGCAGCGAGATTCCGTTTCACCATAGAGAATAAAACCTTACAAGCATTGAAAACAAACGCTCCTCTAATTAAAACAGTTGCCCCCGAAAGAATTGCCGAGGAACTGAATAAACTGCTTTTATTGGCGAAAAAACCCTCGGTTGGTTTCCGTATTATGCGTGATGCGGGCTTGTTGAAGGAGTTCTTCCCGGAGCTTCAAACAACGGTAGGTGTCGATCAACCGGGACCTTATCATCGGTATGATGTGTTTGAGCATATTATGTCCACTATCGATAATTCCCCCCCGATTTTGAGGGTTAGGTTGGCAGCGATTTTCCATGATATTTCAAAGCCTCAAACGAGACAATTGATCGATGGGGGAGCGACATTTTATAGCCACGAGCGCAAGGGAGCAGGTGTAGCGAAAGCTGTTTTGAGGCGACTCCGTTATCCAAACGATTTGATTGAAGATGTTCGGATGTTGGTTTATCGGCATATGTACACAGACCGTGTCTCGGATAAGGGGTTGAGAAGGCTTATCCATAAGGTCGGAGAAGATCGGATATTTGATTTATTGGATTTGCGAAGGGCTGATATAGTTGCTCAGGGACGGGGATTAGATCCAAAGCAGGTAGATGCTTTCGAAAGGCGCATACGAGAGGAATTGGAGAAAAAGCCTCCTTTCTCGGTTAAGGATTTAGCCGTGAACGGAAACGATATTATGAATATTTTCTTGATACCGGGAGGTCCGATGGTCGGAAAGGTCTTGAAATACCTGTTGGAAGTGGTGTTGGATAACCCTGAGGACAATCAGCGGGATATTTTATTGGAAAAAGCTAAAGAATTCCTTGAAAGTGATAAGTGATTTATATATAATAAAACCAATTCATAAAAAGATTGCAAAATATTTCACAAGAGGTGATAGATGAAGATTCATGAATATCAGGCGAAGGAAATTTTCAGGAAATTCGGTATGCCCGTTCCGGAGGGTGAGGTGGCGACGACCGATAATGAAGTTGGTAGGATCGCCGATAGGATAGGCAAGCCGGTAATGGTAAAGGCACAGGTTCATGTCGGCGGAAGGGGAAAAGCAGGTGGGGTGAAATATGCTGAAAGCGCTCATCGTGCTTGGGAGATTTCCAAAGAAATTCTTGGAATGGATATTAAAGGCTGCATAGTGAAAAAGGTTTTGGTAACCGAAGCGGTAGAAATAGCCAGCGAAGCCTATATCGGAATGATAATAGACAGGGCGGCGAAGAAACCTGTTATGATGGCTTCCCCTGCCGGTGGGGTGGATATCGAGGAGGTGGCGGCAACGACCCCTGAAAGGATTATGAAATTGTATGTCGATCCTTTGTTGGGTTTACAAAACTATCAAGCGTTGAAATTGGCACGCTTTATATATGATGATATAAAAATAGCCCGCAAAGCATCACAGGTCATTATGCAGCTTTATCGTGCTTTTATGTATGTGGATGCTTCCCTCGCCGAAGTAAATCCGTTGATTACTACTCCCGACGGTGAAGTATTGGCTATCGATGCGAAAATAAATATCGATGATAACGGTCTATTTCGCCATCCAGATATCGAGGCGATGCGTGATTTGGATGAGGAAGATCCCAGCGAAACGGAGGCGAAAAACGCCGGGTTATCCTTTGTAAAACTCGAAGGGAACATAGGCTGTATAGTCAACGGTGCCGGACTGGCAATGGCGACGATGGATACGGTGAAGCATTTCGGCGCTGAGCCTGCGAATTTCCTTGATATCGGAGGCTCTTCCAATCCGGAGAAGGTTATCAATGCGATGAGGATTATTTTGAAGGATAGCAATGTAAAGGCTATATTATTCAATATATTCGGTGGAATAACCAGATGTGATGATGTCGCCAACGGGATAGTAGCCGCTGTTAAAGAACTCAATCCACCGGTACCGATCGTTGTCCGCTTGACCGGAACAAATGAGGAAGAAGGACGAAAGATATTGGAGGAAATCAATTTAGTGGCGACCTCCTCGATGGAAGATGTCGTTAAAAAAGCGATTGAATTAGCTGCGTAAAGTGAGTATTCTTGATTTGATATCTTGATTTTAGAATAAGGAAAAATTTATGGCGATATTTCTTAAAAAGAAAAACAAGGTGATTATACAGGGAATCACCGGGAGGGATGGTTCGTTTCATACCAAACAGATGATCGACTACGGCACACGGATAGTCGGAGGTGTTACCCCGGGTAAAGGGGGAGAGAAGGTTCACGGCGTTCCGGTATTCGAGAGTGTGGAAGAAGCTGTGAAGGAGACGAAAGCTGACACCTCGGTTATCTTTGTTCCTCCGAAATTTGCGGTGGATGCTATTTATGAAGCTGTTGATGGCGGGATTAAATTAGTGGTTTGCATAACCGAGGGTCTGCCGACTTTGGATATGCTGAAGGTTTACCATTATGTGAAGCTCAATGGGGTTCGCTTGATCGGTCCCAATTGTCCGGGGATAATATCCCCCGGCTTATCCAAAGTTGGGATTATGCCCGCCCGGATTCATAAGAGGGGAAAAGTCGGTGTTGTCAGTCGTTCGGGGACTTTGACCTACGAGGTGGTAAATGCTTTAACCGAAAAGGGCATCGGGCAATCGACGGTTGTCGGCATCGGTGGGGATCCGATTATCGGCACGAACTTTATGGATTGTCTTGTTGCTTTCAATGAGGATGCCTCTACCGAAGCAATTGTGATGATTGGGGAGATAGGCGGTACCGATGAGGAAGAAGCCGCAAAGTATATCAAGAAAAAAGTTAGAAAGCCGGTAGTGGCTTTTATTGCCGGCAGGACAGCTCCTCCGGGTAAGCGTATGGGTCATGCGGGCGCCATAATTTCCGGCGGAAAGGGGACCGCCGAAGAAAAGGTCGAAGCGTTAAACGCAGTCGGGATACCGGTTGCTGATTTACCGGCTCAAGTTGCCGATATAATGGCAGAGAAGTTGTCTAAAATAAAAAAAAGGCAAAAGTCGAAAACCACCCGAGAAGTTAAGAAAAAAAACGCCCGAAAATAAACAGGAGGCTGTCGATATCAAGTTTAGGAGCAGCTATGGCTGAAGAAAATCAAATACAAAAGGTCGAACCCGCCGAAGACGGGGAAGAAAAGGCCAAAAAAGAAAAACCGAAAAATCCAAACCCGATAGTAATTTTTCGTCGATGGTGTAAAGCTTGTGGGATTTGTATAAATCTATGTCCTAAGGATGTATTCGATGCCGATGAGGATGGTTATCCAGTTGTAGCCCGACCCTTTGAATGCACCCAATGCAGTATCTGTTGGTTGCACTGTCCCGATTTTGCTATTAAATCCACTGAAAAGTAAACTGCCATAAGGCAGAGGTGAGATAATGTCTGAGAATAATGTTAGATTGTTTCAAGGTAATGAAGCGTGTTCTTTTGGCGCTTTGGCTGCGGGCGTAAATTTTTTCGGAGGATATCCCATTACCCCTTCCACCGAAATAGCGGAGATCCTCGCCCGCGAACTCCCTAAACGGGGAGGACACTTTATTCAAATGGAGGATGAGATAGGTTCCATCGCCGCGGTAATCGGCGCTTCAGTTGCCGGAGCCAAAGCGATGACGGCAACTTCAGGTCCGGGCTTCTCCCTTATGCAGGAGAATCTCGGCTATGCATTTATGATTGAAGCCCCCTGTGTGGTGGTAAATGTTCAGCGCGGGGGACCATCGACCGGGCTACCCACAAAGGTTGCCCAAGCGGATACTATGCAGGCGAAATGGGGATCGCATGGCGATTATAACCCGATCGTGCTGACTGCTTCCAGCGTCGAGGACGCTTATTATAAAACGATCAGAGCAGTCAATTTATCCGAGAAATACCGCAATCCGGTTATCCTTTTACTCGATGAGGTATTGGGGCATATGCGGGAAAAAATTCATATCCCCGAGGAGGACGAAATAAAGATAGTAAACAGGCTCAAACCTACCGTCCCTCCGGAATGGTATCAGCCGTTCGAGATTACGCCTACTCATATCTCGCCGATGGCCGGTTATGGCGAAGGGTATCGTTTTCATATGACCGGTTTGACTCACGACCCTTGGGGATTCCCAACCGCTAAATCCAGCGAGATTAAGGAGAAGATGGATAAGCTTATGCTTAAAATATCCCAGAATGTCGATGATATAAGCACTTATAAAGAGGAATTCATAGAGGATTCGCATATCATTGTCATCGCTTACGGGATAACCGCCCGTGTAGCTCAACAAGCGGTTAGGATAGCTCGCCATAAAAGATTTAAGGTGGGATTATTCCAACCGGAGACCTTATGGCCATTTCCTGATAAGGGGTTGAAGAAGGCGTTGGAAAACGCAAACTTGGCGATTGTCGCCGAGCTTAATCAGGGACAAATGATTCGTGAAGTACAGCGGTTAGCTCCCAAAAAGACGAAAATAGTTGGGGCATTCAGATATGATGGAGAATTGATAACTCCGGATGAAATAGTGAATAAAATTAAAGAGGCGAATTAAATGGCTGTAGCATCAACAGTAGTATATGAATATCTTAGGGGGAAGAAAAAATTTCCCCATGTATGGTGCCCGGGATGTGGTATCGGCATTATTATGGGTGCCTTATTGAGAGCGATGGCTGATCTCGAAATAAAAAAGGGTGATGTGGCGATGATTTCAGGAATAGGCTGTACTGGAAGGATGCCTGTTTATTGTGATTTCCATACTTTGCATACGACTCACGGTAGGGCGATAGCGTTTGCCACCGGCATCAAACTGTCCAAACCCGACCTTAAGGTTGTCGCAATCGTCGGCGATGGGGATGGTTTGGCGATAGGCGGAAATCATTTTATACACGCCGCTCGCCGTAATATCGATATTACTACTATTTTAGTTAATAATAAGATTTACGGGATGACCGGCGGACAGTATTCCCCCACCACTCCAACAGGTAAATTTGCGACCACGGCTCCCTATGGAAACCTTGAGCATCCCTTTGATGCTTATCTCCTTGCGAAAGGTGCGGGAGCCAACTTCTTCGCCCGCAGCTCGGTTTACCACGCGACACAGCTTCAGGTTTTAATAAAGAAAGCTTTGCTTAAAAAAGGATTCTCCGTAGTGGAGGCGATGTCGAACTGCCATACCCTTTATGGCAGATTGAACAAAGAAGGTTCCGCGGTACAGATGATTAATTGGTTCAAAGACCATGCTGTTAATGTAAATATCGCCAAGAAAAAAACTCCGGAAGAATTGGAGGATAAGTTTATAACTGGCGTATTGTGGGAGGATAACAGACCTGAATATTCCGAACAATACGAAGCTTTGATAGACAGACTTGGGGGGAGGAAAAAAGAAGAAAAACCGGAAGCCGAGGTGGTGAAACAATGATTAAAAAATCCAAAAAAGATAGTACCGATTCGAACAGAATAGAAATTCGCCTTTCGGGATCCGGAGGGCAGGGATTGATATTTGCGGGGGTTCTTCTTGCCGAATCGGTGGGGATATATGAGGGGAAAAATGTGGCGCAGACGCAAAGCTATGGTCCCGAAGCAAGAGGAGGTGCATCACGCTCGGATGTCGTGATCGCGGATGGACCTATTTATTATCCCAAAAGTATGAGCTTGGATATATTAATTGCCCTTACCCAACAAGCTTGTGATGAGTATTACCCGGCTTTGAAGGAATACGGGGTATTAATTGTCGATTCGGGTTTGGTTCGTCAGCTTCCGACCGACAACGCTTACGCGATACCTTTTACCCATATTGCTCGCACCGAGGTCGGAACTCCGGTGGTCACCAATGTTGTTGCTTTGGGTGCTCTTGCGGCTATTACCGGTATCGTAAATGTCAAAAATTTGGAAAAAGTTCTGTTATCACGGGCGCCGAAAGGGACCGAAGAGAAGAATAAGCTCGCCCTGTCGGAAGGTTATAAAATAGGTAAAGAGTTGCTTAAACAACGGGAAACTGAGTTGGTGGAGAGGTTTTAACATTTTAAGCCGAATGGAAATTCGGGATTAGTGTTCTTTGAATTATTCCGTTGCGGGGAATGATCTTTGGATAATCTATAAGCGCTTTTATATAAAGCTTGGCGTGGCGGTGCGATGGGATTTTATTATCGAGAAGGAGTGAAATTGGAAAAAACATTACTAATTATAAAACCGGATGCGGTCCAGCGGAATTTAATAGGCGAGATTATCCGCAGGGCGGAGAGAGCTCGTTTCAAGGTTGTAAATATCCGTTATCTGCGAATGGCGAAAGAAGTAGCCGAGGATTTTTATCAAGTGCATAAAGGGAAACCTTTTTATGATGAGCTTTGCAATTATATGTCTTCGGGAGCCATAGTGCCGATGGTTTTAGAGGGTGAAAATGCTGTTTCGGGTGTCAGGGAGCTTATCGGGAAAACAAATCCGATTGAGGCTCATCCGGGGACGGTGCGATATGATTTGGCGGTAAGTTTGACGAAGAATTCCGTCCATGCTTCCGATAGCCCTGCGAATGCTGTCAGGGAAATAAAATTCTTTTTCCCGAGGGAGGATGTTTAAATTCCCCATTGAAAAGGAGCCGTTTTGGGAATAAAAAGACTCAAAGTATCAAATTTCAAAAGTTTCAAAAATATCGATGTAGAACTTAAGGACCTAAACATTATTATTGGTGCTAATGCATCGGGCAAATCAAACTTTATAGAAATATTCAGATTCTTGAGAGATATAACCTTGCACGGCCTTAAAAATGCGGTTTCAATGCAGGGGGGGGGGGAATATTTAAAAAATATAAGGTTGAGCGACGAAATATCTATTGAGATAAATTACCCTCTTAAAACTGGGCGGATTTTCCGAGAAAAAAAGCAGATTCAGGAATTTTCAAACATCGAGTATAGCTTTATATTAAAAGTGGGAAAGGGGACTATGGAATATTTTGTAAAAAAAGATTCCTGTAAATTGCATTACAACTTATATAAATTGAGGGCGGAAATAGGATTAAGAAAGGGTGAGCAAATAGGTAATGATATAGTAGAAATGAAAAAGCATGGATCGCGTCTTAGCCTTAAATGGAATAAGAACCTCGGGATAAAAGAAGAAGATATAATTCCGCCTTTTATAGAAAAGGAAAAGTTACCCGCCCCGAAGCTTTTGATAGAGTTAATACCTTATTTGTTTATCCCCGTTTTAATAGAGATATTCCCAAATATTGCGATTTATGACTTTGATACAAAATTAACGAAAAAGGCATATCCCATAACCGGGAAAAATGACCTCGAAGAAAATGCCGAGAATTTGGCGATTGTTCTAAAAAATATATTTGATGACAGAAAGAAGAAAACAAAATTTATGAATTTAATGAAGGATATCCTACCTTTTGTTAAAAGTCTAAAGATTGAGAAATCACAGGACAAATCGCTTCTTTTAAAACTAAAAGAGACTTATTCGAGGGAAAAATTTCTACCTGCTTTCTTAATGTCCGATGGCACAATGAGTATTGCCGCCATAATAGTCGCATTATATTTCGAGAACAGACCATTTATCATCTTTGAAGAGCCGGAGAGGAATATCCATCCAAGTTTAATTGCTCAATTGATGGAAATGTTAAAGGACGCTTCCCAAAATAAGCAGATTATAGTAACGACTCATAATCCAGAATTGATAAAATATGCTGATCTTGAAAATATCTTTTTAGTCTCGCGGGATAAAGAAAGCTTTTCTACTATTACTAAACCCAAAGACAATAAGAGGGTTCAGAACTTCCTGAAGCACGAAATAGGAATAGACGAATTATATATCGAAAATCTTCTTGAGGGCTGATTTGGGCGGAAAGAATTTATATGTTTTCATTGAAGGACCGGATGATGAGAGATTTTTTAAGGATATTATAATCCCCTATTTTGAAAGTGAATATTGTTTCATCAAGATAATAAAGTATGCTCGAAAGAAGGAGAATCAAGTAAGGGATTTCATTAGGGCCATCGATAAGAAACGAGATGATTACCTGTTTGTTTCAGATATGAATAATTCTCCTTGCATCAGCAAGAGGAAGAAAAAGATTCTATCCAAATTTTCGAATTTAGCGCAAGATAAAATAATAATTGTAATTAGGGAGATTGAGAGCTGGTATTTGGCTGGATTAGACGCACAAAAAGGGAAAAAATTAAAAATAAAAGTTCCAAGATATACTAATGATATTCACAAGGAAAAATTTGAAAGCATACTGAGTAAGAAAAACCCAAATGAATCAATGAAGAATCTAAAGATAGAAATACTAAAAATGTTTTCGATAGAAATAGCCAAAAAGAAAAACCGGTCGTTTAGATATTTCGCCGAAAAATTTTCAATTGTCGAATAAAATGTAATAAGATACTTTCTTTGTATGTCTGAGCATTTCGAAATCCCTTACGGTGATTATTCCCTTCCATTGGAGATACCTAACAATGTCCCGGTTAAAATTATTGGCGGGGATTCGTATTCAAACTCCAATTCGGTCGACATCGGAAAAGAATTAATTTCAGGAGGGATAAAGGAATTTCTCGATAGCGCCGAAGATCTTTTAATCATTGTTAATGACCATACACGTTTTACCCCCTCGGGGCGAATACTCCCCCATATAAAAAGTCTATCTAATCTATCTAAGAGGAAAGGCAAATTCGAGATATTAATCGCCACGGGAACCCATCGTTCTCCTCACAAAGATGAATTAAAGAGAATTTTGGGACCGACATTCGACGAGTATTTCCCTTATACGCGAGCGCACAACTCCATCGATAGCGAGGCTCATTATCTCGCGGGAACGGTATCATCCGGGATAGATGTCTATCTTGATAAGGCGGTGGAGAAGTTTCACAATATAATAGTTGTCGGGTCTGTGGAGCCTCATTTTTTCGCTGGTTTTACCGGCGGCAGGAAGGGAATATTCCCGGGCGTCGCATTTAAGGATTCCATCATCAAAAATCATATAAAAGCTATCGACCGCGATGTTCAACCGTTGGAGCTTGATAATCCAATCCATAGGGATATGGATGAGGTTATCGACTTATTGGTCGATAAAAATATATTTTCCATACAAGCCGTGCACAATCCCGATAGGAGCATAGCCGGTTTGTTTTGCGGGGATATAAGGGAATCGTTTTATAGGGCGGTAAAACTTGCGGAAAAGATATTTGTCAAGGAAATAGATGATTATTACGATATTGTTCTTGCCATAATGTTTCCGCCGTTGGATATAGATTTGTATCAGATACAAAAAGCCTTTGAAAATACGAAATATGCCGTGAAACCCGGGGGGACCTGTATTTTGGTTTCCAAATGTCGCGATGGCGTGGGACCCGATGATTGGTTGAAAATCTCTGCGAGATACAACAGTCCTGCCGAAGTTTTGGAAAAAGCTCAGGATGTTAAAATGTTTGGCTTTCATAAATTATATCGCCCGGCAAGATTTATGGACAGATCGAAAATTTTTGTTGTTTCCGATGTGGAGCCGTTTTATATCAAAAGTGTTTTTCTAACTCCGAAGACCGATTTACAAACCGCCTTTAATGATGCCGCCTCATATTTATCGCCTCCATATTCGGCTTTAATCGTCTATGATGCCGGTCAAAATGTAATTCGGGTCAAAGCGAAATAATAATTGCCTTCTTATCCGCAATGAATTATAATCCTTTGAAAATTGTTTCGTAGGGAACTTTCATATTATAAATTTCAATCGGAGGATAAAATGAGAAAAAAGATAGGTATAATCGGAGCGGGGCATGTTGGCGAGAGCACTGCAATGTATCTTGCGGAACGGAATATCGCCGATATCATTTTAATTGATATAATCGAGGATATGCCGATGGGGAAGGCTTTGGATTTGACCGAAGCCGGTCCGATTCGCGGTTATGATTGTAAGGTAATCGGTTCTAATGATTTCGGAGATTTGAAGGGATGCGACATAGTCGTTCAAACGGCTGGATTGCCCAGAAAACCGGGGATGAGCCGTGAGGATTTAATTACCAAGAATGCAGACATCATTAAAAATTGCGCGGAGCAGGTGAAGAAATACGCTCCCGATTCGATGATTTTGATGGTGGCAAATCCGTTGGATGTAATGACCTATCACGCTTATAAAATAACCGGTTTCCCCTCCAATAGGGTTTTTGGGCAGGCGGGGACTTTGGATAGTACCCGTTTTAGAACCTTTGTGGCGATGGAATTAGGCGTATCGATGAACGATGTGCAGGCTTTGGTTATGGGCGGACACGGTGATACTATGGTTCCTCTCCCGAGATATACGACGGTTTCCGGAATCCCCATTACGGAATTGCTCCCCGAAGATAAAATTAAAGTTATCTCCGATCGCACCCGCAGCGGCGGCGGTGAAATAGTAAAACTATTAAAAACCGGTTCGGCATACTATGCGCCTGCGGCGGCTGTTGCTTCGATGGTCGATGCGGTTTTATCCGACCGTAAGAGGGTTATGCCTCTTTCCGCTTATTTGAGCGGGCAATATGGGATTAATGATTTATATATCGGCGTTCCCGCTGTTTTGGGAGCGAACGGGGTGGAAAAGATACTCGAGCTGAACTTGACCGGTGAGGAGATGGAATTGCTTAGGAAATCGGCTGGTATTTATAAAGATCAGCTCAAGGTTTTGGGGTATTAAAAAATCCCTTAAATATAATTTCTAATGTGATATCGAAAGAGCCGAAGTTTGTCTCGGCTCTTTTGCTTTTCAATAAAATAGGGTATGAATCAGTCCCGAAATATCCATCGAATTTCCCACCAGTCGTATCCGCCTAGTATGGGATTCAATCCGTTCGAATAATAGACCTGATCCTGAATGTTGTCGCCGTTGAAATAAAATGTAAAATCTTTATAGGTAATGCTGAAGCCTGCATTTATAATCCAATAGTAATCCTCATATTGAGGAACGATTCCGGGGATAAAACGAGCGGAAGTATAATCAATTTCCGCTCCGCCCTCAAATATCAAATCCTTAATGAATAGTTCTTTCCGGAATTTACTCCCCAAATAAACCCTTGTTTTGGGAATGAGATTGTAGGGATAGCCGTCATCATAAGTTATTTTGGTATAACGAACGCCTCCGCTGAATTTAAGGATATCCCAAATATCAGGGGTTTTAAGATGCATGTAAATCGAGATACTTTTAAAATCGCTCGGTGAGAAGTAATGTTCCGCCGCATTCTGATCGACATTATATCTATCGATAATCATATCATCCGATAAGGAGAAAACCACGCCCGATTTGAGAGAGAATAAATTGTTCCGAAGGTTTATACCCAAATCGATACCTCGTTTGCTTCCCGTTTCCCCTTTGGCGCCCCTTTCTCTGAAAATGTAATCTCCGATATTAAACTGTTCCTTATAATTAGATGGAGCCCAATGGGTTGTAAGTAAATCGGGGAATATGGTTTGGTAAAAAAGGGTGGAATAAAATCGGAAACCATTCGATAAATCGATATTAACTCCCAGCGCCCCCGATAATCCGCCGTTGTAAATATCCGCCCTGTCGTATCTCCCCAAAAACAGGAATTTAATTCCGCGGAATTGATATATGTCCCCGAAGATGATATTTCCCCTCCACATATCGGGATTACCGATATATACGCTCTGTGCACTTTCGTACCATAATTTGGATCCGGCGTAAAAATTATGCCGATTGAAATGAGCCTCATATTCCGAAGTCAATCCGCCTGTGGTGTTGATGGTTCGGTAATAAATACTATTGCTTGGATCCGCTGCCGTATATGGACGGCGATTGAGAAAGGAGTTTATCGAAATCGCCGATGAATCGGAAACCATAAATTGTGTCTTTGCCGATAAGGAGATTATATCCCGACTGAATTCGGCGTCTTGATTGTTGTAGTAATTCAAAATCGTATATTCCCCCCTGCCGCGATAACGATATCCCGACAGCTCAATTGGGAGTCGGCATAAATCAAAACCGATATTTAGTCCGAAATAAAGTGCATCATATTGGGAGCGAGGCAAATAGCCTGTCGAGGAAACAATCCCCATTATTCCCAAAAGTTTTGAATTATAGGGACCTTTTTTGGAGATAGTTATTCCTGTCTTATGGTAATCGTTTGGAGCGCGCAGGACCCTTATGTCGGTCAATGGAGCTTCAAGTGAATCCACACCCAATCCATTACTTCTTAATTTGACATCCAATACATCCGCTCCACAACCGAAACCGCCTGTGATAGATGCTGCCCCATTTAATAGGGTTAAAGATTCTATACCCTCCGTTGGAAAGGAATTCAAATCGGGACCTCTGAAACAGGGGAGCGACCAATAAGATTCCGGCATCAAACCGCCATTATATATTAAGTAAGGATTCGTGGAAGGATTACCGTTGAGGATAAAACTCCTTGCCTGCCCGGGAGGCCCGACAATGACCGGGAGAAACGATTCGCCAACCGTAATATTGTTGAACTCCCGATAAGGGATAAAAAGCGAATCGGGATAAATTTTCGGGGAAAATGAGAAAAGATTTTCCACTGTTCGATTGAAGGTTCGTTTAAACTCTCGCTTTGGCTTTTCGCTCTCTTCTTTTTTCGGTTCAACGGTTCGTAAGCTGTCGGGGAGAATCTCTAAGGAACTGTCGGGGGAGGCCGTTTGCGAGGTGTCCGCAAAAACGCTTTCTATGGGAGATTCATCGGCTCTAACCGTGATCGAAGGGGATGATATGAGAATTACAGCCGTTAGGATGAAAAAAAGCTTACAGCTCATTATATCTTAAATTTATCCTTTAATGGTACTATTATCGGTAATAATAACGCAAAGAAAATTATATTGACAGCTATATTCAACAGCATAGCGGGTATGGCTAAAATAAATGCTTCCTTAAATGTGCCGAAAAGATATGCTCCCGAAGCGGTAACGACAATATTATAGAAAGCCGATAATACAAGCCCGATTGTTGCCGCTTTAAGAATTTGAATCGCTTTTCCCCCCGATAAAAAATTTAATCTACGGGAAAAACCGCCTGATGCTCCGATTATGCCCATACAGAATATTTGGGATAACAACAGAGGCAGGGGTGGGAAGATTCCCATATTGTAAGGATTGATAATACTATAGACCGCAGCAGCAATTCCCCCTGCCAATACCCCCGAATAAATTCCCCCAAAATACCCGGCGACGAAGATAATAAGGTTAAACAGCTTGACTTGGGGGATCGCTATGAGCGCATAATTTAGTGCCACCGCCAAAGCGGCAAACAACCCGGCGATTATAAGCCGTAAAAGAGGCTTTCTCTGTAAGCGGCTGTCATACAAAGACCTTACCTGATAACCAATAGTTTTTTAATTTGCGAGACATCGTCGGTGTAGAAATGATATATATAAACGCCCCCGGCCACCAACGCGCCTCTGTCATTGCGCCCATCCCAATAGAGCTGACGCTCATATATCCCGGGAGGGAGTTTCCCTGATGATTGGGGTTCCAATTCCCGAACCAAATCGCCGGCTGTGTTGTATATTTTAATTATCGGTCTTGCCGATTTAATCAGCTCGAACTTGAAATAGGTGCCGCTTTCCCCCTTATTGAAGTCCAATGGGTTCGGAAAATTACCATATATCTTATTCGTTTCGGGAGTTGGTTCTTCGCCGCCAAGCGAGCTATCATATTGGACTACATAGGAATATGTGGGATCGAATGTATAATCGTGAGTGCCAACGGCACAAGGGATAAATAGCACATCGGTATATTTTGTCCAACCCCACATTGTATCCGCACCCACCCCGTCGGTATCCAATTCAATATAATTTATCGTTGGCGGATTAACGGTGGAAAATGGATTTACTCCCATCAGCGGAATCTCCCAAACCACCCTGTCATCACCGTTAAAACCGACCCACACCCCGCCAATCGAATCGGCTATGACTTTGAAATCGATATAGTTAGCCGCCAAAAACTCCGGAGGTGATGGAAACTCATTGCCCGCAAGGACCGTGTCCGGGTATGTATAGAAAAATTTAATCAAGCTATCCGGAATCAACGGGTATCTTGCCGCTTCCGAAAATGTAACCCCCTGATGGATTGTATCCGCCCGCGAACCGGTGAAATAATTCCAAGTGGCGAATTCGCCGAATGCCCTATCCAGATTTGAACCATAAATCGGGTTAGTTAAAACCAAATCCATTGCATTTATAACATTATATCCCGGACTCTCGCCGCATTGCTCCCACATACCCTTGATTATTTGCTGATCAAACCTCTCCGAGAGATAAAGAGGCCAAACGCAGCTGGCGTATTTATGCAGCGCCAGAGCATTATCCGAACCGCTGGCGGTCAAACCCCTTGCGGGATAATTATAAAAGTATGGCAGATAATTGAGATAATCGTTGACCTCGTCGTAAACCTGCTCCTCCATCCAAACCGCGGTGCATTCAAACCACCAGGTCGAATACGGATAGGAGTTGGGATATTCGGTGGCATCGTATCCCATCTGTATCGAATGGAAAAACTCGTGGGCTGTGGTAACCTCGATAGCGGCCTGATAACCGCCCAAATACCAGGAATAATCGTTATCCAATTCTATAAAGCTGGTATATTTCGGATAATCGTAAACGCTGTCCGGGACGGTTTGTCCGAACAATCCGCCGCCCAAATCAACTAAATAAAAATCGTATCTGCCATCCCCTCCTCCGGCATAAAAGCTATCCGAGGGCGGAGTTGTATAACCCATTGTGTCAATTTCGTATGCCCAGCAATGCTCGCAGATATCCCCTACGAAATTGACATAATCGGGGACACCATCGGCGGGATCGACATCCACTCCCGGATTCAATACCGCATTCGTGCCGCTGGTATCGTAATGAATTTTGAAATTCCCCTGAGGCGTATCATAGGAAAAACTCAAAGAAGGCCTTTGCGCCAAAGGATCCATATAGGCCGGAGCTTCGATATCCTTGTTGGCAAGCAGCAACATATATGGTGTGCCGCAATATCCCACGCCGGTCTCCTGATAAATACTGCTGTCGGGAAACATCCCGGGTGATAAACAATTCGCCGCCTGATGCCAAAAATGTTCCGTAAGGTTTTGTTCTCCGGCATAGCCATTGGCCGTGAGCATCACAAAAGAAGAAAGCAGCAGCAAAACTATCCCTTTTATTCGGCTTTTATAGTACATCATCGATTACCTCGATATCTAAATTGGTACATTGCGAACTAAAAATCAAAATGCCGATTATTGCGAAATCTTCGAGTTGACGATATCGGCAATCCGTCCGGAAAGCTCTTCCGCTTCCTTTTGTAATTTTAGCATACTCGCCGTCGTTTGGGAAACGAAATCTTTATCCTCAAAACCGATTAAATTTATCCTTACATTATAAGAAGCGCCATCCACCGCAGCCTTCGCCATCAAAGCGGCAACACCGGCATCGGAGATGGAATTTACATTCCCTTTTTCGGCAACAACAACCGCTGACTTCAATATCTCCACTCCTACCCGCATAGTCTCCAAAGGAACCGAAGCGGCGACTTTGGTCGCTTCAGCCACCGCCTTTTTGCGTTTGGCTTTTTCCTCCTCGCTGTTTTTCGGGAGTTTGCGGGCTTTCATATATTCATTGAACGCTTCGGCATCCTTCACTATCAACGCCGATGCTTCCGCCCTGAGCTTTTCAGTGCGTTTCAATACTTCGGCAAGTTCATCCTTGACATCTTTATATTTCTTCTTGCCCACGGTAAGACGGCAGACCATCGAGGAAAGCGCCCCCGCAAGCGAACCCGCCAATGCCGCCACCGAACCACCGCCTGGTGCGGGTGAGGATGACGCCACTTCGGTTAAGAAATCATCAAGGCTTATCTTATCGGGTGTCGCTTGATTCAACAGTTTGTATTCCAAAATCTGCCCTATCTCGAAATTCTCCAGACGCAGATAATGATCGACCACATCCACCATCGCCTTCAGAGGCGTCAAACCGACTACCTCGCTGGAGGTGATATTGATGCCGTAACGCTCGGCTTCATTTTTGATAGTCTCGAAAACACGGAAAATCGGGGTTTTGGTATGATCGACTAAATTCATCGAGACCTGAACCTGATTACGCTCCTTTATCTCGAATCCCAACGCTTTGCAAAAAGCAAACCCCCCGCTCCGCGAACGCACCGCTTTGGCGATTTTCTTGGCGATGGTCAGCTTGTTGCTGTCCAGATAAACATTATATGCCACCAAAAAGGGTCTGGCGCCGATAGCGACAGCTCCGGCTTTGGGATGCATTTTGCGCGGTCCGAAATCGGGTATTCGGCTGTCGTCGGTTTCGATGGTGGCTTTTATCCCCTCGTATTCCCCGCGGCGGACATCGGCTAAATTGACTCTGTCCGGACGGCGCGCCGCTTTCTCATAAAGGTAAACCGGGATGCCCAACTTCTCCCCGACTTCCGCTCCCAATTCCTCCGCCAACTGTACGCAATCGGACATACTAACCCCCGAAACCGGCACGAAGGGGCATACATCGGTGGCGCCCATACGGGGATGCTCCCCGTGATGTTTTTCCATATCGATAAGCTCCGATGCTTTTTCTATCGCCAGAAACGCCGCCTTTTTCACCCCCTGCGGTTCGCCGATAAATGTTACCACCGCGCGGTTGTGGTCGGCGTCCATCTCCCGATCCAAAAGCGTTACGCCTTTGACCGTCAGTGCTGCTTCGATTATTTTATCTAAAACCTCCGATCTTCTGCCTTCGCTGAAGTTCGGAACGCATTCTACTATCTGTGCCATAGATTTTCCCTTAAAGTTGAATCCTCATCTTCATATTCTCAAACTACCAATTTTAGCAAATAACCATCGAATCGGCAAACTATTTTTTACCTTTGACATATATCGTGCGATGGCGAGTATTTATATACGATAAAAGTACTTAAAAAAACTTGCGGGAACACCTTTTTGCTCATTATATTAAGCCAATGGGGGAGCGATCGATCCCCAGATATAATTGGGAATAGTATCTATGGCTGAAGAAAAAAATCAAAAAATATGCGAATATGAGGGATGTGATAGGTACATCCGGAGATTTGAATATCTGCAATGCGGATATAAAACGAATTAAATGAAATACCTATCGTTGCCTTGAAGAAATCTAAAATTTCAAATATAATTGAAATAGGGAAATAAGGATAATGAAAATAAATAGGAAGAAAAAAACTAAGCTTAAGAAGAAATTCCTGGATCAACTTCAATCACTTGCGAAAGAATTGCATAACTATACTTCTACGAAAAACAATCAATGGGTAATAAAGGGATTTATTGATGTTTTTAAGAATATATATGCCATAACCAGCGATACAAAAATAGTATCAAAGATTATAGAAATTCACCTGTTTCCCAAATTTTTAGAATTTAGCGAAAAGCACGGATATATAATGGAATTTGCTGATAAACAGAATTGGTATCCAGATATAACATTTATTTCCAAAAAGAACAATGAAATAAAATTTGCTGTTGATCTAAAGACAACATATATAAGTAAATATAAAGACAATAAGCCATCGGAATGTAATGGTTTTACCCTCGGTTCGCATGGAAATTATTTTACCAATAGACGAAGTAATAAAAATATTCAATATCCTTATGATAAATACATAGCTCATTATGTTCTGGGAATTTTATATGAAAGGAACCATGTCTCGAAGATCGATGAAACAAAAATATACCCATTAAATGGATTAGAATGTGTTCCTTCTGTTATTAAGAATTTTGTTTTCTTCGCGCAGGAAAAATGGCGAATTGCAGGTGATAAGAGCGGGAGCGGAAATACGGCAAATATCGGAAGTGTGAAAAATATCGGGAAATTATTAGAGGGTAGAGGAATATTTTGGGAATGTTTTGGAAAAAGAGGGGAGAAATGGTTTAATGACTATTGGAAGAACTATGGAAAGATTACTATTGAGGATAAAAATGGAAAAGATAAAAAGATTACATCCCTAAATGAATTTTTGAAATATAGAGGGAAAGACCCTTGTAAATTAAAAAAGAGATAAGCATTATGGCCCGAAGAACATATGTTCCTCCTATAAAAACACAAGGTATAAAAACAAAATTGGTTGAGTGTATTTTGGAACAAATCGATTTTGAGATAACCGGGAAATGGATTGAACCTTTTATGGGATCTGGAGTCGTTGGTTTTAATCTAAGACCCAAAATAGCTATTTTCGCCGATAAGAATCCTCACATAATCAACTTTTATAATGGAATTAATAATGGGGAAATTACCGCTCAGAAAGTAAAAATTTTTCTCGAAGAAGAAGGGAAAAAATTACTTGAGCAAGGAGAGCCATATTATTATAATATAAGAAATAGGTTTAATAAATATGGCAACCCATTAGATTTTCTTTTCCTTAACAGATCCTGTTTTAATGGCCTTGTAAGATTCAACGGAGGGGGGAAGTTTAATACACCTTTCGGGCGAAAACCAGATAGATTTAGAAAAGCATATATAACAAAAATATTTAATCAGGTAAAATATGTTGAAGTATGTATAGGACAATATGATTGGATATTTATCGCACGGGATTTCAGAAAAACCATTTCAGAGGCTACTCCAGATGATGTTATATATTGCGATCCACCGTATATAGGAAGAAATACAAACTATTTTGATATTTGGACAGAAAAGGATGAATATGATTTATACAATTTGCTTTCAAATTTTAAAGGCAAGTTTATTCTTTCTACTTGGTACAAAAATAAGTATCGAGAAAATGAATATATAAATAAATTATGGAAAGAGTTCAATGTAATTACGCGAAACCATTTCTACCATATTGGAGGGAAGGAAAGAAACAGAAATCCTATGATAGAAGCTTTTATATTAAATTTTGAACCCAATAATATTAAAAAACAGGACAAGGAAAGCCAAAATATTACAATATCATTATTTTAATTTGGAATTTAATTGAGACGACGCTTGCGGGAGCACCTTTTTGCTCATTATATTAAGCCAATGGGGGAGCGATCGATCCCCAGATATAATTGGGAGAAATATCCATTATGATTGAAGAAAAGAATCAAAAAATATGCGAATATGAAGGGTGTAATGAACCGATAAATCCCCATTACCCCGACAGTAAATACTGCATCTTCCACGCCCCGAAGGAAGAAAAGGGAATCTCGGTTGAGGATTTCAATCTGCTTATAATAAATGAAAAGCTGAAAAAGAAAGATTATAATTTCAGGGGATTTGTATTTCCGGGCAAAATCAGTTTTTCGGGAAGGGAATTCGATAAAGCGGCCGACTTTAGCGAAGCCACATTCTCCGGAGAGGCGAATTTCAGCAGAGCCACATTCTCCGAGGTTGCCGATTTCGGCGGAGCCAAATTCTCCGGGTGGGCTTTATTCAGGGAAGCCACATTCTCCCAAAAGGCGGATTTCAGCGAAGCCAAGTTCCTATGGGAAGCGGATTTCAGGGAAGCAACATTCTCCAAGGAGGCGAATTTCATCAGAGCCAGATTCTCCATAGCTAATTTCAACGGAGCCAAATTCTCCGTGCGGGCGGATTTTAGAATAGCCAAATTCTCCGTAGCGGTTTTCATGGGAGCCAAATTCTCCAAATGGGCGGCTTTCAACGGAGCCACATTCTCGGAGGTTGCTAATTTTAATAGAGCCACATTCTATATAGCGGTTTTCATGGGAGCCAAATTCTCCAAAAAGGCGAGTTTCGGCGAAGCCACATTCTCTTTGTGGGCGGATTTCAGCGGAGCCACATTCTCCGAGGAGGCGGATTTTTTCAGAGCCACATTCTCTACAAATGCTGATTTCACTGGAGCCACATTCTCCGAGGTTGCGGATTTTAGCGGAGCTACATTCTCCGGGGAGGCAAAATTCTTGAGAGCTACATTCTCAGGCGATACCCGATTTATTAAAACCATAATTTCAGGAGATATGTATTTTACTAATATTTTAGTTAAGGAAAGGACGATTTTCAGATTAAGAGATATTAATTTTGAGCTTAAAAAAAATAGTGATAAAAAAACAAAACCGATTAGGATTATTTTCGATCACGCTACTTTTTCCCCTTTCAACACCCATTTCGAAGGGATAAAGTTAAATAAAAAATTTGAGAATCCCGGAATTACAGAAAAGCCGGTTTTAATATTTCGCTACTGCAATCTAAAGGATGTTTATTTCGCCAATAACAACCTTTCCCTGTTTTCATTTTACAAAAGCTCTTTCGATCAAGCCCGCTTTGTATCCAATAAATATGAAGCGTCCAAAATTATTCTTTTCAAAAGAGAAAATATAATCTTCGAAGAGTTGATATTCCCCCATTTGGATAATAAAATGACTAAGCTAAAAAAAGTTAAAGACTATTATTACTTAAAAGATTTGGAAAGCTGGGGAGAAATAGCCTCCCTTTACCGCCGGATGAAAACCGCTTTGGACAATACAAAAGATTTCGATCAATCGGGGGCATTTTATTTCAATGAATTCGAGATGAAGAAGAAAAACCGGCAAGCCGAACTTAAAAAAGAAGGAAAGATAAAAGCGTTTTTTGGAAATTTGTTCGGCAGGGCAATGCTATATCGCCTCTATAAAATATTCGCCGGTTATGGGGAAAAACCGCTTTGGAGCTTTTTATGGTTATTAGCCTTTTTGGTCATTATCTTTCCCTTACTGAATTTAGGGGCGGGATTGCAAACAGATATTCCTATGAAAGACGGCTTTCTTTCCAATTATTGGCATTATTCTCTTCCTTATACATTTTTCCGCTTAATTCCACAATCATATATCCCTTTTAAATTTGAGGCTGTTCAGCCGGCGGGGAATACATTCGCCAAGATATTTTCAGTGCTGAATACGATTATACTTTATCTTTTCGCGATTTTCACCGCTATGGGTTTGAAGCGGCGTTTCCATAGATATTGATTAAAGCTTTTATAATCGGGGATACGGAATATAAAGCCGACCGTAAAATCTATAACTGGATTATATTATCGGCGCTGTGGTCGTAAAGGCCGCTGTTGGTGAACAGCAGTATCTGGTAATCGGCGGAGATATCCTTTAATATCTCGATTGCGCGCAACGCCCTTTCCGGGTCGAAATGGACGAAGGGGTCATCGAGGATGATAAACGGTTTGTTCTCTTCGGCGATTAAATCGATCAGCACCAAACGGGCGCAGAAATAAATCTGGTCTATCAAGCCGCGGGAAAGATTATCCTTGGAGTTTATCCAATCCTGCTTCTCGGTTGAAAAGACTGAAAAATCGAGATTCGAGCGGTCGAACCTTACTCTGCCATATTTCCCCGCAGTTATCCTCGACAAATATTTACCGACTTTATCCTCCAATGTTTCCGCAGTGGCTTTGAGGATGTCCCGCCGTGCCTTTTCGATAAAACTCGCCGTAACTTGATAAACCTTCAATCGGCGACTATAACGCTGGTACATAACAAGATTGTATTCCAGCCGTTCCTTAAAGGCGATTAAGTTCTCGCCGCCGTTCTCGAACAGCTCCAACTGTTGCTTTAAGGCATTCGTCTTTTCCTTAAGTTTTATGTTCTCGGCATTCAGCTGCTCGACTTCCATTCTCAATTTCTCGAAAGAGGCGGCATCGGGGAGGATGGTCCCCAATTTTTCGGATTGGGCGGTTAAATCGTCAATCTCCGCACCGATACTTTTCAATTTATCCTGAAGCGATTTAAGGCTCCCCCCGTCAAGCAATCTCTCATAACGGGCTGCTTCTTCGTCGATGTTCTTTTGAATCTCATCGACAAAACTAAATATGCTCCGTAAATCGGAAGTGTTTTTGAGCTTATATTTTCTGAGTATTTTATTTGTGGTTTCTTTGGCGGAGATGATTTCCGCTCTGACTTCCTCCAAACGCCTTTCCACAAACCTTATCTGGCTGTTAAGAGCGGTCCTCTCGGCGGATCGGCGCCAAAGCAGGATTATTAAAACAATTTGCGTTAGAACAAAAAGCCCGGACCCGGCGGCGATAATCGGCTGATACATAAATCCCGCCGCCGCACAAACAAATATCATAATGAAATTCAAGACATTTAGAAAAAACAGTAAACCTGTGCCGCCGCCTTCCTCAAGGCTTTGCTCGAGGATTTTCCTGTCGTTTTCGGAATCGGAGCGCTTACCGCCGAGGTATCTAATCCTTACTTCCAATTCATCCACAGTATCGATATCCGATTTATTGATTTCCGGTTTATCGGCTATCTGTTTGCGGAAATCGATAACTTTTCCCTGAGATTTACTCAGCTCATCGATTCGCCCTTTAAGCTCATCATACTTGGATTGTAGCTCTGATTTTTTGCGGGAGATAGTCGCTGCGGTTTCCCATCTCTCCAATAGTTTTTGCTTTTCCTCATATTCGGCGGCGGTTGATTTATGACGGGAGCTGAGTTCGATAAACTCCTTGCGTTTGCCCTCCATCACTTCCAATTCACGGGTCAGCTTCCCTATTTCATACTTCAAATCTTCCGCTTCTTCCTCCAAATGCCGAAGAATCCCCGATGCAGTATCGGAACCTTTTATCTGTTCAATCCGTTCGCTGAGTTGCTCTATAACCTCGCCGGCAACCGTTTCCTCTTTGGCGCCGGTGATAATGCTTTCCAATTTATCCCGCATCGTTTCCGGGGAGGAGGATATCCTATCCATCTCGTCCTGTCGAATGCAGGCTGTTGAGTGGAATAGCCCCTTGTCGGTAATCCCGAGTTTGTCTTCGAGGAATTTCATCCACCCATCCGAGGACTCCACACCTTCCTTCGACCGAGGACTTCGGAGGGTTTGAACCCCGGCGAAGAAGTCTTTGTTGAGGTTGAATTTCTTTTCCCCGTCGGAAACCTCTAATTGGACAGAGGCGCCGCCTTCCCCCCATTTGAATTTTTCCTTCAGCGATTTATCGGGCATTTTAACATCATCGAAAAGCCCGGTCGAGATAGCTTCGACCAATGTCGATTTGCCGGCTTCGTTGGCGCCTTTGATGATATTAATTCCCGGGCTGAAAGAGGTTGCTTTCTCGGAAAATTTGCCGAAGTTCTTTATATTTAATTTCTCTATCCTCATAATTATAGCTCCAACTTCCCCCCAGCCATCAAACGGCATCCCAATTTCAACGATTCCTCCAATATCTCCTGCATTTCCGGGGAAGCATCCTCCATCTGTTCCTTGATAGCCGCGGCAAATTGTCCCGTAATCGTGGACGGCGGGAAGGTTTGTATCAATTTGTCTATCTTTTCCGGCGAGGTATGGTCCGATACCTGCACGAAACAGATGTTGTCCTCCAATTCTTTTTCCAAAAGTTCGGTATCGAAATTCATCCCCGGCAGTTGCAATCCCTCTATCCTGCAACGGATTAGATTGTTATCTCCGGAGTAGGATTCCAATTCTTTTAGTATATCACCGGGGGAGCGCATTATTTCGGTATTCAGGGTTATGTCATACCAATTGGTTTTCCCGATTTTGACCTTTTCAACTTCGACCCCGTTATCGTTTACATCGACGATCAATACATATCCGCAATCATCCTCCCCGAAACAATTCCTCTCCGGCGAACCCGGGCAATAAGCATTGTATTCGGGAATCTCCCAATACGAATAGTTTCCCCCCAAAGCGATATAATTGAAATCGCTTTTCTCCAACATTTTGGGATTAATCGGGTGGAATGCGTTATCCCCGCTATCTTCTTCGGTCTGCATTAGTTTACCATTTGCGATGGCGATATTATATTTCGCCGCCGAACGATTCAACAATTTCGGCAGAGGCGAAACGGCCCGATTACCGCTAAAGTTGGGTTTCGCCCAAAAGGCGGTTTCTATACTTGATATTACCAGTGGATTTTGGTCCTCGTTTGAGATTAGGTGTAAATTATGGGGAATATCGTTCGAGAGGAAATTATCCCAAATCAAAATTTCATCGGCGGTATCATTTCTACCCGGGATTATTATCACCGGAATATCCCCCAACCGTTTTATATTGTCGATAACAAAATCATAAGTCGATTGCGAAACCATTTTGGAGTCGAACAAATCCCCGGCTATGATGAGACAATCGGCGTTACTCTCAAGGGTTAAATCGCATATCGAAGCAAAAGCATCCCTCAGAAACCCCCTCAATCTATTACCGGCACGCCCCATCCCGGAAAACCGCATACCGAGATGAAGGTCGGATGTATGGATTATTTTCGGCATTTTATTATAATTCCCATTAAAAGTTACTTCTCCCTTATTTTATCGGCAGTGGAATTGAATCCTTGATAATTACCACCGGGAAACTTTAACTTTACCGGAATAAATGGATATGGGGAGCATAACGAAAATTTATGGCGAAATAATCGCGAAAGGGTTATAATTAATTACGGTTAATTAATATTGATAATGGCTTATTGATGGAAATTCAAGGTACCGCCGAAGAGCATCATCCCAATGAATTGAAAAAGTTCCTAAATGGGGCTTTGGAGGATATAAAATGTTTCCTATTCCCTCCGAGCTGCATTATATGCGGCTGTTCTCTGCCAAGCGGCTCTAAAATTGTTTGCAACGATTGTCGAAAGACGATTTTTACCTCATCTAATTCGGAGAATCCGTTCTGCCCGGTTTGTCGGTCGTCATACAGCGAGATTTTGGATAAATGCCCCAAATGTCAAAATAGAAGAAGTCCGGGAAAATTGTACGCTTTGAGCGAATTGAATTCGGCACTGCTCAGCTATATTCACGCTTTCAAATATCATCAAAGATATGAAATCGGGATTGAATTTGCGGAATGGGGATATCAACTGTTTAAGGAACATCCTGTCCTGCCGAAAATAGATTTGATAATCCCGGTTCCTTTGCATAGGAAGAAAGAATTATCGCGGGGATACAATCAAGCGGAGGTATTCGCCCACCGTTTTGCGGAGTTAACCGAAATTCCTATAAACGATTCCGCTTTGAAGCGTATAAGAAATACGAAGTCGCAGACACATTTGAATTACAAACAGCGACTTAAAAATGTCAAGGGAGCCTTTAAGGTTATTGATGAGGAGGCTGTAAAGAGGTGCAAAATTCTGCTTTTAGACGATGTGGTAACGACCGGCGCAACGCTTTACGAATGTTCCAAAGTCTTAAAAGGTTCTGGCGCCAAAGAGGTTTTTTCTTTAATTGTCGGCAGGCACGCCGGCTCATATTAGATGAAGTAAATGAAAATGGATTTACCGAAGCCCAACAGCTATCGTTATATTGACGATATTGCTCCTTCCGATGCGGCTTTCGAGGTTTCCGCCGAGAAGCTTGAGGATTTATTTGTTTTATCCGCCGAAGCTATGTTCAATATAATTGCCGATATTAAGGATGTATTCCCAAATCGGAAATTATCGCTAAAATTAGAATCGGATTCGTTGGATGAGCTTTTGTATTTATATTTGAGCGAGCTTTTATACCTTAAAGACACCGAACGAATGATTTTCTCCAAATTCGCAGTTAATATAAAAGGGAAATTTTATTTAGCGAGCGACATATTCGGGATGGAAATCGATGAGCTTAAGAATCCACCGAATATAGATGTAAAAGCGATTACTTTCCATCGCTTTAAGGTTAAACAAACGGAAGATGGATATTATGCTATGGTTATAGTGGATTTATAGGAAGATGAAGGAGCGACAAAATGAGGCTTGAGAAGATATCGCCGTTGATATATGAGATACCGCCAACCGAGAAATCGGGGATGCGTGTGCCGGCGCGTATTTATGGTTCGGAATCGATTGTCAATTCGATGGATCAGGGAGTATTCGAGCAGATAACCAATGTCGCTCGCTTACCCGGAATAGTGAAATACGCTTATTGTATGCCCGATGGTCATTCGGGATATGGATTTCCGATTGGCGGTGTTGCCGCCTTCGATTTGGGCGATGGGGTCATATCGCCGGGCGGTATCGGTTTCGATATAAATTGCGGGGTTCGGCTAATCAGGACAAACCTTACCGAAGAGGAAATCAAGCCTAAAATTAAGGAATTGCTTGACCTCCTTTTCCGTATAGTCCCGGCGGGAGTCGGTAAAAAGGGTATCGCGAAACTATCAAAAGGGGAGTTTGAGCAAATGATGGTCGAGGGGGCGTCTTGGTGTCTGAGAAAGGGGTATGCAACGGAAAGCGATATTGAAAATATAGAAGATGGCGGATGTATAAAGGGAGCCGATCCAAGTAAAATAAGCGATAAAGCCTTCAAACGCGGTATCGAGCAGATCGGTACATTGGGTTCGGGGAATCATTACCTTGAAATTCAAAAAGTAGCCCCCGAAGATATTTATGATAAAAAAACCGCTTTACAATTCGGTTTTGATAAGGAAAATCAAATTGCAATTATGGTCCATTGCGGTTCGAGGGGGTTCGGGCATCAGGTAGCCACCGATTACTTGGTGGAGTTTACTCGGGCGATGAGGAAATATCACCTCGAAACTGGTGATAGGGAGTTAGCTTGCGCACCTTTCGATTCGCCGGAAGGTCAGGATTATTTCTCGGCGATGTCCTGCGCGGCTAATGCCGCCTTTGTAAACAGGCAGGTAATCACCCATCGCATAAGGGAGGGATTTTCCCGGATATTCAATAAATCTCCTGAGGAATTGGGGATGAGTTTGGTTTATGATGTCGCCCATAATATAGCCAAGATAGAGAATTTTAATGTAGGTGGAAAACGGGTGAAATTGTTGGTTCACCGCAAAGGTTCCACAAGAAGTTTAGGGGGATCATCGAATTTGCTCCCATCGCGCTATAAGGGAATTGGCCAGCCGGTATTGGTCGGGGGATCGATGCAGACGGATTCCTATTTATTGGTGGGTACCGACAGCGCGGAGGAAATCAGTTTTAATTCCACCGTTCACGGTGCCG
>Ga0256841_1000588_pt1 | contig 36024 bp, 25 predicted proteins | sample 356308metaG_FD_185971 | JGI IMG/M metagenome (GOLD analysis project Ga0256841, IMG submission 185971) | Hydrothermal vent microbial communities from Mid Atlantic Ridge, Atlantic Ocean - 356-308 | ecosystem: Environmental > Aquatic > Marine > Hydrothermal vents | place: Atlantic Ocean: Mid... | reverse complement strand
CCTGAACCCGTAACGAATCGCGGTGGAAAATACAGACCGGATACACGAGCTTTGATTAATAAGGCAAAGCCAGGAGACAAGTACTTCTTTGAAAATATCAAAGCTACTTGCCCCGGGGACCGAGCCGGACGACCATTGAGCCAGATGGTATTCAATATCAGATAATCTTTTAAAACTATTTATGATGTTTTCATATAAATTCAAATTTTTATTCTTGTTCTTAGGCGTTCTTGTTTCTCCTGCTTTGTTTTCGCAGGATAAAATTGAGATGGGCGGGGACGAAGAACTAATTAAGGAATCAACAGAAGTTGATACAGCTCATGTAGTTGATGGGGTTGTTAAACGTACGCTTATCCAAGACAATAGGGTCTTACCTTATGAGCCTATGAGGGAAGCTGATATTCCGTGGGAAAAGAAGGTTTGGCGAGTGATTGATGTAGCTGAAAAAATGAATTTGGCTTTCGTAAATCCTCAAAGACCTTTCTTTCAGGTTATTGCAGATCTTGCACTAAATGGTGATATCACGGTTTATAATAAAGATGATTTTAAACACATCATGACCATCGAGGAAGTACAAGCTCAAATGAGTACTGTAGATACCCTTATTGATTTTGATGAAGATACGTATGAAGAAACTGTCAAAATAGTTCATAACGATATCAATTATGAAGACATCAAGCAGTATCGGATTAAGGAGGTATGGTTTTTTGATGAGGAATCATCTAGACTATTGGTTAGAGTATTGGGTATAGCTCCGATTAAAGATTTCTATGATCCAGAAACAGGTACCTTCAAATATGCTTTGCCTTTGTTTTGGGTGTATTTCCCAGAAGCGAGAAAATACCTTTCCAAAGAATTGGTCTTTAATGCGAGCAATGATGTTGCTCCTATGACTTGGCAAGATTTATTTGAAGCGAGATATTTTTCTAGTTTTATCTATAAGATCACAAATCCACTGGATTTGAGGATTAAAGACTACATTAAGTCTCCATTGGATGATCCGTTGCAAGAAGGGATAGATCGTTTACTTGAATCTCGTAGAATTAAAAATTACCTCTTTAATTTCGAACAAGATTTGTGGTCCTATTAGTGATAGCCAAATGGAATCGTAAATTGTTTTTCTCTTTATTATTCCTTATCTAAAAGATAAAAGCCGAACTCAGTGATGAGTTCGGCTTTCTTTTTGTTCGATTATCCTTTGGATAAGTTGTTCTTACTTCAAGCAATCGCTAATGTGTATAGTTCATTGAACTTGCAGCATTTATTCTTGTTAGACTTTAGAGTAGCCAATGTATTTTAATTTGCTTGTACAGTATTAGAAAGTGTTTTGCACATTCTTGGCTTTGACTTTTTGGTCGATCACCTTACTAGAAGATTCGGTTCAATTTCATTTTTTGGATTTTATTATTTATATTTTATATGGAAAAGGTTACACGTAAGGGGGATTTAGGCATATTATGGCGTATTTTAAAAAGAGCAAGGCCATACACTCTTCGTGTTCTTATAGCCACAGCCTTGGCCTTAGTACTTGCACCCTTACGATCCTTGGCACCCTATATCATCAACCAACTAGTGGATGTATTTACACAGGGAAGTATTGCGGAAGAGATACTAAAATGGGTATTGATTTATATCTCAGTTATGGTTTTGCAGGTTTTAGTAGAATACGTGTTTGTATACGGTACAGAATGGTTGGGCCAACGAATTGTTTTGGATCTTAGAAATGAGCTTTTTGATCGGTTATTGGATTATAAGATGAGATATTTTGATCAGACACCGATTGGGAAAAATACAACACGGGTCATTAGTGATATTGAGACCTTAGGATTAGTATTTACTAGGCAAGGACTAACTATGATAGTTGCTGATTTGTTTTCAATTTTTGCTGTGCTTTATTTAATGTTAATAACAAGTGTAAAGTTGACTCTAATTTGTGTTGGGACGATCCCGTTAATGCTCATTGCTACCTATATTTTCAAGGAGAAGGTTAAACTGTCTTTTGAGATTGTTCGCAAGAAAATATCTGAGATGAATTCTTTTTTACAAGAAAGAATATCCGGAATGAAGACCATTCAGGTTATGAACGTCGAAGAGCGAGAAGGTAAGGTTTACAAAGCCCTGAATAAAGCATACACAAAGGCAAACTTGAATACAATACAGTATTATGCAGTTTTTTTTCCTGTTGTAGAAATTATATCTTCCTTTGCATTGGCCCTCATGATATGGTTAGGAGCCGGCGGTGTTGTAAAAGGAGAGTTGACCTTAGGCGTGTTAGTCGCCTTTCCTATGTATGTCAACCGATTGTTTCGCCCAATTAGATTTTTAGCGGATAAGTTTAATAATGTTCAGATGGCAATGGTCGCTTCAAAAAGGGTATTTTCTCTACTTGATAAAGAGGAGTACTTAGAAGATACAGGGGAACAATCATTGGTTGGATTTAAGGGGCAAGTAGAATTTGAGCATTTGTATTTTAGCTATGATGGTCAGCAGGATGTATTGAAGGATATCAGTTTTTTTATCCCTGCCGGTAGCACGACAGCTATAGTGGGAGCAACTGGCTCAGGAAAAACCTCTATCATTAATATCATCTGTAAATTGTATGAATATCATCGCGGTCATGCTCGAATTGATGGTATTGAGATTAAGACCTTAAATAATGAGACATTACGAAGACACCTTGGAATTGTATTGCAAGATGTGTTTTTATTTACGGGATCTATTCTAGACAATATTCGATTAAGAGATCAATCTATTTCAAAGCAAAAGGTCATTGATGCAGCGAGATCCATTGGTGCACATGAGATAATTGAGCATTTTCCGGATCAATATGACCATATCCTTCAAGAGAGAGGCGCCAATCTGAGTGTTGGACAAAGACAATTAATTGCTTTTGTCAGGGTACTCGTTTTTGATCCGACTTTATTGATTTTAGATGAAGCGACCTCCTCTATTGACACGATGACCGAACGTGTGATACAAAAGGCCATTGATAAATTAACAAAGGATCGAACAACTATTATTATAGCTCATCGTCTGGCTACCATTAAGAATTCTAATCAAGTGATTGTCCTTGATAAAGGCAGAATAGTAGAGCATGGGCAATACGATGAACTCGTACAGACCTCTGATGGATATTTTAAAAAGTTATATGATATGCAGTTTCAGACATCAGTGGGGGAAGCCCTATCCTAATATTGTACGTGTGTTTTAGTCTTTTTACTATACTCTACAACATTTATTGTTTGAGGGGTGTTATTTAGAGTAAACTATTAATCGTATGCAATATTCCACAAGAGGCAATCCATGGATCGGTTTTATGTTTCTGATTCTTTTCCTACTTTTAGGGTTTTATTTCATAAAAGGTCTTTTTTTTCTTTTACGATGGGTTGCTCCAGTCCTTTTTATATTGACCTTATTGATTAACTATCGGGTTGTCCTTGATTATGGTAAATGGCTGTATAACCTCTTACTTGAAAGGCCACTCTCCGGATTGCTTTATATCTTGCTTACATTTGTCGGGTTTCCTTTTGTGGTTGGTTTTTTGTTTTTCAAGGCTTTGGGCGTGCGTTATATGAAAAAAGTAGGACAGCAGATCAAAGAGGAAAGAGAGGGGATTTGGACAGATTATGAAGTGGTAGATACAGATGAAGTTTCAGATAGTGATTCTAATATTGAAGAAGATGGTCCTTTCCTCTCCGGTTATGAGGAAAGATAAAAGGGGGTATAATGTTATTGTCGTTGATTTCCCTGGTAGCCCTAATAGGGGTTAATGCGCTACTTTTCCTTTCTTTTATCCCCTTTTTAGTGCAAATATTTTATGTATTATTCCTGAGAATGATTCGTTTGAATTTTGATCAACAGGACTTCCAAGAATTCATTTTCAGAGAGGAAATTGAGGTAGATCTGCCAGGGATATCGGTAGTGATTCCCATCCGCAATGAGCTTATTAACCTTCCGGATCTCTTAGAATCATTGGATACATTAGATTATCCTAATTATGAAATTCTATTAGTGGATGATCACAGTGATGATGGTTCCTCCAGTCTTTTGCTGAGTCAGCAAAATAGTATAAAGTATTTAAAACTTCCGAGTAAACTTCATGGAAAAAAGGCAGCATTGACATATGGTATTTCAAAAGCTAGATATGAAGTGATCGCATGTACCGATGGGGATTGTATTGTCCCCTCCCAATGGCTGATGAGTATCGGGTATAGCTACAATAGGTATAATTGGAGTTTTTGTGCTATGCCGGTGTTCGTAAAGGGGGGATGGGATTTATGGTCGGTGTTTCAAATGTTGGAATATGCTGGGATGGCTTATGTGATTCAGTTTGGCATCGTCAAAAAATGGTATTATTTGGCGAATGGTGCGAATATGGCATTTTCGAAAAATGCATTTGACTCCATTCAAGGGTTTGATAATAATATTGACATTCCTTCGGGAGATGATGTTTTCTTGATAAATACATTGGCCAATAATGATATGAAAGTATTGTATCAACCAGGACCTGCCGTATTTACAACTCCTGTTAAGAGCTTAAAAACCTTTGTTCTTCAAAGGTTACGTTGGGGGGGGAAGAACAGTTTGAATCCTTCCAAAATTTTTCAATATATTTTAATAGGAGTAGGTATCTCCAATCTTTTGATACTCTTAAGCCTTTTCTTTTTAGTGTGGTTTAAATGGCCAATGAGTGTGTTGATTTGGGCTTCCATAGGTGTTAAGTTTTTTGGAGATTTTCTGTTTTTATTTTATTGTCTTAGAAGGTTTCATTTAGATATTTCCAAGTTAGTTTTCTTTCCTTTTGTTTGGAGTATGAATATTCTTTATATTTCCCTAATAGGACCTTTGAGCCTGTTGATACGCACGATCAATTGGAAGGGACGAAAAATCGTGGCTCGGCGCCTGACAAATCTAAAAGACTAACGGATGGTCCTAAACCATCTAGAATAGAATGCCAGGGTGACACTATGTTCTAAAGTCAAAATACATCGCATTAGAATAACAGTTGAGGGTTAATTGAAGGTGATGATTTGGAGTTTCCTGAGAGTTAAGAATCACACTATCTCTTGAGTAGACCTTCCGATAAATTTATTTTAAAATAAGATTTCAAGAGACTGTCAATAGTATTATCCATCAAGAGAATGGTCTAATGCACGATTTGGAGTAAACCTGACGAGCAGGGGAGAAGAAAGTATCTTAAGGATTCTCTTTAGAAAAATTATCCCTTATAGTAATCATTACAAATCATTTATAAGAGATAAAAGTTATTATCTAAACGGAAGCCTCCACTGCCAAAGAACAGAAAAGGCTTCCTTTTAGTTTTTGCTAAATTATAATCTACCGTAAAGCACATTTTATAAGAAATAAATATGCTAGAGAGGGTTAGTGTCTGTTTCGGTCAGAATTAGAGCGATTGTCTCCACGTCCGCCTCTATCTCTTCCGGAGCCTTCAGGCTTTGGGATCAGTGCTTTAGCAGAGAGCCGGAATTTGCCTGTTCGACTGTCTATATCTACAATTTTGATTTTAACTTCGTCCCCTTCTTTATAGTAGTCTTCTACTTTTTCAACCCGATGATGAGCGATTTCCGAGACATGAAGCAAACCACTCTTTCCCATGAAATCAACAAATACCCCATACGGCATAACACTTGCTACTCGTCCGTCATATACATCTCCAACAGATGGTACGAAGACAATTTTCTGAATCATCTTTTTCGCTTTTTCAATGGAGTTTTTATTGTTGCTGGATATTTGTACAACTCCTTTGTCATCTACCTCCTCTATGGAGATATTTGTCTCGGTAGTCGCTTGTATTTCTTGAATAATCTTACCTCCTGGCCCTATTACTGCTCCAATATAGCTCTTATCAATGATAATCTCTTCGATTCTTGGTGCATGGTCCTTTAAATCAGGTCTGGGTTGATCAAGGGTTTCATTCAGCTTGCCTAAAATATGCATGCGTCCTTCTTTCGCTTGTTGAAGGGCCTTGATGAGAAGGTCATAAGGCAATCCTTCTATTTTGATATCCATTTGACACGCAGTTATTCCATTGGCAGTTCCAGTCACTTTGAAGTCCATATCTCCCAATGCATCCTCATCTCCAAGTATATCAGACAAAATAGCAACATCATCGCCTTCTTTAATCATGCCCATGGCAATACCTGAGACATTGGATTTTATAGGTACACCTGCATCCATAAGCGCTAAAGATCCTGAGCAGACTGTAGCCATTGAAGAAGATCCATTAGATTCTAGGACATCTGCTACGATTCTCAAGGTATAAGGATAGTCTTTGGGAAGCACCGGACGCAATGCACGACTTGCTAAATTGGCATGCCCAACTTCACGCCTTCCGGGACCTCTCATTGGTTTTGTCTCTCCAACGGAGAAAGCCGGGAAATTGTAATGCAATATAAAATCTTCAAAAGACATTTCCAAAGCAGTGTCCTTCATAAGTTGATCTTGCTTAGTACCTAGCGTCAAAGAAGAAAGTACTTGAGTTTCTCCTCGGTTAAAGATGGCAGATCCGTGTGTGGCCGGAAGATAATCCACTTCAGTCCAAATAGGCCGAACCTCATCGAATGCTCGCCCATCCAAACGAGTTTGTTCTTCTAGCATCATTTTTCGTATCAGCTTTTTCTTGAGCTTGTCAAATGATGAAGAAATATAAGCGCTATTCTCTATGATGAAATCATCTCCTTTTTCTTCTGTCCATTGGTCTAGTAAGCGATTAAGAATCTCTTCAAAGCCCAATTTGCGTGACTTTTTATCAAGCTTTCCCCTGGCGATTTTTAAGATATCGTCCTTTGTTGCACTAAGAATCTCATTGTCCAAATCTTCCTTTGTTTCAGGAAGTTCTACTTCGCGTTTTTGAGCTTTATCTCCTACTAAATCTACTAGGGCCTTTTGAGCATTTATTTGAGTTTTGATAGCATCATGACCTATCTTGATGGCTTCTACAAGCTCATCTTCTTGACATTCATTCATGGAGCCTTCTACCATCATTACATCCTCTTCAGTAGCTGCGACAATAATGTCAAAATCAGCATTTTTTAAATCTGATCGATTCGGATTAATGACGAAATCCCCATTAATTCTTGCAACTCTTACTTCTGAAATTGGGCCAGCCCATGGAATATCTGAGGTTACGATAGCTGAAGATGCTGCTAATGCAGCAAAACTATCAGGCAAAGTCTCTTCATCTCCAGAGATCAAATTGATGATTACTTGAGTTTCATTCATATATCCATCAGGAAATAATGGACGAATAGCTCTATCTACTAATCGACTAATAAGAATCTCATAATCTGATAAACGTGCTTCTCTTCTAAAGAAATTTCCGGGTATCCTTCCCGAGGCAGCAAATTTTTCCTGATAGTCTACAGAGAGGGGGAAGAAGGATTGTCCTTCTTTTGCCTTTTTGGCTGATACCACGCTGGCAAAAAGCATTGTATTTCCGCATTTTATGACTACAGAGCCATCTGCTTGAGTGGCCAATTTGCCGGTCTCAATAGTGACCTCTCTTCCATCGGGAAGATTAAAGGAGGTCGAAATTGGGGTTTGTTGTCCCATATATACTTGTTTTAATAGTTATAATATGCAAGGCAAATAGCCTTAGCATGATAAGTTATACCCGATAAATTAAAAGAAATGTATGCCTGTGTGCAATACAAAAAATGAAAGATATCAGTGATATTATTTCCTCAATCCGAGTTTCTCAATAATAGCTCTGTATCTGTTGATATCTTTTTTTGCAAGGTACTTCAATTTAGCTTTACGCTTTCCAACAAGGGATAGTAGTGCGCGTTTGCAGCTGTAGTCCTTTTTGTTTTTTCTAAGATGATCGGATAGATTTTTGATTCTATAAGTGTATAAAGCTACCTGTCCTTCGATAGAACCAGTGTTTTTTTCATCTCCACCGTACTCTTTAAAAATCTCTTGTAATTTTTCTTTAGCTAGATAAACTGCCATGATTTAATTTATTTTTATGACCAAATGTGATTGCGAAAATCAGTTTTAGCGGCGCAAAGGTATGAAAATAATATGTCTTATGGTGGTAAGTATAGTATTTTATTTAAAATATACTTCAACATATTCCGGTATGGTCCTGATATGTCTACAGTATTTAGGGGTATCGGACAATATTAAAGGATAAGTGGGGTATCGGTTTATAGAATCCGGGAAGAAAAGGAGGTGGAGTTTATCTGAGGTGATATTGTCGTACTTACCGAGAGGAGTTAAGAGGATAACTTGTGCTTTGTTAGGGAAGATCTTAGCAATGGGATAGGTCGTATCAAAGGAAATGGGTACCATAACCTGTTTTTCTGTAGCCTCTTCAATAGGCAAGGAAAGGTGAACGCTATCTGCTGAGATATTCACCTCCGGTATAGACTTACTTAGGGGAATATCCGCTTGTAGCATTTGGTTTTTGAGATTGCTAAGTGTATATTCACCCAATTCCCACTGTTTGATTTGTTCTACTTGTTCTTTCGGCCCATTGATGGTAATAGAGTCCGGAAGGATAGAAACAGGGCCGCTGACCAAATACTTTCTAGGGACTTTAGCTTTCACCTTTACTGAGATAGGTACTGTTTTGGTGCGTTCTTTTTCTTGGTGTAGAACCAAGGGGGAGGGCGTGACAGAAACTATTGAAATTCCTTTGGAGTTAAAAGATTTGCGTATTAAATCTCCAAGAATTCTTTCTGATAAAATAATTTCCGATCTTTTAGGTAAAGTATATTCCCAAGTGTCACTATTCTTTATATTTAATGCGAGTAAATGCCAACCGGAACCGGATATTCGCAGTGTTAGTTTATTGGGATAATTGCGCACCAAAGCATATCCTGTATGAGGGACTAAACGTGTCTCAATCACACGTTCTACCATTCGACTTTTTGACATTTGTAGACTGGCCCATATTAGAAGAGACAAAATCATCGAAATGATAAGCGCTTTTTTATCTCGATGAATATTTTTATACCATTTCATACCATTTCATACCATTTCATACCATTTGATATGCTTGTAATATTGTTAATAAATTGGAATTAAATATATTGTAAATATTCTGCGCCTGTCAAAACGCTTTGCCCTCTGTTGTGAATCCTACCCTTGTATCTAAGTAGGAATTAAATTCAGGATCGTGTTATACCGCGAATCTATCAGGTTATTTGTCGGCGTTGTTTAAGGCATCGGTGAGCTCCTTGGATATAGTAGAACGAAGCACTTTCAGGAAGGTTTTTTGATCTACTTGAAGTTCTATTATATTAGGATCAACTTTCGATATTTTACCAACTATTCCACTGGAAGTTACGACGTGATCCCCTTTTTGCAAGCTATCGACAAATGCGTTTTGTGCTTTTTGCTTTTTACCTTGAGGGCGAATGAAAAAGAAATAAAAAATCGCCATAATGAGGCCGAAAAAAATCAAATTACTGGTAGCTGGATTCATTGAGGTTGTATTTGGTGTTAAGATATAGATTAATTGCAATGCAGTGGAGGAAAGGCATTATTCCGTTTTTTCTTCAGGAAGTACAACTCCTGTTACAACAATTTGTTTTTTGTTGGGAGTGCCTAATATTTTCACCTTGACTACTTTTTCAAACGGTCCGGGTGCTTGATTTGTACTTCTGAACTTAACGGGGAAACTTCCTTTATCTCCAGGGTGATAAATTAATTTTGGACATTTTGGGGCTGTGCATCCACAACTTGATTGGCAACTGAGGATTACGACGGGACCTTCTCCGGCAATGCTGAAACCCACTTCTTTGGTAATGTAACTTCTCGCAGGGACATTACCCAATTTTAAGGTGTCAGTGTCAAAAAGAATCTGCCCAACTAAATCTGCTTTGTTAGGTGCTGATAGTGTAGCATTCATTTCTAGAACAGATCCCCATTCATTTCTGTTCGGTTTAACCTTTACTGCTGATCCATTTGAATTACAAGCACTCAGGCCTATGCTTAATGCAAGTATACAAAAGTAAATAAATGCCCAATTTCTAACACCTGGTTTAAATTTCTTCATAAGAGGATTCAATTAAAAGCTCAAAGATATAGGGAATTATTGATATGGAGTATCGGTTAGAAGATTGAAGGTGATTTATTGTCTAATTGTTGCATAAATAGAGCTTAAATGTAGAAGTTTAAGTGTGAAGGAACGGTGTATTTCTTGTGTTGTGCTGGTGGTACATATGATTTTCTTTTACAATAATATCTAGTGGAAGGAATTGATTTAAAAGAATTTTTTTTCGGAGTATGAAATGGTCAAATAAAGTCATAACGCCTAGATAACCTTGTTGAAAGGAATTCTGATTAATTAAAAAATTGATTTTATTTTGCCCTAAAAATTGAATATTTTGCTCAATTAGATCAAACCCGACGATTATTAGTTGTTCCGCAGTGGTTGTCGGCAGTGCTTCAACGACATGATAGCTACGTGAATTAGTAATGAATATTCCCCGAATATCAGGTTGTAAGTGAAGTAAGTTATCAAGAAATAAGGCAAGCTTTTGGGTATTGCTGAAATGTTCGAAATCGTATTTTATGATTTTAATTTGACTGTTGGGCTTGGTCCTGAAATAATCCCTAAAACCCTCTTCTTTCTCTAAAAGGTGGTGCGCGTTTGTACTTCCTTTTGAAAGGTTGAGAAGAAGGGCTGCTTCTCCTTTTTGAAGCCCAAAATGAAGAAGTCTCCCAGCTAGAAGACCACTCTGATACGAATCTGGACCGATATAAGACAAGGTAGACTCATTGTGCAGGTTTGTGTTGATCATGACATTAGGAATATTGAGTTGCTCTGCTTTTTCGAGGACGAGTTTGGATTCTTTAAGAAAGAGTGGAGCAATGAGTAGGGCATCCGGATGATCCATTAGGGCTTGATTCGCTTGATTGGAAAAGTCAGCCTCACTAAATATATCAAAGAGGTAAGGTGTCATTTTAACTCCAAAATGTTGGACTGCTTGAATCCCATCTTGAATGCCATTGAGTGGTTCGTTCCAATAAGGATCCGTAGCAGGATCAGGCAAAAGAACCGCTATTCGGATCGTTTTATTGTAAGCTAAGGTGCTGGCAACAATATTGCGTTCATAGCCTAGTTTTTTCATTACGTTAAGAATGCGTTCCTTCTTTTTTTGAGATACATTTCCCCGGCCGTGGATAACTCGATCTACAGTGCCGGTGGATACTCCTGCTTCTTCAGCTATATCTTTTATACGAATAGTTTTTTTCACTGCTTCAAAATTTTCTAATGAATAGGGGAAAATTGTAATACAAAGTTTGTGCATCTATCGTGCCGCATTGCTCTACTATTACTTTTATTAACCAAAGGTATGATTAATAAAATTCATGTTTGTTTGATAAAACAAATTAAAGCAGAGAAAGGAGCACTAGTATAAAGGTAGTATAAAAAACTGTGTGCGCACACAGTTTTTTGAAAAATATTGGAATTTTATTACCTATGAATCAATAATTGAAGTAATTTTACTGTCATAATACGGTTGGGTGATATCCCATATGCCCGGTTAATTATTTGATATTTAACATAATAAGTATTTATGCAAGCAGAAACAACTCCATCTCAAAATATCAATTTCGAAGTGCTTTCTCACCCTTATGCTCAAAAAGATTTGAAATATTTGTTGAAGTCAGTAGAAAAGCTTCCCGTGACAATTTGGGAAAATTCTTTAGATGCATCTCGTCATATTGCCAGGTCAATTGCACTTGCCATTCGTCAAAAACAGCAAGATGGTTTGCCATTGGTACTGGGTTTAGCTACAGGATCTTCTCCTATAAAGGTATATGAAGAACTTGTAAGGTTGCACAAAAATGAAGGATTGAGCTTTCGCAACGTGATTACCTTCAATCTAGATGAGTATTATCCGATGTCTCCTGATTCGAGACAAAGCTATGTTTATTTTATGCATGAATATTTGTTTGATCATATTGATATTCCTGCTGATCAAATTCATATCCCGGATGGAACTATTGAGATGGATAAATGGGAGTTGTATTGTGATGAGTATGAAAAATTAATTGACAGTTATGGAGGCTTAGATATTCAGTTGTTGGGTATAGGCCGTACGGGGCACATCGGTTTTAATGAACCGGGGTCTTGGGAAAACTCACTTACTCGACTAGTGAAGCTTGATGCGATTACCAGGAGGGATGCGGCGGAGGATTTTAACGGTATTGAAAATGTACCTTATAGAGCTATAACAATGGGGATTGGGAGTATCATGAAAGCCAAGAAGATATTTTTGATGGCATGGGGGCAGCACAAGGCGGATATTCTCAAAGAAGCTGTGGAAGGACCAATTACCCCTAATGTACCTTCCTCCTACTTACAAAAGCATAAACGCACCAAGGTGTTTGTTGATTTGAGTGCGGCAGAAAAACTTAGTCGAATTCGGACACCTTGGAAAGTGGGAATATGCAATTGGACAGATAACCTCATATGTAAGGCGGTTATTTGGTTGTCCGAAAGGGTAGAAAAACCCATTTTGAAGTTAACGGATGAAGATTATTCTGAAAATGGTTTAAGTGATTTAATAATAGAATATGCATCAAGTTACGACATCAATATTAAGGTTTTTAACCGCATTCAGCATACCATTACCGGATGGCCGGGGGGCAAGCCGGGAGAGGACGATCGACATAGACCGGAAAGAGCACGCCCGGAACAAAAGAGAATAATTGTATTCAGTCCACATCCGGATGATGATGTAATATCTATGGGAGGGACACTATTGCGCTTGGTAGAACAAGGGCATGATGTTCATGTGGTGTACCAAACTTCCGGAAACATTGCGGTACACGATCATGATGCATTGAAATTTATTGAGTTTTCTAAAGAAAGTATCGCCTCATTTGATAGATCTTCCCTTGAACTGTATGGTGTTTTTGATTCAGCGGAAATGTTTCTAAAGAGTAAGACAAGTGGCGAGGTAGATCGTCCTTCTGTACGGCGAATTAAAGGTTTGATAAGGCGTTCAGAAGCACGAGCAGGTGCTCGTTTTTGTGGTGTCAAAGATAGCCATATTCACTTCCTTGACCTCCCATTTTATGAGACCGGGACTTCCAAGAAGAAAAACCTGGGAAATAAAGATGTTGAGTTGGTTACAAAGTTGATTGAGAAAATAAAGCCTCATCAAATTTATGCTGCTGGAGATCTGGCGGATCCACATGGAACACACAGAGTATGTTTAGATGCAGTTTTTGCCTCGATGCATAAATTAAAAAGAAAGAGATGGGTTAAAGACTGTTGGGTATGGTTGTATAGAGGAGCGTGGAATGAATGGCCTATTCATGAAATCGATATGGCGGTTCCCCTCAGTCCGATTGAATTAGAAAAGAAAAGAAAAGCCATCTTTATGCATCAGTCTCAAAAGGATCATCCACCTTTCCCAGGAGCTGATGTTCGGGAGTTTTGGCAACGAGCTGAAGATAGAAATCGAATGACTGCAGCTCTTTACCGCAAACTCGGATTGGCAGAGTATGAGGCCATGGAAGCTTTTTCCAAATGGAGAGGACTTTAAGGATAGATATTTTTGTAAATCAAAATCGCGTTGATTCATTTTTTAATAATAAAACTCAAATCATGAAACAAAACTATTTTCTAACTGCATTTATCATCTTGCTTGTAATAAGTCAAGGATGGAGTCAAAAAAATATCTCCGGTATGGTCCGTTCTACTGACGGTGCCCCTCTTATCGGTGTGAATATTATCGAAGAGGGGACTTCCAAAGGGACGGTTACAGACTTGGATGGACATTATGACATAAATGTTGCTCAAGGAGCTACGCTTACCTTTTCTTTGGTCGGATATAGACCTGTAAGTGTAGAGATTGTGGATCAAACTATATTGGATGTCACGTTAGAGGAGGGCGCTCTTTTAGACGAGGTCGTCGTAACTGCATTAGGTATTTCAAGAGAAAAAAAGGCTTTGGGCTATGCCATTACTGAAGTGTCCGGAGACGAACTTTCACAAGCAAAAGAGAGCAATGTGATCGATCAGCTAACCGGACGTGTCGCCGGTCTGGTCATGAGTAAGTCAACGGCAGGTCCCGGTAGTGGAACTCGAATCGTTATTCGAGGAAATAACTCTCTTTCGGGTAACAATCAACCCTTATATGTCGTGGATGGTGTCCCTATTGACAATTCGGGTTTTGGTAGTGCCAATGGTACAGGAACAGCAAATTATAGAAGATCTGATTATGGGACGGGTATATCTGACCTCAACTCAGATGATATAGAATCTATTTCAGTGCTTAAAGGCCCCAACGCTGCGGCGCTCTATGGATCAAGAGCGGCGAATGGTGTAATTCTTATTACCACGAAAAAAGGGACCGCTCAAAAAGGGATTGGCGTAGGATACTCTGCTCATTATTCCTTTGATAACCCGATGCTTTTACCAAAACTCCAAAATGAATACGGGATGGGCTCGAATGGAGCCATAAGTACTGATTTTGCTACTCTAAAGGATCAATCCGGCTCCTGGGGACCTAAGATGGACGGTTCTGTTCAGCCATACTGGACAGAAGAAGGCGCTACAAAAGCCTATTCTGCTCAACCGGACAATATCAAGAATTTTTTCCGCACCGGACATAATGTAGTTCAAACAGTGACGTTAGAGGGCGGGAATGATCGTACTACCGCACGCTTTTCATATTCTAATTCAGCGATTAGCTCAATACTACAACAGTCTGGACTCAATCGCCATAATTTTAATCTCAGAGCAACAACTGCCATATCAGATCGATTGGACTTGGATGCTAAAGTGACTTATTTTCAACAAAGTGCCACTAATAGACCAGATCAGGGTACAGAGGGAATCATGGCTTATGTCTATAAGACACCTAGAAATATCCCGATAGCTGACCTAAAATCCAATTTTCAAGATCCAGCGACCCTTTCCGCCATTTCATACAATAGTCTTGGCAGCAACCCTTTCTGGATCTTGTATAATGATAGAAATGATGATCGGAGGAACCGCTTACAGGGATTCGTAAAAGCTACCTATAAGCTGACGGATCATTGGTCCATATTTGGCCGCATCGGTACAGATTATGTCAACCAGACAATTGAAACGGTTAGCCAATATGGTCATTGGTTCTTTAGTAAAGGCAGATTTAATTTTAGGGATTATAAGAATTCGGAGACCAATGCGGATGTCTTGTTGATGTACAATAATCAATTAACAGATGACATCGGATTAAACTTAAATCTTGGAGCGAATAAGCTCTTGTCCACTTTTACTTCTCAAGGAGTAAGAGGAGATGATTTTAAAATTCCGACAAAGGCTACGGTCTCTAGTGCTAAAAATACGTTCCCCTTCTACAATGAGTTGGGAAAAAAGAAAATTCATTCTGTCTATGGATCGGCTTCTTTTTCCTATCAGAATTTTGCCTATTTGGATATCACCGGGCGAAATGATTGGTCCTCTACATTGCCAAAGGACAATTGGTCTTATTTTTATCCGTCAGCTAGCTTATCTTTAATCTTGAGCCAGTTGATGCATGTCGACCGGCTTGATTTTGCAAAGGTTCGCGTGAGTTGGGCAAATGTGGGAAGTGATACCGGACCGTATCAATTGTTGAATTCCTACAGCTTGGATGCGGATAGTTATCAAGACCTAACGGTGTTGTCTCAGAGTTCGGTACAGAGAAACCCTGATTTGAAACCCGAACAGACGAGTTCTCTGGAGTTTGGATTAGAGTATAAGATGTTTGGCAATAGAGTTTATGGTGATATTTCCGTATATTCCAAAAAGACTAAAAACTTGATTACGACCGTACCGGTCGCTCCAGCTACCGGATATACCGCCAAGTTTACGAATGTAGGACAAGTCAATAATGATGGGTTTGAATTTTTACTGGGTGTTACACCCGTTCAAACACAAGACTTAACTTGGGATATATCCTTTAACTTTTCAAAGAATAAGAACAAACTTGTAGAATTGTTTAAAGGGATTGATAACTATGTATTTAGTACCAACAATTCAGGAAGTGTCGTCGTGCAGGCAACAGTGGAGGGTGCACGTCTAAAGGATAGTTCAATTGTAGCTAATCCCGGATTTGGTGATATCTATGGTACCACCTTCAAGACCAATGAAAACGGGGATCTTATTGTCGACAAAAATGGTCGACCTGTTGCGACAAGTGATAAGGTTTATTTGGGAAACTATCAACCTAAATGGATTGGCGGACTTAACAATGTGATTACTTATAAAGGGGTCGTACTTCGTTTTCTGATAGATGGAAGAATCGGTGGGCAACTTTACTCCGGGACGGATGCAGGTCTCGATGCTGCAGGTGTTTCGGATAGATCACTAGAATACAGAGAGGATGGTATCGTAGTAGATGGTGTAATAAATACGGGTACAGCTGAAGATCCTGTTTGGGAAAAGAATACAACAAAGATTACGGGGCAACAATATTGGGGGGCGATGAGTGGTATAGCCTCCAATTATGTATATGATCAGACCAATATTCGTCTCAGGGAGGTTGCAGTCAATTTTAAACTGCCTATGGCTATGCTTAGCAATGCACCTATCCGATCGGTTAGTTTGGGGTTTGTCGGGCGAAATCTCTTATTCTTGCGCAATGATTTAGGGAATTTCGATCCGGAGTCGACGTATAGTACAAGTAACTTCGCCCAAGGGATGTTGTACTACAATTTACCCTCTGTCAGAAGCATCGGTTTAAACTTAAAAGTCAAGTTTTAGAGGCATATTTAGTTGTTTTAAAGACATGTACGACTAGTTCGAAGGACGAAATCTTGTCCGTGTTATGAAATGGCTAAATTCAAAAGTAATAGATCAAATCTTTTCAAAATAAAATTACATAATAATGAAAAATATAATTTATTTATTCATCTCAGGCATTTTACTTAGCATTTTTGCTTGTACAAGTGATTTTGAGAAAATCAATACCAATCCAAATGCGATTACGCCCGAAGAGGCGAGTGCCAGATATTTTATAACTAAAGCGGAATACAAATTGTATGCTCCTTCCAGATACTATTATTGGAGGGCCAATCTAATACATGCTGATCGTTTTGCCGGATATTTTTGCTTCGGGAATCATGGTTCATGGTGGAATGACGAGCTGGGGTATAAATTCCATGGAGGATATACCCAAGCGTCTTGGGAGATGTATGGAAGCTATTTTAATTTCATTAATACTTATTTGAAGCTGACCGAACCCGGGGGAGATTTTGAGAATGAGCTCAGTCATGCAGTTGGTGTTATTTTGCAGTCGCTGTACTACCAGCAATACACGGATGTATTTGGCAATGTCCCTTACTCTGAAGCAGGTGACCCAACGGTTCTTTTACCTAAGTTCGATGCTCAAAAAGATATTTACAAAGGTCTGATAGATGCATTGACAGGAGCAGTGAATACCATTGGGGACGCGACGAAAACAGGTGAAGGGGTAGAAGATCTTGGGGAGAATGATATTCTTTTTAAAGGAGACTTACAAAAGTGGAAAGCCTTTGCGAACAGTTTAAAACTACGAATTGCCATGCGCGCATTGGGTGCTCCGGGTGCTGATTTTGCACAAGCAGCAGTTAAGGAAGCACTGAATGGTCCTCTTTTGGAGACTGAAGATGCTCTAGTAGATAAGGATAATGGCATTAACCAATACAACAGTAGCTCTTATGGTGACATCTGGATAAGATTTGGTGGTTTGGGCTCTAAATGGAAAGTTAGTCAGACGCTGATAAATTATCTACAGAAAAACCAAGATCCTCGTCTAGGAGCGTATGCTGAACCTGCTCCGGGAGGTGAGGTAACCATTAGTCGTCCAGCGAAAGATAAAGACTCTCTTGGCTGGGCATTGTTCCCTAAGCGATTGGATTATATAAAATCTGTTTTAGATGACGCCGGAGCTCAATATACCGTTCAAGAAAACGATCTGGACTATACGATTACCATGGCCGAAAATACCTATTACGTAGGTCAACCTACACGTTTGAATGGTTTTGTTAAGCCACTTGCCAGATTTGAATTCTTCTCTAATCCCAGTAAAAGCATTATTGGAATGGATCCGGATGATGACAATATTAATGCTGAAATAGTGCTCACCTCTGCAGAAGTGTATTTCAATCGAGCCGAAGCTATATTGAGAGGACTTGCAAGTGGTGATGCTCAATCTATGTATGAAAATGGTCTAAGAGCAGCTATGAAGTTATACAAGATTGACGATGCAAGTATCGACCAATTTATTGCCTCTTCCCCGATGGGAAAGCTGAAAGGTAGCCAAGAGGAAATGTTGGAGCAAATCAACGTACAAAAATGGATTGCCAACTACACCGAAGGATTTGAAGGATGGGCGACCGTTAGAAAGTCCGGATTCCCAAAGGAATTAGCCAATGGTGTTAGTGATATTGATATTTATGGGTTAGGAGACATTAATGGCGCCTATCCGACAAGGATGCAATATGGGCCTAAATCCTATGATCTCAATGGTGCTAGTGTCGAAGCAGCTAATGCTGCGCAAGGACCAGATCAAATGGATACGAAGCTCTGGTGGCAGAAATAGAAAGGGATAAACAGACTCCCCAAGTCTGTTCTTTTGTTGATGTTATTATATGAGGAGGGCGGGGCATTTTGTTCCCCCTTCTTTTTTTGCAAGGTATAGCATACTTGATAAAGGGAGAAAACAGATTATTTGTAACTTGCGGTCAAATGGAACTGGACTTGCAGCTAATTTATTAATCTATTTAGGAAGAATTATGAACATTACTTTGTTGGATTGGGGGATTCTTATTGGTTTTTTTGTAGTGGTTTTGGCGATAGGATTATGGGTTTCAAAAAAATCAGGGAAAGATACTGCGGAATTTTTCCTATCAGGAAGAAGTATGCCCTGGTGGCTTTTAGGGTTTAGTATGGTGGCTACGACATTTTCTGCCGACACTCCCTTATTAGTGACAGATATAGTCCGTGGGGATGGAGTAGCGGGTAACTGGGTATGGTGGGTGTTCCTACTGACCGGGATGTTGACTGTTTTTATTTATGCTCGATTATGGAGAAGATCAAATGTGACGACGGATATGGAATTTTATGAGTTGAGGTATGGTGGTCCTGCTGCTCGTTTTCTCAGAGGTTTTCGCTCTATTTACCTGGGATTAATTTTTAATATTATGGTTATGTCAGTAGTGACATTGGCCGCTATAAAGATCGGAGGAATTATGTTGGGGCTATCCCCTCAACAAGTCGTGATAAGCTCTGGAGTAGTAATTGCTATTTTCAGTGCTATCGGTGGGTTTAGAGGGGTCGTATATACGGATTTCATCCTATTCATACTTTCTATGATCGGTGCTGTCGCTGCAGCGTATTATGCTGTAACACTCCCACAGGTTGGAGGTTTACAAGCATTATTGTCTAATGAATTAGTTCAAGCCAAAACCTCTCTTTTGCCCGATTTCGATAATTGGGAGGTTATGATGACGGTTTTGATTATTCCACTTGCAGTACAGTGGTGGAGTGCCTGGTACCCCGGAGCTGAACCCGGTGGTGGTGGATATATAGCTCAGCGCATGTTGGCGGCTAAAGATGAGAATCATGCTATTGGTGCAACTTTTTTCTTTAATATCGTACACTACGCCATTCGGCCATGGCCATGGATACTTGTTGCGCTAGCCTCTCTTGTAGTCTTTCCGGATATTGCAAGTTTGAAGCAGGCGTTTCCTGATATACCTTTAGACAAATTGGGTAATGATATGGCTTATCCCGCCATGTTGACTTTTTTGCCTGCTGGGATGTACGGTCTATTATTGGCCTCTCTTTTAGCGGCATATATGAGTACGATTTCAACCCATCTTAATTGGGGCGCATCATACGTAGTCAATGATTTTTACAAAAGATTTGTGCGCCCGGAGGCGAGTGAACACACATTAGTGCAAGTAGGGCGTATTGCGACGGTGTTTATGATGGTTGTGAGTGCCTGGTTTGCGCTAAATTTGCAGAATGCTAAGCAAATTTTTGATATTATCATTTTATTTGGAGCCGGTACAGGACTGATTTTTATATTACGTTGGTTTTGGTGGCGGATCAATGCCTGGAGTGAGATCTCTGCAATGTTTGCCTCTGGAATAATTTCTGTCCTCTTCAATTTTACATCAGTAGGAGCGTTTTTGTTTGGGCACAAAGATGAATTGGGAATCTTCCAGGAAGGATTATTTGCACCTTGGATGAAGTTCCCAATGGTCGTACTTCTCACGACGATCATTTGGCTTATTGTGACGTATATTACTCCTCCAGATAGTCAAGAAGTCCTAGAGTCTTTTTACAAGAAAATTCAGCCGGGAGGGAAGGGGTGGAGCCCTGTGTTAGACCGCGCTGTAAAGGCGGGTCGACACATTGCGATTCCCTCTGAAGAAACCAGTATTCCGAAGGGGGTTTTAGCTATGTTATTAGGTACGTTATTGGTGTATGCCATCCTATTTCTCATCGGACAGTGTATCTACGGACATTGGATTATGGTGGGGGTTTGGCTAGCTATTGTTGTGATAGTAGGAGGGTTGCTTTGGCAGCTGTGGGGGCGTATTGGACATAAGTTGTTAAAATAGTATCGTCTCATGGAAAAGGGATCCCATTCAAGTATTATTTTTCTGTGGGGGATGCCAGGTATAGGCAAATCTACTGTTGGTAGGGAACTCGCTGAAATATGTGAAATTCCATTTATCGATTTGGATACCTTCATTACCGAATTAAGAGGACGTGCGATTTCTGATATTTTTAAATTGGAGGGGGAAGAAGCTTTCCGGCAATATGAGAAGAAGGCGTTGGAGAAGATTATTCCCGGATCTCATGCGTTAATAGTGGCATGCGGAGGAGGCACACCTTGCCGGAGTGTTACTCATCAACTCATGAGTCAATCAGGATTAAGTGTGTACCTGAAAGGGACACAGGACCTTCTATTTGAACGTTTGAAGGCCAATGTTGAAACGCGTCCGTTACTTGCGTCTAAATCTGAAGCTCAAATAAGGGAATGGATTGAAAGCGGTTTAGAAGAAAGAGGTCCTTGGTATGAAATGGCAGATATCGTTTATGAAGTTAAGAAAGAAGAGCTAAGTGACACTTGTCACAATTTGTGTAATCGAATCGAACAATTGAAAGGTAAAGGGGTATAACTATATGTTTTAATAATGAATTTTATTAATTATCAATACGAAGTAAAATGGAAGAAAAACAAATTCATAATTGTCTAATATTAGGGGCTGGTCCTTCGGGATATACCGCCGGGATTTACGCAGCCAGGGCGAGTATGACCCCAATTATTTTTACCGGACCACAACCCGGTGGCCAATTGACGATTACAACAGACGTAGAAAACTATCCAGGATACCCCGAAGGTGTACAGGGGCCTGAGATGATGGAAGATTTTAGGAAGCAAGCTGAACGATTTGGTACTGTTGTGAAGTATGAAGTTATTGATAAGGTTGATTTTACAGGTCCTGTTCATAAGCTATGGACAACAGGTGGTGAAGAGATACAAGCGCACGCTGTGATTATTTCTACGGGTGCAAGTGCACGATGGCTGGGGATTCCTTCAGAAGAAAAATTGATGAATAAAGGGGTTTCCTCTTGTGCCGTCTGTGATGGCTTTTTCTTTAGAGGTAAAGAGATGGCCGTAGTCGGGGGGGGAGACAGTGCACTAGAAGAAGCATTATATCTATCGAAGATTAGTCCTAAAGTTAACCTTTTGGTGAGACGAGATGAAATGCGGGCATCCCAAATTATGCAAGACCGTGTTAAAAAGGCTGCTAATATTGACATCCACTGGAATACGGTTGTAGACGAAATACTTGGGGAAGAAGAGGTAGATGGAGTAAGGGTACTCAATAGATTGACCAATGAGAAAACAGTCTTACCCGTTAAAGCTGTTTTCGTTGCGATCGGTCATATCCCCAATACCCAACCTTTCAAAGGATGGATTGATATGGATGATCAAGGATATATCGTTACTAAGCCGGGCAGTTCCCTAACCAATGTGGAAGGCATATTTGCTGCCGGTGATTGTCAGGATCGTATTTATCGGCAGGCAATTACTGCAGCAGGTAGTGGCGCGATGGCCGCCCTAGATGCCGAGAGATATTTGTCCGAGAAGGAAATTCTGTAATTATTATTGAATTGTTGGTTAAAAGAGGTATGAAATGGCAACCATTTCATACCTCTTTTACGTATAGGCCATTAAAAATAAATACCTGTAAAATTCGGCTGCCATTTACAAAGTGAAAATAGAAGTTAATAGCCTATCTTTGCATCTGCAGGCTAAAGGGGATTTTTGCCCCGGCTGATTTTATTCTCTTTCATTATAATAATAATCAAATGTCGAAAACTAAATTTAGAGCAGGTGTTTTATACGGTGATGAACTCGTAGAATTATTCCGATATGCGAATGAGGAAAACTTTGCTATTCCCGCGGCTAACGTAATAGGAACTGATTCCGTAAATGGAGTTTTAGAAGCAGCAAAATCCGTAAATTCTCCGGTCATTCTTCAATTTTCAAATGGAGGTGCTTCATTCTATGCCGGAAAAGGATTGGACAATACCCATCAAAGAGCCTCCGTTCTCGGGGCTATATCAGGTGCAACTCATGTGCATACTTTAGCTAAAGAGTATGGGGTTAGTGTTGTTCTCCATACGGATCATTGTGCGAAGAAATTATTGCCATGGCTAGAGGGAATGGTGAGCTTCGGGGAGCGTTTTTATAAGGAAAAAGGACATCCTCTGTTTAGCTCTCATATGCTGGATCTTTCAGAGGAGCCGCTTGAGGATAATCTGAGGATTTCTGCGGAGTATCTCGAGCGGATGTCCAAAATTGAAATGCTATTGGAGATTGAATTAGGGGTAACCGGTGGAGAAGAAGATGGTGTAGATAATTCTAATGTCGATAATAGCCTTCTGTATACACAGCCGGAAGAAGTGGCTAGAGCGTATGAAGTGCTTTCAAAAATTAGCAATCGCTTTACCGTCGCCGCGGCCTTTGGCAATGTCCATGGGGTCTATAAACCTGGGAATGTAACCCTGGAGCCGATAATTCTTAAAAATTCACAGAAATATATTCAGGATAAGTGGAAAACTAAACCCAACCCCGTTGACTTTGTATTCCACGGGGGCTCCGGTTCCTCCAAAGAGGATATCCGAGAAGCCATAGAATACGGTGTAGTAAAAATGAATATAGATACCGATCTACAATGGGCTTTTGCTTCTGGTGTTCGGGAGTATTTTAAGGAGCATGGAGCTTATCTTCAAACTCAGATTGGCAATCCTAAAGGTGAAGACCAACCTAATAAAAAGTACTACGATCCTAGAAAGTGGCTCAGGCAAGCTGAAATCTCTTTTGTCGATAGATTAAAGCAAGCTTTTGAAGATTTGAATTGTATCAATCGCAATGCGATATAAATCTATTTATCATTTTTCTTTTGTTTGAGTTGGGTATATGCGGGTAAGGGAGGAGATAACTTTAAAATTGATTTTGATTACTGCTTAGGGCAAGTAATTATTGGAGAAAAATTGGCCACGGTGATGTGAGATAACTGCAGTTAGCTTACTTCAACGGTCTTCAGAAATGGATAAAAACCATATAAATTTAATATTAACTTAACATAAGAATAATATACAAATGGTAAATGAGCTTTTACCTTTGTGCAAAACTAGACCAACATGGATATATATCTCGTAATTGTATTAGTATTAGGTGTTTTAGCGATCTCCGACCTGATAATTGGCGTCTCCAATGATGCAGTTAATTTTCTGAATACTGCGGTAGGGACCAAGATTACAACCTTCAAGTGGATCTTATTAGTAGCTAGCTTGGGGGTCATTCTCGGTGCTGTTACCTCAAGTGGTATGATGGAAGTCGCTAGAAAAGGGATATTTCACCCGGGACTATTCTCCTTTCATGAGATTATCCTTATTTTCTTGGCGGTGATGGTGACAGATATACTATTGTTGGATGGGTTTAATACCCTTGGGATGCCGACATCGACTACGGTATCTATCGTCTTTGAATTGCTAGGGGCTGCAGTAGGCATGGCGGTGATAAAGTCCTTTCATCAGGAGTCCGATCTCTCTGTAATGGAATATATCAATTCAGGGAAGGCGCTGTTTATTATTTCAGGAATCCTGCTCTCAGTAGTAGTGGCTTTTACTGTAGGAGCTGTTCTCCAATACATTAGTCGAGTAATTTTTTCATTTGATTATCACAAGACCCCGAAGTGGATTACCATATTATGGGCGGGTGTGGTTATGACGAGTATTTCTTATTTTGTTATCGTTAAGGGATTAAAATCGGCTACCTTTTTAGATTCCACTACTCGTATGATGTTTGTCAGCCATCCGTTGAAGATTAGTGTTTATTTGCTGGGAAGCTGGGTAGTAATACTTGGCGGATTGATATATTTAACCAAGATCAATGTATTTAAGATTATAATCCTTTTTGGTACATTTGCTTTAGCAGTAGCCTTTTCGGGTAATGATTTAGTTAATTTTATTGGTGTTCCATTAGCAGGTTATGCCTCCTACCTTGATTTTACTTCACATGGTGGAGTTGATGCACATAGTTATTTGATGGAAGGGCTTGCCGGCAAAGTAAAGACACCTATCATTTTGTTACTCTTGGCCGGTGTGATAATGATGATTACACTATATCTTTCGTCTAAGGCAAAGGCTGTTGTGAAGACCTCATTGGATTTGGGGCGACAGGGTGGAGGAGATGAGCGATTTGGTTCTTCTGCCTTGTCGAGAGCAATTGTGCGATTTTCAGTTAAAACAGGGCAGCGTATTAATAAGGTATTGCCTGCACCGGTATCCTCCTTTTTGTCTAGTAGATTTGATGATTCACCATTTAGAAAAATGGTTCGAAAGTTAAAAGAATTGGCCCCGGAATTTGATGTGATTCGTGGAGGAGTAACTTTAATGGTCTCAAGTATCTTGATTTCACTGGCGACCAATATGAAACTACCTTTGTCAACTACCTATGTTACTTTTATGGTAGCGATGGGTACATCATTTGCTGATGGAGCCTGGGGAAGAGAAAGTGCGGTATATCGGGTTTCAGGAGTTTTTGCAGTTGTGGGTGGATGGTTTTTTACCGCATTTATAGCTTTTACGATATCGTTCATCATGCTTAATATATTTTATTTTGGAGGATGGATAGGCGTATTTGGGATGTTAGCCATTGTGATTTATGTATTGTATCGAACTCATTTGTACCACAGACAAAAGCAATCTGAAAATGAGGAGGATCAAATAGTCGAATTGGTTAATATCAATAGACAAAGTTTGGTCGACAAGGGTTTGTCGAGGATCGAAAGAGTCAAAACGGAAATGGATAAGGTGATTCCCTCTGCATTACAATCCCTGTTGACAGAAGACTTAAACGAATTGCAAAAAGTAAAGAAAAGATTTTCCTCGCTAAACTCCAGAACTAAAAAATGGAAAGATAACTTGGATCAAACCATTAGTAAAATGCCGGAGGATACAATGGATTTGGCACATTATTATGTGCAAATTTTGGATTACCTTCGAGAGTTAACGCACAGCGTATCGCATATTGTGATTCCTTCTTATAAACATGTAAGTAATAACCACAAACCGTTAAAGGAAGATCAAATAAATCAACTCCTTCAACTCGCTAATCACACTTCAGATTTTTTTAATCAATTCATTGGGATGTTGCAAAAGAAAGATTTTGATGATTACGCTGCTCTATTAGCTACGCAAGAGGAATTAATTAAAGAAAATAGTACCCTTCGAAAACTTCAAATAAAACGGATTAAAAAGGGGGATGTTGGTACACGTAATAGCCTGCTTTATTTTAATATTCTTGCGGAGTTTAAGAACTTAAGTATTTTTGGACTGAACTTGTTTAAGTCGCAGCGGGATATGATTAATGCAGTAGATGTCGATCCTAGCGAAGTAGAGATTTCGGAGTAGGTCCCACTTGCCTAAAGCCTGTATTATCTTGCAATTCATTGTTGAATAAAATTATCTGGTTCCCTTATTTGACTAAATTTATAATGTTCGTGTTAAACTGTTGCATTTAGACTGTTTGGTCATACAATAGACAGTATTGGTGTTTGGAATGAGAACTATTGCCCTACACTCATGTTTAATGAGTTGAATTAGTTCATTTAGCTTGAACCCATATTAAACAGATAAACCAGATGAGTTATTTAGAGTCAACCTATGATCTATATGCTGGAGCAGCAAGCACTCCAGATGTAGGTCTTTGCTGCACAACTACCCCCATATGGCAACTCCCTGAGCTAGAGATTCCCGCGATTATGTTGGAGATGAATTATGGTTGTGGAAGCACAGTGCATCCTCGTGATCTTTCGGGGAATCCCAGTGTATTGTATTTAGGAGTAGGTGGCGGAATGGAATTGCTTCAGTTCGCTTATTTTAGTCGGAGTAAAGGCCGAATTATAGGGGTGGATGCAGTAGAGGATATGCTGAAGGTGTGTAGAGAAAATCTTGATAAGGCAGCTGGTGTAAATGAATGGTTCTCTAAGGATTTTGTAGATTTGCGAAAGGGGAATGCATTGGAATTGCCGATAAAAGATGCAAGTGTTGATATTGTAGCCCAAAACTGCCTCTTTAATATATTTAAACAGAGTGATTTGGATAAAGCATTGTCTGAAGCCTATCGAGTATTAAAACCTCGTGGGAAACTCGTATTATCTGATCCTATTTGCGATCAAAAGATGCCGGAGGCATTGCGCGATGACGATCATCTCAGAGCACTTTGTTTATCCGGGGCCATCCCATTTGGAGAATACATTGACCGATTGACAGAAGCGGGCTTTGCTACGATAGAAGTTCGGGCCCGTCGTCCCTATCGAGTATTGTCATCCGGTAAATACGGGATACAAGAAAATATATTTATCGAAAGCATTGAAGTTGCAGCGATAAAGGACCCGATGCCGGCAGATGGTCCCTGTGTTTTTACAGGGAAGACCGCTATTTACTTCGGCAGTGAGGAGTATATTGATGATGGGAAGGGGCATCTTATGCTCAACAATATGCCGCTTGCAGTTTGTGATAAAACAGCAGCTCAATTAGAATCTTCAGGTATACCGGATCTATTGATTACTCCTTCTACTTACTTTTATGACGGAGGAGGTTGTTGCTAGACTACTTGCTAGATGGAAAATAAAACCCCTATCCAACATATGCTATAGTCATAAGGCAAAAAGACGAATTCCTTTTTGTGGGCAAACGCTCGCTCCCCCTCTGGCTATATCTTTAGTTAGATTTTATAGCTTCACAAATCTTGTTGAAGTGGTTTCTCCGTCTTGCTGGACGTCGATGATATACGTACCTTGAGCGAGACTAAGTAAGTTCAAATCAATGTAAGTGAGGGGGCCAGCAGCGGGAATTGACGCGCTATGAATGGTTTGCCCATAAACGTTGCTGACACGGTACTCTATTTTTGCATGGGAAGTGCTTCCAATGCGGAGTTGACATTTGCCCTTAACCGGGTTGGGCCAGACAGAAGCCACCAAACTTGATTTTGTACAGTAGTGGACTTTAGAGTAAGCGAACGCGCCGGATTGCTTTCTTTTGAGTCGATAGTAACCTTGAGTTGTTTCTCTATCTTCCCAATAATAACTTCCTTGAGACGCACTATTGGGTATGAAATGGTTGATATTTTGCCATTTCATACCATCTACACTCTTTTCAATAAATACTTCTTCATCTTTGGATTGTTGTTCCCAAGTAATACGAATGCCATCCTTCTTTGGCTGACAGTCCATATCTTCCAGCTGGGGGGTAGAACTGATGATTTTGGGTTCTACCTCAATTCTCATCTCACTAAATCCTGCACAATTTCCACCCCAGGTATCTAGGATCGTTATCAAGAGATATTGCCCACTAGTAGGGCCAAAATCGGGTATTTCTACGCCTTCGTAAATGCTAGATGCCGTAGCGCTGTCCGCTTCATAAATGCCGACTTCTGTCCAGTCGTTACCATTGTCCGAAACATCAATGGACATTTGTCTGACGCCATCTTGGATTCGACCGGGAATGTTAAGATTCCAGAAATGCATCTTGCTAATGACGTAATCTCGCCCCAGGTCGTACATGATCCAGTGGGAAGTACCTCTAGCTTGATTTGGATTTTGCGCCATATCACAAGATATCCAAGCGTCAAACCATGTGGTGTTATGCCGATCGGGATAACACTGAGCAGATGCCAAAGAAGAAAATCCAATGATAAGAGTATATAGAATAAATATTTTTTTCATGACAGTTTATTTTTATAATCTATTAGACTTTATTTAGCTATTAAACATTGATGAATCCAAAGGGGAGTCCCGAGTTAATATTATGAAAGTTCTTGAGGTTGGGAAAGATGTCATTGATATCACTGTTCCCAACACCAAACCATTTGGCTAACTCGGCAAAATATTCATCTGTAGAATGTGTCGGAACTACGGTCTCCCTGTAGATGAATTCGTCGTTATTGAGGTCTAATGAGGGGTACTCCCCATAGATTTTTTTTCCATTTACATTGCCACCTACGACAAAGGAATGTCCCCCCCAGGCATGATCAGTCCCATTCCCATTGGAAGTAAGGGTGCGTGCAAATTCAGACATGGAAAATAGGACCGTATTTTGAGCGGCATTGATTTCTTCAAGTGCACGATAAAATGCCCCCACAGCATCATTTACTTCTCTGAGTAAAGTATTGTGGTTATCCAAAAGCTCATCATGATTGTCAAATCCACCGTAATCTACAAAGAAGATTTGTCGTTTGAACCCCAGTATTTGGTTGGCCTTAATAACTTTGGCGATGCGCTTAAAGGACTGGCTTAACCGTGTAGTCCTAAATTCAGTAGTAATATCTTCTGTATTTTCCATCGCATCTCCAAAGGTCAAATAAGCATCTCTGGAATCCCTTAATACATTGGCATAGGTCTGCTTGAATGGATCCTTGTAGGGGTGCTCCAGCAAGCTGTCAATGGCATGTGTGTAATCCGTCCAATAAGTGCTGTATTCTCTTTCGCCGTAGTTTCGAAATCCATAGGAAGTGGAGTAGGGGTTGATGGCAAACTCTATTGTCGAAAGTCCTTGCTGGAAAGTATTCGTCCCAGATAGAGAGAAGTTCATGGGTATATTATTCGGAGGATTTTGTGCCGTCATCCGATCTGCTATTTTACCTCCCCATCCCTTTAAAATTCTCTTATGGGGAGAAGCCGTCATCCATTCGATGGCTTGATCTAAGTGGGAGAATAACCCCAGAGGTAACTCCGCAGTGTCATCTTCGATTTCTTGTGGGGTGACGGGATTAATTAATGTTCCGATATTAGAGATAAATGCAGCGTTCCCATTATTGAATAGAGCTTGTAATTCATCGAGTCTAGGGTGAAGTCCAAAGCGCTTTCCCGGCGTGTTGGTCGGTTTGATTTCCAGGAGTTGATCTTCGGATAAAGCGAGATTGGTACGTGTTGTCTCGTAGGTGCTGTAATCTTTACCCATTGGGACAAGCATGTTGTAAGAATCATTCCCCCCTCCTAAAAACAGACATACGAGTACTTTGTAGTCTGCGCTGGGTTCATAGATAGAGCTATTGAACAAGGTAGCTCCTTTTAACAGATTGAGACCGCCTAAGGTAGAAAAGGTGCTTAGTCCGATTCCTGTTTTTGTAAGGTCAGATATGAATTTTCTTCTTCTTATATTTTTAGTAGACATTTTCTTTTAATTTGGAGTGAATAAAACTATTTTTGAATGACGTAGTCTGGAGAGATCAACATGAGGTAAAGCCCTAAACGTACTCGATCTTCTTTGTATTCGCTATCTGATTTGCGCTTTTCAAGTATTTCTCTAAATAGATTTCTACTGTAGTCGGAAAGATTACCATAGGTATACAATAGGTCCATATAATTAATAAAGGGTTCTGTCTGCCTGGCCAAAGGATACAGTTCCGGGTATTCCAACTTGGAGTCAGGATCACCCGGTACCCAGTTACTAAATATATAATCCCAGTGCACCCATCCATACACATAATTTGCATAAGCTATGCTGGAACGGGTATTGTGTATTTGAAATTCCGGAGCGACTAATCCGGCATCACTAATCGGCCCATTAGGACTAAAGGAAGGGTTGTAGAAGTTGAATACCGTCGGGGAGCCCATCATATTTTGTCCAACTTGAATGTTGTAGTCATACCCTAGATTCCAATAATTGCCGTAAGGATGATCTTTCGTCATGGATCTTGCAAAATGTGTATATCTCATTAGAGGAGCACGCATTTTCCCTGCTTTAGGGTCAGAAATCCATTCACAATCCCTTGCTTCAGGGTGCAGTAAAATCGCTCTGATAACGGATTTCAAGTCTCCACGGATTCCTTGACCGTTATCATTGAATACCGCTGTAATATCGTTCACATACTCCGGTGTTGGGTTGGATTTAACTAAGTGCTGGATGAGGCGCTTTCCGATAAAGGGACCCACATTGGGATGGTTAAATAAATTCTTCAGAGCCATTTCAATATCTTCTTCTCCCGTCTGTCCATCCGGTACGGTGAGGCCTCGAAGAAGGTGTTTTTCCCCCGGTTCGTGCCATTCTTCATACATTTTCATAGGTTTCGTAAAATCCGTAAACCCCCAATACATACCAAAAGAGGCTGTGTCGCGGTACATATTTTCAATTACATCAGTAGCACCTAGACCTGTAAATATCTTTGCAAATTCGGAGATGTCATTATTGTCATAGGTGGGTATGAAATTGCCGTCTGCATCTACTTTTCTACTTCCATCCGGATGGAGTTCATATAGGCCAATAGTAAAGAGTTGCATAATTTCACGTGCGTAATTCTCATCGGGATGTTGATTCTCCGAAGTATCTGTTTTTGGATTATTGAAATGGGATAAATAGTTGCCCATAGTAGGGCTATAGGTGACGTCTCTCAACAAATCCAGAAAGTTGCCAAACGCGTTTTTGAGTAGGATATTATAGTAGGTTGCCATACCTCTACCTCTGCTGGCTACTCGTCCATTATTATAGGAAACAACAAGTATTTCACTTAACGCTTCGGCTACTCTTTGCCGCAGCATATCTTGATCATTGAATGCATTGTATTCCCACCAGGCATATTCGAAGTGCACCCAGTTCGGGCGATCTGCAATTTCATTGGAATCTGCCCCGCCGACGGTTAGAGCAAAATAATTGGACACTTCATAGGCCTCAACTGTCTTAGCTATAAAATCCGGTGCAGGTTTTGTGAATTGATCCTCTAGCCATGCTTCTATTCCCATGTCCGCGACTTGATGGATTACCTTCATATCGTACCCTAGGGTACTCTGTGACAAAAAACGTGAGGCTTCAACCAATGCTCCCTCCAAACCATTGCCGTTAATGGTATTGCGTCCTTCTGCTATGAATTTTCCGGGATACCGCTCGTGTAAGTCACTACTACTATACACTTTTACCCCATCTGAATGCCCCGCACCGATGTAATCGTTATATTCTTGGGCATTGAGGCCAATGAGGGACCCAAATATATAGAATCCTAATAATATAATTTTTCTAGACATTTTGGAGTGATTTATTGGATGATATAATATGACTATGATCTTTTGAACTACTATTCGTAATACAACATTGCTTTTCAATTTGTCTCAAAAGTTTTGAAGTTTTTTACTTCGATGAAAACGATATAAAATATAGCATTGCGCCTTATTTTAAAAAATATAATATTGCAAATTTAATAAAGTACTTACATTAATATTAATGTATCTTTGTATTTAGGTATATTTTACTCCCTTTTGACGATTGAATAGAAGTAAACTATTATGAAGGAGATTCCATCTGTATCCCCTTTGATTATACCTTGGCTTTGGAGTAATTAGTACTTATAATATTAGAGATCCACTAAAGGAATTATAAGTGCCGGTATGAAATGGGAATCTATCCTTTTTATAAAAAGGTATGCCCAAAGGTATATACTTTTTTCATATTGAGATTTATTTCCAGTATTTTTTTATGGTTTTTTTGTTGTATTTATAAATTTTATAAGTGACCTATAATAAAAGTGAAGAAGAGGATGCAATTAATGGGATTGTAAGATGGGGGCAAAAGGAGAGTTCTTCCAATGCAAAAAAAAATGTACTTTTGCAAGATAAGTTTATGTATTGCCTTCCTATAAAAAGAATTTGGGAGGGGATGACTGTACCTCTAATGACTGTATAATGACAACACTTTCTCCTTGGGTTATTCTATTAGTAATCGCAGCTTACTTTCTCATTCTTATCGGATTTTCCTATTGGACTTCGGCTCGTGCGACAGACTCGGATTTTTACATTGGGAGTAGGCGTTCACCATGGATCTTGGTGGCAATTGGGATGATTGGCGCCAGTTTGTCCGGGGTTACTTTCATCTCCATACCCGGATTGGTCGGTGCCGGGAAGGGGAACATGGAATTTTCATATATGCAAATGGTAATGGGCTACCTTGTGGGGTATGCCGTCATCATGTTTGTATTAATGCCGATGTACTATCGGCGTAATCTTACCTCCATATATCAGTATTTGGGGGAGCGTTTTGGTGCTAGAGCTTATAAGATGGGAGCGTTCTACTTTTTATTGTCTAGAACCATCGGGGCGGCCTTCAGATTGTTTTTGGTGGCTTTGGTATTGGATGCATTTGTGACAGGGCCTTTAGGATTGGCTTTTTGGCATACCGTAGCCATTACGATTGTTCTAATTTTAACCTATACCTTTAAGGGAGGGATTAAGACCATTGTATGGACGGATACGCTGCAGACGATAAGTATGATTGCGGCGGTGCTTCTCACTGTTTTTGCATTGTCGAGTAGCTTAGGTATTGGGATTTGGGACATTCCCCATGCGGTTAGTGAAGCAGGATTGGGGCAATGGTTTTTCTTTGAAAACGGATGGAGTGATCCAAACAACTTTTACAAGCAATTCCTAGCAGGAGCATTGATTGCAATTGTAATGACCGGACTGGACCAAGATATGATGCAAAAAAATCTCAGTTGCCCGAATATAAAGGATGCTCAAAAAAATATGGCACTATTCTCTATAATTTTGTTTGTGGTCAATGCCATTTTTCTGACCATGGGAGCACTCCTATATATGTATGCGCGAAAAAACGGTATTGAGATTCCGGCCAAATCGGACCAATTGTACCCTTTAATCGCATTAAAGTATTTGTCGCCTTACATTGGGTTGGTATTTATTGTAGGCCTTATCGCAGCAGCCTATTCAAGTGCAGATAGTGCGTTGACTGCATTGACAACATCGTTTTGTGTGGATATATTAGATCTGCCCAATGATGAGATAAAAACGGATCGGCAAAAGACAAATACACGTCGCAAGGTACATTTGATATTTGCCCTAATATTATTTTTTGTTATTATCATTTATAATTGGATAAATAATGATGCTGTAATCAACAATCTGTTTAAGATAGCGGGTTATACCTATGGCCCTATTTTAGGAATGTTTGCCTTTGGTATGTTGACAGATCGAAAGGTGAAGGATCAATGGATTCCTTGGGTTGTACTTCTGGCTCCGACCATTTCATACCTAATGGATACCTACTCAGCTATTTGGTTTGGTGGGTTCAAGTTTGGATTTCTCATTATTGCACTAAATGGTCTACTCACTTTTCTGGGAATGGTGTTCATCTCCAAGCCCCAAATTCTCAAAGGCGAAAGCATAAAAAGGCTTTAAAAATCGGTTATTTCAAGAGAGATATTGTTCCTGATTTTAGAAAAGGAAGAGTTTGACCATCAGGTCTTAGTAGTGTCATCCGGAGTTGATAGGTGTAGACTCCAGGTAAGGGCTTTGATGGATTCCATTTTTCTGAAGGATCTTTTGTGGTAAATTGTTTTCCTCCCCATTTATCGTAGATGTCAAACTGATATTGGACGATTTCAGAACTAAGGCAATAGAGGAATGGGCCAAGCACATCGTTCTGCCCGTCGCCATTGGGAGTAAAAACATTAGGGATGTAAACTTGACAAGTGCAATCCAATATATCTACAAATACCTCATCTTCGAATTGACCACACTTGTTTTGCACTGTTAGGCTATAGGAGCCGGAGTGTTCAACAGGCAAATAGGGAAGGGTAGAGCCATCATTCCAATGATAACTATCAAATCGATGGTCCGGGGTTAACACAAAGACTCTGTCATTACAGCCAAAGGTGTCCATGCCCAGATCCAGTGTGTTGGGAAGGAGGACGACGTCCGTTGTGTCAAAGAGGTGTGCCATCCCAAAGTCCAGGCTTAAGATGTATTGTCCCGGTGAAGATATACTGATTTTATTACCGGATTGTCCGGTATTCCATTGTAAGTTGGCGTGTAAAGAGGTGTCTACTTGAGCTTCCAAAGCATAGATTTCACCGGGGCATAAGTAGACTGTATCCGGCAACTTTACACCTATTTTAACTACTCTCATGTCATCAAAATAGTAATACGAAGAATACTTACTGCTATTTTGGTTGGGATTGAGCAGCCTATAATTGATAAGTGTAGGGTCCGTCGGTCTAAAACATCCTAGAATTATCCGGTCTTCTCCTCCTTGGGCCAGATAAGTGCCAAAGACATGTTGCCATATATCGGTATTGAGTAAAGTCGAAGTGGACTCTATGTCAGGTTCTGTAATGTATAGGGCTTTTCCGATCGATGGACAAGTAGATATGAAATTGTCATCAAGCGGTGATTTTAAAACCTTCATCCCTAATCTATCCATCGCATAAGTCGATTTGTCTGCCAGGGAATAATAAAATTCGAGGTAATACCAAAATCCGGATTCCAAAGGAGATTTTAATGTCCCTATAGCATATTCCCGGCAAGTCTCTTTATCCTTAGTGAGAAATTCAGTTACTAAGCCCAAATAAGCTTCTCCCGAATGTGGTGGTTGAACTCCTTGGTAATTTTTCGGAGTGCCGTTATCTGTAGGGATACCTCCGGAACAAAATAAATCCGGGGTAGATGGTTTGATACGCTCCCACCCAAATCCTCCATTAAAAAAATCTACCCGATGTTTGATTTTACATGAATCATGCATCTCCAGGCCAGGGTTAACCAAAAGGTTAGATACTTGTCCGATTAGTGGAGCGCTCGAATTTAGAAGCAAGAAGAGTATATAGGTAAAGCCAACTTTCATAGTTGCAGAAAGTTTGTAATAAATTGAAATTAAATGTATTATAAATTTTCTGCAGCTATGTAACCGCTTCGTTATCACCTGAGTTTTTTTAATTATACTTCTGTGTGAATCTAAGATTAATAAAATTTGTGTTCGGTTCATGACAACCGTTACTAAGGCGAAGTTGAAAACAGGAAGGTTATTCTCCATATGTTGACTTGTAAAGACTCGATGCCAAATCACAGTGATTGATAAATAAATGAATTGATCTCTATTCTCATTTCTATGGTCTAATTGCCAGAACAAATGTACATTATTTTTTTTACAAGGTATAGGTAGTATGTAGTGGAGTATTCTGTTATTCTCAGATTTACAATGGTCGCTCTTCTTGAGAAAGTTGATAAAAAATGAGTAATTTCTGTTATCTTTATAATAAAAGACGCTTTTTTGGAGGAGTAGGAAATTATTTTTAAGGTTTACTGTCCCATCTTTGCAATATTTGTATAAATTAGCAACAGTTTTCATTAAATAAATATTGTTTTATGAGCGATAGTACAACCAAACAAAAGGTCGGCAAACTAGAGGAAACCGCAGCTCCTGTTCCTTCCGGGCTGCCAGAATATACTGGAGAATGGAATTATCATAATGCAGCCCATTTGTTGAGAAGAGCTACATTTGGCGCTTCACATAGAGAAATCAAACAAAGTGTCAGGGATGGACTTTCCAAAACAATTGAAAAGTTGTTTCGGCCCATACGCAATACACCGGAACCGATCAATTACTATTTTAAAAATGATCCTAAAGTCCCGATCGGGGAGACTTGGGTAGGCAAGGCTTACACGCGTGGAGTAAATGGATTGTCAAGCGCACGGAATAACTCACTATGGGCCTGGGTG
>Ga0256841_1000587_pt1 | contig 36043 bp, 25 predicted proteins | sample 356308metaG_FD_185971 | JGI IMG/M metagenome (GOLD analysis project Ga0256841, IMG submission 185971) | Hydrothermal vent microbial communities from Mid Atlantic Ridge, Atlantic Ocean - 356-308 | ecosystem: Environmental > Aquatic > Marine > Hydrothermal vents | place: Atlantic Ocean: Mid... | reverse complement strand
ACGGTGCGGCATACCAATAATAAATTCCTTTGTACCGAGGTCGGCACCTTTCTCAATAATAGCATCAAGAGCCGGAATCATAGTCTCGGCACCTTCGAGGGAAAATCGTTTTTGTCCGGGGAATTTTTTATGGATAAATTTTTCAAACAGAACCGCTCTGGAAAGATGTCGAAACATATATTTCCGCTCCTCATCCGTAAAATTATAACTGTTTTTGGAACTTTCCATCTTCTCCCGGAGCCATTTTACCGTTTCGGGCTGCCTGATATAGAGATATTCCACTCCTACCGAACCGCAATATGTTGCTTCAAGATGGGAAACAATATCACGAAGTTTCGCCTTACCGATTCCTATTTCACTGCCTGCCTGAAACTCTCTGTCAAGATCGGCTTTTGAAAGTCCGAAATTTTCAATGTCAAGTGTGGGAGTATATTTTCTTCTCGTTCTTACAGGATTTGTCTTAGTGAACAAATGCCCACGCTGACGGTATCCTTTAATAAGATTTAGCACCTTGAACTCATCGGGATATTGCAAACCGTCCATCGAAGGCTTCGTATAGTCGGCACGGGCAAACTCAAAACCTTCAAAAAACGTCCTCCAGCTTTCGTCAACGGATTCGGGATTACTTTTGAAACTTTCATACAAAGATTCAATTTGTTCGGGATTGGAGCTGTTCAGCCATGAAAATCTATCCATAACAGTTATTTTGATGTTTCATAAACATTGTCAACAAAAAACTCAAAAATAGGTATAAATGTTCAAAGAAAAGGATAAAATAATAATATTTTATTTTCGTTATAAAAGCTAAAATCAATAATTTTGCCTAATATATGAAATATCTTTATTTCTATGGAGAATGATCTCACACAAAAAAAGATGGATAACACAATCTCCATTGCACCATTTAGCTGTCGGTATTCTCCACAGGTACCCGAACTATTGTTGAGATTAAACTGCACTATTGCCCTTTCCACTTACCAGGCGGGAAAGTTGATTTTCTTATCACCGAAAGATAATGACTCACTTGTTCAATTGCCCAGAACCTTTCCAAACCCTATGGGAGTTGCGGGGGATAAAGAAAGAGGTAAGCTCGCATTAGCTTGTAAAGATGAAATTCTGGTTTTTTCAAACTCCACATCTTTGGCAACATACTATCCCAAATCACCCGGTGTGTATGATGCTTTATTTTTGCCGAGAGTCACCTATCATACGGGTCCGCTCGACATACATGATCTGAGTTTTGGCGTTAACGGCGAACTGTTTGCAGTGAATACATTGTTTTCCTGTATTATGACAGTTAGTAAGGATTTTAATTTCCTTCCCTATTGGACACCGCCATTTATCAGCGATCTTGTTTCGGAGGACAGATGTCACCTTAACGGAATGGCAATGAAAAACGGACTGCCGCGATTTGCAACAGCATTTAATAATGGTAACACCTTTCAAAGCTGGAGAGACAACGTTACTAAAACAGGAATTGTTATTGACCTGCAAACCAATGAGATAATCGTCGAAAACCTTGCAATGCCGCACACACCAAGATTGTTCAACAACGACCTCTATCTGCTCCTGTCGGCTACAGGAGAATTGATAAAAGTTGATACAAAAACGGGAAAATATGATGTGATTGTAAAAATTGACGGTTTTGTCAGAGGAATGTATCTTCATAAAGATTATCTGTTTATCGGTCTTTCAAAGCTGAGAAAAAATTCTACAACATTCGGAAAACTTGAAATGGCTGTTAAGGCCAATCATTCCGGCATTGTGATAGTTCATCTGCCCACAGGCAGCATTGCAGGGAAGATAACTTATCTTTCTTCGGTAGATGAAATATATGATATCCATATTTTACCGGATAGTATCCGCCCGAATATTTTGAACACAATTTCGCATGACCATAAGGAGGCTGTTATTACTCCAACAGCGACATTTTGGGCTAAACAAAAAGAGTAATAATAATAAAAAAACAAGCTATGAAACAAATTCAATTTGCAAGAAAAAAACGACAGCTAAGGTATTTTTCAAAAAAGCTGCAAAGACTTCTTGATCACCAAAGTTACACAGTTAATGCGGAGATCAAAAAACTGATTCTTAAGATCAAAAAACTTACCAATGAATTATTACAAGTTTTTTCTCCGGTTGTTCTGAAAAGGATTATGGGGCCGGCAGTAGGGTTGTTGATACTATCTTCCTTCAATCAGGTGAAAGCTCAATTATTTGATCCGCCAAAGCCTAATTCCTTCGGACTTGACTCTTTGAATTTACTTGCTTTTCCGGCTTTTGCCGATCTGGATAATGATGGAGACCTCGACCTGCTTGCCGGAGAATATCTCGGTAATATGCAATACTTTGAGAATATTGGAACCGCTTCGGAACCGGCTTTTGCAGCACCTTTGCAAAATCCGTTCGGACTTACGCCGACATCTTTATTTGCAACTCCAACATTTGCCGATTTGGATGCTGACGGTGATATGGATATGTTAGCAGGAGAGTATTTTGGTGACCTTAAATATTTTGAAAATACAGGCTCTGCCACCAATCCGCAATTTGCGGCCCCGCAATCAAATCCATTTGGCCTTGATTCGGTTTATGTGGATTCTTTTCCGGCTCTCGCAGACCTGGACGGGGATGGTGATTTTGATCTTCTCGTGGGTGAGTATTACGGATCTATGCAGTACTTTGAGAATACAGGTACTCCCGAAAATCCGCAATTTGCAGCTCCGCAGCAGAATCCGTTCGGACTGACCTCAACATATTATCTTTCAATGCCCGCATTTGCCGATCTTGACCTTGACGGTGATCTTGATTTGATTGTGGGTGAGGAATATGGCAATTTTCAATATTTCGAGAATACCGGAAACACAAACAACCCCCAGTTTGCTCCTCCGGTTCAAAATCCTTTCGGACTGGTGCCGACTTACTATTTTTCTTTTCCCGCTTTTGCAGATATTGATAATGACGGAGATTTTGATTTGTTTGCAGGCGAGTATTACGGCGCTATTCAGTTCTTTAGAAATAACGATATAACGGGAATCACAAATATCTCAAATAGTACTGACGTTAATATCTTTCCAAACCCTGCCCGCAATATGGTCTCTGTCGAAACAGCAAAAGAAATTAAAAGGATTGAAATATACTCTTTGTATGGAATGAAGGTTATGGAAATTAACAACCCCTCGGGCAGTTTCCGCGTAAACGACCTGAAAAACGGTATCTATTCCGTTAAAATTATTTTCGTGGATGGTACTTTCCGTGTTAAAAAAATGAATAAAATTTAAAAAATAATACTCTTAAATAGCGATTATCTATTTTAATGATGTTTCTTCGTTTTCTGCCGTCAGCATTGCCTGTAGCGATACAGATGATAGATTTATTTTAACTGTTTTTATCGCTTTATAATCTTTCTGACGATTCCGTTTCCATATCTATCGTCTATTTTCAAAATATAAAGTCCCGGTTGAAGGGAGGTTGCCGGTATATTAACTGACGTAATTCCATTAACTTCAACACTATTCTTAAAAACATTGACACCAAGCATATTGACCATATAAATTTTATAATGGCCTTGTCTGCCGTTTTCTATCGTGAGGTGAATATTGTTGCCAACCGGATTCTGTAATTTGACTGAAAAATCATTTTTATTAAATGCGCTGATACCCACATTATTACCAACAGCAAGCTTCATAGTAACCGGAAGATGATCGGACATATTGTACAAAGCGTGCAGAACATCGTTTGGCACGGATGTGTTCGACGGAGAATCGAGCAGCGACTTGTTGAAGTGATTTCCGTCCTGTCCTACCGCCCAATAAGAATTCTGAACATATTTTGCCTTATCGGCTCCCGAAAGTATCTCGTCGGAAACCAGAATAAAATCGAACCTGTCATCCATTCCGCCACCCGAAGCACAATCACCCGAAGTATGAGTTGACTGCGTGTGCACCGACGCATAATAGGAGTTATTATTCCACGAACCCATCTTGTTTACCGGATCATAAAACCTGACATCCTCATCCGGATAATTTACAAGATTTTGAAACGCCGGCTCAGCGCTTGTGTATAAATTAAAGTCTCCCATAAACATATAATTTCCGGTTGCATTTGTATTGCTAAGGTAGTTCATAAGTTTTTGAGTCTCATTTGCCCTTTCGTCTTCATATCCCTGACCGGCTTTCAGATGAGTTACACAGCAATTTATATAGACTGTATCATTGGTATATTTCAAGTCGGGAGTGTTGTAATAAAGTCTGTAAATGCTGATATCGCGGTAGCTCGTTGAGATTGCTCCCTGAGTATAAAGGACGAGTTTGTCGGAATTGTAATAAATCTGATTAATAGTGTATGAATTTGATACATTGGTGGGTTCACCCATCTGGAAATAGTTGACCCCGTTGATGTTAAGAGCTCCGTTAAGCAAATAATTTGAGTAAAAAGGGTCTTCATCAAGCTCGTTTACAGTTAGAATATCGGGTTTTACATAATTAACAATAGTATTCAAATATTGATTTTTGTCGTTGATGTCATTATTGGAAGATGTACATCCTCCGAAGTTATTTCCATACATCAGCAGATTATATTGCATAAAAGTTATGGTATCCTGAGCTGAAATGCCAAAAGAAAATAGCAGAAAAAAGAGAGCAATAAAATTTTTTATCTTCATTTGATAACTTGTTAGTAATATCGCGGCAAAGTTACTCTTTTATTTATAATTTTGGCACGGCGATTTTAAGATTATTTCAAATGACAGGCAAGGAGGCTTGTCACAGCAATTAATACAATGAGTGAGTTTGAAGAACAGGATATGGATTTGACGCAGGACGACGGTGATCAGGCATCTCCGGATGATGGCCACAAGGTGGTTCATCTGTCGGGAATGTATGAAAACTGGTTTCTCGATTACGCCTCTTATGTAATTCTTGAGAGGGCAGTTCCTGATGTTGCCGACGGCTTAAAACCGGTGCAGCGACGCATCCTGCATGCTATGAAAGAGATGGATGACGGAAGATTTAACAAGGTTGCCAATATCATTGGGAATACCATGAAATATCATCCGCACGGTGATGCTTCCATCGGTGACGCCCTTGTGCAACTGGGACAAAAAGATTTACTTATCGAGACCCAGGGAAACTGGGGAAATATATTTACAGGTGACAGCTCTGCCGCTCCGAGATATATTGAAGCCCGTCTCTCAAAATTTGCCCTTGAAGTTGCTTTTAATCCTAAAACTACAAACTGGAAACTTTCCTATGACGGCAGAAATAAGGAACCTGTCGCCCTGCCGGTTAAGTTCCCGCTTTTGCTTGCCCAGGGAGTTGAAGGAATTGCTGTGGGGCTTGCTTCAAAAATACTACCACATAATTTCAACGAACTCATTGATGCTTCCATCAAAATATTGCAGGGTAAGGATTTTGAAATATATCCGGACTTCCCAACGGGTGGAATGGCTGATGTGTCAAAATATAATAACGGTTTAAGAGGCGGAAGAATTAGAGTAAGAGCAAAAATAAGCCAGGAAGATAAAAAAACACTCATAATCTCAGATATCCCTTACGGCACAACCACAACAAACCTTATTGATTCAATTGTTTCGGCAAATGACAAGGGTAAAATAAAAATTAAAAAAATTGATGATAATACAGCCGAGAAAGTTGAAATTGTCATTAAACTTGCCCCGGGTGTCTCACCCGATCAAACAATAGATGCACTGTATGCTTTTACAAACTGCGAGATATCTTTGTCGCCAAACTCCTGCATAATTGATACCGGAAAACCAAGATTCATCGGTGTTAAGGAAATACTTAGGATTAATACGGATGACACAGTAAGGCTTCTGAAAACAGAACTTGAAATAAGAAAAGCCGAGTTGCTCGAACAGTGGCATTTTTCATCTCTTGAAAAAATATTTATCGAAGAACGTATCTATCGTGATATTGAAGAGTGTGAAACCTGGGAAGCTGTTATCGAAGCCATTGATAAAGGACTGGAACCTTTTAAAGAGAGATTCCACCGCGAAATAACCCGCGACGATATTATCAGGCTCACTGAAATTAAAATAAAGCGTATTTCAAAATATAACTCCTTCAAAGCCGAAGAAATAATTAAAGGGATTGAAGATGAAATAGACGAAGTAAATAATCATCTTAACAATCTCATCAATTATGCAATTGACTATTTCAAACATATTAAGAAAAAATACGGTAAAGGCAGGGAGCGCAAGACCGAACTTCGCAGTTTTGAAACCATTGAAGCCACACGTGTTGCTGCCGCATCACAAAAACTATATATCAACCGCGAAGAGGGTTTTGCAGGTACTTCACTGAAAAAGAATGACTTTGTATGCGACTGCTCCGATATTGATGATATTATTGTATTCAGGCAGGATGGCACTTTTATGGTGACTAAGGTTGCTCCGAAGATTTTCATCGGCAAAGATATTCTGCACATTGCCGTCTTCAAGAAAAATGATGAGCGAACAATCTATAACATGATCTATCGTGACGGCAGAAGAGGCCCGGTTCGTGTAAAAAGATTTCCGGTGAAAGGTATCACCCGGGACAAAGATTATATCCTGACAAAGGGAAACGAAGGAAGCAGAGTTTTGTATTTCTCGGCAAATCCCAACGGTGAGGCTGAAATAGTTAAGGTCTATCTGAAACCCAAACCAAAACTTAAAAAACTCTCCTTTGAATTTAATTTCAGTGAACTGGCAATTAAAGGAAAAGGCTCACAGGGTAATATTCTGACAAAACACAGTGTCAGAAATATTGTGAAACGCGAAGAAGGAGTATCAACGCTTGCAGCCCGAAAAATCTGGTACGACGATACGGTAAAACGACTGAATATTGACGAACGCGGTGTATATCTCGGCGAGTTTAAAGGTGATGACAGAATATTGACAATACAAAAGTCGGGTAACTACAAAATTATGACATATAATCTATCAAATCATTTTGAAGAGGATATGATCATTATTGAAAAACTGAATCATAAAAAGGTAATTTCAGCAGTCTATTTCGATTCTGCATCCGAAAAATTCTATCTTAAACGTTTCCAAATAGATTCCGCAAATAGTCTGAATAAAAAAGTTGACTTTATCGGAGATGAACCGCATAACTATCTTGTAAACGTAAGCCTTGATTACCTTCCACAACTAAAAATGAGTTTTGACACAAAGGCAAATGGTAAAGAAATTGAAAGTGATATTGTAAATGTGTCTGAATTTATCGGGATAAAGAGCTATAAAGCTAAAGGTAAAAGGCTTTCGAATTATGCAGTTAAGAAGTTTGAGTTTATTGAACCGTTACCGTACGAAGAGGCTGAATCGAATGAAGTGGAACCGGCAGATACCGAAAATGAAACTACTGATACTCAGGAAATAGAGAGTGAAGAGCTGAAGACTACCAAGGAAGATAAAACTGTAGAAAAGAAAGACGATGACAAAAATACGGAAAAAAAATCTGCTGATACTGCATTACTGATTGATGATACTGAGTTTGAGATAACAAATCCGGATCAGGTTGAGCTTATTTCCGGAAAAACAAAAACAGAAAAGAAAAACATTAAAAAAACTCCCAAGAAGAAAGATAAGGATGATGACGATACTGTTCAAATGGAGTTGTTTTAAAAGAATTTAATTATGGAAAAGAATAAAATTTTGAAGGTTACGGATGATGTAAAATGGATAGGCGTTCTTGATTATGATATTGTAACATTTGATGTTGTGATGGAGACGAAATACGGCTCTACTTATAATTCGTATTTTATTGATGCCGATAAAAAAACCATTGTTGACACTGTTAAAGATGGGTTTGGGGATGTTTATCTCGAAAAGATAAAGGCTGTTGTTGATCCTTCCGAGATAGAATATATAATTGCAAATCATACGGAACCGGATCATTCGGGAAACCTGCGAAGGTTGCTTGAGATTGCACCGAAAGCAAAAGTGGTGGGTTCAAGAAATGCCATCAGATATCTGAATGATATTATCGGCCCCGGATTCCCGCATATTATTGTTAAAAATGGTGATACTCTCGACCTCGGTAATAAAACGGTAAGATTTATCGGGGCGCCTAACCTCCATTGGCCCGACACAATGTATTCATATCTTGAAGAGGATAAAGTGCTTTTTACATGTGACTCGTTCGGATGCCATTTTGCCGATGAAAAAATGTTTGATGATGAGGTGGGATATTTCGATTACGCTTTCCGATACTACTTCGACGTTATTATCAAACCTTTCAGCAAGTTTATGCTGAAAGCAATAGAAAAGATTGAAAATCTTGATATTGATGTTATTGCAACCGGTCATGGCCCCATTTTGAGAAGCAACTGGAAAAAATATGTTGACATTACCAAACAATGGTCGGAAGAATTTCTTACCAAACCCGAGAAAAACAGAGTTTTCATCCCCTTTGTTTCGGCATATCATAAAACAGGTGTTATTGCCGAAAAAATTGCAGAGGGACTGAAATCTGCAGGCAATATTGAAGTGGATGTGGTGGATGTTGAGATGTCTTCACTCGGAGAACTTGAGGAGAAGTTAACACGTGCCAATGGTTTGATTGTCGGCTCTCCCGTTATTAATCAAAACATTTTGCTTCCCATATACAAAGTTTTTGCAATCATCAATCCATATCGAGACAAAGGTAAACTTGCAGGAGCATTCGGTTCCTACGGATGGAGCGGCGAAAACAGAAAACTTCTCGAATCCAATCTTACAAATCTGAAATTGAAATTTTTCGGCGAGGGAATATTTCTAAAATTCACTCCCAATGAAGAACAACTTAAAGAGTGTGTAAGGTATGGTAAGGAATTTGGAGAAGAGCTACTTTCAGGTAAATAAGACTAATTTTTCAATAGCAGCGTTTAATATGAATGATGAAAACATTTAGACACATACTGTTTTTTGCAATGCTGTTTTCAGTTAATCTGTTAATTGCCCAAAACAAATCAAACCTTTATTCCTTTTTTATTGCCGGTCATACTTCGGGAAAACCCGGCGTCAATAATATCGGATTGCATCCTGCTTTTAAAGATAAATTCGGATATGTTAAAAGTAGAGAAGAAATAAAAATGGGATTTTTGCTGGGAGATATTGTTGTACAAGGTGGTGCCACAGCTCAGGATTGGGATGAAGTTGATGCCGATATTGATTCCCTCGGATTACCGGTATATTTTGCCGTCGGGAATCATGATATGGAAAACAGACCTTTGTTTGAAAGTCGCTATGGATCAACATATTACTCTTTCGTTTATCAAAATGATTTGTTTATTGTTTTGGACCCGAATATTGACGGCTGGAGCATCAAAGGTGAACAGTTGGAGTTCCTTGAAAATGTGGTTGATTCTTCGTATCAAAATGTGGATAATATTTTTGTATTGTTTCATCAGTTATTGTGGTGGACAAGTGATAACATATATGCAAACATAGAACCCAACTCGTTTGCAGGAATTGTTTTACCCACAAATTTTTGGACTGTCATTGAACCGATTTTTCATCAGTTACCCAACAGGGTAATCATGTGTGCAGGTGATATGGGAGCCACAAGTTGGAGCGATAATTTCATGTATGATAATTATGATAACATTTCTTTTGTCGGGACAGGAATGGGAGACGGTGACGGAGATAATTTTATCGTATTAAATATTGCTGATGATAAATCAATAAGCTATGATCTGGTTTGTCTTAATGATACGGTTTTGAATTGCTTTGGCGATTTAACGGAATACAGAATCAGCAATTCAATCAATGACAATAATTTTAAAGGTATTTTTTTATATCCGAATCCGGCAACTAAACAGGTTACGGTCACTTTTCTTACCGATTTTTCCGGTAATATTTATATTTTTGATATTACGGGACACATGATTTTCGAAAAACAACTTAAAAACATTAAAAGTCAGGTATTTAATATTTCAAACTTTCCGAAGGGCTTATATCTGATTGAAGCTGTTAGCGGTAATCATCAAATTACGAGGAAGTTAAGAGTTGAATAATAGGTTTTGAATTAAGCTTTATCTTTTGTGGATGGTTAAAAAAATAAATAAATATGCTATTACATTACTAATTGTAATTCAGATACTTACGTCCTGCTCCTACGATCGTAAACTTGCCCGACAATTTATCGAATCCAAACCCGACATTTCATTGCTTGTTATACCTACAAATGACATCATAAGAATTAATATGAAAGATGATAACCTTGGTGATGACACCGTTGGGATGGAAGAGTGGCAGATTGATTCACTTTTACTGGCAAACAGCCTTTTTTTAAAAAACATTTCGGATTCTGTTTTTCTTGAAACTTATTACAATAGTTTTTTTGAAGAGCTTGAAAAACTTAACATTAAAGTTTATACGGAAGATCAAACCGACAGTTTCCTGTTTATGAAATCTCCGGCTTATCTCCTGAATATTGCACAGATTGAGATTGATGAGTATATCAAGGAATTTAAAGATTCCGAGACATTCGACGACTTCGTTTATTCAAAGACACTCCCACTGAATGCTGTCAGCATAAATACCTGGTTTGAAATTTCGCGGCTTAACAAAGTCAAAAGTGCCAGGCGGGTTTTCTTTGCAGAAGACGAAGTTTCGGATAATGCCTACGGATATTTTTCGGAAAATCTTTTTTCGGGACAAGTATCTTATAAGTATTTTCTCCGAGAAATGGAAACGGATGATATATACCGGAAATGCGATGAGCTGGGCGAAAAATATGCCGGTTATATTTTCGATTATATTATGAACAGCTACATATCCGCCAACTTTCCGGCAGATCGAAAACGCAAATATTATATGCACTACAAGCGTAGTATAAACTCCTTGGAACCTGCCTACGAAAATCGCTTTATTTTGATGGAATAATGTTTTGTTCTTTTTGTTGGTATACGAGTTCCCTAACCAATCTTATCACTCTTATTATCCGTTTCACAATAATAAACAGGCATCGTGCATTATCTCGATAGGATGCAGCGCTCTACGCCCCGTCCCGTCCTTTATCTGATGACGGCAGCTTGTACCCGGTGCTGCAATAATCACCGACTCTTCCGTTTTCCTGATCTCCGGAAAAAGTATCATTTCGCCTATTTTCATTGAGAGGTCGTAATGCTCCTTCTCAAATCCGAAGGAACCCGCCATGCCACAGCATCCCGATTTTATTTCCTCCACCTTGTAGTTTGCCGGCAGTGACAACATCTGTTTTGTAGGTTCGGTCGAAGCCAAAGCCTTTTGGTGACAGTGACCGTGCAATTTTATTGTGGCCGGTTCGGTCGTGAATAGCTCCTTTTTAATATTGCCCCTACCAATCTCTCTTACCATAAATTCATCAAACATAAAAACCGATTTGGAAAGATTTACCCCTTCCTCTTTCAAATCTTTATCGGCAAGTTCGGGATATTCATCCCTGAATGTCAATATCGCGGACGGCTCTATTCCAACAAGAGGAGTCTCATCCGAAATTTTATCTTTGAGCAATCTGATATTTTCATTTGCTATTTCCACGGCTTCCCGCACCAACCCCTTAGATAATAATGCACGACCGCTAATGGTATGTTGCGGCACTTCCACCTCATAACCGAGAGCATGTAACAGTTTAACCGCCTTTATTCCGATTACGGTGTCGTTATATTCGGTAAATTCATCAATAAACAGAAAAACCTTTCCTTTTTTGTTATTGCTATGGTTCAGGAGGTTGCCGTTATTTTTCAGCCACGAGGTCATCGTAAATTTATAAAGGCGCGGAATGGAACGTTTCGGTGCAAACCCGAGAGCCTTTTTCAAAATTCCCGATGTGATTGAATTAGTGATAAAAAAGTTGAAAATACACGGAATTATTGCACCAGATTTATTAATCCTATGAATGTGTGCAATTAGTTTTGTTCTTAACGGGATTTTATTTTTGTCGTAATAATGCTGATAGGCTTCGGCTTTCAATTTTGTAATATCCACACTCGAAGGACATTCCGATTTACACCCTTTACACGAAAGACAAAGATCAAGCACCTTTATTATCTCTTTGTGAGTGAACGGATTATCTCTTTCGGACCGGGAGATATATTCCCTAAGCGTATTTGCTCTTGCACGGGTGCTGTTGCTTTCATCTCTCGTGGCCTGATAGCTCGGACACATAAGCCCGCCGAAAATTTCAGGCTTAAGGCAGTCTCCCGACCCGTTACATTTTTCAACTGCTCTTAAATAACCCTTGTCATCCGAAAAATCAAAAAGCGTGTTTATCTCTTTTGTTTCCTGTCCGGGCTCGAACCGGAGATTTTCTTTCATTTTCGGAGGTTCGGTTATCTTACCCTGATTGAAAATCCTTTCCGGATCCCATACAAGTTTTATTTTCCAGAAAAGGTTATAATTTTTTTCACCGACTATTATCGGAATAAATTCACTGCGCAACCTTCCGTCACCGTGCTCGCCGCTGAGTGAACCGTTATATTTCTTTACGAGTTTTGCAGTCTCAAGCCCTATGGTGTGAAAAATTTCAACATCTTCCGGATCTTTCAAATTAAGAACAGGACGCAAATGCAATTCTCCTGTTGCAATGTGAGCATAATATACGCACCGGAGGTTGTGTTTTTCAAGAAGTTTGTTGAAATCGGCAATGTAATCCGAAAGCAATTCGGGTTTAACGGCTGTGTCCTCTACAACCGGCACCGGTTTTGCATCACCCGCAATATTCGACAAAATACCAAGTCCGGCTTTTCGCACATCCCAAACTTTATTTATGTCGTCACCGAAAAGAACCGGAAAGTCGTAGCCGTATCCATTACCACGCATCTCCTTTTCCATTTCGGAAGAAAGAGCCAGAATCTCCTCTTTTGTATCGCGTGCAAACTCAACCAGCAACATTGCACCGGGTTCACCATTGATAAAATCCCTCTTTTTTCGTAATGTTATATTTGACTTCGATTGTTCCAATATCACGCTGTCCATCAACTCAATAGCGCCGGGATTATATTTCAGGGCGATCAGATTTGCGTAAAGTGCCTCCTCAATGGAGTTGAAATGCACACACACCAAGCCTTTTACGGGTGGAGGCAAGGGAAGCAGATTGAGTTTTATCTCCGTCATCAATCCGAGTGTACCTTCCGAACCTGCTATCAGTTTCGAGAAATTGAATTTCTCGGTTGTTTCCGAAAAGGGTTCGGTTTCAAGCAAAAGATCAAGAGCATATCCGGTATTCCTGCGCTTTAGTGAGGGGTCGGGAAATTCTTTTTTTATATTCTCGCGGTTACCTTTATCGGAAAGTATCTCATAAATATTTTGATAAATTTCTCCCTCAAGCCCTACGAGTTCACATTTTTCACTAAATTCCTCTTTTGTCAAAGCTTTAAATTCAACCTCATTGGCATCGCTGAGTATCATCTTTACCGAAAGCAAATGATCGCGGGTACTGCCATAGATGAGGGAATGAGCACCGCAGGAATTGTTGCCGACCATTCCTCCCAACATACAACGGTTTGAAGTGGATGTTTCGGGAGCAAAGAATAGTCCGTATTTTTTTAACTTAAGATTAAGCTCGTCGGGAATTACACCCGGCTGCACCCTGACCCAATGTTCTTCCTCGTTTATTTCAAGAATCTTTGTGAAATATTTTGAAAAATCAACAATAATACCTTCTCCGACCACCTGACCTGCGAGAGACGTACCGGCAGTACGTGCAATGAGCGAAGTGTTATGTTTCTTTGCAAAATTGACAAGAAGTTTCAGGTCGTAGATGGTTTTCGGACGGGTTACGGCATGTGGAATAACACGGTATGCCGAGGCATCCGTTGCATATTGTACCAATGAATAGTTATCGGTGAATATATCCCCCTCAAAAAAAGGCTTGACTTCCGTAATGATATCTTCCGTAATTGTCTTATATTTTTGCACGGGATAAAATTAATCAAAAACCTCCAAACTTGAAACTTCCAAACTTGAAACCTCCAAACCTAAAACCTCCAAACTTAAAACCTCCAAACTTAAAACCTCCAAACCTTACACTTCCAGCTTCTCAATCATCTGTTTCACCATAAGTGTCATTTTCGGCTCTGCCATACTTGCAGCATCAATAACTTCTTCGTGTGAAATTTCAACTATTTTACCTTCGACACCGAGGTCGGAAATTACGGAAACCGCAAAACAGGGCAAATCCATATGTCTTGCAACGATAGCTTCCGGAACAGTTGACATTCCCACGGCATCGGCACCAAGAATGCTTATATATTTATACTCGGCGGGAGTCTCAAAAGTCGGGCCTGTAACAGCAGCATAAACGCCTTCCTGGAATTTTATTCCGTTATGTCTGGCAATTTTTGCTGCATGGCGAATGACAGTCTTATCGTAAGCCTCACTCATATCCGGAAAGCGGGGGCCAAGGCCTGTATGGTTCTTACCTATCAACGGATTATTTCCCATAAGATTGATATGATCTTTTATTATCATCAAATCGCCGATCTCATAATTGGGATTAACACCACCGGCAGCATTTGAAAGCATTAACAATTTAATACCCAGAAACTTCAAAACCCTGATAGGAAATGTCACCTCCTGCATTGTGTAGCCTTCATAATAATGAAATCTGCCCTGCATAGCAACCACGTTCTTTCCGCCGAGTTTCCCGAAAATAAGTTTGCCTTCGTGTCCTTTAACCGTTGACACCGGGAAATTGGGAATCTCCTTATAGGGTAATGTAGCTACGGTTTCGATCTCTTTGGTTAATCCGCCAAGTCCTGTTCCCAGAACGATTCCTATTTGCGGATCAAAATCAATCTTCTTTTGAATGTACTTTACTGTTTCCTGAATTTTTTCTAACATAATCTAAAATATAATTATTGAATTCTTTTTTGTCCTGTTTATGTAATTCCGTCCTAATCGGAATATAAAAGACCGGCAAAGATATTAAATGATTTATTATATCCGGTTGAATTAATCGCATTGCATCTTTTTCGGTAGTTACTATAACCTTGTTTTTTCTGACAATTTTTTCAAATGCTTCAATTATTTTGGAAACATCTTTTCGAGAGTAGTTATGGTGGTCAGGAAATTTAATCACTTCCAGTTCATCACAGAAATTTTTCAGATATATTTCCAAAGGATATGTATTTGCAATTCCGGCAACGAGAAGTATTGAATTAAAGAATATCTTTTTAGCTTTCAGCTCTTCTCCACCCAAAGAAATAAACCTGTTATGTTCAATGTATGAAAAAAACAGATTTTGATGCTCCTTAGGTTGGATTTTATTTTCAATTTCTTTTCTGACAATCGGAGACAACACTTTCGAGCTCTTGGTTACAATAATAATGTCTGCCCTTTTTGCGCCTGTTCTGCATTCGCGCAATTTGCCGGAAGGTATCGGATAGTCATCCGTATATAGATTGTGGTAATCCGTCAGCAAAATGGAAAGCCCAGGTTTTACATATCTGTGTTGAAAAGCATCATCCAATAAAATAACGTCAGGTTTATTTGCCAGACTTAGTAATTCACTAATTCCGTGAACCCTGTTTTCATCAACCGATACCAACACCTCCGGAAATTTCCTGTAAATCTGAAACGGCTCATCTCCAATCTCGGAAGCAGAACTACTTTCGGATGCGAGTATAAACCCTCTGGTTTTCCTTTTATATCCACGGCTCAATGTTGCAATTCTGAACTCATCCTTTAAAAGATTGATGAGATACTCAACGTGAGGAGTCTTACCCGTTCCCCCGACACTAAGATTGCCAACTGAAATTACAGGTAAGTCAAACGACTTTGATTTCAGTATTTTCCAGTCAAACAGCTTATTTCTGGCAGCCGTTGCAGAGGCATAAACCATCGAAAATGGTAACAATATGAATTGACTGAATTTCATTCGATAAAAATACAAAAAAACATGTAAATTTGAGCCTAAAAAAATTTCGACAAATGAGAATCACTGATATAACCGATATTCTGGAGGAAATTGCGCCTCTAAGTTTACAGGAGTCCTATGATAACGCAGGATTGCTGGTTGGCAATAGCGAAACTGAAGTAAGTAAAGTACTGATCTCACTTGATATAACGGAAGAGGTTATCAGGGAGGCAAAAGCAAAGGATTGCAATTTGATAATATCGCATCATCCTATTATTTTCGGAGGGTTGAAAAAAATCACAGGCAAAACTTATGTGGAAAGAGTTGTGATGTCGGCAATAAAAAATGACATTGCGCTATATGCGATTCATACCAATCTTGACAATGTCAATAGTGGCGTAAACTCAATTCTTTGCAATAAGCTGGGATTAAAAAACAGGCAAATTCTTGCACCAAAAAACAGTCTGCTGAAAAAACTGACAACATTCGTTCCCATTGATCATGCCGATAAGGTCAGAAAAGCTATTTTTAAAGCAGGTGCCGGTCATATCGGCAACTACGACAGTTGTAGTTTTAATTCTGCAGGGACAGGCACATTCAGAGGCTCTCAGGACACCAATCCCTTTGTTGGTGAAAAAGGAAAATTGCATTTTGAAGAGGAAATAAGATTAGAGACAATATTTCCCGTTTTCAGGCAAGCCGGAATTATTTCCGCACTTCTTGAAGCACATCCCTACGAAGAGGTTGCCTATGATATCTATCCTCTGGAAAATGACTTTTCCCTTGTCGGGGCAGGGATGATTGGAGAAACCGAAGATGAGATTGATGAAATTGATTTCTTGAGAAAGGTTAAGGAAGTAACGGGAGTGGGCTGTATCAGACACACAGGGCTTACAGGCAGAAAAATAAAGAAAGTAGCAGTTTGCGGAGGGTCAGGAAGTTTCCTTATTGGAGATGCAGTTAGTTCCGGCGCTGATATTTTTTTAACCGGTGATGTCAAATATCATGAGTTTTTTGATGCCGAAGGAAAGCTTGTAATAGCCGATATCGGTCACTATGAGAGTGAACAATTTGCAAAAGAATTAATTTATAGTGTTTTAATTAAAAAATTTCCTACTTTTGCAGTCCTCATTTCAGAGACGAATACGAATGTAGTTAATTATCTATAATATAAATGGTTATGGCAAAAACAGTAAAAGAAAAAGCAAGTGAAAAGCCAAAAGTTAAGCCTGTAGAAAAGACTGAAGAGGAAATTACAGTCGAACAAAAATTAAAGGCTCTCTATTCATTACAACAAATAGACTCAAATATTGACAGGATCAGAATTATTAAAGGTGAACTACCTTTAGAAGTTCAGGACCTTGAAGATGAAGTTGCAGGCCTTGGGACCAGAATAAGCAACTATGAAAGTGAGATTGAAAAGTTGGAAAAGCAAATTGATGACAAGAAAAATGCCATTAAGGACAGTCAGGCTTTGATAAAAAAATATGAAGCTCAACAGATGGAGGTGAGAAATAACAGGGAGTATGATTCACTGACAAAGGAAATCGAGTTTCAAAATCTGGAAATTCAGTTGAGCGAAAAGCGAATTAAAGAGGCTTCTTTTAAGCTTGAATCGGTTAAAGAAGTGGTTTTAAAGTCGAAGGAACTGCTCGAAGAGAGAAGTAAAGACCTTGTGGTTAAGAAAAGTGAACTGGATGACATTATAGCTGATACGGAAAAGGAAGAGGATGAACTATTAAAGAAATCGCAGGAAAACGAAAAGTTTATTGAAGAACGGTTATTGGCTGCTTATCAGCGCATCAGAAAGAACGCCAGGAATGGTCTTGCCGTTGTTCAGGTTGAGAGAGATGCCTGCGGTGGTTGCTTTAACAAGATCCCGCCTCAGGTTCAACTCGATATCAGAATGCATAAAAAAATCATCGTTTGTGAATATTGCGGAAGAATTCTCGTTGACCAGGAAATTGCCGATATGGTCAATGAAACGAAATAGTATTTATTACGTTTAATACATATGAAGAAAGAGGGGGCTGGTTAGGTTCTCCTCTTTTTTTGTTTAATCGTCAATATATGAACAGGTTAATAATTGCATTTGTATTTATAATTGTAAGTGTAACATCGCTTGCACAGTATAATTATGATTTCAACAAAAATTGTACGGATGCATATTCCCTGGCATTAAGTCTTAAATTTGAAGAAGCTCAAAAACTTATCAATAAAGAAAAACATATAAATCCTGATAACAATATCCCCTACCTTGTTGAAAACTATATCTACTTTCTAAAAGTTTTTATCGGAGAAGAGGAAAGTGTTTTCGAAGAGCTTGATGACAAAAAGGATGATATTATTGACAGGCTTGAGGATGGTGACGAGGATTCGCCTTATTATAATTATTCCCTTGCACAGGTATATCTTCAATGGGCATTTGCAAGAACCAAATTCAAGGAGTATTTTACGGCTGCCGTTGAAATAAACAGAGCTTACCGCAAGCTTGAAAGCAATGATGAGAAATTTCCGGATTTTCTGCCCGACAAAATCAATCTTGGTCTTCTGCATACTATGATAGGAACCATCCCAGACAGCTACAACTGGGTAAAAAAATTGGTAGGAGTGGAAGGTACCGTGAATCAGGGGACAAATGAAATATTAAAGGTGCTGGATGCTTCTCTGAAAGATAAAAAATATGAACATTTCAAAGCCGAATGTCTCTTTTATCTCAGTTTTATCAAGCTAAATATGTCAACGGATAAAGGTAAAGCCCTTGATTACATAAATCTCATTACCGGCAATGATTCCGACACTTCATATATGTCCAGCCCCCTGACAATATATGCAATGGCACGTATCTACATGGGTAACGGGATGAATGAAAAGGCGTTGAACCTTCTTCTTAAAAGGCCTAAGGGAAAAGAATATTATCCTTTCCATTATCTCGATTATCTCACGGGATTGGCAAAACTTCAAAATCTTGATGAGGATGCCAATTTATACTTCCTCAGATTTCTTGAAGAGTTCAAAGGGATAAATTACATAAAGGCTGCCTATCAGAAAATTGCCTGGTATTATGCAGTCAACGGTAATGATTTTATGTATAAAGAATATATTGCCAAAATACCTGAAAACGGATACGACATTGCCGATGCCGACAAGCAGGCAGAGCGTGAAGCCGAAAGAGATGTAGTGCCGAATGCCGTTCTCCTGAAAGCCAGACTCCTCTTTGACGGAGGCTATTATGAAAGAGCTATGAAAGTACTTACAACCGAAAATAAAAACTTTTTACGCGACGAAAGGGATTCCCTGGAATACACCTACCGTCTCGGCAGAATATATCATGGTTGGGGAAAGATTGACGATGCCGTTCCTTATTATCTGCAAACAATAAAAAACGGTTCGGAATCGGAATATTATTATGCTGCCAACGCTGCCCTGCAACTCGGTTTGATATATGAAAAAAGGAAAGACTTTCAAAAAGCGAAAATTTATTATGAAAAAGCAAGGTCAATGAAAAACAAAGAGTACAAAAACAGCATTGACCAAAAGGCAAAGGCGGGTTTAAGCCGTATTGAGGATAAATAGAGTTTGCTAATCTGGGAATTAGCGTGAAACTAAAACTATTTTTTTCGTCAAATAATTTGCAGATTAAATTTTAAGGTTGGTTGATATGACCGTTACTTTACCCTTCAATCTCCTTAACAAGCTTTCCGTACCACTCCCGGCCGTATTTTCTGATAAGCGGCACTTTCAAAAATTTGTAAAGAGGCAGTTCCAGCTTTTTGCCAAGTGTGCAGGCTGCCTGACAGATATACCATTTATGATAATTGACGGCTTCAAAGTTTTCGTGTTTTGTTATTCTGATGGGGTAAAGGTGACAAGAAACCGGCTTTTGAAAACTCACTTTCCCTTCCTCAAATGCCTTTTCAATGGCACATTTGGCAATGTTATTTTCATAATAAACAAAAACACAATCCTTATCATTGATCAAAGGTGTTACAAACTCACCGGAAGCATCATAATCGAAAACACCGTATTTTTCAACCACTTCAATTCCTTTCTTCACCATATACGGCTTTATGGCTTCAATGTCATCTTCAAGAATGGAAATCTCTTCTTCTTCCAAAGGAGCACCTGCGTCGCCTTCGACACAGCAGGCACCGAGACATTTGTCGAGGTCACAGCAAAAGCGAATGTCACGAATTTCTTCCGAAACAAGTATTTTATCAATAACCAACATGGCGGCAAAGATAATTCTTTAAAGTGATATGACAAAAATCGGCTTATATTTGCATTTCACAGCATTTTTGCTCCGATGAAATACGATAGTGAATCATTATAAATGTACAAGTAACTGTTAGTTAACTTAACTTTCGCAAGTTGTTATATTTGCCACGAATACACGAATTGTATGTGTTTTTAATTGAATGCAATGATTTTTTCCTTTCTTTACTAAACGGTTAAAAAGTAAAATTTGACACTATTTAATATTGTTATTCGTGCATTCGTGGCTATTGTATTCATAATATTTTGCTTGCGCGAGAGTTGAATTATTTTATAACACAAACCCGCCTAACCGTTGAGGTTTCACCGGAATTAAACCTGATAAAATAAAGTCCGTTACCGATGTTGTAAATGGTGAATGTGAAATATGTTTTACGGCATAAAAATACAACAAATAACTTGTTTTTGCAAGTTTTTTACCAAAAAAAAAGCCCCGCAGAGCGGAGCCTGAAAAAATCAAAACATTTTACCGCTTTATAAACCGTTTTGTCACTTCGTTTGTACCATCAGAAATTTTAAGGAGATAAAGACCGTTTGACAAACCTGAAAGATCAATATCAACGGTACTTTGTCCCGGATAAATATTCTGTTCGGCATTCCTGATCAATTGTCCGTTATTATTGTAAATAGCTGTCTTAAGAAGATTAGCTTCATTAAAAGCAACTGTGAATCTTATATTGCCGGATGCAGGATTCGGAAATACTTCTCCAATACCTCCGGTAAAATCATTTTCGGAAATTGCATTAACCTGTCCGCTGACATAATCCCCCTGAATAAATAATTGAACATCTTCAAAAACAGGGCTATTGCCATTTAGGGTTAACGTAACCGGTAGCGTATTTTTCCCTGTCACTTCTGCGTGAACCTTGAATGTCCCAAATGCAATATCATTAAAGTTGAATAAGCCGTTTTCGTCCGAATGAGTAACTCCCATCGGAAGATTATTATTATCCAGTAGTAAAATTTCAACATTGCAGGCAGGACCTTTTCCATTGCCAAAAGAAATCCCTCCCTGAATACCTCCCGGGCCAAAAGTCATTACAGATGCAGGAACCATATCAATGTCATACTGAAAATAAGGCGAATAATGGAAAATGGTATCAGCATCTTCCCACATAATACTGTTACTGTAATAGGTAGTCAGAAATTCATTATATAAGTTTGAATTGGGAAGCATATCCACCTTCACAAAGTACTTTCCTTCAATAAGTTGCGGAAAGAGATAATATCCCAGCGTATCATTAAAAATTGCAGTATCAATCGGAATTATTTTGGTTTGTTCAACTTTATACAGATAAGCAGCAGCATGATCAATGGGGAAATAACCAGCAAAAATTTGACCTCCGAAGGGATAATATGCCTTAAATGTAACATTTATCACCTTTGTTATGGTTGATTCAATCAAATTGGAGAAGGGAGTTGCAGGAACGGTAACCGTAAGATTAACCCTGTAAACTCCCGGCTCCGAATACACATGAACCGGTGACTGGAGAGTGGAAAAATGTCCGTCTCCAAAATTCCATAAAAAAGAAATTATATTCTGGGAATTTGTTGTATTGAAAAACTGTATTTCCATCGGATTGTTTCCCGACGGATCGCAAACGACATTAAAATTAGCCTGCGGAATTACTATGGGGTTCTGAACGGGAAGTTGCAGATCGGGAAACAGAAAGTTGCTTTCACTCCATACAAAACGGAAGTAAACAGTTGTATCGTGAACTTTATTAAGATAATCGAATGTCGTAATCCTTAATGCTCCCTTATTGAAAAACGTAGGAATTGTGTCATAATAAAACCCTTCTTTGTCTGTTACCAATGTACTGCTGTAATTGAAATCGGGAGAATACGAATGGTCTGCATCCACATTAATAACCTGACCCTCTATCGGTGCTCCGGTTTGTTCATCTGTTATCTGACCAATAAGAAAAACTACATTCTTATCGAAAGCTACCTGTGTGAAGGCCAATGAACAGGAAAAGAGAAACATCAACAGAAGTGATATCTTCTTTTCAAATCCTATCATTTTACCTTTATATAACATTTCAATAATATTTATTCAATATTAAAAACCAAACAACAATCCCGTCCTGACTCCAAAAGAGTACGGATGTTTTGTTGTTATAACATTTCTCTCGTAAGCCGATTTCATATAAAACCTCATTGTCGGCTCCAAAGTTATACTAATATGATTTCCAAGCTTATAACCTACGCCGGCGGAGAATACAAATGACCAGTTGGTATTTATTCGTGCGGGTAATTCATTTTCGTAATTCAAAACTTTATCATTGCCGCTTTCAAAATTAACAGAGGGTTGCCCTTCGTGAATCAGAACCGCCAATGACGGGCCGCCCTTTACAAACCAGGACACCCTTTTATAATCTTCGCCGTATCCGAATAAAACGGGAATCTGAAGATAAGTATATCTGTTTTTTGTCGGTGACAAAGCGACACGGGATATTGAATCGTAAACCTCAACCGTTTGCGTGTGGTAGATGGGATCCATTCCTCCGCCTGTTGTGTCGAATGTTACATCATAGACATCCTCATAAGTGCCGAGGAATTTCCGGTAGTCAACCTTGTAATGTCCATCGTCACTTGCAAAAATAACCCCAATTCCACTTTGCAGCAGATAATTCGAAAACTTGTATATAACGCTTCCGTCAACAGAATAACTCCGGTTTGTGAATTTATTGTCCGACGGGAAGAAGGTAATCTCAGGAGCAAATGACAGTCCAAGCAGAATATTTCCCTTTCTACCGTAATCACTTTTAATTCCGGGTGACACGGGAGTGGTCGGCTTCATCATATTATCGAAGTTAACACTTTCATTTTTAGATAAATTACCTTCAACGGCTTCACCCGAATTATTTTCAAAGGGTAATGATGTAACAGGTGCCTGAGCTGTGTTACCGGCGTATGCCAGAAGATTATCAGGTTTTGCATCATCCATATCTTGTGCTTTATCGGCAGATACGGTTTGCGAATTATCTCTTGTTGAAGGAATTTCAACTGCCGTGATGCCGGATGTTGCTACTGCAACTTCCGAAATATCCTGATTATTCTCTTTTTCAACTTTCATTGAAACATAACTGCTATGCACAACTTCAACGGGAGTATTCCTTCGCGCTTTATGTTTCACTCCATTATTTGTAAATTCTATAACCGCCGCTTTCTCATCAACCGGAACAACTACACTCTTTTCGTTATTTTCAACCCTAAGTTCATTATTTTCCGGAATATAATCTGTTTTATTATTATTCTTTGTCAAATAATAAAAAGATAAAAGGCCGGCTAATATCAATACGGATGATAATCCTATTATTCCGCCGTAACGAAAACGGTAGAACGGATTGTTCCTGCCTGCCTGAGGAATAGAATTTTTTACATTCTCCCAGACATGCTCCGGAGGATCAAGTTCAAAATCCTTGAACTCATTCCTGAACAGATCATCAATATTTTTATATCCCTGATTCATTTAATAAACAACTCTGTTTAATTCGTTAACTTTTGCCTGCAAGCTTTGCCTTGCTCTCGATAATTGTGATTTCGAAGTGTTTTCCGAAATATTTAGAATTTTTGCAATTTCTTTATGTGTATATCCTTCAATGACATTAAGGTTGAACACCATCCTATAGCCAACGGGTAATTCCTGAACAAGATTGATCAGGTCATTTGCCGAGATGGAATCAAGAATGCCATTATCACTACTGTGCATCGAATCGGCCTTTTCTATCTCCAGATCATTCTGATACTTAAGATTTCTTTTGTAATAGTTAATGGCTGTATTCACAATGGTTCTACGCACCCATCCTTCAAGAGCACCGTCACCTCTATAACTTTTAAGATTGAAAAAGACTTTTATAAAACCCTCCTGAAGAATATCATCGGCTTCCATTTTATTCTTTGCAAAACGTATGCAGACCCCGTACATTTTAGGAGCAAAACGTTTGTAGAACTCAGCCTGTGCTTTAGGCTCATTCTTTAAACATTTTCCTATGAGATCAGCTTCCGAATACATTTACAGTGGCAGTTTGCATAAAATGCGATGTCGCCCAACTTTTGAATAATTTATAAAATACTATCAATTAACCTGTTAAATCACAGAGGCGTCAAAAGTAGTAAAATATTTTAAAATAGCAAAACTCTTAACAATTAATTTCAAAGAACAAAGCCTGCCCGGGTTAAAAAGTTTCCGGCTAAATATGCTGTTAAGACAATAAGCTGCCTGAATTGGTTGCATTTATTTCAGTTAATTATCAATTAGCCGTCAAAATCCAAATGATTAAGTTCCAGACCAAACAATATTGCTCCGGCATTAAAACTTCAAGACATGCCAATCTAAACTCAAACATTCCGTGGAAAAAGTTTCCGTCAAACCAAAGCTAATGTATATCTTTGCAACCGGAACTAAAATCGGTATATGAAAACACTTATAGAATTTATAAACGAAGAGCAGGCTCACAATCCTAATGCTACAGGCGAATTCTCACGATTGCTGAATGACATAACCATTGCTGCCAAGATTGTTAACCGCGAGATAAATAAAGCCGGGCTGGGAGATATTATGGGATACGAGGGAAAACAAAACGTACAGGGTGAAGATCAGAAAAAACTGGATGTCTTTGCCAATGATATGTTCATAGAAGCCTTGAAGCATGGAGGACAATGTTGCGCAATAGCTTCCGAAGAGGACGAAGGTCTGATAACTTTTAACAACAAACTCTCGAACAACGGCAAATATGTTGTCGCTATGGATCCGCTTGACGGCTCGTCAAATATAGAAGTAAATGTTTCGATAGGAACTATTTTTTCTATTTTCAAAAGGATATCCGAACCGGGCAAACCGGGCACGGTTGATGATTTACTTCAGGCCGGCAATCAACTTGTAGCCGCCGGATATATAATCTACGGATCGTCCACAATGCTTGTCTATTCAACCGGACACGGAGTTAACGGTTTTACTCTTGATCCTTCCGTCGGATTGTTTCTGATGTCACATCCTAAAATGAAAATTCCCGAGGGAGGCAATATCTACTCCATTAATGAAGCCAATTACATATATTTTCCCGACGGTGTGAAAGAATATCTCCGCTACTGTCAGGAAGATGATCCGAAAACCAACAGACCATATACAACAAGGTATATCGGATCGCTGGTCGCCGACTTCCACAGGAACCTGATAAGGGGTGGAATCTATCTCTATCCCGGAACACGAAAGAATCCGGACGGCAAGCTGAGATTACTCTATGAAAATGTTCCGGTAGCTTTTCTTGCCGAACAGGCTGGCGGCAAAGCATCCGACGGCTTCAGACGAATACTTGACATACAACCCAATGAAATTCACCAACGCACACCATTTTTCGTGGGTTCAAAACATATGGTTGAAAAAGCGGAATATTTTATGAGATACTACTCAAAGGAATTTGAGCCTAAAAAATAAAGAAACCGTGAAAAGAAGTGAGGTGCAAAGCGCTGTAAAAAGATCAAAGCGACTTTGTCGAACAACCATGTCTAAGACAGAACTCCAAAGAAATATAGTTTGCTTTCTGTATAAAATATCATCTACCTGAATAACTTTCGGTTGATGAATTATTTTTTCAACTAAACCTTTCCTGTAAATAAACTGATGCTGAACGAAAATACAAATTTCTTCGAGTTAAATTTACTATAATTCAGGTAATTACTTAAAAGAAAATTTGCAAAGTTTATGCGTTTTAGTATAAACTGCTTATTTTTGCAAACGGTCTTTAAAAAAGTAAGGTTTGAACGGTAGTGCATTATTGGAACTCTTTACGGGAAATGAGAAAACGGCTCTTGTTGTTAATCATCTTGAAAACTATGCTGGCGCAAGGCTGCAACTTGCGGGGTTGACAGGCTCATCCCGTTCGTTTTTGACAGCAGCTGTTTACAACAACCTGTATGCAAACCATCTCATTATATTGCCGGATAAGGAATCTGCCGCCTATTTCCTTAACGACCTTGAAAGCATCTTCGGCGAAAAGGACTTCAGTTACCATAAAAAGAAAATACTTTTCTATCCGTCATCTTACAAAAAAACATATAATCTTCAGGATCAGGACAATACAAATATACTTATGCGCACCGAAGTCCTGAAACGGTTAACCTCGGGAAAGCGAAAAAGTATCATAGTCACCTATCCCGAGGCTCTTACGGAAAAAGTGGTAAGAAAATCATATTTGAATAAAAACACCATAAAACTGAAACGCGGGGAGACTTCCTCTCTAGACAAAATCGCCGACCTGCTCATCGAAAACGACTTTGAAAGAACCGATTTTGTTTATGAACCGGGACAGTTCGCACTCAGAGGAGGAATAATTGACGTCTTCTCTTTCACAAACGATTATCCCTACAGAATTGAATTTTTCGGTGACGAGGTCGAATCAATACGTTCATTCAACCCTTCAAGCCAGCTTTCCATTGACAAACTCGACCACATAACTATAGTTCCCAATGTTCAGGACAGAAAGATAATTGAAAAACGCGTTTCGTTCATTTCATATTTGCCGGCAAACACAATCATCTGGTTTGATGATGTCGGTTTCGCTTCAGACCGTGTCGAAATGGAGTATGAACGGGCAACAGCTATTTTTAATGATGAAGATAATGATTTTCAGGAGCTTTCCCCCACAGAACTCTTTTGCGGGAGTAAAGAGTTTAATGTTGATATACTTGAGCATCCGATAATCGAATTCGGGCATCATTTCCATTTTAATAATGCCGAAAAGATATCTTTCAGGACAAAACCGCAACCGTCGTTCAATAAAAATTTCGACCTTTTGATTGCCGACCTGACAAAAAACACAAAAGCAGGATTCGGAAATTTCATCCTGTCGGAAAATCCCAACCAACTAAAAAGATTGAATGCCATTTTCGATGATATACACGCAACAAAAGGTATTTCACGGCAATTTAATTTTGAACCTGTCGCGATAGCCCTGCACGAGGGCTTTTTGGATGATGATAACAAAATAGCCTGTTATACCGATCATCAGATATTTGAAAGATATCACAAATTCCATCTCAAGGAAAAATTCAACGGCAAGCAGGCTATCACGCTAAAAGAGATTTATAATCTTCAACCCGGTGATTATGTTACCCATATTGACCACGGAATCGGAAAGTTCGGCGGACTGGAAAAGATTGAAGTCAACGGAAAACAACAGGAAGCCATACGCCTGATATACAAGGATGGAGACCTACTGTACGTCAGCATTCATTCGTTGCACCGTATTTCAAAATATGTAGGAAAAGAAGGAACTCCTCCTGCCCCCCACAGGCTCGGCTCCAACAATTGGAACAAGCTGAAGGAGAAGACGAAAAAGAGAGTCAAAGATATTGCAAAGGAACTGATAAAGCTATATGCCGAACGAAGAGCTACAAAAGGTCACCGGTTTCCGCCCGATTCATACCTGCAACACGAACTCGAAGCATCATTCATTTATGAAGACACTCCCGACCAGCTAAAAGCAACCGTTGACCTGAAAAAAGATATGGAAGCCGAATATCCCATGGACAGGCTTATTTGCGGCGATGTGGGATTCGGGAAGACGGAAGTTGCCATACGTGCCGCTTTTAAAGCCGTTGCAGACAGCAAACAGGTTGCCGTCCTGGTACCGACAACTATTCTTGCATTGCAACATTTCAAAACCTTCAGCGACCGTTTGAAAGAGTTTCCCTGCCGTGTGGAATACATTAACCGTTTTAAAACACATAAAGAGCAAACTGTAATAAAACGTGAACTTAAAGATGGAAAAATTGATATTCTAATTGGTACGCACAGATTGATAAGCAAGGATATAGAGTTTAAAGATCTCGGGCTTTTTATAATTGATGAGGAACAGAAATTCGGTGTGGCTGCAAAAGAAAAACTGAAAAAAGTTAAAGTGAATGTTGACACCTTGACACTTACGGCAACACCAATCCCCAGAACATTGCAATTTTCGCTGATGGGTGCCCGAGACCTTTCCATCATAAACACACCGCCGCCCAACCGTTATCCTGTTCAAACCGAATTACGGCCGTTTGGAGAAGAGGTCATACGCGATGCAATAAATTATGAGATTGACCGCGGCGGCCAGGTCTTTTTCGTTCATAACCGTGTTCAGAACATCACTGAGGTGGCTGATATGATTCACAGGTTTTGTCCGGATGTGTCAGTGGCAATTGGTCATGGGCAGATGGACGGCCATAAACTGGAAAAAATTATGCTTGATTTCATAAACGGAAAGTACGATGTTTTGCTTGCCACAACTATCATTGAATCGGGTTTGGATATTCCAAATGTGAACACAATTATAATAAACAATGCTCAAAACTACGGTTTGAGCGATCTTCATCAATTGCGCGGGCGTGTCGGCAGGACAAACAAAAAGGCCTTTTGCTATCTCCTCTCCCCTCCCCTTTCAACGCTTACACCCGAAGCTTCAAAAAGGCTGAGAGCTATTGAAGAATTCTCAGAACTCGGCAGCGGCTTTAACATCGCTATGCGTGACCTCGACATACGTGGTGCGGGTAATATTCTCGGAGGTGAACAAAGCGGATTTATTTCCGACATCGGATTTGAAATGTATCACAAAATACTTGATGAGGCCATTCATGAACTGAAGAAAACCGAATTTAAAGAGCTATACAAAGAGGAGATGCAAAAAGAGTATGTACGTGATTGTCAGATAGAAACGGATATGGCAATTCTGATTACCGACGATTACATCACCAGTATCACCGAACGTCTTTCCCTTTACAAAGAGCTTGACAACATTCAGGAAGAGGTCGAACTTCAACGTTTCAGATTAAGGCTTATTGACCGTTTTGGTCCCGTTCCGCCGCAAACCGAAGAGCTTATCAATACTATTCGTCTGCGCTGGATAGCCCGCGAACTCGGCTTTGAAAAGATAATTATGAAAAACGAAAAACTGACCTGTTATTTCATTTCCGATCAGGAATCGGAATATTATAAATCTCCCGTTTTTACGAATATTCTCAGGTTCGTACAACAAAACCCGGCCCTGTGCAGAATGAAAGAATCAAAAGACAAACTGTCAATGACCTTTATGAACATAAAAAGTGTTGAGGAGGCATTAACGGTTTTGAAGAATATTTAATGTATATTTGTCAGTTCAAGGAATATTGTATCCTTACAAACCGAAATGGCAAAATACAAAAACAAATACCGGATTGAATCCAACAGAATGCCCGGGTGGGATTATTCACGAAACGGGTATTATTTCATTACAGTTGTTACACAACATCACATTTGTTGGTTCGGGAAAATTGAAAACGGGAAAATGATTTTTTCGGAATTTGGTAAAATCGTTTATGATGAATGGTTCAAATCATTTAAAATACGCAGGGAATTATTTTTGGATGAATTTATATTAATGCCAAACCATTTACACGCAATTATAATATTAAACAACCGGAAAAACGAAAATGATCGGGATGGCCGGAATTGGAATGGTTGGGACGGTTGGGACGAACGGGACGGTCGTTGGAATGTAGAGACGCACGGCCGTGCGTCTCTACGTCCCAACCGTCCCAATGACCGTCCCAATGACCGTCCCAATGACCATCCCAATGACCGTCCCAACGACCGTCCCAATGACCATCCCAACGACCGTCCCAACAACCGTCCCAACGACCATTCCAACGACCATTCCAACGACCATTCCAACGACCATTCCAACGACCATTCCAACGACCATTCCGATGACCATTCCAACGACAATTCCAATGACCATCCCAACGACCATCCCAATAACCGCACCAATTATATTAATAAAATGGATATTGATCCGGAAAATCAAAAACGTTTGCAACGAAAACCAAAATCAATATCATCATTTATAGGTGGATACAAATCCGGTGTTATAACAAAAATTGACGATTTTATTGACGAAAAAAATCTGAATATCAACAAATTCAATCGTAACAACATGTTATGGCAACACTATTATCATGATCATATAATCCGTAATAAGAAGGAATATTGGGCCATAAAAAATTACATCAAAAACAATCCGAAAAATTGGAAAAACGATATATTTTTCAATCCGTACCAATAATTCTATTTCAATCAAATTCCTTTAAAAAGTGTTTTCTCAATATATATTCTTACATTTTTCAGCCTACCGTTGGGAGAATCCTGTCTTGGTAAATATTCCATACCGTAAACGGTTTGAATGTCACCAATATCAATAACTAAATAATGAGGATGAGGAGGTAACTGGTTCATCCATTCGGTGTGCCAGAAAGTTGTCGGTTGCATATCGAAAACATTATTTGCATTTCCGTCGTCGCTTTCTATCTCCTCACTGTCTGCAAATATCACTTTCCATTTTTTTCGCGACAATCGCTTTCCTTTGTCATTCAGAAGATAGAGTTCTGCAATGGTAGTAAAAGGGTCATCTTTTTGAGAGTCAAGAGCTTCCAGACAGAGAAAACGACCTGACTTTTCAGGAAAGTTAACCTTCTGCCACTCTTTTCCTGCACCGAAAGAACCTTCATAAACAGGTTTCACAACCGAAAGATCAATTTTTTGTCCGGCCTTTTTATGCTTCACAACCTTGGGTACGTGAAGAACATTCAGCACCGGTTCTGCCAGTCCCCTGATTACCGGTTTTTCCGGGCCTGTTATGTCAAGAATGATAATCTCGTTTTCACCTTTTTTAAGCCAGGGTCCGGGTAAATACATTGTTTGTGTAGGACCGATGTTCCAGAAGCGTCCCAGTCCATATCCATTAATCCAAACAACACCCTTACCCCATTTGCTAACGTCAAGGAAGCAGTCACCCGTTTCTTCCAAGCTGAAATATCCTTTATAAAATGCCGGAAGCCCATCGTTTTTAATATTTTCCGAAAAAGTCAGATTTTCAGGAGCTTTGTCGGAACTTAAGGGTATGTTATATATTGTCCAGTTTTTCAATTCTCCGGCCGGGGTTCCGTTTTTCAGAATTTCCACTTTATGAGTAATTCCCTTTCTGTCGTGAATGTAACCGCCGTAGTTAACACGTCCCATTGCTTCAACGAAAATGTCAAGACGCGCCTCCTGCGAATGCGGTGGAAGTTCAACAATATTATTTGTTCTTCGTCTGTCTATCACCCCTGTTTTCTCACCGTCAAGCAAAACCACAGCAAAGTCATGAACTTCATCAATGTGCAATTCCAGAGTTTCCGTTGAAGGCTTCAGGATTGTACTGTAATTAATACATCCGTAACCCTGATCGTACATTTCCATATTTTTCGGGGACTCATCTTTTACTCCTTCGGGGAGATTATCAAAAACAGGAGCAACCTCCTTCAACTCAAACTCCGGTATTGTAATCACGGAATTTCTTGCAGGAATTTCGGGAATGGCCTCCCCTTCCTGTAAATAATTGGAGAAAAGATCTCTGATTGCATCAAACTTTTCAGTTTCCCAACCCGCTTCACTAATAGGAGCATCATAGTCATAGCTTGAACACTGAGGCAAAAAGGGCGGGCAATTGGCTCCCGACCAAAGTCCGAACGAAGTACCGCCGTGTGCCATATAGATACTGAATGAGGCTTTATGGTCAAGCATCCATTTCAGTTCTTCTGTAATTTTTTCCGTATTTCCTGTATGATGAGGCTTCCCCCAGGAATCAAACCAGCCGGGATAATACTCTCCGCACATCAAAGGGCCTGTTTTCTGAAGTTTGCGTAAAGCAGCAAAGGCAGGTTCGGGATTACCACCGAAGTTAACAACACTGAAAAGTCCGGTCAGTTTATCATTTTTCATTTGTGATGGGCCGTCGCAGGCAAAAAGAGGCACTTCAAAGCCTGCCTGCAACAATGCATCCCTGATTTCAGCCACATAAAGCGTGTCGCTTCCATAGCTGCCGTATTCATTTTCAACCTGAACCATTAAAATAGGACCACCTTTTGTAATTTGTAAAGGAGCCAATTGCTTACCGACTTCAAACAAGTATTTCTTTGCTCTATCCATATAATACGGATCACGTGTCCGCACCTGAATATCCTCCTTTTTCAGCAACCACCAGGGAAATCCGCCGAACTCCCATTCGGCACAGGAATAGGGACCGGGTCGTAAAATAACATATAATCCCTCTTGTTGTGCAAGACGGCAAAATTTCGCTACATCTCTTCGTCCCGTAAAATCAAATTCTCCCGGTTTCTCTTCATGTGCATTCCAGAACATATACGCACAAACCGTATTTAAACCCATAGCTTTGGCCATTTTCAAACGATGCTCCCAATAAGCTTCCGGAATTCGCATAAAATGCATCTCACCGGAGCGGATGACGTATGGTTTGCCATTGAGTAAAAAACTATCCTTCCCGATCTTAAAAGTTTTACTTTCGGGTGATTTACAGGATGATATCGTCAAAACGAACAGCAATAAAAAGGATAATATTCTCATTTTACTATTTTTAAAATCAAATGCAAATGTATGTAAAGTTCGCAGACAGCGGGAAAGCAATTTTTTATATATTTGCATTTTAAAAACTAATATTATGAACTACATTAAACTACTATTGATTACGGTTTTATTACCATTATTGGGATTTTCACAGAACCAGGATAGCATTGTGGCGGGCTTTCGTGCGTCAAGGATTTTAAGCAGTTACCCTAACAATCACTTCCCCGATCCGGAATATTGGCAGAGTGTCGGTGACGGAATGGCCTCCAAATTTGATAATGCATCACCTGCCGGAATATGGATAGTCAGCTTGTATATGGATGACGGATACACAAAACTGAACTTTCCGTCGGCTTGCGGCAGTTACGATCATATTTGGTTTACCCAGGAAGACCAGAATGAGGATTGGCTAACCTATTTTGACGAACACGGAGTAAAGGTTTGGTTGCAGGTGGAACCCGGTGCAGCCGATATTTTAACGCTGATGCAACTTGTCATCTCCAAATATCACAGCCACCCCTGCGTCATAGGTTTCGGTGTGGATATCGAATGGTATCAGGCACAGGATTATCCTGAGGGAAAGCCGGTTACGAACGAAGAAGCGGAACTTTGGGAAACAAATTTAAAAGAATATGATTCCACCTACACTCTTTTTCTGAAACACTATAATCAGGAGTGGATGCCGCCTGAATACAGAGGCGATATCCTCTTTGTTGACGATAGTCAGGATTTCGGATGGGCAAACGACCCGTTCGAATTTATGGTCAACGAATTCGGAGAGTGGGCCGCCGATTTCTCACCCAATCCATCGGCTTTTCAATTCGGATATCCTGCCGACCAATCGTGGTGGTCGCAACTTGAAGATCCGCCGAAGGATATCGGCCAGGCTCTGATTGACAATATTCCGGAATGCCATGGAATTTTCTGGGTTGATTTCACTATAACACAGATATTCCCAATTGCCGGACTTAATGAATTACAAACATCAAATATTAATCTATACAACTATCCCAATCCATACAAGAACAACACAACATTTATTATTGATTTGCCGGAAAAAGTCACAGGACATTTTGAGATTTTCAATATGCAGGGAGAGATAGTGGTCAAAACAGCAGAGCAAACTTTTGAAAAGGGCAAACAAACAGTTCCCTTTATTGCAAATACATTGACACAAGGAACATACTATTACAGGTTTATAAGTAATTCGTATTCGGGGATTAGCCGGTTCATTATTCTTAAATAAACAAGGTTTTCCCAACCCGTCTTCTTCCGTAAACGGCAATAAATTACGGTTCGCGTGACTTTATTGCATCACTAAGAGTATCCTGTTCATACTCTCTACCGATTATCCTCTTTTTTTTCATAATATCAAACTTTGGCTCTATATAATTCCTTAAATACAGCCAAAACTACATATTTTTTTTGATTTTGGCTGATTATAATTTTTTATTACCGGCCAATATCACAGTTTTTCTTTAATTTTGGCCAGATATAATCTTAAAACAAATCATCCAGAACAACCGTATTTTGCACTAATTCCTTATAATAGTTATTATCTTTAACACCAAATGTTGTTATCATCGTTAGCAAAATATTCTTTTTTGTACCGGTTACTTTTTTTAAGACATTAACTTTTTGCCTTAAGCTATTTGCATATTTTTTGTCAATCACAAATTCGGATTCCGAGAACTTCATTTCACAAATATTAATAGTTTGGTCCTTTCGATCAATCAATAAATCTATTTGTGCCCCAATACTACTTTTGTCATCTCCAAGATATCTACCCTGCCAAGGAGCTTCGGAAGTTTCAACATTTAAAATTCCAAGAGCCTCTTTTATTTTATCCGTATGTTTTATACAAATCCGTTCGAAAGCATATCCTGCCCAGGCTCTCTTTTTAGGGGAATTAAGTCTTGCTTGCCAATACCCTTTTCCGGAATCATTATTTTTCAATTTACTTATCCAATCAATATAAAACAATGAATATTCATCAGTTAGCCAGTACAAAGCCTCATTTGACTTTTTACCGAATGGAATTCGCGACTGAATAAAACCCGATTCCTCAAGCTCCTGTAACCTTGCACTAATAGTACCTCCCGAAGAAACACCCAGGGATTCCAAAATTTCATTCCTTGTCAATCCTTTTCGTTTTTTTGCAAGAATCTTTATGATATTAACATACTGCCTGCTTTTATCAAAAAGTGAGGAATAAAGTTTATTAAACTCGTGACGCAAAAAACCTCCCGACAGAAAACAAATATCCTCAATAATTTGAGATGAAGACAATCCGGGTTCAATCTGTTTCAGATAGTGTGGTATTCCTCCCATGGTCATATATAAATCAATGATTTGAAACCTGGACAACTTAACATTTCTGCTTTTCAGAAAAAGCTCGGTCTCGGAAAGAGTAAAAGGCAACAGGCGGATTTGCTTAGTCAGACGATTATGTAAACCACCTTTGGAGGTTACTATATTTTGTATCATCCAAGAAGCAGCCGACCCGCAAACAACTAAAATCAGGTCATCTCTATTTGCACCCCAACTATTCCAAAAATGCTCTAATGCAGACAGAAACTTTGAACGCGGAGTATTTAACCATGGGAGTTCATCGAAAAAAATAACTTTCTTTCGCTTTTTCTTATTAATAAAAGGTGATTCGTAAAACCTTATTAACTGTTGAAATGCGTCAAACCAAGATAATGGTCTTTGCGGTTTAAAGCCGACACCGGCAGCTCGCCCCAGTGAAATGGCAAAATTTTCCAATTGATCATTCATTGAGGCTTTATGAATCCCGGTAATTTCAAATACTATTAATTCCTTAAAAAACTCTTTTATAAGAAAGGTTTTCCCAACCCGTCTTCTTCCGTAAACGGCAATAAATTCCGGTTCGCGTGACTTTATTGCATCACTAAGAGTATCCTGTTCGTACTCTCTACCGATTATCCTCTTTTTTTTCATAATATCAAACTTTGGCTGAATATAATTTTTTATAACCGGCCAAAATCATATTTATTTATTAACTTTAACCGGATATAAATTTTTTATTAGATTTGCCAATTATAATAGATTAAAGGAGTTTAATAACATTTAAACAAATAGGGAGTAATGAGATACTTTTCCATTATAGTTTTATCTTTGGCAATATTAATCATTAGCGGATGTACAAAAAACTCAAATGAGGTTATCGTTTACACAAGTGTTGATCAGATATTCTCAGAGCCGGTGTTAAAGGAATTTGAAAAGGAGACGGGAATAACCGTAAAAACTGTTTTCGATACCGAGGAGACCAAATCAACAGGTGTTCTAAACCGTCTTATTGCCGAAAAAGATAATCCGCAATGCGATGTTTTCTGGAGCGGAGACCCCGTAAGAGCTATTGTTCTGAAAAACAAAGGGATAACATCACCATACCAATCTCCGGCAGCAAAGGACATTGCTCCCGTCTTTAAAGACCCCGAGCATCAGTGGACCGGCTTTTCGGCAAGAGCAAGGGTTTTGATTTACAATAAAGAAATATTACATCAAA